>Ga0214473_10005628_pt1 | contig 14996 bp, 12 predicted proteins | sample RVTome_7_FD_203509 | JGI IMG/M metagenome (GOLD analysis project Ga0214473, IMG submission 203509) | Soil microbial communities from uranium-contaminated site in the Upper Colorado River Basin, Wyoming, United States - RVT98D197 | ecosystem: Environmental > Terrestrial > Soil > Contaminated >... | reverse complement strand
GCTCTCTCAGGCGGCGAAACGGCTCCAGGTAGGCAAAGGAGCCTGAGCCCCTGAAGCCGCCATCGATCAGCGTGAAGGAGGCAGCGATGTTTTTGGCGAGCGTGTCGACGTCCAGAAACAGCTCGCCCTTGCGCAGCTCCTCCAGGGTCGCGGATACGGCGGATTCGGGGTCGGTCCGGACCCGAGCCGGGGCGGGCTGCACGAGGGCCAGGGTGACCAAGGCAAGTGGGAGCGATGGCGACATGGGCACATTGTAACCGCGCGGGTGGCTAGCGGGCGGCGCCGGAGAGCCTGAGCGCCTCCAGCTTGCCCAGCAGCTCTCCTGTGATCGGGACTGCCCGGGCCTTGCCGTAGTCGTAGTGGACCTGCACCGTCTCGGCCTCGGCGGCGAGGCGGCCGGAGGCCTCGATCCGATAGACGAGCGTGAAGCTGGTGCGACCGATGTGCTTGACCGCAAGGCCGATCTCTACGGGCTCCTCGATGCCGACCGGCGCGCGGTAGTCCACGGCCACCCGGGCCACGATGAGCGGGATCTCACGGGCCGAGCCTGCGAACCCGAAGTGCTCCCGCCACAAGCGCAACCTGGCTGTCTCCAGGAGGGTGACGTACACGGCGTTGTTGACATGGTTCATCGCATCCACGTCGCTGTAGCGGAGCTCAACGGCGCACGAGAAGGGAAACTCGCTCATCGCCGGGCCGTTGCTCATGCGCCTCCGCCCTCGCTCTCCGCGCGCCGGGCGTGGCGGCGGAGCCCGAGCGCCCGCATGCGGTGCACGGCCCGTTCGGCGGCTGCCCGCCCGGCCGCGACGGCCTCGTCGTAGCGGAAGAACTCGGACCAGTGCAGGCTGCCCACGTCGGGGGTGATGACCAGATCCGCCTCCTGCAGCTGGAGCTCCCGCAGGACCTGGTGTGTCATGTTCGCCCCCCGCACCATCGCCCGCGGGATCGTGATCGCCTCGGGATCGTCCTCCGGCCACCTCTCTCCGGTCGCGACCGCCACGACGGGGCGCGGCACCAGCTCCTTCGCCTGGGCCACGGGCACATCGGCGACGGTGCCGCCGTCGGTGAGGCCGCGGCCCTCGAGCACGTACGGGAGCACCACGGCGGGTACGGCGCTGGAGGCCGCGACCGCCACGACGAGCCGGCCCCTCCGGAGCGAAACCGGCCGGCCGGTCTCGAAGTCGGTGGCCACGGCGGCGAACGGGAGCCGAAGCTTCTCGATCTGCTGGTCGGGGAGGAGAAAGGCGAGGCGCCTCTCGAATTCCTCGTGCGTGACCAGACTCGTGCGCCCGAGGGCAAGGGCCACGACCGCACTCCGCTTGAGACGCCGGGCGAACTGAAGGAGCAGGTTGTCGCGGCTGCTGACGGTTTCTGTGAGCCGAACGTCCGGCAGGCGTGGCATGAGACCGCCCGCCAGGAACTCACGCCATCGCAACGCGACGGCCGCGGCGCTGCCGAGGGTAAGCCACATCGCGCCGACGACCGCGCCGGCGCTGGTACCGGCGATCCCCGCGACCTTGATGCCGGCCTCCTCGATGACCTCGAGGACGCCCACATGGGCCAGACCCCGCGCCCCCCCGCCTCCCAGGGCCAGGACGATCCCGCCCGGCGCGGCGAGGTGGCCGCGGAGGAACATGAGAATCCCCATCAGCTGACATCTTAGCCGGTTCCGCCGGCACTCCTTGCTTGCGCAGTCGCTTGCGCATCAGTACCTTTTCGCTCGGAGGTGAAAGGGGGTCATGGCGCCCAGCTCGACGCGTTCTCGGCCGGGGAAGGAAAGCGCCTGGTGGCTGCTGGCACTGGTCCCGATCTTCGTGTTGGGACAGCGCCATGCGCTGTGGGGGGCTGACGAGCCGCGGGAGGCCGAGATTGCGCGGGAGATGTACGTCTCAGGCGACTGGGTCGTCCCTCGCCTCAACGGGGTGCCCTTCCTCGAAAAACCGCCGCTCACCCACTGGGGCGCGGCGGCCGTCTTTCACGTGCTGGGCGGGTCGTCCGAGGAGTGGTGCCGGGTGCCGGAACCGTTCTGGGGGTTTCTCATGACCCTCGCGTGCTTCTGGCTTGGGAGCATGCTCTTCGGGCGCAGGATCGGGCTGGCGGCCGCGTTCGTGCTGGCGACGTCCCAGGAGTTCGTGCTCCACACCCACACGCTGCTCGTGGACACACCGATGGCCGCCGGCGTGGCATGGGCGTTCGCCCTCTTCTGGGCGGGCTACAACTCAGAGAGGCCGCGCCGCCGTGCGCTCTGCTACCTGCTGAGCGCCGCGGCGACCGGAGTCGCCTTCCTCGGGAAGGGCCCGATCGGCGTGGTGCTGCCGGCCGCCGGCGTGCTCGTCTTCCTGGCTTGGAGGAAGGATCTGAGGGAGGCCTCGCGCCTGCTCGCACCTGCCAACGTTGCGGTCTTCGCGGCCCTCACGTTGCCCTGGCTCGTGATGGTCAGGGGTCGCGGCGGGAGCGCGGTTTTCCGGGCGGTCTTCTGGGACAACATGGTGATGCGGTTCTTCTCCAGTTCGGCCGACCACGCCGCGCCGCCGTGGGACTACGCATTCGGGATCTTCGAGGTGATGGTGCCGTGGGTCGTCTTCATACCTCCGGTGATCTATGCGCTCGCCCGTCCCGGAGGGTTCGAGAGTCCGGAGCGTCACCGCGGCTGGCAATACCTGGTCTCGATCGTGGCCGGGCCACTGTTGCTGCTCTCAATTGCGAGCGCCAAGCGTCCCGGTTACCTGCTCCCTCTGATGCCCGCCTTAGCGGTGACCATTGCCGCCTGGCTCGGTAGTGCGTTGGGGCGGACCGAGGCCCGGTGGTCGCAGATCTGGCGCGCCGCCGGGACGGTCGCGCTCTCCGTCACGGCGCTCGCGGCCTGGGGGGCCTCCGCATACCTGGCCGTTGAGGCGCACTCGGGTCTGGCTATTTCGCTGATCGGCGTGGCGACTGCGCTCGCTGCCGCGGTCATCCTCGGCCTCTCGTTTCGCCGGGAGGCGCAGGGCCGGTTGCCGGTCCTTGCGGCGGGCATGGCGCTGCTGACCGTCCTGTCGTTGTTCTCTCCGTCCACCTTTGCGGCAATTGACGGCCGCCGCGGGTATCACACGCTGACCGCTGCCATCACCAAGGTGGTGGTGCCTGGCGTCGCGCTTTATGGCTATGACATGGGGGAGCGGGAGCTTGGCGTGGTCGGCTTCCTGCGCGATGCGCCCACCCCGCAGATTGCGAGCCCGCAAGTCCTGCGCGAGGTGCTGCGGGACAGGGGGAACGTCGTCCTCATCAGCGCGGAGTCCATGGCGAGACTGCGGGTGCAGGGCGAGTGGCCGGAGACCGCCGAGGTTTGTGCAGAGCCGAGGATGAGACGGCGGCCTTTCGTGCTGGTCAGAGGGACAGCGGCGCAGGCCTTGCGCTGAGTGCATGGCACCCGAACGGTGGAGGAAGGAGGCCGGGACACCGCCCCGGCCTCGTCCTTGTGCGCCTTCGGTCCCCGCTAGTGCTGGGCCGGGACGGTGCCGGCACGTTCCGGACCCGCGAACTGCCTCGCGAACGCCAGGGGGGAAAGAGCTTCCCCGGTGGAGGCCTTGACGAACTCCTGCCACGGGACGCTTGCACCGGAGGCGAAGACCTTCTCCCTGAGGTACGCCCCGACCTTGGGGTTGCCGAGGTAGATGACGGTCGCAGGGTCCTGGCCCGGATAGAGATCCCGGCAGATGGAGGCGTGGAGCTGGGCGGCGTACAGGGCGCCGAGCTCGTAGTTGTGGTAGTAGACGGGCACCGTGACGATGTGGATCTTGCTCGCCCACGACCCACGCGGAGCCTCGGCCGGACGTTGGAGGCCCTGGTAGCGCCGGACGAGCCTCCACCACAGGTCATCCAGGTCCTGGTCGGGATTCGAGTACAGCTCCTTCTCGAAGCGCAGCATGACCTGGCACCAGCGCGAGAACACGAGCCCGGCCATCCTCTCCTTCTCCCGCATCGGTCCCGCCAGCTTCGCGCTCGTCGGCTCGTCCACAAGGCCCAGGGCACGGTAAAAGGACGCATTGTTGGCGAGCCGTTCCAGCAGCATTGCCACCCCTTCGGTGGCGAACGCGTGGTTGTCCGTGCGCAGGAAGTAGGGGAGCGAGCGGTCCACGTAGTACGAGTACACGCCGTGTCCCAGCTCGTGTAGCGTGGTGCCGAGCCACTCCTGATTGGCCTCGATGTTGAGCAGCGCGCGCACGTCGCCCTTGCGGTCGATGTCGGTGCAGAACGCATGTGGGTTCTTCCCGCTGTGCTCGTAAAGATCCGACCTCGCCAGAATCGGGTCGGCGTCGAGCCCGATGCCGCGGTAGAAGCCGGCAACGAGCTTGGTGAGGTCCTTGCCGGCGAGCGGCGCGTTCATGTCGAGCTCGGACAGGTTCGGCCCCTCCTGGAAGAAGCGGTCGGTGTAGTGCCACGGCATCAGCCCGCCCGTGGCGACTCCGAGCCGCCCGCCCTGCACCTGGTCGACGCGCGTCTTGGCCTCGCCAAACGGACCTACTGTCAGGCGGTCGAGCTCGTCGAAAAGCGAGAGCAACCACGCCTCATCCTGCTCGTTGAGGGCGAGCTGAAGGGCGTAGTAGTCCCGAAAACCGAGCTTCACGGCCGCCTCGTTGCGCAGCTTGACGAGCGCCACGACGTCGGAGGCGAGGGCGACACCAACCTGCTTCGAGGCAAGCCAATACGTCTTGCGCTCCTGGCGGTCGCGGGAGTCGGCAAGCACCTCCGCGATCCGGTTGTCGGTGACTTCCTTACCGTCGACTTTGCCGCGGAAGGTCGAGAACTTCTGGTCGATCGCCGAGGACGCAGCAATCATCTTTCCCAGCAGCGCGGGGTCGATCTGACGGCCCAGGTAGGTCAGGTAGAGCCGGTCCAGCTGGCGGTTTTCGAGCGGGTCGGTGACGACCCCGGCGGCCCGCACCTCCTTGAGGAAGGCAAACGCCTTGGGGTCCGTGTAGACGGTTTCGAGCTTCGTCTGGAGCTCGCTCTGCCTCCTGTAAGCTTCCTCCTTGCCGGTCGTGGACGCCTCCCACCACGCGAGGTTGGCCTCGCGCTCCATTGGCGCCACCCTCGCTTCATGGGCACGAAGGTAGTCGTGGAATCGGTTCAGCATTGTGTTGTTCTCCCTGTTGCCGGCAGCGAGCAACGGCGCTGCCGCGAGAAGCGTGAGCACGACGTTGAGAGTCCTTTGCATTGCCGCCTCCCCAGCGGTGCAGCAGTATACGCGCGCGTGCCGGCGCATTGACCTGGGCCGTTCCGGCGTGGTACACGGCAGGGCTGAGGCGAAAGGAGCCTGAGATGCGCAGAACCTACCTCCGAACGGTGCCCGCGCTGCTGTTGCTCGCGGCGACTGCCGGCGCCGGGCAACTCACGAGCGCGCCGACCGCGTTGCCGAAGATCCCCGTCCTGGAGACCGTGCTCCCCAACGGCATGAGGCTTCTGATGGTCGTGCGGCACGACTCGCCAACCGTCACCTGCGGCTGGGTGGCCCGAGTGGGCTCCGTCAACGAGCCGCCCGGTATCACCGGCATTTCGCACCTCTTCGAGCACATGATGTTCAAGGGCACGAAGACTATCGGCACCAAGGACTACGCCAAGGACACGGAGATCCGCGCGCAACAGGACGCAATCCGCGCCGAGATGGAGGAGGAGTACGCGTTGCTGCGTGAGAGGCAGCGCCGCGGCGAGATCGCCGGGGAGATCTACGATCCCGCGAACATGACGCCCCGCCTCAAGGAGCTCAAGTCCCAGATCGAGAAGCTGTACGCGGCCGAGAAGGAGGTCATCGTCAAGGAGGAGCTGGACTCGATCTACACGGCGGAGGGCGCCTCGGGTGTCAACGCTGGGACCAGCGAGGACCAGACCTTCTACTTCGTGACGGTACCGTCCAACAAGCTGGAGCTCTGGTTCTGGCTCGAGTCCGACCGGCTCCTCAACCCCGTCTTCCGCGAGTTTTACTCGGAGCGGGACGTGGTACGCGAGGAGCGCCGCCTCCGGACGGAGTCAACCCCCACCGGAAGGTTCGAGGAGGCTTTCGAGGCGATGTTCTGGCAGTCATCACCCTACTCGCACCCGGTGGTGGGCTGGCCCTCGGACGTCGAGTCGATCACGCGGGCCCAAGCCGAGAACTACTTCGGGGTCTACTATGCACCCAACAACATCACGGCCGCCCTCGTGGGCGACTTCGACCCCGATCAGGCCGTCAGGCTCGCGGAGAAGTACCTCGGGAGGATCGAGCGGGGAAAGACGCCGCCGCCGGAGATGATCACCACCGAGATGCGGCAGCTCGCCGAGAAACGCTTCCTGGCCGAGGCCGAAACCAACCCCGAGGTCCTGATCCGGTACCACGCCGTGCCGTTCAACCACAAGGACATGTTCGCCTTTCAGCTGCTGGCCGACATCCTCAACAAGCGTACGGGCCGGCTGTACACCGCCCTCGTGGAGGGGCAGAAGGTAGCCGGGGGCGAGCCCTATGCGGCGTTCGACGCAAGGAAGTACGAGGGGTACTTTGAGGTCAACGCCGAGGTGAAGGAGGGCAAACGCCCTGAGGACGTCGAGGCCGCACTCATCGCCGAGCTCGCCCGGCTCTCCAAGGACCCGGTCGGAGATCATGAGCTGCAAAAGGTCAAGAACCAGCAGCTCGCCAACTCCTTCCGGCGGTTGCAGTCGAACTTCTTCCTGATGCTGCAGCTCCTGCTCTACGACTCCCTGGACACCTGGACGTTCCTCAACGAGTCACCCTCCAGAGTCCAGGCCGTGACCGCCGGCGACATCCAGCGTGTCGCCGCGACGTACCTCACGGCAGAAAACCGCAACGTGGGCGTCTACATCCGCAAGGTGGGCACCGCCCCCGAGGACCCGAAGCTGGCTGCGTTCTCCCCGCAGGTCAAGGGGATGGTCAAGCAGCAGCTCGCCGAGATCGAGCAGGTGACGGAGCGTGGCGAGCTCGAGGAGATGATTTCCGAGCTCTGGGCGATGGCGGACAAGGCCTCCCCGCAGATGAAGCCGGCGATCCTCTACCTCATCGAGCGGGCCGAGGAGCACCTGGATTCGCTTCCGGCGGCACCCCCGCCGGGCGGCGAGACGCAGAAGGTCTCACCGGGCGCGAGGCCCGGGGCATAGGGCGGAAGGAGAAGAGGGCCATGCGAACCTCACATCGTGTGCTGAATATCGCGGCAGCGCTGCTCTCGGCGACGACCGCCGTGGCGGGCGAGATCCCGCCGAGGCCGGAGCAGCTCACCTTTTCGCCCCTCACCTACAACATGCCTGACGCGGCGAGCATGCGGGTCAGGCTCGCAAACGGGGTGACCGCCTACGTCGGCGAGGACAAGATGCTGCCCCTGGTAAACGTGATCGTGTACTTCCGTGGCGGGCGCTACCTGGAGCCAGCAGGCAAGGAGGGACTGGCGGAGCTGACCGGGACGGTGTGGCGCACGGGCGGGGCCGGGAAGCTCGACCCCAAGGCGCTGGACGAGGAGTTGGATTTTCTCGCTGCTCAGCTCTCGACCGCCGTGGGCGAGACCTCGGGCAGGGTCAGCCTGAACCTTCTGGCCAAGGACCTCGACCGGGGCCTCGGGTTGCTCATGGATGTTCTCCGGGAGCCGCGATTCGACGAGGCACGTCTGGCCAAGGCCAAAGAGGACATGCTGTCGGAGATGAAGCGGCGCAACGACGACGCCGAGTCGATCGAGGGCCGGGAGTGGGACCGCCTCGTATACGGCGACGAATACTGGCTCAACCGGCTGCCTACCAAGGCTTCGGTGGACGGCATCACTCGCGACGACCTGGTGTCGTTCCATAAGTTGCTCGCCAACCCGGCCAGCTTCGTGGTCGCGGTGGCGGGGGACTTCGACCGCAAGGCAATGATCGCCAAGCTGAACACGACGATCGGTGCCTGGAAGCCGGTCGGCGCGCCGGTGGCGACAGTGCCGCAGCCCAAGGGGTCGGGCAAACCGGGCGTGTACCTGGTCAACAAGCCCGACGTCAACCAGGGACGGGTGTCGATCGGTCAGCTGGGCGCGAAGCGCCCCCTCTCCGACGAGTTCGCCCTCGAGGTTGCCAACGACATCCTCGGCGGCGGCGGTTTCACAGCCTGGATGATGTCGAAGGTGCGCTCCGACGAGGGGCTGGCCTACTCCGCATACTCGGATTACGGAATCGGCGACGCTTATCCGGGCACGTTTCGCGCGTCCTTCCAATCCAAGTCCTCGACGTGTCCGCGGGCGGCTCAGCTCACCGTCGAGCTGATCGGGAGAATCACGACCACCCAGGTGACGGACAAGGAGCTTGCAACCAGTAAGAGCTCCTTCACCGAGCGCTTCCCCCGCATCTTCGAGAGCAGGTTGAAGACCGTCACTCGGTTCGCTCAGGACGACCTCGTAGGGCTTCCCCACGAGTACTGGAAGATCTATCGAACTCGGATGGCTGAGGTCACGGCGTCGAGCGCGCAGGCGGCAGCGAAAGCCCACATCACACCGGACCGGTTGATCATCCTCGTGGTCGGGAACGTCGACGAGATCCTCAAGGGGCACCCGGATCACCCGGAAGTCAAGTTCGAGAGCTTCGGTCCCCTCGTGAGGTTGCCGTTGCGCGACCCCCTCACGCTTAAGCCCGTTTCCGACTGAAGGCGAGAGGAGAGGGAAGAAGGCGCTTGAGCCGAGGGCGCGAGACGTGACCGAGAAGAAGACACGGGAGCCGTCGGAGAAGCCGGTCAAGGTCGTGCTGCACCGCCTGGCCGGCACCAAGAAGGCGCAGGAGGTGAGCCTTCTGGTGGGGAGCCTTTACGAGAAGGGCAAGCGCGTCACAGTGTTTCTCTCCGACAGCGGCCGCGCCGCGATCCTCGACGAGTGGCTCTGGGTTCGTGCGCAGCACCCGTTCATCCCGCACGTACTGTGGAACGGCCACGGGGAGGTCGAAGACCCCGTGGTCGTGGTTGCGGGGACCCTGGCCAACCCGAACGGCGCCACGGTCCTGGTCATCGGGGATCACATCGCCGACCAGCGGGAGGCGAGCGGCTTCTCTGAGATCCACGACTTTGTGACCGCTTCGCCCGAGGACGAGGGGAAGAGGAAGGCCTGGGAGGACGCCGGGTTCAAGGTCGAGGAGAGGCGTGGCGTGACGGGCAAGGGCCCGGGTTAGGGGCGCGCCCGGCCCTCACCTTGGAGGCCGACGAAACCCTGCACCAGGGTGTGTGGGCTTTGGTTGAAGCGCTTCAGGGCGGCCAGGGCGGCCAGGTGTTCTTCCCGGTTGACGGTCCTGCGAAGCTCCGGGTGTGCGGCGACCCGACCGGCCCGGTGGCAGGGACGGTACTGGCTCATCAGGCTGACTGCGACCAGGGGCGAGAGCGCCTCGGACAGCCAGCGCAGCGTCTCCGCGACCCCCGCGAGGTCACCCGGGAGGACGAGGACGCGCACGAGCAGCCCTCGGTGCAACGTGCCGCCCGGGCCGATGTCCCAGGAGTCGCCGACCTGGCGGAACATCTCGGCGACTGCGCTGCGCGCCGCGCTCGGGTAGTCGGCAATCCCCGAAAGCTCCTGGGCTGTGACGGCGTCAGAGTACTTGAGGTCCGGCATGTAGATGTCGACGACGCCGTCGAGCAGCTCGAGCACCGCGATCGCGTCGTAGCCGTTGCTGTTGTAGACGATCGGCAACGAAAGGTCGTTCTCGGCGGCCAGCGCGAGCGCACGCACCAGGGCCGGCACCTGGTGGGTCGGCGAGACCCAGTTGATGTTGTGGCAGCCGTCCGCCTGCAGCTGCAGCATCGCCGCCGCGAGTTCCGCGACGCCGGAAGTGCGGCCAATGTGGTCGGACGGGCGCTGCGAGATGTCGGCGTTCTGGCAGAACGCGCAGCGCAGGTTGCAGTTCGCCAGAAAGAGCGTCCCCGAGCCCCGGCTTCCGGACAGCGGCGGCTCCTCGCCCATGTGGGGCCCCCACGAGGCGACGATCGGCTCGACACCGGTGAAACAACGGCCCAGCTCGCGCCGGCGGTCGACCTGGCAGCGTCGGGGGCACAGGTCGCAGCACTCGAGCATCGCCTCGAGCCTGGCGATGCGCCGCTGCAGCTCGCCGCTCGCGAGGAGCCTTCGGTACCCGGGCTCGAAGCCGGTCCGGTGGGTTGCTTTTGGGCTCGTCACGGTCGAAGGACCAGCGCGCCGGTAACTTGGGAGTGCTTGACGCGGGCCAGGGCGTCGTTCGCCTCCGCAAGGGGTAGCGCCTCGACGCTTGTCGTAATCGGGATTTGGGCCGCAAGCTCAAGGAGTTCGCGGGCATCGGTGCGGGTCGCGTTGGCCACCGAACGGACAACCCGCTCGTGGTAGATGAGGGAGTAGGGGAAACCCGGTAGGTCGCTCATCGTGACCCCGGCGCAGGCCACCGTGCCTCCTCGCGCCAGCCGGCGGAGCGCCTCGACGACCTGCTCCCCGGCGGGCGAGAAGACCACCGCATGATCGAGTGGCGCGGGAGACCGGTCGGGCGGAGCCCCGACCCAGGTGGCACCGAGCCTCAGGGCGTGCTGACGGTGCAGTTGCGAGCGCGTGAAGACCAGCACCTCGCAGCCCGCGTGAAGCGCGACCTGAATCGCGACGTGTGCCGAGGCGCCGAAGCCGAAGATCCCCAGCCTGCCGCCGGCAAGCGCTCCGGCGAGACGCAGGGCCCGGTAACCGATCACCCCCGCGCACAGCAGCGGCGCGGCTTGCTCGTCCGAGAACCCCGGCGGGAGCGGGTACGTGAAATCCGCGCGCGCCACCGCGAGCTGCGCGTAACCCCCGTCAACATGAAGGCCGGTGAAGCGCGCCTCGGGGCACAGGTTTTCCCGGCCGCTCCTGCAAAACGAGCAGACGCCACAGGCCCCGGCCATCCAGGCCACACCCGCTCGCGTGCCGACCTTCTCGGGTGTGACCCCCTCACCCACATCCTCGACGACACCGACGATCTGGTGGCCGGGCACCACCGGTAGCCTGGGCGCCGCCAGCTCCCCCTCGACCGTGTGCAGGTCGGTTCGGCACACTCCGCACGCGGTGACCCGCAACCGAACCTGCCCCGGACCGGGGTGCGGCGGATCGAGGTCGCGCATCGCAAGGGGCTGCGATTCGACTGGGCCGGGTGTGTCCAGCACCATGGCTTGCAACGCGCGAAACCCTCCCGCTATCGATTTTACCGGCATTCAGCGTGATAGAATCTCTCGCCGCCGATGCGGCAGGAGGGTTTCATGAGGTTCGAAAAGCTCGGTGTGGCAGTCTTCGCGGGGGTTCTCCTGGCCGGAACCGGTCTGGCGCAGCAGGCGGAACCTCCCACCAGGATCGCGTTCGTGTACGTGCAGAGGGCGCTGGCGAGCACCGAGGAGGGCAAGGTCCGGCTCAAGGCCCTGGACGAATGGGCGCGACCCCGCCAGGATGAACTCGCAAGGCTCGACAAGGAGATCAACGACCTCAAGGGGGAGCTCGTCACCAGACAGGGCGCCGCGAACGACGACGTCGTTGGCGACCTCAACCGAAGGCTGGTGGCGAAGCAGCGTGAGTTCGAGGACAAGCAGAGGCTCGCCAAGCGCGACTTCGAGGAGAAGCAGCAGGGTCTCCTCCGCGACCTGGGCGGCAAGCTTCAGGAGATCATCACAAAGTACGCGGACGAGAACCGCTACACCGCGGTCTTCATCCTGAACCCCAACGATCTCGCGTACCTCGCGACCACTGCCGACATCACCGAAACCGTGATAAAGCTCTACAACGAGAAGTACCCGCTGGCCGCCAAGGCGCCGGCGGCAGCGCCGGCCAAGTAGCGGCCCGCGGGGAGTGCCGACGTGGGACGGAGACTGACGCGCAAGCAGATCAAGAGAGATCAGTTCGTGTCGTTCGTGGACCGTGGCATTCACTGGCTCGGCCAGAACTGGCGCCAGGCTGGGATCGGGCTGGGCGGGGTCCTGGGGGTTGCTCTCGTGTGGTGGGGCGCCACCGCGCTGCTCGCGAGCCGACAGGATTCGGCGGCCCAGGCGGTTGGGGAGGCGCTCGAAGCCTACGAGGCGCCGGTGGGCGGTTCGGCACCAGCCGACGCCGCGATCAAGTTCGCCACCGACACCGAGCGACTGGCCGCCGCCGAGAAGGGTTTCCAGGCGGTGAAATCGCGCTACTGGCTGACGCCGCAAGCGCGCATGGCGGAGCTCTTCCTCGCCCGCATCGCCGTGGATCGCGGTGATCAGGTGCAGGCCATCAAGCTGCTTGAGGGGATCACCTCTCGCCGCACCGACGACCCGGTCGTGAGGCTCGCGATGCTCGATCTGATCCGCCTGCGCCTGGCCAAGGGTGAGGGGGTGCAGCTCGTGCCCGAGCTGGAAGGTATGGCGTCCGGCAAGGACCCGCGCCTGCCTCGCGACGCTGCGCTGTTCCAGCTTGCGCGGGTGTGGGAGCGCGAGGGCAAGGCCGAGGAGGCGAGCAGGCTCTTCCGCAAGCTTGTCGAGGATTTCCCCGATTCGCCCTACCGCTCGGAGGCGCAGCAGCGCCTCGCCTCGGCAAGCTGACGGGTGCGACGTGGTGGCGGCCGTCGGGCGTTGTGGGCGGTCCCTTCGTCGGCGGCGTGCGCTGGGCGGCTCGTTTCGGAGGTGGGAGCGTGAACTTCGTCGAGATCATCGCCAGGAAGCGTGACGGGCTGGAGCTCTCCCCCGCCGAGATTCGGACCTTCGTACAGGGTGCCAGCAACGGCCACGTCGGTGACGAGCAACTGGCTGCGATGCTCATGGCGATCTGCATTCGGGGGGCGAACCAGGCCGAGACCCAGGTGCTCGTGGAGGCGATGCGCGACTCCGGCTCCCGCTGGCGGATGGGCGAGGCCTTCCCCGACGCCGTCGACAAGCACTCAACCGGCGGGGTCGGGGACACGGTTTCTTTGGTCTTTGCGCCGCTGGTGGCCTCCTGCGGCGTGCCGGTCGTGATGATGGCTGGGGCGGGTCTCGGTCACACGCAGGGGACCCTCGACAAGCTCGCTGCGATCCCAGGGTTCCGACCGGCCGCACGCCACGCTCAAGCGACCGACCTCCTGGCCACGTGCGGCGTGTGCTTCGCCGCCCAGAGCGACGAGATCGCCCCTGCCGACAAGAAGCTCTACCTGATTCGGGACCTCACGGGCACCGTCCCATCCCTGCCGCTCATCGTTGCCTCGATCATGTCCAAGAAGCTCGCGGTCGGAGCCAACCGCTTGATCCTCGACGTCAAGTGCGGCTCGGGGGCCTTCTTCAAGACGCCGCCGGCCGCGCGGGAGCTGGCCGAGGCGTTGATGGAAGTGGCGCGGCGCGCCGGAGTCGAGGTGAGGGCCCTGGTCACCGACATGAGCCAGCCGCTCGGCGACCGGCTCGGCTGCGCAAGCGAGGTGCGCGCGGCACTCGAGGTGCTCGCGGGAGGCGGGGATAGCCGGCTGCGAGAGCTCACTCTGGATCTGGCCGTAGAGGCGCTCGCGCTGGCCGGGCGGGCGCCGGAAGCGGCCCGGGCCGAGCTGGAGCGGAAGCTCTCTGACGGCGGGGCATCCGGCGCCTACGAGGTCATGGTTCGGGCGCACGGCGGCGACCCGGACGTGGAGGCGTTGCCGCGCCCACGCGCCTCCGTCAGTGTGACCGCCCCGCGCGCCGGATTCGTGTCGGCAGTGGACGCCGAGGGTCTGGGCTGGATCGCCGTGGCGATCGGCGCCGGCCGGCGCCGGCAGGGCGACGAGATCGATCTCGCGGCCGGGGTCAAGCTGCACGTACGGATAGGCGACCTCCTTGCCGAAGGCCAACCGCTCCTCACCCTTGAGCTCGGCGACCGCGAGGTGGACGTGGAGGAGATGCGGGCGCGGGCTGCCGCCGCCTTCGCGATCACCGAACGGGCGCCATCGCCCGCCCCCCTGATCGCCGCGCGGCTGGGAGGCCCGTCGTAACTTGCTGTACCGCCTGGAAGAGGTCGAGCTTTCTTTCGCCGGGCGGCCGGTCCTCCGCGGCGCCTCGCTTCAGCACAACCCCGGCGAGAAGCTGCTGCTGCTCGGCCGCAACGGCTCCGGCAAGACGACGCTCCTGAGGGTCATTGCGGGGGAGCTGGAGCCAGACCGTGGACGCGTCGAGTGGGCCACCGGGTTCGCGGCCGCGCACGTCGAGCAACGCCTCGAGGCGCCGCCGGGGACAACGATCCTCGACCACTGCCTGTCGGCGCTGCCGCGCCTCGTCGAGGTGGAGCGGGAGCTTGCGGAGCTCGCTCCGCGGCTTGCGGGCGGCGAGCCGTCGCTGATCGCCGAGCACCACCGCCTGCAGGAGGAGGTCGAGCGCCTGGACGGTTACAGGGCGCGCCCGCGGGCCGAGGCGACTCTCGATGGGCTTGGCATCCCGAGGGCGATGCACCTGAGGCCCCTCGAGACCCTTTCGGGCGGGGAGCGCACGCGGGTGGCCCTGGCGCGCGCTCTGCTCTCACCCGCGTCGCTGCTGCTGCTCGACGAACCCACCAACCACCTCGACCTCGTCGGCGTGGAGTTCCTGGCCCAGGAGTTGGCGCACCGACCAGGCGCCCTGCTGCTCGTGACCCACGACCGAGAGCTCGTGGACCGAGTCGGCGGCGAGGTTCTCGAGCTGCACGGCGGGAGGATCGAGCGTTTCCCGGCCGGGTACGCGCGCTACCGACGCGAGCGGGAAAGGAGGCGAGGGCAGGCGCGGCGAGCGTACGAGCTGCAGCAGGGCGAGATCGCGCGCCAGGAAGAGTTCATCCGGCGCAACATCGCGGGCCAGAACACCCGCCAGGCGCAGGCGCGCCAGAAGCTTCTCGACCGGGTGGCGCGCCTCGAGCCGCCGGAACCCGACCTGCCGCCACTCAGGGTGCGCTGGCCGGCGACGGGTCGCAGCGGCGAACGGGTGCTCGAGGTCGAGGACCTCGCGGTCGGGTGGGGGAAGCCACTCCTGCGCGGAGTGACGCTTTCCCTGCGGCGTGGGGAGCGGCTCGCGGTCGTCGGCCGGAACGGTGCGGGAAAGACAACGCTGCTCCACACGCTTG
>Ga0214473_10005627_pt1 | contig 14996 bp, 14 predicted proteins | sample RVTome_7_FD_203509 | JGI IMG/M metagenome (GOLD analysis project Ga0214473, IMG submission 203509) | Soil microbial communities from uranium-contaminated site in the Upper Colorado River Basin, Wyoming, United States - RVT98D197 | ecosystem: Environmental > Terrestrial > Soil > Contaminated >... | reverse complement strand
TAAATTCTACTTATAATATTACTGAAGATGATAAACGATTACGGAATGATGTCACTAATTTTGAACAACAACGCGTAGAATATCCCACAAGGAGAGAATTTAACTTTTACAATGTTCAGTTGTTGAATGCCGATAAATCTCTTCATGAAGCTTTCACCGAATTGGGATTTAACTTAACTTAAAAATTATAAAGTAAATAATTGATTGAGAAACTTTACCCTCTATTTTAAGGGGTGCGTCAATATCAATTTTTCCATAGAGAATCTCCTTCATTCCCCATATTTTTTATTTAAAATTTTTCTTTCTGGAGTCTAATTCTGAGATGTTCTCTTACTTACTTGCAATTAATCGGTTAATTGATCTTGATTCATTAAATCATGAACACGCTCAAAATATTTCCTTGCCAATTCTTAATTTACTACTAGAATTTCTTACACTTGATTACTTGAAATTAAAAATGAGTGTACGTAAGAATAATTTTATTAGTAAACCCGTTTAGCAGAGATGCATTTGAAAACCCTTCTTTGATTTTTGATTTTTCAAGAGGTATTTTTAGATAACGAAAATGAAAAGTATTTTTAATAAGCATCATTCGATGACAATTGTCTATTTTTTCCTTGCCCTGATTCTTGCCAATTGTGCTGACCAAAACAAAATAAGAGCAGATAAGTTATCAATGAATGATACAACAGAGTTTTATGATAGTGCCCATCATTGGTATGATATAAATGATGAAGAAAAGATTATCACTCCAAATTCTGATCAAAAAAAATATGCTTCGTCAGAAATAATTAATATAGCAGAAAATATATTGCTCTTTCAAAAATCAAATGGTGGTTGGCCTAAGAATTATGATATGCAAGCAATGCTAACTGAAGAACAAAAACAAGCTGTGTTAAAGACAAAGAATAAATTAAATACAACATTTGATAATGGAGCAACTCATTCACAATTAAATTATTTAGTAAAAGTATATTCACTTACAAAGGTTAAAAAATATAAAGATGCCTTTCTGCATGGTATTGAATTCGTTTTATCAGCACAGTACAAAAATGGTGGTTGGCCACAATTTTATCCCGATGCAAAGGGTTACAGAAAGTATATTACATTCAATGATGGTGCAATGATCGGGATAATGAATTTGTTAAGAAAAATTGTAAATCGAACAGAAGAATTATCATTTATCACAGACAGTCTTCATGAAAAAATTAATTTGGCATATAATAAAGGAATTGAATGTATTCTCAACTGTCAGATTGAAGAAAACGGGGAATTAACAACTTGGTGTCAGCAACACGATAACGTTGACTTTCGTCCTCAGAACGCTAGAAGTTTTGAACCTGCTGCAATTTGTAATGGTGAAAGTTCTTCAATAGTAAAATTTTTAATGTCCCTTGATAATCCAAATGAGAAAATAGTTAAATCTATAAATAGTGCTGTAAAATGGTTTGAAGATTCAAGAATATATGGAATTAGAGTTGATGAGATAAAAGCACCAAAAACTGATTATATGTATCACACGACAAAAAATGATAAAGTTGTCGTGGAAGATTCTGGTGCTCAACCTATATGGACAAGATATTATGAATTAGGGACTCATAAACCAATGTTTTGTAACCGTGATGGTAAAGTTGTCTATTCATTGCAGCAAGTCGAAAGAGAAAGAAGGACTGGTTATGCCTGGTACGTTTATGATCCACAAGAAGTTCTAGATTTATATTCCACTTGGGCAGACAAGTGGCTTAAGAATTGATATTGATGCTGAAAGATATTCAAACCAGTGGTATGGCTCTTTTACATAATTGTAGTGGAATACCAAAAGGATCTCGCAGCATAACAAAATGAGAACCATCTTGATGTGTTATATCTTCAACTAATGTGGCTCCTGCCGAAATCAATTCCTCTTTTTTATGGTCCACATCTTCAACAGTGAAGGCAAAATGAAATTCTAATGGATGCATTAAATCATAATCAGGAATATGGGCTAAAGGATTTGAATAAATTTCAATTACAGTTCTACCAGACGAGTCTGTTAAGAAATGTGTAAAGGGTGGTTCTTTCATTGATTTCGCAATTTTCATATTGCAGTTTGAAGTGTACCACTCTACAAATTCAAGTGGATGCAATATGTTCAGTGCAAAGTGCTCGAATATCATTAATTTTCTGTTTAATTATTTTTATTTTTTACAAACATAACAATTATAAAATACTGTTTTTGTATTCAAACAAGCAATGGAAAAAATTACTTTACTATTTAGACTTTGCTTATCAATCCTATACTTAACTGGATTTAGTTTAGCTCAAATAGAAGATGAAGAGTTAATTGTCTTTAGGGATACCTCGTTTACTATCTATAGTGCCTTTAAGAAAGAGAGTAAAAAATTTCCTTTTATTAAGATTGCACAATCAAAGTTAGCTGTGGGAGTGTTAGTAGATACTAGTATAGTTTATACTTCTTACGGTAAACGAAAACTACAGTTGGATATTTTTTATCCTGAAGAAAAAATCCAATTATATCCGGCATTGATATTAGTTCACGGTGGCGGATGGCGATCTGGAGATAAATCTCAGCAATTACCTATGGCTCAGGAAATAGCTTCTGCAGGTTTTGTAACTGCAATAGTAGAGTATAGACTTTCCCCGGAAGCAAAATATCCTGCTGCTATTTTCGACCTAAAATCTGCGTTGAGATGGCTAAGAACAAATAATGAGAAGTATAATATTGATACGAATAAAATTGTTGTTCTTGGTTGTTCTTCCGGTGGGCATCTTGTTTCAATGTTAGGTGTGACGAATAGTAATCCAATATTTGAAGGTTGTGGTGATCATCTCGAACAATCAAGCACTGTTCAGGCAGTAATTGATATTGATGGTATACTTGATTTTACTGATCCAGCAGAAAGCGGAAAGGATCAGAGCCCAGAAAAACCCTCAGTTGGAAAACTATGGCTTGGTTATTCGTATCAAGATAATCCTGAGTTATGGAAACAAGCATCTCCTATAAATTAGGTTGATGCAAAAACTCCACCATTTCTTTTTGTTAATAGTTCGATTGATCGTTTTCATGCTGGAAGAGAAATCCTTATTGAAAAGTCGAATATATACCAAACCTATTCCGAAATACACATATTTCCCGATACTCCACGTACTTTCTGGCTCTTCCATCCATGGTTCAATCCCACAAACAAAATAATCATAGAATTTCTCAATAAAATTTTCGCATATAAGAGTGATAAAACAGATAAATTGTAAAACCTTTTCGCTCATTATATTCCAAATTCAAATGGCAGGTTCGCTTTAGATTTTTACTTCATAAAAGATCAGACCAATCATACTATTTGGATACTTCTTAAATTCTAACTTTTCTCAAATAGTAACTCAACATAAATCTAAAAAAATTTAAGTTTAATAACGATTTTGCTTGACAATCATTTTATTTTTATTATTTTTCAAAAAGAGTTTATCGTTTACTTTACCGATTAAGTAAAACAACGCTGTGATTCACTTGGCGTAGCCTTATTATCTTTACACTTCCAATCGTTGTGAAAAAATCATTTAGTTAGAATTCATCCCTAATCCCTACTCTATTTATCGAGTAAAGTCAGTTCTACTTAATTCAGATTCTATTTATCAAAGCAACTATCTGATTTTCCCGCATTCTCAAAACTTATAAGCTAAATGATTTTAATATTGACAATATAACACCGGGAAAAGTTTTGCTCCGACTTTATGCGGAAACGAAAGTTGAAAAATATAAGAAAGCTGCCGATACTTTAAGAAAACAATTAAGTCTTCATCCCCGCACTAATGAAGGCGGATTTTGGCATAAGAAGATTTATCCATATCAAATGTGGCTTGACGGTTTATACATGGCTGAACCGTTTTATACAATGTACGCGCAAATGTTCAACGAACGTAGCTCATATCATGATATTGCAAATCAATTTTTGTTCATTCAAAAGCATTTGAAAGATAATGAAACCGGTTTGTATTTTCATGGCTGGGATGAATCTAAACAACAAAAATGGGCTGATCAGATTACCGGCAGATCGCCAAATTTTTGGGGCAGATCTGTCGGATGGTTTATGATGGCACTAGTTGATGTGCTGGATATTTTTCCCGCAGACGATAAAGACTGCAACAAACTGCTTGAAATATTTATAAATTTGTCTGAGAGTTTAGTGAAGTATCGGGATAGTAAAACCAAACTATGGTATCAGGTGCTTGACAAGGGTAATCTTGAAGGCAATTACCTAGAAGCTTCTGCTTCATTGATGTTCATTTATAGTTTTGCTAAAGGTGCAAATAGCGGATACTTAAATAAAAATTATTTCAACCTTGCACATGAATCCTATAATTCTCTTTTTGAAAATTTGGTAACAACCGATTCTAAAGGATTAATTTATCTTAACAACGTTTGTTCTGTTGGCGGCTTGGGTGGAAATCCGTATCGAGATGGCAGTTTTGAATATTATATAAGCGAACCGCGAAGAATAAATGATTTTAAAGGATATGGCCCATTGATTCTTGCTGCAATAGAATTAGAAAAGGGATTATAGACGTCACTAAATTTTAATTGTTTTTGATTTTAACACTATGACTGGTAAAATAAAGCCTATTAAACTTGAGGACTTAGCTAAAAAGCTTAAGGTTTCAAAAGTTACAATTTCAAAAGCTTTAAGGAACCATCCGGATATTTCAGAAGAGACTAAAGCCAAGGTTAGGGAACTCGCTGATCGTATCGGATATGTTCCAAATTTCATGGCCAAAAACTTATCTTCAAGAAAATCTAATATTATTGGCCTTGTCGTACCTAAAATTGCTCATTTTTTCTTCGGATCAATAATCGAATCTATTTACAACACTGCCTTTGAAAACAATTATGAAACAGTTATTACCGTATCTCAAGAATCTGCAGAGAGAGAAAAAAGACATATTCAGTCACTTCTTGCTATGCAGGTAGATGGATTGATAATTTCAGTTACTGAACAGACAAAAGACTGTTCAATTTTTGAGAGAGTGATTAATTCAAAGATTCCATTAGTTTTTATAGATAGAGTTCCTCCAATTAAAAATGTTCCAAGTGTTACAGTTGATGATAAAGGCGGAGCTTATTCTGCAGTCGATTATTTTATTAAAAAAGGAATCACTCGGGTAGGACACGTCGGCGGTTACGCTCATGTCAACATTGGTAAAGCAAGATTGAATGGTTTTGTTGATGCAATGAAGAAAAACAACATTTCAATTAATAAAAATTGGGTGGTTGAGGGTGGTTTTGGTGAAGAGGATGGCTACAGAGGATTTAAAGAAATTTTTAAAAGCGGAAGTTTACCGGAAGCAATTTTTGCTGTAACATATCCTGTTGCAATTGGTATTTATGAAGCAGCAACCGAACTAGGGATTAAAATTCCACAAGATATTCAAATAACTTGTTTTGGTAATAATACTTTTAGGCATACGGTTCCTTCTGTGTTTGATTTTGTTGATCAGCCAACTATTGAATTAGGGCAAAATGCTGTGCAGCTGTTGCTTGATTTGATCAATAATACTTCAACAATGCCAAGAAACATCGAGTTAAGTACACGACTCTTGATTAAAGGTAAAGGTCCATTAAGCGGTCTTGTTGCTTAGATGATGATTCTTTCAATGTTGTACACTAAATAATTATAGCCAGTTAAAATTGTCCAAACTTCTGCCAGTACTTTTAATAATTTGTTTTATATCTATAACCGATACTTTTGCTAGTTATGATTTTATGGTTGCTAAAGATAGCAGCGGAGATTTTATCACAATACAAGCTGCGCTCAATGCTGTTCCGAATTTCAGAGAAAAACCTTTCATCATCTTTATAAAAAATGGATTATATAACGAAAAGCTGTTTATTGAAAAGAGCAACATTGCGCTAATTGGAGAAAGTAAGGATAGTACAATTATAGTTTATGCTGAATTGCGAAAGAATTGGAGAGAAAAAAATCCTGATGATTATGGCGCTGGAGTTATTAATATAAAAAATAATGTAAGCGACATAACATTCCTTTCACTAACAGTTCATAATAATTACGGCTCACTCTTTTGGGATCATGATCACCAGTTTGCAATTAGAGCTGGCGAAGGTGTAACAAGAATTATTATTGAGGATTGCAGAATAGCTGCTGACGGCGGAGACACACTATCTTTATGGAATACTGAAGATGGAATGTATTACCATAACAACTGTTATTTCGAAGGTTATGTTGATTACGTTTGCCTGCGTGGTTATTGCTTTATAGAGAACAGCAGGTTTTATGGACACAATTTAACTGCATCAATCTGGCATGATGGAAGTCATAACAAAGAACATAAATTTGTCATTCGTAATTCTTATTTTGATGGGGTTGAAAATTATCCATTAGGCAGATTTCACCGGGATGCTCAATTTATTCTGCTTGATTGTGTCTTCTCTAAAAATATGGCAGATAAAAAAATCTTTTTTGCTCCCTCAAATCCGGTAAGAGTTTTGCAATGGGGTGAAGAAAGAGTTTATTTTTACAACTGCCACAGAGAAGGCGGTGATTACGAATGGCACAAAAACAATTTAGAATTAGCTGAGCATCTGCCGAAACAAGAGGAAATTGATGTTCTCTTTACTTTCAATAATAAATGGGATCCTAAACTTCATTTAGATGAACTAAGAAAGGAATTTTTAAGACATGATTAAAGCTAAAGCTCTATCACCTGCTGCTTTTAGTTTTCCAAGGTTTAAGGTTTATTTAATTGATTTGATGGCTATTTCATTCATTTATTTTTTACCGGCACTATCTCATTTGACTGTTTTGCCTCTGTACTACATTGAACCAATGAGATTAGCTGTACTTTTTTGTCTGATTCATACAAGCAAAAAGAACGCTTTTTTAATTGCAATTACTATACCATTGTTTTCACTGGTCGTATCATCTCATCCTGGTTTTCTAAAAGCAATCTTAATAACAGGTGAGTTACTGATAAATCTATGGTTGTTTTATTTTCTAGTAAAAAAAATCAATGTGTTCACCGCTGCGTTTTTAAGCATCATTTTATCCAAGCTGATGTATTATTCAGTAAAGTATTTGTTCATTCAGTCACAATTGATTGATGATGGATTGGTTTCAACGCCTTTGATTGTACAATTAATTATAGCAGTTGGGATTAGCATTTATGCCGTTATAATGTATAAAACTAAGAACAACTCTGCGTTAACTTGATACTAAGCGTTCAGTTATTAATAGCAGCGCAATAAATTGCGGCCTTTCAGGGGATAGAAACTTAAATTGAGCATTCCTTTTTTATTAGGACCGTGATGTATTCGCGGTACATGATCTTGTATAAGCGGAAAGTTGACCTTCAATTCTATTATTATCTTTTGTTAAAAGAATTAATCAACCCTCACATTTTTTCAACCCAGCAAAAATTAATTACATTATGAAAGCAGTTTTTATCTGTTCGATTATTTTAATCTTTTCCTCCGAATTTATTTGCAGCGATGAGAACAAAACATTCCAGGTGAGAGTTAAGAATCCGAATAATTTTATTATTGAAGATGCATATGTTGAATTTAATTGTGAGGCACTGCCAAACAATTTTATTGTTAAGAATGGAAATGAACTGTTACCATATCAAATTATTAAAAATGAAAATGGTATGGTAAAAATATGTCTTGTTGTGAGTATGAAACCAAATGTAAAAAAAAATCTTACAGTTCTTTACGGTGATGAGATTAAAATACCGATATTCAAAAAACGAACTTATGCTGAACTTGCAATGAAACCCGATGACGTTTATTATGATGGCAGATTTAGAGGAAATGTTTTTGTAAACGTAACCAAAATAAAAGTGCCATCAATTCATACTGACCATGATGCCCTTTTTAAGTATGAAGGTCCAGGTTGGGAATCTGAGAAAGTTGGTTACAGGTTTTATTTAGATTGGCGGAATGCAACTGACATTTTCGGAAAGAAAAAGGATCAGCTTGTACTTGTAAACATCGGCGTTCATGATACAGTTGCAAAGGATGATTCATATCATTCTATGCAAGAGTGGGGGATGGATATTTTCAAAGTTGGTAATTCATTAGGCATTGGTTCAGTCGGGATGTGGCAAGATGGAAAAGTCAGTATGGTTTCAAAGACAGATAGTATCTACTGCGAGATTACTCAAAATGGACCAATAAAATCCGAAGTGAAAACCAATTACTTTGGCTGGAAAGTCGGTGAGAAAAAATTTAATCTCGAATCAAAATTATCAATTACTGCCGGCAGCCGATTATCGAAGAATGAGATTCACATTTCAGATGATCCATCTAACATTGTCACTGGTTTAGCAAAATATCCGGGAACACAATTCTTTAAAAGCGATATTTCTGGAGAATGGGCTTATATCGGTTTGTATGGAAATCAAACTTTAGTTTCTGCAGAAGATAAATTGGGCATTGCAGTATTCTATAAAATTAAGAATCTCCAAGAATTAAGCGAGGATGATTTGAGCTATATCGTGAAACTTAAACCTGAGAATAAAAAAGTAGACTATTATTTCTGTGCGGCTTGGGAACAAGAAGAAAATGCAATAAAAAATATAGATGAATTCAAAAGCTATTTAAACGAAACACAACAGCTTCTGAATAATCCACCACAAATTGAGGTTAAAAAATAGGTGTGACTTATGGAAGAAGTGATCTTAAACGCAGATAGATTTTTTGATCCGAATCCAACGATCAGAAAAATTGCCCGTGAGATTTATAAGAGTATTAAAAATTTACCGATCATTAGTCCTCATGGACATGTAGACCCGAGTATTTTATCTGAGAACAAACCATTTCCTAATCCTACACAATTATTCTTAACTCCGGATCACTATTTATTTAGGATGTTGTACTCTCAAGGGATTTCAATGGAATCTCTTGGAATTCCAACATTCGATGGATCTGAAGTAGAAGCAGATTCTAGAAAAATTTGGCAAATATTTGCTGATAATTTTTACTTGTTTCGAAGTACACCATCGAGTGTTTGGCTTACATATGAATTTAATGTTGTTTTTGGGATTAAAGAAAAATTAACTAGCAGCAGTGCACAAAAAGTTTATGATGTGCTGCAAGAAAAAATAAATTCTTCTGAATTCCTTCCAAGAGCGTTGTTCGAAAGATTTAATATAGAGGTTCTTTCAACAACAGATTCTGCAAGTGATTCATTGGAACATCATAAAAAAATTGGAGAATCGGATTGGAAGAAAAGAATAGTCCCTTGCTTTAGACCTGATGCAGTTACCGATTTATCAAATCTAAAATGGAAGGAAAATATTCAACTGCTAAGCAATGCTGTCGGTTATGAGATTACTACCTATTCAAAATTTATTGAAGCTTTACATGAAAGGAGATCGTTCTTTAAAACTATGGGAGCGGTTTCCACCGATCACGGGGTATTCTCACCTTTTACCCACGAATTGACCAATGATGAGACTGAAAAGATTTTTCAGCGCGCTCTGAAAAAGCAAGCAACTGATGATGATGCAAGATTATTCACTGCACACATGCTGATGAAAATGGCTGAGATGAGCATTGAAGATGGGCTGGTAATGCAGATTCATCCTGGTTCATATCGAAACCATAACCCCATCATCTTTGAAAAATTCGGACCAGATAAAGGCTGCGATATTCCTATGCAGACAGAGTATACATTTAACCTTAAAGAATTATTAAACAAATATGGAAATAATCCTAAACTTACTATAATAGTTTTTACTCTCGATGAAACGACTTATTCACGAGAACTTGCCCCGCTTGCCGGTCATTATCCGGCAATGAAGCTGGGTCCGGCATGGTGGTTTCATGACAGTATAGAAGGTATGATTCGATTTAGGAGAATGGCAACTGAAACCGCCGGGCTTTATAACACAGTTGGCTTTAATGATGATACCAGGGCTTTTATCTCAATTCCAGCAAGGCATGATTTAGCTAGACGAATTGATTCAAATTATCTGGCCGAATTAGTCTCAAAACATATTTTAGATTTAGATGATGCATTTGAGGTTGCAAAAGAACTTGCATATAACCTTGTTAAAAAAGCATACAAACTTTAAAGATTGGAATTAATATGAATGCTCCTGCTATTAAAAATGAATTGTTGACTGAACGGAGTAAGGGTAAAGAAATAATTAAGAAAAAATTATTTGATTCAAACCAACTAGAGATTTACTCAAAATCAATTTTTGACCGTAATGGTATTCTATTCTTTGTTGCGAAACAAAATACCAATAAACATCTCTACCTGTTATTCGATAAGAAGCATGATGAAACTATCACGGCTTCATTTGTAGGTAAGCAATTCAAAGTTGAAGGAACTGAAAGCTCATTTATTAAAAGATGTGAACTAAACACTGTTAACAGAAAATCTCTCCAACAGCAATTTGAGTTCACCTTGCCGAAAACTTTGGGACTTGTCAATTCTTTTGGATTTGGTGATAGAATCGGATTAGCTAATGCTGCTCATATTCGTTCATTAGAAAGCAGCCATTTCAAACCAGTTTTAGCTCAGCAATCTATTCGAGAATTAACCAGAACAAACAGAACTCCTGCTGAAGTAATGGATGCAGCGGTTTGGGCTGTTTTTCAAGAAGGTTATACGCAAGGCTTCGGAGCCGATGCCGATCATTTAAAAACAACAGATGATATTGATTTGATGGTAAAGAATGGATTTAAAATGTTCACGTTTGATCCAGGTGAATTTGTGCACAATGAAGCTGATGCGTTGAATTCCGAACAACTCGATGATGCTGTTAAAAAATTAAACTGGGCTGGATTACAAATTGACTTTAAACAATTGATGAAAAATTACGTAGATAAAAAAGTCAATATCTCCCATGAATTACTAATTGAGGCAAACAGCACTCAAGTTAAACGTGCTGTGCTAAAGTATGGTGATGCACTCGCTCACATTAAGGGAATGTACGATCATTTAAAACTTAAACATGCAGATTACGAATCGGAATTAGAAGTTTCCGTTGATGAAACCGAGTCGGTTACTTCTCCATTCGAACATTATTTTATAGTAAAAGAATTAACCCGGATGGGAGTTAAAATTATAAGCTTGGCACCGCGTTTTGTTGGAAGTTTTGAGAAAGGTATTGATTACAAGGGTGATCTAAATTTATTCAAGCATGAATACCTCAAGCATCTAGCTATCTCGAAATACTTTGGTAACTACAAAATCAGTTTACATTCCGGCAGCGATAAATTTAGCGTCTACAAAATTATTGGTGAAATAAAAGAAGGTGTAACGCATATAAAAACAGCCGGGACCAGCTACCTCGAAGCACTCAAAGTATCAGCAATCAAGGATACGGAGCTTTTTAGAAATATCTTAGATTATTGTACGTCACTCTATGAAACAGAGAAAAAAAGTTACCACGTTTCCGCCAATGTTGCAAATATTAAGTCCGCAAAAGAATATTCTGATGCAGAGTTGTTAGAATTGTTTAATTATGAGGACTGCAGACAGGTTCTGCACGTTACTTTTGGACGAATACTAACCGATAAGAATGAAAACGGAGAATTCATATTTAAAAACAGATTATTAGAATGTCTCAGAAACAATGAAGCAACTCATTACGAAATAATTATTAAGCATTTCAAGAAACATTTAAATCCATTTAAAAAATTATGACACGAGAAAAAATTAGAAATAATATTCTGCAAAAGAAAGTGATAGCGGTTGTAAGGATGAAAAATCCCGAACAACTTCTGAAGGTCATCACCGCAATTATGAATGGTGGAGTCACTGCCATTGAATTAACGATGACAATTCCAAATGCAATTCAGTCAATTGAAATTGCTACAAAGGAATTTGGTGACGAAATTCTGCTTGGTGTTGGTTCAGTAACAAGTTCGGCAGTTGCACTTGATGCAATTAATGCCGGAGCTAAATTTGTGGTAAGTCCAATCTATAAACCGGATGTTGTGTCTACCGTGATTGCGAAAAACCTAGTTGTCATTCCTGGTGGGTTTACACCAACAGAAATTCAAACCGCATATGAACAAGGTGCTGATTTTGTGAAAATATTTCCTGCAGATAATCTGGGTATGTCTTTTATAAAATCTATCAAAGCACCGTTGCCGCATTTAAAGCTAATACCAACGGGTGTTGTTACTTTAGATAATGCAATTGATTGGATAAATCATGGTGCAAGTGCTGTCGGAATAGGTTCTGCATTAGTTGACAATAAGGCAATTGAAAGCGGGAACTTTGCTCAGTTGACGGAAAATGCCAAAAAACTTTGTTCAAATTTAGGGCTTAAATAGGAGAGTTAATGCAAAAGTATTCCTTTGATGATTTAAAAAACAAAGTATGCGTTCTTACAGGCGGCGGAGGAGTTATAGGATCTGTACTTGCCAAAGGTCTAGCAAGTACGGGTGTTAAACTCGCAATCCTTGATATTAAAAAAGAGTATGCCGATAAGGTTGCTGATGAAGTAAGAAATATTTATAACACGGAGATTATTGGTGTTGAAGCAAACGTACTTGATAAAGCTTCTTTGGAGAAGGCAAAGAAAGTAATAATGAATAAATTAGGTAAGGTTGATATATTAATAAACGGAGCAGGCGGTAATTCGCCAAAAGCCACAACTAAGTATGAGTTTATTACGGATGAAAATGTTAATTCATTAAATGATACTTTCTTCGGCTTGGAATTGGAAGGTTTTCAAAAAGTTTTTGACTTAAATTTTTTAGGGACTCTTTTACCGACTATGGTATTTGCAAAGGAAATGGTTGAGAGAAAGTCTGGTGTTATCCTAAATATTTCTTCTATGAATTCATTTAGACCACTAACAAAAATACCTGCTTACTCAGCAGCAAAAGCATCCATTAATAATTTTACGGAATGGCTTGCGGTTCATTTTGCTAAAGTGAATGTAAGGGTGAATGCTATTGCGCCTGGTTTTTTCTTAACAAATCAGAACAGATTTTTGCTTGTTGATGAGAAAACGAAAAATCTTACTGCAAGAGGTAAAAAAATTATTGCTAACACGCCGATGGGAAAATTTGGTGAACCAGAAGATCTAATTGGCGGAACATTGTTTTTACTTTCTGACACATCTAACTTTATCACCGGTATAGTTCTGCCAATTGACGGCGGGTTTAATATCTATAGCGGGGTGTAAAACAGTTCTCAGAATTTAAAGTATTTGAAATTTAAGAGTGAGGTAAATGTAAATGGGTTTAGACTTAAAAAAGGATTATAAATATTCATTGGTAGTTCCAACAAGCATGGGTGTTAGGATAACTCCGGTAAATGGGCAGCCTGTGCACAGCAGCAATACTTATTTTATGCAAGCTACTAGTGCCGAAACAAATGTTGCAAGCGTCTCTTCATACTTGGGTCTTCCTGTAAAAGTTTTAACAACATTTGTAAAAGGCAGTCCTATTGCACAATTCATAAAAAATAATTTGAAAAGCCGAAATATGGATATTGAAGGAAAAGATGTCAACCAAGGAGGACCTTGGGGTTATCGTCATCAATTTAATATAGCAGACAGCGGCTTTGGGTCACGTGGTCCAAGAGTGCATAATGATCGAGCAGGTGAAGTCGGAAGAACACTTAATGTACAGGATTTTGATTTTGATAGAATATTTGGAAAAGAAGGAGTACAGATAGCTCATTTGTCTGGGCTTGTTGGTGCACTCTCTCCAGAAACAAGTAACTTTTGTCTTGAGTTAGCAAGAACTGCAAAAAAATACGGAACAAAAATTTCGTTCGATCTTAATTATCGTGCATCGTTTTGGAAAGGTCGTGAAGTTGAATTGCGGGCAGCATTTACAGAGATAGCTTCAATTTCAAACATCCTCGTTGGTAATGAAGAAGATTTTCAGCTTTGTCTTGGGATTAAAGGGCCTGAAGCTGGAGGAAAAAATATTGATGAAAAGATTTCGAGTTTCAAAGAGATGATTGGACGAGTAAAAACCAAATTCTCGAACGCATCGGTATTTGCTACGACACTACGCGAGGTTGTAAATTCAAACAAGCACATGTGGGGTGCAATAATGCTTGAAACAAATAATTGGCATGTTGTTACACCGCGAGAAATATATGTGCTTGATCGTATTGGTGGAGGAGATGCATTCGTTGGCGGTTTATTGTACGCAATTCTCAAAAAATGGGAACCGGAAAAGTGGATTCAATTTGGTTGGGCTTCAGGAGCTTTGGCAACTACCTTCCTTACGGATTATGCGCAGCCTGCAGATGAGGAAATGGTTTGGAGTGTTTGGGAAGGTAATGCGCGTGTTAAAAGATAAATAACTTAATTAAAGATTTGGTTAGAGTTTTAATATTGTGAATCCTTTTATTATCTTTTTAAAATTTTTTTTAGAAGTATAGAATAAGTATGATTTATTTTGCCCATGGCAGCCAAAATAATTTTTTATCTGATCATGAATTACAAGAAGCAATTTTTTCATCTCTAGCTGAGCTTGGAATTAAGAAAAAGGTTTTAATTATTCCTCCCGATTTTACACGATTTCATTCCCATGCAGGCTTACTAACAAAGCATATCTATCAATATTATAAAGAGGCACTTACTGATATTTTACCTGCATTGGGAACTCATTTGCCAATGACTGGCGATGAAATATCATCAATGTATGAAAGCATTCCGCACAAATTGTTCAAAGTTCATAATTGGAGAAAAGATTTAGTTACACTTGGTGAAGTTCCATCCGAATTTATTCATGATGTATCGGAAGGAAAATTGAATTATATCTGGCCTGCACAAGTAAATAAATTATTAGTTGAAGGTGGTTATGATTTAATTTTATCTATCGGTCAAGTCGTTCCTCATGAAGTCGTGGGAATGGCAAATTATAATAAAAACATTTTTGTAGGAACTGGCGGGCAAGAAGGTATTAACAAAAGTCACTATCTTGGTGCTGTATATGGTATGGAAAGGATGATGGGAAAAGCTGATACACCCGTTAGGAAAGTACTTAACTACGCCTC
>Ga0214473_10005625_pt1 | contig 14999 bp, 9 predicted proteins | sample RVTome_7_FD_203509 | JGI IMG/M metagenome (GOLD analysis project Ga0214473, IMG submission 203509) | Soil microbial communities from uranium-contaminated site in the Upper Colorado River Basin, Wyoming, United States - RVT98D197 | ecosystem: Environmental > Terrestrial > Soil > Contaminated >... | reverse complement strand
GCGGTCACGACCCCGGCCGGGGTGGCGGTCACGGCCCCGGCCGGGGCGGGGGCCACCGCCCGTCCCGCGTGCATGGCGGCGCCAGGCTGCGCGCCCCGGTATCGGGCCGGGTCGGCCACGAATTGCGTGCGGCAACCGGTGGAGCAGAACCAGAAAGTTCCTCCGCCGACTTCGGCGCTGCCGCCCGCCGCCTTCCCCGGAACCACCTGCATGCCGCAGACCGGGTCGATGACGGCAGCCGGTCCCGGGCCGATGACCCTCAGTGGGCCGTGATCGGAATCGTGATCGTGTGAAGTCATGGTTGCCGCCGCTTTCGTTCGCCGGTCGTCTCTCATCGGTGTCGCCTCCCGACGATCAGAGGCATGCCCGGCCGCTGTATTACAGCCCGCCCGCCTCCGAAGCGGCCATCCGGCCGCCGGCAGTCAGCGGGCGGCGTGAACCAGGGAGTCCCGATCCGGCGTCTTCCCTTCGAGATGCGCCCGCAGGAGGTAGAAGACCGCGGTGTTCTCCAGCGTCCCGTGCACCTGGTCGGCGCCCGCCCCCCAGGCGTAGAGGGGGACATCGACGGCCGTGTGCTCGCCGTGAGGGTCATGCAGCGAGGTCGGCGCCAGGTCGCTCCAGCTGTGGGGCGCCCGTTCCGCCTTCTGCTTCGTGCCGGGGCCGGTCGCGAAGGTCAGGACCGTGCCCGAATCCTTCCGGCTGCTGATCGCCAGCCCACCGGTCTCGTGGTCGCCGGTCGCCAGGACCAGCGTGGTCGCGGGATCGAGACGCCCCAGGGCCGCGCCGACCGCGTCATCGAAGGCGGCCACCTCGTCGATCAAGGTGAGCGCCCAGTTCTCGTGCGCGGCGTGGTCCGGACGTCCGCCTTCGACCACCAGAAGGAACGGCCTGCCGCCTTGACTCAGGCGGCCGATCGACCAGACCGTCATCACGGTGAGCGACGGCACGGCGGCCGATCCACGCCTCGCGGCCGGAGCGGCGGCCGCCGCTTCCATCTTCACGCGCTCGGGCTCGTACGGCATGTGATCGTCGGCGAACAGCCCGAGGACGCGATCCTCCGGCGCCGCGACCGCCTCCAGACCGGCGGCGTCGGTGACCAGGCGCCAGCCACGCTCGGCGACCCGCTTCTCCAGATTGGCCTCGCCGATTTCCAGCGTCCTGCGGAACATTTCCCGCCCGCCGCCGAGAAGGAGATCGAGATCCGCCCCCAGAGCCTGCCGGGCGATCGCCTCCTCGAGATCGCGGTCGTTGTGCGAGGCGTAGAAGGCAGCCGGGGTGGCGTGCGTCACGCGCGCCGTGGTGACGATGCCGACGCGCAGGCCGCGACGTCGCGCCCAGGTGGTGATCGACTCCAGTGGCCGGCCGTCGTGCTGCCCGTAGACCGCCGTCGAGTCCTGCCCCAGCACCCCGTTCACCGTCTTGCGGCCGCAGGCCATCGCCGTGGCGGCCGCCGCAGAATCGGTCACCGGGTCGTCGAAGGCGTATGTCCTGACGATCGCGGTGTACGGCATGCTGTCGAGGTTGAGGACCCCGTCCTCCCCGCCGCGCGCCATCCGGGTCGCGGTCACGTAGGCCGGGCCGAGCCCGTCGGCGATGAACAGCACCGCCGACCGGTCGAGCGGATTCCGGACCGCCGGAGCGACGCCGGCCTGCGCGGCCCCGGACGGCACGGTCCCGGACGGCGCGATGCCGGCAGCACGCGGCGCCAGGCACGCGGCCGCCGACAGGAGCAGACAGAATCCGAGGAGCAGCGGGTGCCGAGGCAGGCGGCGCATCACGCGCGCGATCTTACACCGGGCTAGGCAAGCCATCCCGTCATGCGGACGGCCGGGCGGGCGGCAGGCCGTTACCCCTTTGTACGGGGCGCCTTCACCGGAAACCGGACGATGTTGGGGGGGGAGTCTAGCTTCTGGTTCTTCCGCATCGCCTTGTTCTGGTACATGTTCAGATCGGCCTTTACCAGCAGGTCGTCGAAAGTCTCGGCATCGTGCGGGTAGAGGGCGATGCCGATGGAGATCCCGCCGCGCACCGTCCCCCCTTCCTCGAGCCGCATGATGTAGGTCTCGACCGCCTGCTGCAGCCTCTCCACCAGCACCGCCGCCGGCGCGAAGCCGGTGAGCGGCAGGATTGCCGCGAACTCGTCGCCCGACAGGCGCACCAGGACATCGCGTTCGCGGAGATGGCCGCGCAGCACGCGGCTGATTTCGGACAGGTACCGGTCTCCGACATGGTGGCCGTGCCGGTCGTTCACCGACTTGAAGCCGTCCAGGTCCAGTTCCAGCATCGCCATCGGCTGGCCGGCATGCTGGCTCCTCACCTTTTCCTGTTCGAACACCTGCCTCAGGTAGCGGCTGTTCGGCAGGTTGGTCAGGGCGTCGGTCAGGGCCGACTCCTGAGTCTCGGCGAAAACGGTGCTGTTGTGCACGGCGCTGGCGGTCAGCCGCACGATGATGTCCATCATCCGCACGTGATCGTCGAGGCAGGGCACCCCCTTCGGGAAGTAGAGGGTGATCACGCCGAGCACCCGGCCCTCCTGCACCAACGGGAAGGCGGCGACCGAGGAGTACTGCGCCGGGTCGGCATTCGTCCCCTGCAGGTCCAGTTCCGGCTGGTTCGAGAAGCGGCTGGTCTTCTGAGCCGCCGCCCAGCCGGTGATCCCATCGCCGACCGGCACCGATCGGCCGCGCATCGTCTCGGCATCGGCGCCGACGGCGACCCGACCCGAGAGCGCCTCCTTGTTGTCCTCGAGCAGGTAGAAGACGCAGGTGTGGTACGGCACCACCTGGCCGATCTTGTGGACCACCAGCTCGAGCACTTCCGCCAGCCGCAGCGAGGCGCCCAGGGTCTGGGCGATCTCGTACAGCGTGTAGACCTCGCGATGCGCCGAGGAGATGTCGCTGAGGGCCGCGGCCCGCCGCCCGATGACCGAGCCGTCGGTGTCGCGCTCCAGCCAGATTGGCCCTTCCGTCGGGGCCGACGGGTCTGCCCGGCGCCGGCCGGTCGCCCGCGGACCCTGGACGCCGAGATGGAGCGCGTCCCCGAACCCGCCGGCATCGGGATCGCCCGGACCGGCGGCGCCGGGGCCGGCAGCACCAGGGCCGGAGGCGGCGTGTCCGGGCACTCCGGGACCGGTGTCGCCCGCCGGATTCTGGCCCGCCGCGACGACCGTCGCCAGGTGCGTCCGCAGCGCCTGGACGACCTCGGGGTCGAAGTGGATCTCCGACCACGCTTCGATCAGCGAGCAGGCCTCCTCGGGCGTCCGACGATGCCGGTAGACCCGTTCGCTCGTGAGGGCCTCGAAGACATCGGCCACCGCGAGGATCCGGGCGCCGACCGGGATCCGTCTTCCCTTCAGACCGTCAGGGTAGCCCGATCCATCCCAGCGCTCATGGTGGTGTCGCACCGCCGGCAGGACCGGCCATGGGAACTCCACGTTCGCCAGGATCTCCGCCGCCACGGCGGGATGGACCTTCACCTTTTGGTACTCGATCTGGCTCAACCGTCCCGGCTTGTGAAGCAGGTGGTCCGGGATCGCCAGCTTGCCGATGTCGTGCAGCAGCGCCGCCGACCTCAGCGCTTCGATCTCCCGATCCGGGATTCGCATCCGGCGTCCCAGTTCCAGCGCGTAGGCCTGCACCCGCCGGGCATGGCCGCGGGTGTGCGGATCCTTGGCGTCGATCGCCAGGGCCAGCGCCTCGATGGTCGCCAGGTGGACACGCATCATCTGGTCCACCCGGCCCTCCTGGTCGGCCACCTGGTCGCGATAAAGCATCGCCGCCAGCAGGCCGAGCACCGCGACCGGGACGAGGGCGATGTAGAAGACGCTACCGAGACTGCCGACCAGCAGGTACGAGACGGCCGCCGCCAGCGCCGCTGAAAAGAGCATCCCGGCGAAGATCACCGCCGCGAACAGGACGCGCCCGCCACCCGACCAGGATCGCAACTGATTTCCTCCCGTTGACATCGGCCGCTCCCTTCCCGCCCATGCGACTGGACGGCCGGGCCGAACGTCCCGCGCCGGCCCGGCCGTCCACGCATTGCCAACCGCCTTCGATCCTCGGCCGGTCGGGGGGGGTGGCCGGCCGGGGACTGAAATTGGCTGTCGAGACTGAACCATCGCAACGACCGTGCCACGCTGAAAACCGCTGCAAGCGGCACTTTCCCGGCATCGCTCCCGCCGTTCGTGTCCTGTGATTCGACACGCGGCGCAACAGGGGTCCCGGCCCAGGGACGAACATCATCGACTGCTTGGATTTACAGGTGCTCCGGGCGTGTCCAAAGTGACGACCGGATGGAGGGTCCCGCGACCGTGCAGTGGTCATTCCCCCCGAAAACGAAGCCGGCCGTGGGGGTCCCACGGCCGGTTCGAAGTTCATCGGCTGCGTGATGTCAGCTCACCAGCCGTTCCGCCTGTGTCTTAGTGGGCCAATCCTCCTTTATGACGGACCGTCCCTGTGAACCAGGAGCGGCAGGTGAAGTACAGAAGCACCGGCATCGGCAGGATCGCCAGGAATGCCGTCGGGCCCGTCTCGCGCGCCAGCAGCATGACGACGCCGAGGGTCACCGCCCCGAACAGGTAGGCGCCGCCCGCCCACGGGGTGGTGTCCTGCCAGATCGCCGTGAAGGAGACTCCTTCCTTCAGCATCAGGACGACGGCCACGAAGGTGGTGTTGAGCACGTACTGCGTCAGTGCCATCAGCGCCAGCGGCAGCAGGTAGTCGAGCACCGAATGCGGCCCGGGTACCGGCAGACCGTGCTCCGGGCTGGTGCTGGCGAACAGGTGGGACGACAGGTTGATCGACAGGGCCATGGAGGCGGTGTTGAACAGCCGCTTGTACCAGGTCCCGCCGGCCCGGGCCGAGGCGGCATAGCCGTCGACCGCCGCATTGATGGTGGCCAGGGCCGGACCAAACAGGACGGCCGAGGCGAACAGGAAGACATCCGAGAGGCTGAGCCGGCACTGCCGGAACGGCAACCGCACCGCCAGCCGCCCGAGAGCGAGGGTCAGGATCGCCAGGCCGGACCACGCCAGAATCCGGGCGCCCTGCTCGTCAGTGAAGGTCTCCCGCAGGCTGAGGGCCAGGGCAAGACCGCCGGCGGTGACGAGGAACCCGATGTAGATGCCGGCCACGAGATCGTTCCGTCGCGTCTTCATGTTAGAACGCTCCGTAGCCGCTCGTGTACCCGAGGTAGGAGTACAGGTTCCAGATCAGACCGACGTCGAAGGCGTAGAGGTTCCAGATCAGACCGGCGCCGCTGAGCCGCGAGAACTCCCAGATCAGGCCGGTCGAGTCGACGCTGTAGAACGAGTCGGCCATCAGGCTGTCCCGCCAGGGGACACCCATCGCAGCGAGGTCGTCGTAGTACACGACCCCGGTGCCGGTGACAGTCCCCTGGTCGGAGACGATCGTCTTCCACTGGTTGTCCTGGGCGTAGACGACGTGGGTGTCCGAGGCCAGACCGTCCTGGTAGGACACCGAGGCGCCCCAGAGCGACAGGGAGCCACCGGAAGAGTAGAGGTTCCAGATCAGCCCCTGCGCGTACGCCTCCTGCTGTGTCGTCAGGACGGAGGACCCGTACAGCCAGCCGAAGTTCCAGATCAACCCCTGGCTCCAGGCGAACCTTTCGGACGAGATGGTCGTCTCGGCCGTCGGCATCGCCCCTGCGTAGATCAGGGGATAGCCCGGTTTGACCCAGCGGGCATCCTTGCGGATGGCCCCCGCCAGGCGCACGGCGCCCGCGACGTTCAGCTGGCCGGCACCCTGCTCGAACAGGTTGGCGCCGTTCAGGCGTTGGGCGCTGTACATCAGGGCCGCCTTGACCATGTTCGGGGTCAGGGACGGATTGGCATGCAGCATCAGCGCCACGGTGCCCGACACGACACCGGTCGACATCGAAGTGCCGCTCATGAACATGTAGCGGCTCTTGTTGTTGCTGTCGCTCTTGGTGACCACGTGCAGTTGCGGGACGGTCTTGATGATGGTGCTCTCGGCCCGCTCGAGCGAGATCAGCCGCGTCCCGGGGGCGACGAGGTCCGGCTTCGCCAGGTTGTCGTAGACGACTTCGCCGGTCACCGGGTCGATGCTGCGCGACCGGGTGGCGCCGCGCGAAGAATAAGGGGCCACCGCATCGTCGGACCGGTAGTCGGTGCCGCGGGTATCAGTCGCGCCGACGGTGATCACCGCCGGCGAGTTCCCCGGCGAGGTGATGCCGCCGTACGCCTCCATTCCCTCCGGACCGACGCCGAAGTTGCCAGCCGCGGCCACCACCACCAGCCCGGCGCGGCTCGCCCGGTCGACCGCCTGGCAAAGCGGGTCGTCCTTGTACGAGTCGATCGGCGGAGCCGCCAGCGACAGGTTCAGGACGCGGATCTTGTAGAACGAGGCGTTGGCCATCGCCCAGTCGACCGCCGCGATGACGTTGCTGATGTTCCCGCGTCCGTACTCGTCGAGGACCCGCAGGCTGATGAGATTCGACTTCGGGGCGACGCCGCTGAAGTCGAGACCTTCCTGCTTGGACGCGTAGCCGTTGCCGGCAATCAGGCCGGCGATGAAGGTCCCGTGGCCGTAAGGGTCGGCGCCCAAACCGGTGAAGTCCCACCGGACGCTCGTGAGCGTCTTGCGGGCGCCACCTTCGCGCAGGTCGAAGTGCTCGACATCGATACCCGAGTCGATGACCGCCACCGTGATGCCGGTGCCGTCGTAGCCGTAGAAGCCGCTCAGGAGGCTCTCCATGGAGAGCCCGAGATCGGACGGATAAATCTGGCTGGCGCCCGTGGTGGTTGCCACGTGGCTCGCCAGGCTCTGCACCGGTCGATCGGGAGTGAGATATTCGAGCCCGCTCACGCCCAGCAGTTGCGGCACAGTCTCGACAGGCATGTCGAGGACCGCCTGCTTGACCTTGCCGAAATGCTGCTTGACGCGTCCGCCGAGCGCTTCGACCGACGCGGTCACGCTTTCGATGGAGGCGTCGTTCCCGAGCGTGGCGACGATCGTCAGCCTGGTGCCGCCGTTGCTCTCCTTGACCTTCTTGACCAGGTCGGGAGCGAGCCGTGCCCGACCGCCGCCATTCTGGGCCAGGGCCGACCCCAGGGGGAGGGCCACGACCACAAATGCGGCGGTCAGCCACTTCAAGCTGCTGAAAACGAGGGATCGCAGGTCTCTCCGCATGTTTCCTCCTGTCAGCAGCGCGATACCTTCTCGGCGCTGGCAGCCCGGCAGTCTCGGAGAGACCCGCGGCTTTCCGTCCCACCCTCGCGGATGGTTTGGCGAGTTCGACCAGGACTATTGCAGCCCCGGTGCCACGGGGTGCAACGGCGTCTACACCTGGCCGATAAGCCGCTTGCTTCCATCACTTATGGAATCTTCGGCAAGGCGGAATTACACCCGAATGCGGATTTCGGATCGAGGCGACTGGACGGGAGTTGGACACGGGCCCTGTCGAATCACCGTCACCAGCCTTCCCGGCATGACAAGCAAGACCATGAAAACAGGCGACTTGATCCCGCCGGGTCGGGAAGTGGTCAGGTATTCGTGCTCGAATGTCGGGGAAGCCGACAGAAAACCGCCCGTTCGCCGCCGCCTTCAGGGACGGCCGGTCGGTGTCATGCCTTGACCCCCCTTTCGGGCGGGCGTATCATTCGCGAGTATTTCGTCCTACCCACCTGGCCGGGAGCGCCGCAACCCCATGGAAATCGCATGGTTCAAGAAGACCCGCAAGCCGAAGCAGCCGGTCGAAAAGAAGCGGCTCCAGGTCCCCGAGGGTCTGTGGGTCAAGTGCGGCGGGTGCAAGGAGATCATCTATAAGAAGGAGGTCATCCGGAACGCCAGCGTCTGCCCGAAGTGCACCTACCACTTCCGGATCTCGGCGCGCGAGCGGCTGACCAACCTGTTCGACGAGGGGCGCTACCAGGAAGTCGACACCGACATCTACTCGATCGATCCCCTGAAGTTCCGCGACACCAAGCCTTACAAAGACCGCCTCCGGGAGTACCGCGAGAAGACCGGTCTCAATGACGCCGTTATCAACGCCCGCGGCACGATGGGCGGGATGCAGGTGATGGTGTCGGTGATGGAGTACGGCTTCATGGGCGGGTCGATGGGGTCGGCGGTCGGCGAGAAGGTCACCCGGGCGATCGAACGGGCCCTGGAAGAACGGATCCCGCTGGTCATCATCTCCTGCTCGGGGGGGGCGCGAATGCAGGAGGGGGCGCTGTCGCTGATGCAGATGGCCAAGATCAGCGCGGCCCTCGGCAAGCTGCACGAGGCGCGGGTCCCCTACATCTCGGTCCTGACCGACCCGACCACCGGCGGCGTGACCGCCTCCTTCGCCATGCTGGGCGACTTCAACATCGCCGAGCCGCGCGCCCTGATCGGTTTCGCCGGGCCGCGGGTCATCGAGCAGACGATCCGCGAGAAGCTCCCCGAGTCGTTCCAGCGATCCGAGTTCCTGGTCGATCACGGGATGCTCGACTTCATCGTCGAGAGGCGGCAGATGCGGGACATCCTGATCCGCTGCATCAAGTTCCTGTTCAACGCCGACCTGCTGGCACTGCCGGTCCCCGTCGATACGCCGGCGGAAGCCACGACACCGGGAGCGACCGGCGGCGGCGAGGCGCCCTCGTCCGGGCAGTCGGCCCGCCGTCGCGAACCCATTCTCTTCCCCACCCCGATCGCCGCCCGCCCCACCCCACCGACGACCGAAATCGTCTGACCGGGAACCGATGCAGGTCGCCGGCAGGCTAGACCGCCTCCCCCTGACGCGCTTTCATTACCGCCTGCTGATCCTCAGCGGTCTCGGCTGGCTGTTCGATTCGATGGACACCGGCCTGGTGTCGTTCGTCCTGGCCCGTCTCAAGGTCGAGTGGAGCCTGACCCCGGACCAGGTGGCCCTCACCGGCAGCGCTGGCCTGTTCGGCATGTTCCTCGGCGGTGCCCTGGCCGGCGGTCTCGCCGACCGCTACGGCCGCAAGACGATGTTCCAGGCGACGCTCCTGATCTTCAGCCTCGCCACCGGTCTCTGCGCCTTCGCCCAGGGGTTCTGGTCGCTGCTCCTCCTGAGGATTCTGGTCGGGTTCGGTCTCGGCGGCGAGCTGCCGGTGGCGGCGGCGCTGGTCAGCGAGTTCGCGCCGGCCCGCCACCGCGGCCGGCTGGTCGTCCTGCTGGAGTCGTTCTGGGCGGCCGGCTGGGCGGCCGCCGCGGTCATCGCCGATCTGCTGGCGCGCTTCGCGGCGGCCCAGGGATCGACGTTCCCCTGGCGCGCCGCCTTCGCCATCGGCGCCCTGCCGGCGTTCTATGTTTTCGTCCTGAGGCGCGCCCTGCCGGAATCGCCGCGCTATCTCGCCGCGCGCGGGCGGGATGCCGAGGCGGAGGCGATCCTCCGGCAGATCGAGACCGAGGCGGGCGTGGCGCCGGCGGCCGCGGCGGGGCCGGGCAACCCGGAACCGATCGCGCACCGGCCACCGCGGCTCGGCGATCTGTTCGCCCCGGGCATCCGCCGGCGCACCGCGATGCTCTGGATCCTCTGGTTCGCGATGGCCTACTCGTACTACGGGATCTTCATCTGGCTGCCGGCGCTGCTGGTTGGCCAGGGATACGCCGAGGTCACCTCGTTCCGCTTCACCCTCTACATCACCCTGGCGCAGGTCCCCGGCTATTTCGCCGCCGCCTGGCTGGTGGAAAAGATTGGCCGCAAGGCGACGCTCGCCCCGTTCATGATCCTGTGCGCCGTGGCGTCGCACTTCTTTGGCAGCGCCCGATCGGACGCCGACGTCGTCCTGTGGGGATGCCTGGTATCGTTCTTCAACCTGGGGGCGTGGGGCGTCACCTACGGCTACACACCGGAGCTCTACCCCACCTGGTTGCGCGGCACCGGCACCGGGTCGGCCGCCGCCTTCGGCCGCATCGGCGGCATCGTGGCGCCGATCGTCGTCGGCAAGCTGGTCGGCGCCTGGGGCGGCGGCTTCGGCGCCGTCTTCACGATGTTCGCGGTCGTCCTGGTCGCCGGCGCCATCGGCGTGCTGATCCTCGGCGAGGAGACCCGCGGCCGGACGCTGGAAGAAATCTCCGGGCACTGAACCTCGAGGCGCGCCGCCTCGCATATCATCGACGCGGCCCCGCCGATCGTCGGCGCGGCCCGGCCATTCATCGACACGGCCGCGCCGGAGACCCGATGACCTATCCCGAGGCGCTCGCCTGGCTGGCATCGCTCGAGCCGCACGTGATCCGGCCCGGCCTCGACCGGGCACGCGCCCTCCTGGCGCGGCTCGGCGACCCGCAGGCGGGATTCCACTCGGTCCTGATCGCCGGCACCAACGGCAAGGGGTCGGTCACCGCCGACCTGGCGTCGATCCTGCGCGAGGCGGGGCATCGTCCCGGCGTCTACACCTCGCCGCACCTCGTCCGATTCGAGGAGCGGATCGCCGTCGCCGGCGAGCCGATCACCGGGGACGAAGTGGCGGCGCTCGCCGGCGAGGTGCGCGACACGATCGCCGCCGGCCGCGCCGCGGGTGGCCCGGCGGCCGGCACCGCGGCGAACGGCGCGGCCGACGACACTCCGACCTACTTCGAAGCGACCACCGCCCTCGCCTTCCTGCACTTCCGCCGGCGCGGTGTGCCGATCGCCCTCCTCGAAGTCGGGATGGGAGGGCGCTTCGACGCCACCAACGCGGTCGAACCGATCCTCTGCGCCATTACTCCGATCGCCCTCGACCATCAGGATTGGCTCGGCCAGACGCTGGCGGCGATCGCCTACCAGAAGGCCGGCATCCTGCGGCCGCGCGTCCCGGCGGTCGTCGGCCACCAGGAGACCGAGGCGATCGAAGTGATCCGCGCCGAGGCGGCGCGTGTCGGCGCGCCGATCGAGCTGACCGCCGACTGCCGCATCCAGGAGACCCTCCGCGCCGACGGCCGGCCGGCTGACCCGCCGATCTTCTCGCTGGTCGCGCCGGACGGCGCCCGTCATGCCGACCTGGCGCCGGCGCTGCGCGGCGCGCACCAGATCGACAACGCGGCGGTCGCCGTCCTGTTGGCGAAGCGGCTGGTGGCCACCGGCTTCGCCGGCATCGACGACGGCAGCATCCGGCGCGGCCTGGCGCGCGCCGTCTGGCCGGGACGTCTCGAGCTGGTCCCGGGACAACCGACGCTGCTCCTCGACGGCGCCCACAATCCCGCCGGCTGCCGGTCGCTCGCCGATTACCTCCGTCGCCACCAGGCGGGGCGCCGCAAAGTCCTGGTCTTCGCGGTGATGCACGACAAGCGGTCGGACCAGATGCTCGACGTCCTCTGCCCGCTCGTCGACGCCGTCCTGATCACCTCCGTGCCGGTGGCGCGCGGCGAGTCGCCAGAGACCCTGGCCCGCCTCGCCGCCGCCCGCCACCCGCGCGTGCAGCGCGCCGACGTCACCGCGGAAGCGATCGCCGCCGCCCGGCAGGAGGCCGGGCCGGACGGACTGGTCGTGGTGGCCGGGTCGCTTTACCTGGTGGGCGAGGCCCAGAAGGCGCTCGTGTCCTGACCTCGATGGCGCGGGGAATGTGGCGGGACCAGGCCGACTTCAGCGCCCGACCGGTTCCGGCGCCCTGAACCCTTCCCGATCCATCCGTCCCCACGCCCGTCGCCGCCTCAGAAAATCGAAGAACGCCTTCACCTTGAACAGCCCGAGCACCTGGCGGTAGCCGAAGTTCTCCACCACCGAGGCGACCACCAGCGTCGCCAGGTGCTCCCAGCCGGGATAGCGGCGGAAGGAGATCTCCTCCAGCAGCACCGACGACACCGACAGGAAGATGCCGAAGAAGACCGAGAAGATCAGGAACAGCAGGAAGAAGTCGGTGTTCAGGATCCCCAGCCACCAGGCGATCGGGATGACGACGTAGCCGAGCGTTTCGACGAACGGACCGAGGGTCTCGAAGAACGCGAAATAGGGAAGCGCGAACAGACCGATGGCGCCGTAACGCGGGTTGAAGATCATCGTCCGGTGGCGCCAGAGGCTCTGCAGCAGACCGCGGTGCCAGCGGTTGCGCTGCCGGCCGAGAACCCGCAACGTCGCCGGCGCCTCGGTCCAGCAGACCGGGTCGGGGACGAAGACGATGCGATAGCGGCGCCGGGCGCGGCGCAGATGCTCGTGCATCTTGAGCACCAGCTCCAGATCCTCGGTCGCCGACCAGCGGTCGTAGCCGCCGACGGCGATCACCTCGCTCTTGCGGTAGAGTCCGAAGGCGCCGGAGATGATCAGCAGCGATCGCAGACCGCTCCAGCCGCTGCGGCCGCTGAGGAACGACCGCAGGTACTCGACCACCTGCAGGACCGGCAGGGCTCGGCGCGGCAGACCGATGCGCACCACCCGGCCGTCCTTGACATCGCAGCCGTTGACGATCCGGACGATGCCGCCAGCCGCCACCATCTCCTCCGGCCGGTCCATGAACGGCTTGACGACGCGCAGCAGCGCCGTCTCTTCGATGATCGAATCGGCGTCCACCGAGCAGAACAGCGGATACCGGGAGACGTTGACACCGGCGTTGAGCGCGTCGGCCTTGCCGCCCCAGACCTTGTCGACCACCACCAGGTTGGGGATTTCCAGCGACCCGTAGAGCCCGCGCACCGTCTCGGTCGGCAGCGTGCGCCGGTAGATCCGATCGGTACGCCGCAGACCGAACGCCGTCACCAAGCGCTGCAGGGTGTCGTCGGTCGAGCCGTCGTTGACCACGATCACCTCGAACTCGGGGTAGTTGACCCCGAGAAGCGATCGCACCGTCTCGACGATGGTGCGCGCCTCGTTGTGCGCGGGGACGATGACCGAAATCGGCCAGGAGAGCTCCGACCTCAGGATCTGCTCGTAGTCCGAGAAAAATGTCCGCCGCACGAAACGGAAGATCTCGTAGACCGAGACGACGAGCAGCAGCAGGTAGACGGCGTTCAGCAGGGTGAAGTAGTAGAGAACGTAGCGGTTGAAGACCAGGACAAGTTCGGTCAGCAGGCCGGTGGCGTTCATCGGGAGCCGCCGGCGTCGCGGTCCGCGCCTTCATCGCTTTCCGCCGGCGCCGCCCGGCGCAACGCCTCGGTCAGGAAGCGACGCACCCCTTCCTCGGCGATCGACGCCGCCTGGTGCGCCAGGTGATCGGTCCGGCCGAGAGCGATGATCTTCTCGATGGCGCGGAGCGCGCTGCCGCGGCGCGCCTCGTCCGGCGAGCCGAGATCGGCGATCCAGCCATCCAGCACCCCGCCCTCCTCGAGCTGCGCCACCGCCTGGTGACGCGCGTAAGGGTCGGAAGCGTCGAGCATGCCGACGAGCGCCTCGCGCCCGGCATCGCCCAGATGGCGCAGCGCCTCGCCGGCGTTGGCGCGCACCCACCACTCGCGATCCTCGAGAGCGCGCGCGAGGGCCGGCACCGCCACCGGCGAACCGACCCGGCCGAGCGCTTTCGCCGCCATCGCCCGCACCGGCCAGGCGCCGTCGCCGAGCCCCTCCTGCAGCGCGTCAACCGACCCGATGTCGCCGATCAGACCGAGACCATGCGCCGCCCGGGCACGGATGTCGGCCGACGGGTCGGAGAGACAGCGTCGCATCAGGTCGCGCGCCCGCGGGGTCCGCAGCCGCGCCAGGATGTCGAGCGCCGACAACCGCGCGTGACGCGGCAGGTTGTCCCAGGCCGGCAGCAGCTCGTCCACGGCCTCGTGGCCGACGCCGACCAGGATCTCGGCAACCCGGATCGCCGACCAGCGGCTCGGGTCGGACAGGGCCGCGACCAACGGCCGGATCGACGTCGCACCGCGGATCAACCCGAGCGCCGCCGCGGCGCGCATCCGCACCTCGCCGACATCGTCCCCCATCAACCGCACCAGCCGATCCGCGGCCCGCGGACAGCGCATGACACCGAGCCGCTCCGCCGCCTCCGCCCGCCTCCACCAGCGATGGCTGTCGAGGTCACCCAGCGCCCGATCGACCGACCCGAGCGCCTCGAACGCCGCCGTGGCGCGGCCGCGCGCTTCGTCCCGCACGACCGCTGCCGCCGGCGCGGCGATGGCGTTGTTCCCGCCCACGGCCGCCACCAGGCGCCGATCGGCGATGGCCGCGACGCGCCGGCCGATCGCGGTCTCACGCTGCGCGCCGGCGGCGGCCGCCTCCGCCAGCAGCGTCTCGACGATGCGCCGATCGCGCCGGCCCAGCCGCCGCGGCAGGTACGACAGGATCGACCGGGAATCGGCCGACCCGAGGTAGACGGCGAGCGCCGGTTCGAACGCCGCCCGGCGGCGGCTCTCGACCGACTCGCGCACCTCGCGCATCGCCTTGTTGACGATGATGACGGCGATCAGAAAGAGAAGGAGGCCGGCGGTCCCGACGATCAACTGCAGGACGATCGTCCGCATCAGCGGCCCGGGTCCCCGGTTGCGCCCGCCGCGCCCTGCGGTGCGCTGCCCGGCGCGCCACCGCCCGGCGGCGCGTCTTCCGGCAGGAAGCGGTAGCGGAAGACGAAGCCGCCGCGGCTCGACTCGAAGCCGGTCGCCAGCTGCAACGCGTAGTCGCTGTCGGCGTAGTAGGCCTCGAGCGCCACCCGCCGGCTGCCGAACGTCGTCCCGGCCGAGACGTAGTACGCCTGCACCGTGTCGTCGCTCCCCGGACCGGTCACGGTCGCGGCGCCGGTCTCGAAATCCTGCCGGCCGTAGGTCGCCTCGACCCGCCAGTAGAACGCGCCATCGCGGTAGCGGTCCCACACCGCGACGGTCAGCAGTTCCGAATCGAATCGCCGCGGGTCGAAGTAGCCGTTGTTCAGGTCCTCATCGAACGACCGCCAGGCGACATCGAAGGTCCCCGAAAGCCCGACGCGCAGCGCCGGATTCCACGACACCGCGGCGCCGGCCGACAGCCGCGAATTGTCGTCGGAATAGGCGCCGATGCCGGCGGCCCCCGACAGCACCCAGCGCGGCTTGAAGCGGTGCTCGAGACGCATGTCGACGCTGTCGACCCGGATGCCGCGGTCGATCAGGACGGCGGTGTCGAGGAGCGCC
>Ga0214473_10005624_pt1 | contig 15002 bp, 18 predicted proteins | sample RVTome_7_FD_203509 | JGI IMG/M metagenome (GOLD analysis project Ga0214473, IMG submission 203509) | Soil microbial communities from uranium-contaminated site in the Upper Colorado River Basin, Wyoming, United States - RVT98D197 | ecosystem: Environmental > Terrestrial > Soil > Contaminated >... | reverse complement strand
AGATAGCGGTCTTGCTTCTATCGATATCCGGTTGGGAATCTTAGTCTTCCGCTGTTTTCTGCCAATGCCCTTCTGTTTACGTTTCCTGTGAGCACGGCGCAGACAAGCGATCAGTTCCTCTCGGCCAGATGTCATGGGATGGTAAATATACTGATAGATAGCTTCGTAACTGATAGAAAACCCCGGATGTTCCATTGAGAGTCTGCCTGCTATCAGTTCAGGAGACCAGCCAAGTGCAAGTTTCTCATGAATGTACCGCCGAACTTTATCGTCCTTCAGCCGTGGGCGTCTGCTTGCTGCTTGCCTTCGTTCATCAGAGCGATGTTGTGCACGGCACGGAGTATAACATTTGTATTCTGCGGAAGAGTTCCTTTTGAGTTCCCTTGATATTGTACTTTTGTTTCGACCAAGAGTGCTGGCAATCTCTCCAGCATCCTTACCCTCATACTTCATTTTGGCTATCAGTTCTCGTTCTGTCATAGTAAGATGTTTGTATTGTTTTTCCATAGACACTTAGAATAGCATCTCCTCTTCTGCTCTCCCAAGTGTTGCACTTCATTATTGAACTGGCTCTTGTAAAAATTATCGACAATATACGTGAAGGCTTTACTGAAATATCCCGAACCAGAACAGATGCGATTAGGATTGGTGATTTTATTGCCGATCCCTTAGAATTAGTGCTTGTTGATAAAGAAATGGGACACAGCGGAATAACCGAAGACACTGGAACCGATTACACAACACTCATTGGTGTTGCTTACAACATTAGCGTCGATGATTATGTTAAAGCACTTAAAGAACTGCGACAAATTGCACTCAGTCAATTTAAAAAATCGGATTCTTTTTCGTTAAATCCAGTAGCAAAATTATTTACACGGCACTTTACTGGCGCAGAATGGGAAAATCGAGTAGATTTAGTTGTAGTGTTATCAATCTTCTTAGGTGGTTATCAGATGGTAATTGCTGATTTAATAAAAAAAGCTTTATAAGTTTACTGATTGCTCTTTTTTAAAACCTGTAGACAAATTGGCTTTGTTATTGCAGATTGGATTATCTTTATAATAGGGGGAAAAATGAGACCGACTTATTTTGAATTATTACACCTTAATCCACTTCTACAGAGACGGACACCTGCTGAGGTAGATGCCTTAATGGATGCTCTTGAAGAATGTGGTTATAGACGGGATCCCGTTGAAAAAATGTTCTATAATCATGAAATTTCCCGTGGGATTAGAACACAAGGGTTAGATTTGTTTACACCTGAAGAAATCAAGAAACATCATAACGAAATATACCAAGAGTATTTGGCTAACCCTAAGCAATATACCTTGCATGCTCATGGAATGTCTATTTGGTCAAGATGGATTCCACGCTTGATTATTCTATTTATTCTCGATTTAGTATTGGGCTGGCTAATTCTTCCCATAAAGTATTGGGTAGGGTCTTTGGCGTTTATCATTCTGCTTTTCTTTTTTATGACAAGTTTCTTTGTTGATGCTACAAAACCACGGTAAGAATTGGAGGACGATATGGCAGAAACAGGAACATATACGAGGCATCAACTTATAAGAGGAATCCCCAATGACAGATAGTTATTTTAGTGAACGTGAACTTGGCTTAACACCTCGAAATATAGAAAAGATAGATAAGGTTTTTTGGGATGGATTGGTAGCTCTTATCCAGTCTCGCATAAATGATGGTTCATTTGCAGAGAGGTTTCCTCTAAACTGTTTCGATGCGCCTATTCCTATTGGTTCTGATGAAGATGCCATCAAGTCGGCTTTTCAGGCTGAATTTCCTTCAATGCAATGGCCTCTTCATTTGAATAAAGTGCCAGATACTTTATCCGTATTGGATGCTATAGAATTTTTTTATAAATATATTTCTAAACCAACTCGGAAGGAATACCATTCTTTCTTCAGACACCACGATATTCTTTCATTTGATCAGGAAAATGGTCGGCAGGAATATTTTGAGGATATCAACAGGCTTTTTAGAAGAAATAGTCTTGCATGTGAGCTACAAGAAGATGGCAAAGTTGTTCGGTTAGAACCTGTGGTTCTCCGTGAGACATTAACTGCCGTAGTCTTTCGAACTGAAGACGAAGAACTTAACCGCCTTCTCGAACTTGCGCGTGATAAGTTTCGTGACCCAGATGTGAATATTCGAAGGGAGGCAGTCGAAAAACTCTGGGATGCTTGGGAGCGGTTAAAAACCCTTGAGCCAGAGGCAGACAAGAAAAAACAGGTTGAAACCCTTTTAGCAAGGGCTATCCCTCAACATGAGTTCCGTAAACGCGCAAATGAAGAAGCTATTGCATTGACCGCCATAGGAAATGATTTTGCGATTAGGCATACGGAGACAAATAAAATTATACTTTCCGAATCCGAATTTTTGGATTACCTTTTCCATAGGTTATTTGCATTGATTCAGATGTTGTTACGCCGAACAAATAGAGGAGGTTGATTTATCTCCCAGTAATTCAACTGTTCTGTAATATAATCTGAATTGTATCGAATAAAGCGGGAGGCTCATACAATCCGCATTTGCGGATTTATTTAAAACCACTTGGAGGGTATGAACGTGCCTAAGAAGTACATTGAAGTTGTCGGGGAGTCGTATTATTTTGAGTATCCGGAAACATGGTTCATCGACATTACGCTCAACATTCAGGCTGCCAAGAAGGGCGATCCTATATTAGCCAAAGCCGGTGAATACAAGAACAAGTTGATTAAATTCCTTATCGCTGAAGGCATACCTGAAAAACAACTATTCTATGCCGGTACAGGCGCTTATACCCCATGGTGGAAACTGAAGAAAAAGGATAAAAAGGGAATTATTATTTCTCATAAGGTTACCATCAGAACAGATGACAGATATAAAGCATATAAGGCTTTAGAAAGAGCAGAGCGGTTAAACAAGAAGGACAAGAGAATATCAATCCAGATTGACGAGAGAAAACCGATTTTTAAATCAAAGGCTAAGGATGTTCTGAAAGCAAGAGAGTCAGCTTGTAAAAATGCGCTCGAAAAAGCAAAGAATTTGGCCGCCGGCCTTGGAATGAAAGTCGGGAAGCCATTGGAGATTCAGGAATTTGCAAAAGAATACAGGGGGTCTGGTAACTATGGCGATGAGGATTGGGGAAACACCGGACTTAGATTTTTCGCTTCTTCGAGAGGTGGCTCAGATGATGATAATATTGATAATATTGAGTTGAAAGGTAATGAAAGGATAGTTTATCTGAAATATAGAGTAGCTTTTGAGTTAATGCCCAGTTAAAACGGAATCCGCAGCGGCAGTCAATGACTCGTAGAGATGACAACTTCAGAGGGGCAAGGTTTTTTGAGACCCTTGCCCCCTTTTATATATTATCTGAACCTTCTTTGATTTTTTATAAAAATCTGGTAGACTACAATAAAGACTTAATTAGGGTCGTAAGGAGGGAAAGATGAAACTAAGCACAGCTGTTAAACCCATAAGCCATATCAAATCTCATGCGTCAGAAATAATCAGCGAAATATCCGAAACCGGCAATCCTGTTGTTGTTACCGTAAACGGAGAGGCCCGGGCGATAATTCAGGACATAAAAGAATATGAAAAAGACCGCGAAAGCACTGCCTTGCTGAAATTGCTGGCAATGGGACGAAAGGATATGCTTGAAGGCAGGCATAAACCAATTAATCGGGCGTTTGCGGAATTAAAAAAGAAAATACATACTGCTAAGCTGTGAAATACGAAGTCCGTATCACCGGTGTTGCTCAGGAAGACTTTTTCTCAATTTACAGGTACGTTGCAATCAATGATTCGCATGGGAAAGCAGAGCACCTGCTTGACAACATACAGAAGACAATGACTTCTCTGGAAACAATGCCGACGCGGGGCAACCACCCGGCTGAAATGCAGCGGTGGGGAATATTTGATTTCAGAGAAATATTTTTTAAACCATACCGTATTATATATGAAATCAGAGATAAAACTGTTTTTATTCATGCCGTTCTTGACGGGCGCCGTAACTGCGAAGACCTCTTACAGCAACGGCTTCTGGGAGTGTAGCGAACAGACCCTTGCCTATAACCCCATTATATTTTAGTCTAAAATTATGAATGTCTATGCTTAACAACGCTGCATCATTTTTTGAGAAGATAAAGGAGATTTCTCCTGCCTCCCACATCTATAATCTCACAGGTTCTTCCATGGCGCTTTTTCTTGCGCTTCAGGAAAAGCCGTTTATTATGGTTGAAGCAATAGAGGAAACCGCAGAGGCTTTGTACAGGGATATATTGTTTTTCAGGTCTGTTCTTCACCTGAATGAGACGAACGGCCTTTTCTTTCTCCCTGAGCCAGACGGGCCTGATGTATGCGGAAAAAGGGCTGACGTGGTTTATAGATTCGGAGAAATAGATTCTGTTGTAATGTCAAATGATGCTGTAAAAGCCGGCGCATGGACTGCGAGCGAATTAAAAAACAGCGCTCTTATGCTTAAGCCTCATCTTGAAATAAGCAGAGATGTGCTGGAGCAGAAGTTAGTTTATCTCGGATACAAACAGGTTCCGATAGTTGTTGAACTCGGAGAGTTCAGCCGCAGGGGGTGGCTTTTTGACATATTCCCTTCAACAGGAGAAAATCCGCTGAGAGCAGAGTTTTTCGGAGATGTGATTGAGACAATAAAGATGTTTGATGTAAGCACACAGAAATCAATAAGAAAGATTGAAGAATTTGCTGTCCTGCCTTCAGTGGAACATTCAGAGGCCGGGAACATTTTCTCAGTGTTTAAAGATGCGAATTGTTTTTACTCTGATTGCATCCACCATCCATCTGATTTGCCTGAAGGCGCTGTTATGCTTTCAAAATTTTCTTTTGCGGGAGAGGGGATTGATGCAGGGATGCTTGCAATGGCAGGTTACGGCATATACCACAATGAGAGAAAATCCATTTATGAGCTTCCTGATGCAGTTAAAGCATTAACAAAGGATAACAGGGTGGTTATGGTTGTGGCATCAAAAGGGCAGGCTGAGAGGCTGGGAGATATTTTTATGAATAACGATGTTATTGTGCCTCTTGTTGCGAAAGAAAACATCGCTGAATATGAAGGGAATATATCAATAACTGTCGGCAAGCTGTCATCAGGATTTTTTCTTCCTGGTTTTTTAATCCTCACCGAAAAAGAAATCTTTGGCGAAAGGCCTGCATTCAGGCCGATAAAAAAATCAAAAGTGTCAGAGCTTCTTATATCGCTGGATGACCTGTCTCCCGGAGATTTTATTGTTCACAGAGACCATGGGATCGGGAAGTTCACGGGTCTTGTAAGGCAGACAATAGAAGGCTATGAGGGCGACCTTATGGTTCTGGAGTATTCTGGTAGCGACAGGCTTTATCTTCCGCTTTACGGGATAGAGAAGATAAGTAAGTATCATGCTGAAGAGGGCATTGTTCCGAAGATGGACAGGCTCGGTGGAAAGACGTGGCAGAAGGCTAAGGAGAAGGCAAGCAAGAGGATAAAAGAGATGGCGGAGAAACTCCTTAAACTCTATGCGGAAAGACAGCTTGCAAGAGGATTTTCATTCAGCGCAGATTCAGAACTGCACAGTGAATTTGATAATTTTTTCCTTTATGACGAAACGCCGGATCAGATAAGGGCAATTGAAGAGATTAAGGCTGCCATGGAGTTAGAAGAGCCAATGGACAGGCTTCTGTGCGGAGATGTAGGTTACGGAAAGACAGAGGTTGCCATGAGAGCGGCATTCAAGGCAGTTTATGACAACAGGCAGGTTGCGGTTCTCGTCCCCACGACACTCTTATGCGACCAGCATTACAGGACATTCAGTCAGAGGTTTTCTGCGTTTCCTGTTACAGTGGATTATCTGAGCAGATTCAAATCAAAAAAAGAGCAGACAGAAACTATACGCAGTGCCGCAAAAGGAGATATTGACATCCTGATAGGAACCCACACTCTGCTAAGAAAAGATATCGGTTTTCATAACCTCGGCCTGCTGATAATTGATGAAGAGCATCGTTTTGGCGTTGCACAGAAGGAGAAAATCAAAGAGATAAAAAAGGGTGTTGATGTGCTGACCCTGAGCGCAACTCCGATACCGAGGACGCTTAATATGGCGCTGTCAGGCATAAGAGGAATGAGCCTTATTGAAACGCCGCCGGAGGAAAGGCTTGCGGTAAGGGGCGTAGTCTCAGCATTCAATGACGAGCTTATACGCAGTGCGATAGAAAGAGAGATTGAGAGGGGAGGGCAGGTATATTTTGTACATAACAGGATTAATGACATGGAAAAGGTTTTCACTCACGTCAGGAAGCTTGTGTCGGAAGCAAGGGTTTCTGTTGCACACGGGCAGATGCATGAGAGGGAGCTTGAAAGGATAATGCAGAGATTCATAAATAAAGAGATAGATGTCCTTGTTTCGACAACTATCATAGGCTCCGGGCTTGATATACCTGATGCAAACACGATAATTATAGACAGGGCCGACATGATTGGACTCGCAGACCTTTATCAGTTGAAAGGCCGTGTCGGCAGAAGCAATGTCAGGGCATACGCATATTTTCTTATCCCCGGCGAAGATATTCTGACGGATGAGGCAAAGAAAAGGCTTCAGGCTATTCAGGATATGAATTATCTCGGCGCAGGCTTCAGGCTTGCGGTGAAAGACCTTGAGATACGGGGGACAGGGAATCTGCTTGGCCATGAGCAGTCCGGCCACATACATGCGGTGGGATTTGATATGTATATAGAGATGCTTGAAAGCGCAGTTTCCGAACTAAGAGGGATAAAGACTGAAGAAGAGATAGAGCCTCGCATAAGCCTTAAAGTCTCGGCATTTATTCCCGAGGAGTTTATTGAAGATGTTACGCTGAGGCTGGGCATTTACAGAAAAATAGCATCGGCAAAGCACCATGAAGACCTTGATGCCCTGATTGAAGAACTGACTGACCGTTTCGGGCATATGCCTTCAGAGGTTCAAAATCTCTGTGATGTAATGAAGCTTAAAATAATGGCAAAGAAACTGTTTATTACTGATATCACGGATATGAGCGGAAGAGTCCATGTGACTTTCTCAAAAAATACAGGGGTTTCAGGAGAGAAGATACTCGGGCTGTATAATATTATCGGCAAGAGGGTGAGGTTTTTTCAGGACGGGTTTGAGATTGACGTTAAAAATCTTATGTGGAATGAAACATATAAGATTACAAAAGAAGCTTTAGAAAAATTATGTGTGACAGCAAAGTGATAATGTCTCCGCGAAATCCTTGACTTTGGATTTGAATTTTAATTAAGATAACAACGATTTTTTCCACAGGAGGCTTTTATGGCAGCTGGCATGCACGAAGTTCTTTTAATGGATGCGATTGTTGACCCCAGCAAGATTCCGCATAATGTTACTTATGCAGTCCTTGCGTCTGTCATACTTATAACGTCTGCGCTTGTCATCAGGCGTTCTCTCAGGATGGTGCCGACAGGCTTTCAGAATTTTGTTGAGGCTGTTGTTGAGACATTCCTGAAGCTCTCCGAGGAAAACATAGGCCATCACTGGGGCAAGACGTTTTTCCCTTTGATCGGCACATTATTTATGTTCATACTCCTTTGTAATTTTATGGGGCTTATTCCGGGGTTTGCGTCTCCTACAAGCGATATAAACACAAATGCCGCGATGGCCATCCCTGTATTTCTTGCAACTCATTTTTACGGGGTTAGGGCACACGGTCTGAATTACATTAAGCATTTCCTTGGTCCTATATGGTGGCTCTCCCCTCTAATGTTCATAATTGAGTTTATCGGGCATCTTGTAAGGCCTATTACCCTTTCGGTAAGGCTTTTCGGGAACATGGCGGCAAAGCATATAATACTCGGCGTGCTCGCAACGCTTGCCCCTCTGTTTATTCCGATTCTTATACTCGGACTTGGGACGCTAGTCAGTCTGATACAGGCATTTGTCTTTGTCCTTCTTACCACTCTATATCTTGCCGGCGCTGTAGAAGAAGGACATTAAATACGAATTTGAAAGAAAGGAGGAATAAGTGATGAAGAAAATTATCCCGGTAATTTTAATTACGCTTGCTCTTGTTTGTTTGTTTGTGCCGTTTGTCTTCGCAGAGGAAGCCGCCAAGCCTGCAGCTTCCGGTGATTCTTCTACTAAAACAATGGCTGTTTTGGCTGCCGCATTGGCAATAGGCATTGCAGCATTGGGCACAGGAATCGGACAGGGCTTAGGCTTGAGCAAGGCATGTGAAGGCGCAGCAAGAAATCCCGGCGCAGCCGGAAAGATTCAGCTCCTTCTTATCATCGGTCTTGCGATGATAGAGTCTCTGGCAATTTATGCGCTGCTTGTGGCATTGGGCATTCTGATAAATCAGAAACTCTTCTTCTAAAAAATAAAACTGATTAGTTTAAAAGGGCTTGTCCCGATATTATCGGGGCGAGCCCTTTTTTATTTTACCTTTGCCCTGTAATATGACGACTTGTATTTATCGGGTTTGAATGGCTTAAGGCGGACTATCTTGCACTCGGGAAGTCTTTCATTTATCTTTTCTTCAGATACCCTCTGGTCATAACCGAGGGCGATGACATCCGGTTTTAAATCCTCCAATATTTTAAAAATATCTTTATCTGTATATCCGAGTATGACCTTATCCGGAATGCCTGTTTTTTCTACGCTCTCCTTGCGCTCATCTTCATTATGCTCCGGAAGCATGTTCTTTATGCGCCTGACATTCTCATCACGAGCAACAATGGCGATAAGTTCGTCTCCCATAGCCTTTGCCTGCTTTAAGAAGTTGGCATGCCCCAGATGGAGATGGTCGAACGTCCCCGCGCATACTACGCGTTTTTTTTTCATAAATATATCATGGCGCTAAGCGGCGCTATTCAATATTAAACGTAGCTACTTCTTTCATGCCCGGAAGATACTGCCCGACAGGAACAAGCTTTTTGTTCTCTTTAACGCAGTCTATTAGGATTGTCCAGAGCTGGTTGAGTTCATTTTTCTCTCTGTCGTTTTCAGGGATCATTTTTATCAATGTGCCTTCAAGTTCAATTTTCATGAGCGCCTCCTTTTATACTTATGATTTTACAATAACGGGTTTAAGGCATCGTGTCAAGGCTGACATTACCCTTGCTGAATAACATAAAATTACATTAGATTAGAAAAATAAATAGAAGTTAAGCGGAATATTGTATCTCACTTAGGCAGCATACTAATCCAAACTTATAAATAGCGGCTTTGGCGATTTTTTTATTATCCCTCTCTCCTCTGCCATATCAAGAAGTTTCCTTACAGCTCTTATACCGTCATCGCCAATGTCAATCGAATAATCATTGACATAGAGTTTGATATGTTCATCAATAACAGAATCATCAAGCTCCTGTGAATGCTCTTTTATATATTTCACCCCGAGCATCTCGGGGCGGCTCATTGCATATTGCACACTCTCCCTTATAAGTCTCTCAACTTTACTGATAACATCGATCCCCAGACTTCTCTTTGCGATAATGCATCCCAATGGAATAGGAAGCCCTGTTTCCTCTTCCCACCACTCGCCAAGGTCAATAATCTTTTTCAGCCCATAAGATGAATAAGTAAATCTTCCTTCATGGATTATCAGTCCTGCATCAGCCTTTCCTTCTTTAACCGCACCCATAATTTCATGAAACGGCATGTCAACAAAGTTCGGAGTTTGGAGTTCGGAGTTATGAGTTGATGCGAGATATAATCTCAACAGAAGAAAGGCAGTAGTAAGATTGCCAGGAATAGCAATTCTTTTATTTTTAAAATCCCTGACTCCTGACTCCTGACTCCTGACTACCAAAAGAGGCCCGCATCCCCTTCCAAGCGCTCCGCCTGAACGCAGAAGACAGTAGTCCTCACGCAGGTTACCGAATGCATTATATGAAACTTTTGTTATGTCAAGCTTGCCTTTTAAAGCCATCTGGTTCAGTGTCTCTACATCAAGAAGAATTTCTTTAAAATTTAAATCGCCAGTATCTATCTTCCCATGCACGAGTGCATAGAAGATGAACGTGTCATTCGGGCATGGCGAATATCCGAGGAAAAGGGTTCTCATTGGTTGGACCTCTCGCTAGTAACAGGCAGTGTTGGTTTGAGCGACTTTAGAGGTTTTTCGGTAACAGCTCTTAGTGAAATGAAGCGTCCACAGCCTCGACTGTCTGAACCTGAAGGGTGAGTTTCGAGGCTGTAGCGGAATGAGATTAGAACTGTCGAAAAATATCTCAGGAAGCGAAAGACAATACTGCCTGTCATAGTATTTTCTCCTCCCTGTTTAACGGACACCTTTCACAAACAGGTTTTGTCTTGCAAAATGTCTTTCCAACTCTCACAAACAACGCATGGTACTCATTATAAAGTTTTACGTCCCTTTTCAGAGACAAATGGAAAAGCTCCTGAAATTTATCGTATGTCTCATCTCGTAGAGTTGAGTCTGCGACATGCCCTAAAATATTATGCCTTGAGAGAACCCTCTTAGTATATGCATCAATCACAAAAATGGGCTTATCCAGTGCATAAAGAAGAATTGAGTCAGCAGTTTCAGGGCCTATGCCATTAACATCAAGAAGTTTTTTCCTGAGCGAATGCATCTCTTCTTTTTTCATCTTCTTCATGCTTCCGTGATAATCATTCATCAGAAAATCAATAAATGCTTTAAGGCGCTTTGCCTTGATATTAAAATATCCCGCAGGCCGAATCAATGAAGCCAGTCTGTTTACAGTCATCTCATGGATTGCCTTTGCGCTCAGGACTTTTTCTTTTTTCAGATTGTTTATCGCCTTCTCAACATTTCCCCAGTTCGTGTTCTGTGTTAGAATCGCTCCAACTGCAACTTCAAAAGGCGTATTCCCGGGCCACCAGCGCTGCGGGCCAAAGGCATTGTAGAGTTTTTTGTAGATTTTAATTAGTTTTTTCTTTTCCATTCTTCATATTTTATAGCAAAGGCAGGACATAGATTCCGAGCGGATCTTTTGCCTATATTCATAAGGTCTATTAAATATTTCCATGCCGAACATAAAAAGGCTTGACAATACAATATCACAATCATATCATAATCTTATCATGGTCATATCTTCATTATTTCATCAAATCTTATCCCCTGTGAAAAGGAGGACAAATCATGGGAAATTTAGGATTAGTTTCTGTTAAAAAATCGTTTGCTTATGTAATTACCCTTTCAATTGTATGCATACTAATTAGTGGTCATATGAGTTCGGCGCTGGCAGCTGACAAGCATAAATTCCCCGATGCACATGAACACCAGATTTCTGGTAATACCTATACAGATAAAACATTTAATTTTCAAGTGACCCTGCCTAACACAAATTGGATTATTAAACCAACTAAGGAAGGAATAGGCGATGCTCTCCAGATTGCTATGTTAGAACGGAAAGGATATGATGGGTTCGCCACCAACATAAACGTGAGCAAGTATTACCAGGAAAGTTTAGAAAAATTCGCAGGGATTGGCACGTATAACCCTAAAAAGGCGAAATATACTTATGTTGCGGGCAAGCCTGCATTTGTTGCATCAAAAATGATGACATCGGGAAATTTTGAACTGCAATCGATAGTATACAAATTTGTCAATAGCGGATTAGGGTATATTTTTAGCATTGCTTATCTTTCTCAATGGTCTGACGATGAGAAATTACAAATGGAGATAGATGAACTTCTTAATTCTTTTACTCTTTTGAGCGGAGAAGATAAAAAAGGAGAGTCACAGATTTCTGTTGGTGAGAAAATAGGGAAAGAGAAATTAGATCATGTTGCGGTACTTGTTATGGTTGACTTACGTTCTGACAAACACAGCGAAAAAACAACGGTTCTTACAAATGAATTGCAGAATATGCTTACTAAAACTGGAAAGTTTGAATGCCTGGATAGAAGGAACATAGATAAAACCCTTGGAGAACAGGCATTTCAGCAAAGTGGCATGATTTCAGGGGATTCAGCTGTAAAATTAGGAAAACTGTTTGGAGCTAAATACCTGATAAGCAGTAATCTGGGCCAAATCGGAGAAACTTCTGTTATTTATATCCAGGTTACTGAGGTGGAAAGTGGAAAAATCATAAAAACTGCAAGTTCACGTTGTACAAGATGTAATGATGATATGTTATTTAACACTATTTCGAATTTAGTATCAAAACTTATTTTTTAAGACATCTTATATTTACTTTGTAACTTCCAACTGCTGCTGAGAGCGGGTTTTTCGCTGATACTTAACCGAGAATGTCCGCCTGAGGTGGATTCGCCGAGGCGAAAGCGAGAATGTTATCCTCTGCTTTGGTAATTTAACAAGTCAGATGAAGCGCTGCGATTATTCTCTTGTCAGATTTTTCGCTCTGTATTTTACTGAATAACTCAACTGCGCTGCCAGTCATTCCAACATGAACCTCAATGCCTTTTGATTTTATAAGCTTAAGCGTTTCTTCCGGCACTTTCATTACGCCTGATGCGCCTGAGCCGATAATCAGGATCTCAGGCTTTGCATTTATGATGTCTTCCAGATCAACAGGCTGAAGATAATGCCCTTCCTTCCGCCACCATGAAGAATCAACCCTATTTGGATAAATGATTACATCAGTGGTGTATGTCTTCCCATCAATCGTAATTCTGCCGAGTGAATAATGAGAAATCTTCAACTTGCCTTCACCTTCCTCTGCATCTCGAATAGTGTAATTATCTCTTTGACCGTGTTTGCGTCCTCAGGGTTTTTGTCTTCTCTCAGAAATCCGACTGCCCTTGGGAAGCGCAGTGCGTAGCCTATGCCATCCTTGTCGCGTCCTGCTGTATGCGAAGGAGAGCGCGTAATTTCATCTGCCGTGACTGTCACAACATACCTCGGCTCTACCCAGACATCTGCCTCCATAACGGAATCTACCCTCGGATGCCTGTGAGAGATGGATATTTCATCAAGGATCTTTTTGAGCTGAAGAAATTCATCCTCTGAAAAGCCTGTGCCGACCTTGCTTACTGTCTTGAATGAGTCTGTCTTCGGCTCATAGACAGCGCCAAGAAAAGCTCCTACCCCGAACTTTGCCCTTGCTCCCTTGCCCCTGAAATAACCGACTATGCATACATCAACCGTATCTGCAAGCTCTCCCCTGTAACTTCTCTTAAGCTTAATCCAGTTGAAGTTCCTGCCTCCTGCTACATAGGGCGCATCAAGCCTTTTCGCAACAACACCTTCAAGCCCCCTTGCTATGGCACCCTCAAAGTATTTTGTGATATCTTCATGCCTGTCTGTAATAAACAATTCCGATGGTTCAATCACAGAATTCTTCTTTATAATCTTTTTTAATTTTTCACGCCTCTCCCTGAAAGGCTTTGGAGTATAGTCCTCTCCATCTGCATAAAGAAGATCAAAGGCAAAAAATCTAAGGGGATATTCCTTTGCAAGTTCCTCAATCCCGTGTTTCCTTTTCCTCTGAATAGTAATCTGAAATGGAAAAAGCTCGCCTGTTGATTCATTGTATGCAAGCGCTTCCCCTTCAATGATTGCAGTATCCGCAGTTATAAAATTTTTCACAGCCTCTTTTATCTCGGGGAACATGTGAGTAGTCCTCTCAAGGTTTCTTGAGAACATGTCAATATTGTTTTTGTTTTTATGAATCTGCACCCTGAAACCGTCATATTTAGCCTCTATGGCAGCTTCCCCTATTTTCTCTATAATCTCCTCTGAGGAAGGAAGCCTTTCACACAGCGCCATCCGTATCGGATAACCGACTCTCACATGAAATTTATTTACCCCTCCTATCCCCTTTTCAAGTAATGTTTTTGCAACAAGCCCCAGATCGGAGCAGAGGTTATAAGCCCTTTCAAGCTCGGGCCTTAATGATCTGTCTCCCTGCGCAAGCGCCAAGGCTTCGAGCACAGTTGGATCGCCGATTCCGAGCCTCAACCTTCCTATTACAAACCGCGCAATATACTTTGCCTCTTCCGGAGATACGCCCCTTAAAAGACTGCTTAGAAGCCCAATCTTCTTTTCAACGCTTCCCGTGCCTGATGTCCGGGCAATGGCCGTAAGTTCTTCATAAACTTTTCTGACCGTAAGGTTTTCTCCTTTGTTTTTTATCAATTCCCCTGCAGTTTTCCCGAGGTCTCCTGTGTGTTTAAATACATCCTCAACTTTTTTTGTAGGAGTATTCGTCGCATCTGATATTGCCCTGATAAGAAGTTTTTCCGACATGCCCATCTCAAGACCGTGAAAAGGCGGAAGAAGTTCCCCCTGACCGAGATAGATTATCTTATCTATATCAGCTGCATTTGATTCTTTGAAAAGCTCAGAAAGGATATCAAACATCTCAAGACGCTTTGCAGTTGCCTCAAGCCTTTCAAAATATTCAACGAGTTTTAGAAATTTCATATGCAATAGCCCCTAAATTTTTATTAAATTATAGCAGTCATATGATGAATATGTCATTGAAAAACAGAGCGCTGCTATGGGCAATAGATAGGGGAGGCTGGCGAGGAATTTTTATGCGGCACCTGCCCATATTACCGCCCGCTATGTTATCATCATTACCTATGGAAGAACGGCTTCAGAAGATACTTGCAAAGATGGGGATTGCCTCAAGAAGAGGCGCTGAGGAGATCATCCTTGAAGGAAGGGTCACTATAAACGGAAAGGTTGCATCCCTCGGTATGAAGGCGGACGCTTCAAAAGACCATATAAAATTAGACGGGAAACTTCTCACAAAGCCGGAGCCTAAGGTCTATCTAATGATAAACAAGCCAAAAGGAGTTATTACAACCCTTGCAGAAGAGGAAGAAAGGCCAACCATAAAGGATTATTTAAGAAACATCAGATGCAGGGTATTTCCCGTTGGAAGGCTTGACTTTGATTCCGAAGGGCTGCTGCTTCTTACAAATGACGGTGATTTTGCGCATTCAATTTTACACCCGTCAAAGAAGATGCCAAAGACATATCATGTTAAAATAAAGGGCATCATTGAGGACGAAAAGATAGAGAAACTGAGAAGAGGA
>Ga0214473_10005623_pt1 | contig 15003 bp, 12 predicted proteins | sample RVTome_7_FD_203509 | JGI IMG/M metagenome (GOLD analysis project Ga0214473, IMG submission 203509) | Soil microbial communities from uranium-contaminated site in the Upper Colorado River Basin, Wyoming, United States - RVT98D197 | ecosystem: Environmental > Terrestrial > Soil > Contaminated >... | reverse complement strand
CGCGCATTCTTTCACTTAAAGTCGTCCGAGAATTCTGCGCAGTTTATCCAGCTTGCCAGATTCAGCACCAAAAACGTACAATTCTGATAACGTAGGATGGCTGCATGATTTGAATACGGCTCATGGCTGAGAAGCGAGCGGAAAGCTCGTCGCGGTGCCAGGCCGATACGCCTACAGGCCCCGCCTACCGACACGCCATGCGTGGCGACGGTCTTTCCGGGCGAGTCCGGACGCGGGGCCCTGGAGTCAGCGGCCGACAGCCGCGCGATGACCCGTGGCGGCAACGGCTGTGCGACCGTGCGAGGAGCAGTATGAACCAGAGAGACCCACTCCCAACGGAACGAGACGCATCGATGATTTGCATGCGTTGCGGATTGGACCAGAGCGCCGACGGTGCCTGTCCCGAGGACCAGCAGCCCCGAGACCGCCAACGCGGGGTTTGTGCGCGTCAACGGAACCAGAGCCGGCGCCGCGGGGTCGATCCGCAGCGCATGGCGCAAATCCGGCGCGGAATCGCCGCCGGCACATACCTCACTGAAAGCAAGATTGACGCCGTCGTGGACCGCCTGCTAGAGGAGCTGCGCCGGGGCGGCGGCGGATCGTTGCAACGTCGGGCGGCCAGCTAGGTCACGCTGGTGCTGCCGTGCGAGGCGCGTTTGGGCCTGCGGGGCTGGTGAAACTGGTATGGCAGGGAGGTGACGGTTTTCCGCACGCGCCCGAGGTTCCGCGCCCCCGGTTCGGACCGCACGCGGACCCCCGGCAGATTCCCGCAATCCCCTACGATTTCCCGGTTGCAAGTCCGGGAAGTGCCGTTATACTACTGGTGGTTGGTTCGTCGAACAGGTCGCGTACGTGACGTTGGAAAAGCAAGTCCGGAGCGCACTGCCTGGATCGTCCCACCTTCTGGGCCGGAACGTTGGCCACTTTCAGATGCGACCCTGAAAGCAAAACATTGGGTCGAGCTCGCCATCAACAGGAGAATTTCGGTGGGCAAAAAGTTGTATGTGGGGAACCTGAGCTACACCGTCAGTAGCTCGGACCTCGAACAGATGCTGTCGCCGCACGGCACGGTGCAGAGCGCCGAAGTCATCACGGACCGCGTAACCGGTCAGAGCAAGGGCTTCGGGTTCGTCGAGATGAGCACCGACGAGGAGGCGCAGGCTGCCATTGCGGCCCTCAACGGCCAGCAGCATGGGGGCCGGGCCCTGACCGTCAACGAGGCCAAGCCGCGCGAGTCGCGCGGCGGCGGCGGCGGCGGCGGCGGAGGTCGCGGCGGTTACGGCGGCGGCGGTGGTCGCGGCGGCGGTGGCCGCGGCGGCTACGGCGGCGGCCGCGGCGGCGGCAGCAGCCGCTACTAAAAAACGGCGTTCCCCCTTTGCGGAAAGAACGAAAGGCCACCTCCGGGTGGCCTTTCTTCTACCCGCGCCAGCCGTACACGACACCTACCCCGCCGCCAACAGACACTCCAGACTCAGCTCGAACACCGACGCCGGGTGCCGCAGGCCGTAGTGCTCCAGCACCTCCGGATGCAGCTCGCCCAGCACGCCCACCGGCCGGCCGCGCGCGTCGACCAGCCGGCCAACGCGGCCGGCGATGAAGCTCGGATGCTCGTATGGCTGGACGGTGCATGCAGCCGCCAGCTCGTGCATGAACGCGTCGGCCACCGCGCGGATGTCCGCGTAGCCTACGCGCGTGCCGATCATGGCCGCCGCCACGAATCGCTCCTCGCGCGCCCCCGTTTCGGCCTGCGGATCGACGAAGCAGCAGTCGCCGGCCTCGAAGAGGTACTGCGGCAGATCGTATTGCTTGTTGATCGCCAGCGTCTCCAGCAAGCCGGGCAACAGCGACACGCGACAGATGGTCTGCTCCGTGCTGATCGGGTTATCGATCCGGACCGCTTGCGGGTGGGGCTGGGTGCGCCACTTTCCGAACGCCGCCGGCTCGCTCGTCAGCACCAGCGTCATCACTTGGTGGAAACCCAGCCCGGTCAGAATCCGGCGCGCCACCGCCGAGTGCTCCTCGATGCTCCGCGGCGTGCCGACGGTAAACGTCGGTACCAGCTCGGGCGCCAAGTTCTCGTAGCCATACGCGATCGCGGCGTCTTCCATCAGGTCCACCGGGTGCATCACGTCAATGCGGTATGCCGGCACCAGCACGCGAAGCTGGTCGCCGTGCCCGGCCTCTTCGGCGCCGTGGCCCATGGATTCCAGCAGCTCGGCGAGCTGGGCGGCGTTGAGGTCAATGCCGATCGTGCCGGTGGTCTCGCGGACGTTGAGCGTCATCGCCGTTGGCGTCAGATCAGGCGTGATGCGTACGCCGTCCGGCCGCTCGATCACGACGCACTCGATGTCGATCTGAGGCAGCATCTCCTTGAGGCTGGTGACGATGATGTTAAGCGCCCGATCGGTGACCCGCTGGGACAGGCCCGTCACGTCGATGAAAAACTGCCGGGTCTGCATCGTGACGCGCGTCGCTTCGCTGTTGATGATCGGCGGCATGGAGAGCACCGTCCCGTGGCCGTCGCGCAGCAAGGGGTACTTCCGCATCGGCCGCAGCAGATGCGCGTACGCCTGACCCGTTTTGTGTTTTTCGAGAACCTCGCGCGGCGTCAGCCGGCTGGCGGGGTCATCCGGCGGAAAGCCCAGCGGCACGAAGCGCAGCTCGTCGGGGTCGACCGCGTCGTAGTGAAACGTCTCGCCCGCCAGCGTGTCGAGGTCGTAGACGCCGATCGAGGCCAGCTTGCGATCGCGTCCGAGGGCCCAGTGCAGGTCCTCCTGGAGGTTCATCACCATCTTGATGGTGCCGTGATCGAGCTGCACGTTGCGCACGACCGCGCAGGAGATGTAGGGCCGCAGGCTGTCCTCGTGGGAGAGCTGCGGATCGACCTGCACGCGCAGCCGCGCCGCCGACAGCACGTATTCCGGCAAACCGGTCTGGATGCCCAGGTAGCCGCGGAGGTAGCGGGCCATGCCGCCCGGATCGAAAACGTCCGGCCGCACCGCCAACATGCTGAGCCGCAGCACGGTGTTCGGGCCGAGATTCCCCAGTTCGTGCGGCGACGCCCGGAAGTCGGTGCCGCAGTGCGAGCACGCCAGCGGCGGCCCTTGCGCCGGTGTGCGGTCATAGATCTTGCCGCACACGTGGCAGGCGAACTGCTGAACCTCCGCGACTTCCTCCACCTCGCAGCCGAGCTTGGGCAGCAGGTTAACGAGGTCCGGCGTGCTGAGCTTCAGCCCGTGCTCGCCGCGCGCCAGCCGGCTCAGCAGCAGGTCCACGGGCATGTCTATGATCGGCATAGCAAACCCGTGGCCTATTTCCAGAGTTTCTGCTGTTCTGGCTTATCGCTTGCGAATAGCCGGAGAATACAGTCGATGGCGTCACGTAAATCTTTGGGGATTTCGTCCGCGCGGAGCTCGCTGATTATCTCACAATCCGAAAAGGATAGCGAGTAGGCCTCGGTCACATACGTGCGAAGATTACGCAAGACCTGCTTGGCATCGAGCAGCTTGTACGGAACCTCCCCACGCTCAACGGGTTCGCGGTACGCTGCCTTGAAGTACTCGTTAAGGCGAAGAGTGCCTTCTTTCCGGTGCTCCGCATCGCCTCTCAAGCTAGGTTCATGCGTTACCGTGAGTGTGCTCTGCGTGTCCGTCTCCAGTTCTCGGGCCTTCTCCAAAATGATCTGTGTGATCCTTCCGGCGGACAGATTGTCGGGAAACGGATCGGCCGGTTTCCTCTGCTGCCACTTCCGACGCAGCACACGCTCGATTGCCGCTGGTTCCAGTAGATAGGACTCGCGGTTCCGACGGGTCCAATGTAGGAGAGAGTGATTGTCAGCTCTCGCCCTCTTGCACCGCTCGTCAACTTCCTCATCCGTGAGGAAGTCCCGATCCGAAATGAAAACGTACTTGAGCTGCACACCGAGTAACTGCTCGAAATAGGAAATCGCATCGAAGGGCCATTTCTGGGAGCCACCCCCGGTTTGGAACACCGTCAGGCCTCGCGTCTCCACAGCAAACCCCGGGGATACCTTCTCGCCCAGGAGAGTGAGAAACTCCTTGTAGTCACTCTCCGTGCCCTCTACGAACAGAGCTCGGCGCGACTTGAGCGTGTCCATTACCTTGGTAGGAGGGAGGGCAAGCCCGCGGTCGCCCAAAAGCGGGATAAGCCGCTCAACATCCTGGGCTGCGAGAGGCGCCTTTTCGTTGCGGTCAATGAGAAGCACGCGTTTAAGTCCCGCAACGTCGATAAGCGTTGCGCTGTGCGTCGCTATGATCAGCTGAATGTTGCGTTCGCGCCCCAGGCGCTCAAGCATCGCGAACGTGACTCGCTGCAGGTCGTCGTGCATGTGTGAGTCTGGCTCATCCAGGAGCGCCACGCGGGACGTATGCAGAAGAAGGAAGCTGAGGATGTTAATGACCTGCAGAAAACCCGACCCGGCCGACACGAAATCGAACTGACAGTCATTCTCCTTGTACACCGCGGTGAGCCACTCATCCGCACACTCGTCGAAGGGAACATCGATCCCCTGCAGCCTGAAGAGCGGTGTTACGAGATTGCAGAACGACGCCCACGAGTCGCTGTCGGCGCGAAGACGATACACCAGATTTCGGAGCACCTGGTTCTGCCGTCCCTCAGCTATCAGGCGCTCCTGGGCAATGACCCGGTAAAGCTCTTCTCTGACGGTGATACCAATCGTGCCCGGGACGTACACAGGCTTGAGGGCAAGCAGGTTCTCATACGCACCGCGCGCGACGCGCTGCTCGCCGCCGTCGATCATGAGGTTACGGCTGAATGCCGTGTAAATGTCAAACGTAAGCGCGGCAGCCGCACTAGTCTCGACCGTAAGTTTTATTCTAGCTGGATTCCTCCCTTCGCGAACATGTTGTCCGAAGAAGAGGTCGCGCTGCTCGAAATAGGGAACGGAACCGAGCTCTGGCACCTGCGTCTTCCTGAACGTGACCTCGCTATCGCCGATGTCGACGGTCCTATCCATACACCAGAAAGCGAGCTGGAGGGCATGAAAGATTGTTGTCTTGCCGGAGTTGTTGCCGCCAACAAGGAGATTGAGTTCGCCGAACTCGATCGTGTAATCAGCAAAGCCCTTCAAGCGTTCGATGTGCAGGCGCCTTATCATCGCAACCTACCTCTGCATGCCGTCAATCCTCACGCCCGGCACAGCGGCTCCTCCCGCAGCCAGGGCATCGTGGCAAAGTACAGTTGGCCGATCGAGTCGAGGCCGTGGATCATCATCGCCAGGCGCTCCAGGCCCAGCCCCCACGCGAGCACGCGGTCGCGGATGCCGAACGGTAGCGTCACCTCCGGACGAAACAGGCCGGAGCCGCCCATCTCCACCCACTCGCCGCGGCTCTCCATGTACAGGTGCACCTCCGCCGACGGCTCCGTGTACGGAAAGAAGCTCGGCGTGACCTTGACCTTCGGGAAGCCCATCTTGCGGTAGAAGGCCTGGAGCGTGCCGATGAGCGTCACCAGGCTCGCCCGCGGATCGACAATGATCCCGTCGACCTGGTGGAACACTGGCAAGTGTTTAAAGTCCGCCGTCTCGCGGCGGAAGACCGGGCCGATGATGAAGTACTTGCCGGGCTGACCCGCCGTGTGCCGCGCCAGCGCGCGGATCGTCGCCGCCGTGGTGTGCGTCCGGAGCACCGGCCTGGTCGCCAGCTCGCGGTCCCAGCGATACTGCCAGCCCGTCGAGCCGGTGTCGCCGCCGTTTTCGTGCGTGTTCTTGATCCGCTCGACGAGCGTTTCATCCGGCAACTGGCAGCGCTCGGGCCGCGCGACGTAGAACGTGTCCTGCATGTCGCGGGCCGGGTGATCCTGCGGCTGAAACAGCGCGTCGAAGTCCCAGAAGCTCGACTCGACCCACGGGCTGATGATTTCCTCAAAGCCCATTTCCAGGAACGCCCGCCGCGCGCGATCGAGTGTGCGCTGAAACGGGTGCTCCTTGCCGGCGTAGAGCTTCTTGGCGGCAAGCGTGACGTCGTACGGCTGCAACTCGACCTCGCGCCAGCCGCCGTCGGCGAGCAACTCCGGCGTGAGCTGGGTCACCTGGCGCCGACCCTTGACGCCCGACGCGAGAAGCTGACGCCCCGCGTCCGTCAGCGATACGTGCCGGACCGTGCGCGGCTTGCTGGTGAGGAATCCCTTGCGCTTGGCGAGCAAACGCAGGGCGGCATCGACGGGCACGCCCTCGGCCTCGAGCTGCGACCGTGGCGCCACCCGCCCGCCCGCGAGGGCCTTGATGAGCAGCTCGTCCGGCTGCGGCCGGTCCGCGGCGGCACGCGCCTCAGCGCTGAGAATCAGCAGCTCGCCTTCCTTGCGAGCCCACCTTCGCTCGGCGAGGAAGCGCAGCGTCTGACCGACCTGGGCCGCCGTCAGGTCACAGTGGTTGGGAATATCGGTCAGTTTGGTCTCGCCGCCGTGCGCCGCCAGCACGCGGAGGATGACACGCTCCGGCAACGGCACCTCGACATACGGCTGGGCCTCGGCGCCCAGGCGCAGCTCGTCGTAGCTCGACTCCTCGACGTGCACGTACCCCGCGTCTTGAAGCGCCGTGACAGCCGCCGTGGCCGGCGATTGATCCAACCGCAGGTCCGCCGCCAGTTCCAGCAGCGGCGTGGGCCGACCCAGCTCGCCCAAACGTCTGAGAACCTCGAACTGTGTCTGCGGCAATTCCATGCGGCGACCTCACCGTGCGAAAGCGTCCTGTGTATCGCAAGCCCGCCCGCCGCTCAATAGGTCGCCGCCGGCGCATCCGGTTTTATCCAAGGTTCGGCGGTTCCGCACGCGGCTATCGGCACCGCGTGGATCCACTGGCATTTCCACGCGTCGCCCGAGCGGTGGTTCTCATAAACCGTCGTTTGCCAGGGCGGCGTCCGCAGCTCGCGCGGCGCTGCTGGCGGGTCGCACAAAATCGCGGCCGGTGCCGCACGGCCGCGCGGCGGCGCTGCCTAGAATTGGGCGAAACCGGGCAAAGCCGACGACGCGGGATCTTCTGGCCGGCCGTAGGACGCTGATTTCCGGTCCGTACCCCTGGAGGAAAGAAGCATGGACGAGGCGACGTTCCAGAAGAAGTTGGCGGAACTGGTAGCGCAGATCGAGAGCCTGCCGGAAGGCGAGCGCGAACGGCTCCGCGAGCTGGCCGCCGAGACCAAGCAGCGTCACGAGGATATCCAAAAGAGCGTGCGGAGCTTGCAGGAGAGCATCGACTTTCTGCGGCTGGGCATCAAGTACATGCTGTTCGACCTGGAGGCGACGCGCCGCGAGAACCTACAGTTGCGCAAGCTCCTGGAGCGCGACCAGAACAACGAGCAGCCCTAGGAGCCCCCCCGCCCCGCACCACCGATGCCCGTCCGGGCGGCCGTTGCGCGACCGCGCCGCCTCGGCACCTCCGCCGCCTGGTTGCCTCGAGGCCGCGTGGCCTGGCTGCCCACTTTACAAGCAACTTCACGAACAGGTCGAGGTCGAAGTTGTCTACGAACCCGTCGCCGGTGATGTCGGCCATTTGCCCCTTGCAGTTCGGAAACGGCTTTGCGTATCCCGCCGGATCGCTGCATTGGCAACGCGCTTCGCCAGAATGCGTTCGGCCGCGGCCTTGTCGGTAGCACGCGTCGAGGCCTCGCGCCGGCGGCCGTTGTGGTCGAACCAGCGAGCAATCCACGGTCCCTTCGGCGTCCGGCGGAAAAGCGCCCCCGCACCTTTCGGCCGCTGTCGATGTCCTGCCGATCGCACGTTGCTCGTCCCTTTTACGTGAAGTCGAGTTCCCGCCGTTGCGATCGACGTTGTTGCAGGTCGATGACGTCCTGAGCAGTCACTGGCTGGTCGGTCAACCCCTTCATGATCACGTACGGCTGGAGGGTGGAGTTTTGAACCTGAACCTGTAGCGCCGCGGTACTCCGGTCCGCTCCAGTACCGCTCCCCGCGCCTCATCGCAGAATGCGTTCAGATGCTGCGAGAACTGCGGAATGGTGTACGGCTTACCGAGCGGGCCGTTCCTGGAGCAGTCGGGAGTTTGGCACCCCTGCAACAAGGGCCTCGCCGGCCTCGTTCCGCCCCCGACGCGCGGGAAAAGCGTGAAAACGCCGGACGCGAAAGGCGCTTGGCGCGGTACAATGGCTCTGCGCGGCCCGGCCGCAGAGTCGCGCAAGGTCATCTGGGAAATGTCGGCTTGAGGTCTCCCGCACCAGCGCGTTCGGCTAAGCGGAGCACGTTGGTGAATAATCGCGGAGGATGAACGGGTGCCGGTTGGCCCGACGAAAGGGACCCCGGTCTGGGAGGTGCGGAATGCGCGCAGAAGCAATAGGTATGGAAAATAGAGGCGGCGCGATGAGCCGGAGGCGGTTCTGCAAAACCGCGGCACTCGGACTGATCGGGTTCGCCGTCGCGTGTCTCGGCACCCGAACAGCAAGGGCGGAGGAACCAGGCCCGCTGTTGCCGCCGATCGTCACGGGACGTTCCGTGGAGATCTGCATGAACAGCCGGGTCTCACGCCACTCTGGGCTGGGCGGAACGGCGACCGACCAGCAAATCTCAAACGTCTTGTGGGCCGCCGGCAAGGCCCCGGTCACCGGCAGCTACCGGACGATTTACCTCAAGACGCCCAAGGCCACGTACATCTATGAGCCCAGGGATCATTCGCTGAAATACTATTCCGCTGGCACGGTGACCAATGCGTTCAGGATCAACTATGATCGCGAGCGCGACTTCGATGCGGGCGTCTCGTACGTCCTGGCGCTGTGGGCTTCCGTCTCGCTGTGGACGGGCACCTCGTCCCAGTTGATGAGCTGCCCCCAGCAATCGGACTTGAACTTCGGGATCGGCACGGTTCCGGGCTTGACCAACCAGCTTGTCGCGGTGTCCTCGGACGGTTCGCTGCCGAACCCCGTCCCCGACGGTCCGAACAAGCTGGAGGAGGTTCTCTCCGACCTGCGCCTGCGGGACAAGTTCCGCACGGACGTGAACCTCACGCCACAACGCCTCTCCCAGATCCTCTGGGCCGGCTACGGCTGCTCGGCGCATATGACGTCCAACGGTCGTGCCGGCCTGACCGTTCCCTCCTGGGTCGCGCAGTATTTCCTGACGAATCGTGTGTACGTCGTCAATCATCGTGTCTGGCGTTACTGCGACCGAAAGGGCTCCGACCTCACCACCCGGGATCACCGCCTCGAGCTGGTGCAGGATGCCGATGTGCGGGACAGGGTGAAGCAGGCGCTGCCCGACCTGCCCGACGCTCCGTGCTACATCCTGTTGTGCCTGACGCAGGCCGGTCTGGAGACCTGGTACCAAAGGCTGGAAACGGGCTTCGTGGCCGGCGGGATTCTCTTGCAGTCCCGCGCCATCGGGCTCCGCTGTGCTTTCAAGGCGGCACTATCGCCAGCGGAGCAACAGAGTCTGCAACAGATTACGCAGATCCCTGCGGGTGACTACGCTCACGCCGTGGTGGCCGTCGGACATCTGCCGGCCGACTTGAACTGCGACGGCGCCGTCAACAACTTCGACATCGACCCGTTCGTGTTGGCGCTCACGAATGAGAATGGGTACAAGCAGAAGTACCCGAACTGCGATCGCAAGCTGGCGGACTGCAACGGCGACGGCGCGGTCAACAACTTTGACATCGACCCCTTCGTCAGGCTCCTGACGCCGTAGTCCCGAGAGTTCACCACGGAGTCACGAAGTCCACGGAACGCCCCCAAAAAGCATCGCGCCGCACTCCAGCGGTACTGCGCTGAGGCGCAGGCGCGCACACGTCCTATCCCGATTGCGCTCCGTGCCTCCGTGCCTCGGTGGTTGATGGTCCGACGGAGCTAATACTCGTCGTACCGCACGCCATCGGGGTTGGGCGCGTTCGAGTTGAGCACGATCGCGCCCGTGCGACAGTTGTAGACCCAGCCGGCGGCGCCCGCCGAGCCAACCCACGCAGGACGAATCGACACGATCACCACGCCGGACTGGTTCTGCCGCGGCGGAACCGGGCAGGCGGGGATGCCCATGCGCAGATAGGGCCCGAAACGGTGCGTCGCGTCCTTGGTCCGCGCGGCGACGCCGTTCTCGTCCGTAAAGCTCGTGAGCTGGCTGACGAACGCGGCTTCGGTGCCCGCCGCGTGCTGCCCGTCACCTTTTTGTGCCGGGTAGGCGCCGTGGTCCTGGTAGTACAGCTCGATCGCGCAGCGGAGCACGTTCAGGCGACCACGCGGGTCCGCGTCGTCCGCGCCCGGCGTGGCCTGCCCGAGCCGTGGGATCGCCACCGCCGCCAGCGTGCCGATGATCGCCAGCGCGACGAGGAGTTCGAGCAACTTGAGCGCACGTTTCATGCGCGGCATACCTGTGCCAAGGCCGCCGGCTGAGCCCGTCCTTACGACGCGCTCCGGTTCGGCCGGCTCGCCGCGGCGAGCGTGTCGACGGGCACGCCGGGGGTTCGTTCTGCCGGCCCGCTGCTCCACCCCCCGCGCGTCAACCGCTCCGGCAGGCCCTTCATTTGATCGGTCGCGACCTCAATGCGCTGCAACCGGGCATACTCCAGCAGGCCCAGCGCCCGCTCCAACAGCGTTCGTCCATCCTCCAGCGTTACCCCCGTAGCGGCACTCTCGGCGATCGGCCCGCGCGTTTCCGCCAGCGACAGCGGGCCTGAGCTTCCGCGGCCGCCAACGTTCGTATCCAGTCCGGCCAGGCCGGCCCGCAGCCGCGGGGCACCGTCCACGGGGTGTGCCGCCGGGGCGGGGAACGCCTCACTCGACGACAACTCGGTCACCACCGCCCGGACCGCGTGAATCAGCTTCTCGACGACCACCGCCCCGAGCTCGGCATCGACGCGCCGCAGCACGATGACGAACTTGTCGTCGGCAAAGCGGCCCAGCAGGTCGTCGCTGCGCACCTTGTGCCGCAGCACCCAGGCCAGCCGCTCGACCAGACTGTCGCGGTCGTCCCAACGTCCCGTATCGTCCAGCCGCCGCATGCCCTCAATCGCCAGCGCGAGCACGAGCACGGGCTCCTGTTCGCGTACGGACTCGCGCACGAGCTGCTCCAATTGGGCCAGCAGCTCGATCCGGTTGAGCATCCCGCTGGGGGCATCCGTGCGCATTTGCGAGACCAGCGCGCGGAGTACGCTCATGTGTGACCACAAGAGCTGAAGCTGGTGGCGCACGGCTTCCGCCAGCGCCAAAGTACGGCCGTGCGGGTGGTCGACGCGCGCCGCCGCCACGAGCGCACGCGGTCGTCCGTCGATCTGTAGCGGCAGCAACCACGCCCAGGGCTGCGCCAGGGCCGCGCCGCGCGGGGCCTCTCCGTCGGCGGACGGATTCGGCGGAGACCCCGCCGCCGCATCGGATGGCTCGGCGACATAGACGCGGCCGGAACGGACCACGGCGGCGACACGTTCCGGCAGTTCGCCCAAGGACGTCGACGTAGCGCCCCCGTCATCGGCCAACGACTGAAGTTGCTGACCATCCGTTGAGACCGCCCAGGCGCGGACCCCGGATGCGCCCAAGCGGTCCTGGAGCAACGTACACAGGAACTCGTCGAATGTCGCCCAGCTCGGGCCATCCGCGTGGCGCTGACGGCCCGTCCCGCGCTCCAGCCAGCGGCAGAAATCCGCTGCGATGGCAGAGAGAATCGAATCCGCCGGCGCCGTCGTCGAGCACGCTTCACCCGCGCGCTGCGCTGCCGCGGGCGGAACCGTACAGGCGCCCGCCGGGAATCGCTGTGGCTTCGAATCTTCCCGTCGGGCCTGAGCCGGAGTCTGCGGCGCAGGAACCCGTCCCGGCCCGCCAGCGTCCGGCCAGGTGCCGGCGACGCGCCCCAGAAAGCCCGCCACCCCCATCGCCACGGCGACGAACGTAATGATGTTCCCCACCGGCGCACGGGCGTCGCCGGCCAGACCCAGCGCCGCGACCAACCCGATCCCCAGGCCCAGGACCGTCCCGACGCGCGGCCCCAGCCCACGCGTCAGCAGGACCAGCGCGCCACACAGCCCGACCACCAGCCCAAAGACCAGCAGTACGGCGCCGGCGGGCGGGACCGCATGAAACAGGTAGCAACCGAGCAGGCCCGCGCCGGCCAGCGCGGCTGCGGCCAGCCTGACCACCGGCCAGCGCCGGTGTGCGACGCGGCTCGTCATGGCGTTCCTCCCGACGGGGTCAGAGGACCGAGCTTCGGCAGCGCCGCCGTGCTATGGGCCGGCGCGCCCGCGCCGACGGCCGTGGCGGGGGTTGCGCCCGTGATGGCGTGCGCGAAGCGCGCGCGAAACTGCGCCGGCCGGTCGCGGCGAAAGCGCTCGAGGGCGGCGAGGAACGCGCGGGTCACGTGCGGGTCGGTCGTACGGCCGGCCTCCTTGGCCAGTACGGCCAGCGCCTCCTCCCAGGTGAATCCGGCCCGGTAGGCACGGGTCGAGGTCAGGGCGTCGAACGTGTCGGCGACGCGGATGATGCGGGCGAACAGTGGAATTTGCTCGCCGTGCAACCCCTCCGGGTACCCGCTGCCGTCCCAGTTCTCGTGGTGGTACAGGACCGCATCCAGCGCGGGGCCGAGCCGGGCCACCGGCTTGAGCACCTCGTAGCTGAGCCGCGGATGGCGTTTCATCTCATTGAATTGAGCGGGCGTGAGCGCGCCGGGATTGTTTAGAATCTCATCCGAAACACCGATTTTGCCCACGTCGTGCAGGATCCCCGCCCACTCCAGAATCTGGAGCTGGGGCTCGGGCAGCCCCAGCGCCGCCCCGGTTAGCCGCGCCAGCCAGCCCACGCGCTCCGAGTGACCACTCGTGTAGTGGTCCTTCGCGTCGATGGCGTTGGCCAGGGCCCGCACCGTCTCCACGGCCGTCTGCTGGAGATGCCGGACCATGACCGCGTTGGCCAGGATGTGCCCGCCGTAGCCCAGCACCGACTCGGTCGCCAGGATGTCGCCGGAGTCGAAGGGCACCTCGCCGCCGTGGCGCAGAGCGATGATGACCGCCGCGGGCCCCTCCGGCTGGCGGAGGGCACCCAGCAGCACATGCGCTTCAGCCAGCGCGGTGCGCATGAGGGGGTCGGAGCTCGGCACGCGGGCGTGCAGCGTTTGGCGCACCAGCTCAATCTCCCGGGCCAGGCTGGCGTGGACCCGCGCGGGGTCGAGTTGGAGGCGTTGGCCGGCGCTGTCGCCCGGATCGGCCGTCACGCACGTGCCGTCCTGATCGATGAGCAGCGCGCCCACGCTCAGCATCTCGCCGAAGCGGCGCAGCAGCGCGGGCCGAATGGTGTCCGGATCGCGGAGCGTCGCGATGTTCTCGGTGATGTCAAAAACCAGGTTCAGTTGCTCGTAGCAGCGCAGCAGCTCGCGCCCCAGCGCCTGATTCTCCTGCTGGACCGCCTCGAGGCGCTCGGCGGCCGGGCCGTCCGTCGGGTGGAACGACGGGGTCCCCGGAGGCGACTCGGTGCCCAGTCCGGTGCGCATCATGTGGCATCTCCGTCGGGTCCGGGGTCCGCGGCGTACGCCGGCACCCCGGGCGCGGGCGGGTCGTGCGCCGCGGCCGCGACCCAATCGCATTCGCGCAGCAACTGGGACGGGCTGAACGGCTTGCGAAACACCCGGACGCGCGGGTCCGGCAAGCGATCCAACACCTCCTGTTGGTCAAACCACGCCGTAATGACGAACACGCGCCGCAGCGTCGGATACGTGTGCAGGGCCAGCCGTGCCAACTCGACGCCGTTCATACCGGGCATGCGGATATCCGTAATCAGAATCTCGACCGGGCGCGCCGCCAAAGCCGCGAGCGCCGCGCCGCCGTCCGTCGTCACGACGACCTCGTGTCCGCTGCGCGCCAGCCACGCCTTGAGCAGGTTGCCCAGGTGTGCTTCGTCTTCCGCGATTACGATTCGCGCCATCGCTGCCCCGGATCCGTGCGTTCACCTCGCTCACGCCACGCGCGGCCGCGACGCCGCACGCGGTCGCTCTACCGGCCGGCGGCATTCCGGCGTACGCCCGGCGCCATCGGTTAATCCCGCGCGGCGCTTGACGACCGAGGGCGCGTGCCGTCGCGCAACGCCGGTGTTCACACGAGTATCGAGCGCGGCGAGGCCGCGCTTTGCGGCCGGCGTCACACAGCACATGCGGGGGGCGTGCGGCTATCTATCTGGGACGCTTCGCGGGGCGCCGGTCTGATAATGTCAGCGCCGTGATCGGAACCACGCGATGGTGCGGAGGAATCCGTCTTCGCGCTCCACCACGGGCTGCCAGCCCAGCCGCGTCTGCGCCCGCGTGCTGTCCGGACGACGCACGCCAGGATCATCCGGCGGACGAGGGAGAAATGCGATCGTGCTGGGGCTGTGGCAGAGCCGGATGACTTCCTGCGCGGCCTGCAACATCGTGATCTCATGCGGGTTGCCGAGGTTGACCGGCTCGGCCACGTCGCTGGCGGCCAGGCGACACAATCCTTCCACCAGATCGCTCGCGTAGCAGAAGCTGCGGGTTTGGCTCCCGTCGCCGTGGACCGTCAGCGGCTCGCCGGCCAGGGCCTGATGAATGAAGGTCGGCAGCGCCCGTCCGTCGTCGTGACGCATGCGCGGTCCATACGTATTGAAAATGCGGGCGATCCGCGTCTTGACGCCGTGACAGTCCCGGTACGCCACCAACAGCGCCTCGGCAAAGCGCTTGCCTTCGTCGTAGCAGGAGCGTGCTCCGATCGGGTTGACGTGGCCCCAGTACGTTTCCCGTTGCGGGTGCTCCTTGGGATCGCCGTACACTTCGCTCGTGCTGGCGTGCAGCAGCCGCGCGCCCGTTTCCCGGGCCAGCTCCGCCAGCCGTCGCACCCCTTCCGAACAAACCGCCAGAATCCCGAGTCGGCGCCGGGCAAAATCCACTGGCGATGCCGGACACGCCAGGTTGCAGATCCAGTCGAATGGTCCCTCGACCGGCAGGGGATTCGTGATATCGTGCTCGACGAACCGGAACTTCGCGTGCGCCTGGAGATCGGTCACGTTGCGCGGACTGCCGCTCCAGAAGCTGTCCAGGCCG
>Ga0214473_10005622_pt1 | contig 15004 bp, 12 predicted proteins | sample RVTome_7_FD_203509 | JGI IMG/M metagenome (GOLD analysis project Ga0214473, IMG submission 203509) | Soil microbial communities from uranium-contaminated site in the Upper Colorado River Basin, Wyoming, United States - RVT98D197 | ecosystem: Environmental > Terrestrial > Soil > Contaminated >... | reverse complement strand
GTCCAGACGCCACTGAAGCAGAGGTCATCGCAGCAGCCAGAGCTGCGCGGGTTGACCATTTTGTGCGGACTTTGCCGGAAGGCTACGATTTGATGCTCAATGAAGAAGCCACGAATATATCTCAGGGGCAGATGCAGCTCCTGACCATTGCGAGAGCCATCCTGGCAAATCCGAAGATGCTGATCCTGGACGAAGCCACCAGCTCGGTGGATACCCGGACAGAGGTGTTGATCCAGGAAGCCATGGACGAGCTCATGAAAGGACGCACCAGCTTCATTATTGCCCACCGCTTGTCCACCATCCGAAACGCCGATTTGATCCTGGTGATGGATCACGGGGATATCGTGGAGCAAGGGAAACATGAAGAGCTGCTGGCTCGGAACGGTTTCTATGCCGAGCTATACAACAGCCAGTTCGAACGCGTCATGGCGATCTGATCCAATAAGCTTTGGAAAGCGCCTAAGTAAAGCTAACCCGGTGCCCAGGAGTCATTACCTGGGCACAACGATTATTGAGGTGGGGCGAAGACATATGTCATAAAACCGAATATGACAAATGATATTTGAAATCGACCTCCATTTGGTGCTATGATGATATTGACAACTGAATAAGCCGGAGCATTCTGAAGAATAATTAACTGGCAATAATCTAGCAGAGCTAGACAGCTACGCAGGCTGAATATAAAATGCCAGATAAAATCCGCTGTTATGCGGGATCAAGGATTGCTCCGGCGTTTTTTGTTCTATAATATCCCTATGACCCCAGACTACGAAACCTATTTATCGCCTTTCACCTGGCGCTATGGCAGCCAGGACATGCGCAAGATTTGGAGTGAGGTTAACAAGCGCTTGCTCTGGCGCAAGCTGTGGCTGACCCTGGCAGAGGTGCAAGCCGAGTTTGGCTTGGTGCTGCCCGACCAGGTGGCTGATCTGCGTGTGCACGCGGGTATGGTGGATGTGCCGCGCGCCCTGGAGATCGAGACTCTGATTCACCACGACCTGATGGCAGAGTTGAAGGTGTTTGCTGAGCAATCCCCATTGGGTGGGGGTATCCTGCACCTGGGTGCCACCTCGATGGATATTGAAGATAACGCGGATGTGTTGCGCCAACGCGAATCACTTGACCTGGTGTTGACGGCATTGCGGGAACTGCTCCTGCTCTTGGCGCAAAAGGTTGATACCTGGGCAGAATTACCTTTGATCGCTTTCACTCACCTGCAACCCGCCGAACCCTCGACACTAGGTTACCGCTTGGCCGGCTATGCTCAGGACTTGCTCATAGATTGGCAAGCCCTTCAGGCAACCCGCAGCGCGCTGCGCGGGAAAGGATTCAAGGGTGCTGTAGGGACGGGGGCTTCCTACGCGGAGCTGATCGGGGCTGACAACCTTGGTGAATTCGAAAGTCGCCTATCTACACGCCTCGAGCTGCCCTTCTTCCCGGTCGCGACTCAAGTGTACCCGCGCAAGCAGGATTTTGTGCTGTTGAGCTACCTGGCAGGCATGGGTGCTTCATTATATAAGTTTGCCTTTGACCTGCGTTTGTTGCAATCCTCCCCGATTGGAGAGGTCAGCGAGCCGTTTGGCGAACAACAGGTAGGTTCCTCCGCCATGCCGTTCAAGCGCAACCCGATCAATGCTGAAAAGATCGATTCGCTGGCACGCCTGCTGGCACAGATGCCGCGCACCGCCTGGGACAATGCCGCCCATTCGCTCCTGGAGCGCACATTGGACGATTCGGCGAACCGCCGTACGTTGCTTCCGGAAGCGTTCCTGATCTGCGATGAGCTGTTGGGCACAACCCATCGTATTTTGTGGGGTATGCAAGTAAATGAATATGCCATCAAGCGCAACCTGGAAACTTACGCTCCCTTTGCGGGGGTCGAGCGCCTCCTGATGGCTTTGGGAAAAGCCGGGGCCGACCGCCAGGTGATGCACGAATTCCTGCGGGAGCACTCACTGGCCGCCTGGTCGGCGGTTCAATCTGGGAGTCCCAACCCCTTGATGGATCTGGTCAGCCATGACCCGGAGATCACCCATTACCTGACGGAGGATGATCTCCGCCGGCTCATGGACGTCAGCCACTACCTTGGAGATGCACCTCATCGGGCCCAGCAGATGGCGGATAGTATTCGTATTACATTGTCTGGTTGAGCCACGAAATGGGTAACTAAATACCCCGGCTTTGGTATTTCCAAAACCGGGGCAATACTATGGCACTTATCGCTTCAATCAACCCCCCGTTGGTGGAATTGACCTGTCTTTATAAAATCAAACCATGATAGTCGCATTACGCTCGGGTCCAACCGACACGATCGAGACGGGTGTTTCGACCAGCTCCTCGATGCGATGCACGTATGCCTGTGCTTGAGGTGGAAGATCCTCGAACTGGCGCACGTGCTTGGTGGACTGCATCCAGCCTTCCATCTCGATGTATTCCGGTTCATACCCTTCCAGCCAGCGCGCATCCCCCTCCCAATAATGGGCGAGATTTCCCTTCTGCCCATGCGGGTGATAGCCCACCCCAATCTTGATCTTCGGCAGCGTATCCAGCACATCCAGCTTGGTCAGGGCGATTTCGGTGAATCCGTTCAGCTGGGAGGTGAAAGTAACAAGATCGGCATCGAACCAACCACAACGGCGCGGCCTGCCGGTGACGGTGCCGAACTCCTTGCCCTCATTTTGGAGAGTTAACCCGATATCATCCCATAGCTCGCTGGGCATGGGTCCGCGACCCACACGGGTGGTGTATGCTTTTGCAACCCCAATTACGCGGTCGATCCAGCGCGGCGCAATCCCCAACCCGGCTGTCACCCCTCCGGATAGGGTGGTCGAAGCCGTGCAGAATGGATACGTTCCCCAGGTGTTATCCAGCAGGGCGCCTTGGGCGCCTTCCAAAACAATGTTTGCTCTATCCTTGAGCGCTTTTTGCACCAACCCGAACGATTCGTGTACCATGCCCTGCACCTGGGCATACTCTTCCAGCTTTTCCTCCAAAACAGCTTGAGCGTCCAGAGGCTCTAGACCAAAGGCTTTGAAGAGGGTATTTTTCACCTGCAGCTGGACCTGGAGTTTCGCTCGAAAGAGATTTTGATCCTGCAAATCAACCAGGCGGATGCCGTTATAGCTGACCTTATCGGCATATACGGGTCCCACGCCGCGTTTGGTTGTACCGGTGCTGGCATCCCCCTTGCTCGTCTCGTAGATGGCCTCCACTATTGGGTGGTAGGGCATGACCACATGGCAGCGCGGAGAGATCCACAACCTGTCGCTCAGATCGATGCCAGCTTCCTTGATCAGCTGAAGCTCACAGATCAATGTTGCCAGGTTGACCACCACACCCGGACCGATGATGCAGATCGTTTTGGGGTTGGAAAAGCCATTGGGTGTCAGCCGGAGCTTGAAGGTCCCATAGTCGTTTATCACGGTGTGACCGGCATTATCGCCCCCGTTGAAGCGGGCGGTGATGTCGGCATCCGGGGAAAGCAAGTCGACCACTTTACCTTTGGCTTCATCCCCCCACTGTGCTCCAATAACCATGCTAACGCTCATACAGCTACCTCCGATCCTAAGCACTTGTTGACAACCTAATTGTACCTTCGACGCCATGAATGGAACAGCATTTTTTGACAGATAAGCGGATATAATTTATCGCGATGACCCTGATCGAGGACTCTGCCAACCAACAGATTGCCCGTTCTGCTGGCAAGGTGATGATCGCTTTGCTGCTCGGCAACCTGACCAACCTGGTCAGCCTGATCCTGAACGCCACTACATTTGGAGCGCAGGCGGATATGGATGCCTTCCTGGCAGCCAATCGCGTTTCAGAAACACTATTCCTGCTCATGGCAGGCGGCGCCCTCGGATCGGCATTCATCCCGACATTTACCGGACTGTTGACCAAAGGGGAACGCAACCCGGCCTGGAGGTTGGCTTCAGCGATCGCCAACCTGGTGCTGGTTGTCTTGATCCTTGCCGCCATCCTGGCAGCCATCTTTGCCCAACCGCTTGTGCATTACGTGCTGGCACCTGGCTTTGCCAGTAACCCCGCCCAGGAAGCTCTGACGGTGAGACTGCTGCGCATCATGCTGCCCAGCGCGGTCGTCTTTGGGCTGAGCGGGCTGGTGATGGGCATCCTCAACTCGCACCAGGTGTTTTTCATCCCTGCGCTGACCCCTGCCATGTACCGCCTGGGGATGATTTTTGGAGTTTTATTTCTTAGTCCAAAAATGGGCATCTTCGGGTTGGCGTGGGGTGTGGTGATTGGCGCTTGCCTGCACCTGCTACTGCAACTCCCCAGTCTGATAATGTTGAAGGGCAGCTATTTCCCTACCTTCGGATTGAAGATGGTGGATGTGCGTCAGGTGGGATTATTAATGCTGCCCAGGGTATTTGGCGTGGCAGTGGTACAGCTCAATTTTTGGGTCAATACCCACCTTGCCTCTCGGATGAGCGAAGGCAGCGTGACGGGCATTACCTGGGGACTCACCATGATGTTGATGCCGCAGGCAATCATCGCCCAATCGGTGGCAATGGCGGCGATGCCCACACTATCAGCTCAATTCACGCTGAATAAGCTTGACGATCTGCGCCTTTCGCTGGCGGCGAGTCTCAGGGGTATCCTGTTCCTCGCTATACCTGCCTCGCTTGGGTTGATCCTGTTACGGCAACCGATCGTAGCGCTCATGCTGCAATACGGTAAATTCACCGAAACTTCCACCCAATTAATATCCTGGGCACTGTTATGGTACTCGGCTGGTCTTGTGGGTCACTGTGTGGTGGAAATCCTGGCACGTGCTTTCTACGCCATGCATGATACCAAGACACCTGTGCTGATTGGTTCGGTAGCGATGGGATTGAACGTGATATTCAGCGTGCTATTCTCCGGTTGGTTTGCACGCCTCGGGTGGATGCCTCATGGTGGGCTGGCACTGGCAAATTCGTTAGCCACGGGCCTTGAAGCGGTCAGTTTATGGCTATTGATGCGCCGCAAGCTGGGTGGGTTGGAAGGGCAGCGCGTTCTGAAGGGCACCAGTCAGGCGGTTTTAGCGACAGTGGTAATGGCTTTAATACTGTGGGGCTGGTTGAGGCTGATGAATGAGCAGCCTGCATGGCTGGTGGGAGCGGGTGGGGTAATTCTGGGTGGTGCGATCTACGGAATTTGTGTACTGTCGTTGCGGGTGCCAGAGGTTCAATACGTTTTGAGTATGTTGAAGCGCCGGCTCAAGCTGGCTTAGAAGAATGCTCCCCTCTCTCATCCACGGGCACCATAACCGCTACCTGGAAGACCTGCCATTTTGGCTTGGGTTGGCCCAACAAACCGGAGACCCCCTGCTTGAGCTGGGCTGTGGCACAGGCAGAGTGCTCATCCCACTTGCCGAGGCCGGGTACTCCACCATCGGTCTAGACTACGACCTGGCGATGTTGAGATTCTTGCTGGCAAATATCAGTCAGCAGACGAAGAATAAACCTGTGCTGGTTGCATCTGACATTTGTAAATTTAACCTTGCGGCACAATTTCCCCTGATCATCCTGCCATGCAATACCTACAGCGCCTTCGATGGTGACCACCGTAAAGCTTGTTTAGGATGCGTTCGCAGGCACTTAATCCCAGGTGGGATCTTCGCGGTCAGCCTGCCCAACCCGGCATTATTACACAGTTTACCTGCCCGGTCGGCCCCAGAAATCGAAGATGAGTTTATCCATCTTTCCACCGGCAACCCGGTACAAGTCAGCAGCTCCTGGCAGCGTACAAAGGGTAAATTTAAGGTGACCTGGAGTTATGACCATTTACTTCCGGATGGAAATATCGAACATCGGGCAGTAAGGGTCACTCACCAACTGACATCCCTTGAAACGTACGTGGGTGAAATCAAACGTACCGGGTTATGGGTGAGGGGGACCTACGGAGATTTTGACCGCTCAGCGTATACAGCAGACTCGCCTCAATTGATCCTTTTGGTGGGACGCTGATGGTGTTAATAACCCCAAACAAGTTTCTTGCATAATTCTTATACAATGTTTGCAGCCTTCTGATATTGGTGTTGTATCATTCACACATCAATACAATTCGATATTAATAATCAAAGGAGCTGATTTAATGACTTTCTATATTTCCCCTTACCGAAGAATGGCCGCCATGCACCATGCCATGCACCATATGTTCAATGACACTGTAGTTGATCAGACACCCAGCGAGCGTGAGATGCTTCTGGCAGTTGATGTTCAGGCTGCTGATGAAGCTTACGATATTACCGCTTTTGTACCTGGAATGGATGCCGAAAACCTGGATATTGAGGTTTTGAATAATACGGTCACAATTCGTGGTGAGTTTAAAACGGATGGTGAAGATCAGGCGAAATACCTTGTCTGTGAGTTGCCCAGTGGTCGCTTTAGCCGGGTGATCTCCCTGCCCACCGCCACGGATGCCAGCAAGGTTGAAGCCTCGATCAAGAACGGGATGCTCTCACTGCACATCCCAAAAGCAGAGGTAGACCAACCCAAAGCCATCAAGGTCAAGAGTAATTAATCCAGTCGTTGAAAATATATGTTTGATAATGGAGGGCGCGGCAGGTATTATCGCTTCTCGGTGAGATGATAAACCTCACTGCGCCCTATATTATTCTTACTGTCCAAAAATATTTAATGAATCGTGCCGGCAGAGCCGGCATTTTATTTCACCCCGTCAAATTTTATCTGCAGGCTTGTATTATTGACCGGGAGCGCGATAAGCGCCACTCTTCTTGGTGGCTCTGTCAACCTCTTCCGGTGTCAGCAACACAGTTGTTTTCGTCTTTACTGCGCCGCTCGCACCTACGATCAAGGCTGCTGCCGCAGCATCGACATTTTCCGAACCTTCGACAATGGCGAAACCATCGTACTCACCGAAAGCGAAGTAATAGGCTACCAATTTGCCGCCCAGGCTCTTGATGAGCTGCTCGGTAGCTTCACGTCGTTTTGACCCGCCTTCTTTGAGAAGACCCTTTACGCCTTGTTCGGTATAGCTGAATTGTACAAGAAACGCTGCCATGGATTCACCTCCTTTGTATATATGCATTTTATCATAAAAATTGTCGCGTATATACGTTTTCTCCCCTACTTTATTTAAATCAGTCAAAGGAAGGGTGGAATCCCCTTCCTATGGTGTTTTCACGACTGAATTGACTGAAAAAAAGTGAGCTCCGGTTCAGCTAGTCCAAATGCTGCCGGGCAGACAATGCTGCCCCAACGATCCCAGCATCGTTGCCCAGCTCGGCAGCTATCACCCGGGTGTGCAAGGTGAGTAAAGGTATAAATTGGTCCTGTTTCTTTATCACACCACCCCCGAGGATCATCAAATCGGGAGAGAAAAGATTTTCAAGCGTACACAGGTATTTGTCCAGGCGCCTGGCCCATTTCTTCCATGACAGGTCCTGTTGCTTGCGTACCACATCGGAAGCGACCGTCTCAGCATCATCACACTCGACTTCAATGTGACCCAGCTCGGTGTTGGGCACCAATTTGCCATCGATGAACAGTGCAGATCCCAACCCAGTGCCAATGGTGATCATCATCACCACTCCCTGAACGCCTTTCCCGGCGCCGAAGGTCACTTCGGCAAGACCGGCGGCATCCGCATCATTCACCACATACACGGGGCATTGGGTGGCTTCAGAGAAGAGCTGTGCCACATTTGTCCCAATCCACTTTTGGTTGATATTGGCAGCCGTCTCTGCCACCCCATTACGGATGACTGCCGGAAAGCCGCAACCAATCTGAGCATGCCAATCGAATCGTTGAGCAACACTTGCTACCACCTGTGCTACCGGAGCTGGTTTTGCTCCTGTGGGTGTAAGCAAGCGGTATCGCTCGCTCAACAAGGAACCCGTGTCAGTATCCACTGGAGCTCCCTTGATGCCTGTGCCGCCAATATCAATTCCAAGAATCTGCATCCATATCTCCTATATGATTTATTGGATCAATCGTTTTTCAGCGAGCGTAAACGCTTGCGACCCACAAGCGCTGACATACGCCAGCCCGCCTCTCCGCTTACCCGGATATCGCGCCGTTCGAACAGCCACAAGGCGATTCCAACAAATATGACAGAAAAACCGATTAATATACCGAAACATTCCCAGTTCATTCTTGTGAGTGCCTTACCACCCTGATAGTAATGCATTGGGAAGAATTTTTCGATTGGTCTCAGTCGCTCACTCAGCTTGGCTAAGGAGGTCAGGAAATAACTGGCCACCAGGATAAGCCCGGAGGTCATGGCTGCCCATTGTAAGGAGGGGAGCAGCATGCATAAAAGTAATGTCAACGTGCCGAAGAACAATAGCAAGGAGAAAAGCGATAAGAAAGGAAGGATTAATTCCCAAGCAGTGGCATCCAGGGATGTTTTGGGGAGGGTGATTACAAAACCCATCCAGGAAATGATCAGGATCAGGATGGTGGCCGCCGTAAATGCCCCTAAACGTCCAAAATATAGTTTCACCCGGCTGATGGGGTGAGCCAATACCAGATCGAGGATCCCTTTTTCTTCATCGCCTGCCAGGAGCGAAGCACAGGTTAATATCGAGAAAAATCCGATCACAATGGGGATATAGGAGAAGAAAAGTGTATCCAAATAGCCTCCCGGAGTGAACATTTGGCTCATATCACCAAAGAAAGCCATCAGTTCAGGCGGATAATTGGAAAGCAGTTGCATATATTGCTGCTGCGCTTCAGGTTCGACCAATGTGTCATAGAGCAATAAACCATATGAGCATAACAGGGCGAGGGGTATACCCCAGCCAAGTATTTGACCGATAAAACGGGTGAGTGAGTGACGAAATACGGTGAGCATACCGACTATTTATCCTCTTTATAATAAGCCAGGAATATCTCCTCCAGGCTGGGATGCTCTGTCTCAAAATCGATCACATGATAGGAGGCAAGCACCTTGATCAAAGCATCCATTTCGCCCTCCACCTGGAGGGTCACATTTTGGTCGTCGTCTTGAGCCAGGAGGCTCACTCCGGTTATATTTGCCAGGTTTTGCGCTTCCACAGGGTGCTTAAAGCGGATGCGAACCCGGCTTAGGGCGCGCTTAATCAATGTCTCAGTTTCAGCCACCTCGGCCACCAATCCATTGCGGATGATCCCCACCCGGTCTGAAATCTCCTTTACTTCACTCAGGATATGGGAGGAGAAGAATACTGTGGCTCCCTCTGCACGTGCCCGGGAAACAAGCTCCAGCACTTCATGTTGGATCAGGGGATCCAAACCGAAGGTTGGCTCGTCGAGCAGGAGCAGCTCAGGACGATGCATCAAAGCCTGGATGATGCCTACTTTTTGTTTATTTCCCTTCGACAAGTTTTTGATCTGAGTCTTTAACTCAAGGTTGATCAGTTCTGCCAGGCGTCTGACGTATCCCCAGTCTGCTTTTCCACCCCGTAAGCTATTCAAGTAACGCAGGGCACTTTCAACTGTGGCGTTATCCTCAACGTGCAGATCACCTGGCAAATATCCAGTGCGTGAGCGCACTTCCAGAGGATTACTCTGCGGATCAAGACCAAGTACCCGCACGGTGCCACCATTGGGACGAATCAGGTCTAGCAGGCAACGGATGGTGGTTGTTTTTCCGGCACCGTTTGGTCCCAGGAATCCAAATATCTCTCCAGGATGCACTTCAAGGTTAACACCATGCAGAGCTTCCACCCGTCCGTAGGATTTCACCAAATTCTCAGTATAGATGGCAACAGGATCATTCATTTCGGTTTACTTATATTGTTTTGAGTGAAAAATTATATATTGTGCTTATATATTATATCCCTCGTGATATCCAAATAATTACAGTCGTTAATGATCCAATTCATCTACCCCACCCCGGAACACACAGGTGTTATCATGCTCAGAAATTGATCATTGATTGAATTTACAATAGAATGATTGGCATAATTTTTGCATGGGATTCTATATATTATAATTAGCATACATGCGATGAAGGATAACCTGATCAAGCTCATAAAATCACACCTTCATATTTCTATGAAAGATCAATATGGGGTATCTTGTGTTTACTCGAATACTCAGTAGGTTATTATGAGTCATGAAATCATTTTAGTAGTCGATGATAATCGCCAGATCAGCGACTTTCTAGCGGAGAGCATGCTGCCAGCCTTGGGTTACGACGTGCTCGTCGCCCGGGATGCCAATACTGCTTTAAAGCTTGTGAAACAACGCAAGGCTAACCTGGATCTCATGCTGTTAGACCTGCAATTGCCTGATATGACCGGTCTGGAGCTGCTGCGGCGTTTGGATAAGGATGATTACCATATACCGACTATTTTAATGACCGGACATGGCTCAGAACAAGTGGCAGCTGAAGCTTTTCGCCTCGGCGTGCATGACTATCTGAGTAAACCACTGGATGAGAGCTTACTGACAGAAGCAATTACACGCTCACTTTCAGAAAGCCGGCTGCAACGTGAAAAAACGGTTCTCAATTCACAATTAGAAGAGCAGGTAGCCTGGCTCACGTCCCTATCCAAGGTGGGGCAGACTGTAACCTCCACTCTGGAACTTGGGGAAGTGTTGGTGCGGATCGTCGAAGCAGGGGTTTCGCTGACCAGAGCCGAAGAAGGCTTTCTGGCATTATTGGAAAAGGAGAGTGGATTACTTTACCTGCGGGCGGTAAAGAACATGGATGAGGATTCCATAAAAACCTTACGGATACCCATCACAGATTCATTGGTAGGTCAGGTACTAAAGTCGAAACGACCCCTGCGCGCCATAGAGCCCAGTCTGCGGGCACCATTAAAGGTATCCACAGGCTATCTTGTTCACAGCTTGTTACACGTCCCAATCCTTTCGAAGGGTATCCCGCTTGGGGTTCTTTCAGTAACCAACCGAAAGAACGATACTCCCTTCAAGGAAAAAGACGAAGTTGTATTGAGCTCGTTGGCTGATTATGCTGCTGTCGCGCTGGAAAATGCCGACCTGTACCAACAAGCTCGACAAGAGATTACTGAGCGCCAGAGAGTTGAAGATGCTTTGCGTGAAAGTGAAGAACGTTATGCTTTAGCCGTGCGGGCAGCCAACGATGGGCTTTGGGATTGGAACTTAAAGACCAGTCAAATCTATTTTTCTCCTCGCTGGAAACATATGCTTGGATATTCAGATAAGGAGATCAGTGATAATCCCAATGAATGGTTAAATCGTGTCCATCCGGACGATGTTCAACAATTAAAAAACAATATTTCCACGCATATCAAAGGGCTGTCAGCACATTTTGAATGTGAGTATCGCATAAAACATTCCAATGGCGCTTATCGATGGATGCTTAGTCGCGGTATGGCAGTCATCGGAACAGATAAACACGCTCACCGGCTGGCTGGATCCCAATCGGATATTACGTTGCGTAAGCAGGCCGAGATTCAACTGCTGCATGATGCTTTTCACGATTCTTTAACTGAACTCCCCAACAGGTCGCTCTTCATCGACCGTCTCAAACATGTTATCGAACGGAGCAGGCGGGATGGCAGCCACCTTTATGCTGTATTGTTCCTGGATTTGGATCGTTTCAAGGATGTGAACGATAGCCTTGGGCATTTAACGGGGGATCAATTATTGATCGCCACTGCACACCTGTTGCAATCCATATTACGCCCGATGGATACTGTGGCACGCCTGGGAGGAGACGAATTTGTTATTTTGCTTGAAGATATCAAAGATGTCAGCGACGTCACCCGAGTGGCAGACCGCATACAGAAAAGGCTGATGCTGGCGGCATTGCTACCAAATCACAAAATCTTTATGTCTGCCAGCATGGGAATCGTCTTAAGTGCCACTGGTTATGACCGGCCTGAAGATGTGTTGCGGGATGCAGACACCGCCATGTACCGCGCTAAGGAAAATGGGCGTTCACGTTATGAAATCTTTGACAGTGCCATGCGCGACCAGATCATGCATCGTCTGGAGTTGGAATCCGCCCTTCGCCAGGCAATCGAGAAGGAAGAGCTGGATGTATTCTTCCAGCCCGTGGTTGACGTAAAAACTGGACGCACCGTGTGGTTTGAAGCCCTGGCGCGCTGGAAACACCCAAAACGGGGATTATTGTTACCCGGTGAGTTCATACCCCTCGCAGATGAGACTGGTCTGATCATCAACATCGACCGCCAAATAATGCGCAAAGCCTCAATGCAGCTTGTCCTGTGGCAAAAACAATTTCCCAACGATCCACCTCTGGGTGTCAGTGTAAACATCTCTGGAAAGCATATTACCCAACCCGATTTCGTCGAATATATTGTCCAAACCCTGCAACAAACTGGATTGTCTGCTTCCAGCTTGAATTTAGAGATCACCGAAAACGCGGTCATGGGGAATTACGAGATCATCCTGGATATCCTCGACCAGCTTAAGATACATGGCATCCAGGTACAAATTGATGATTTTGGGGTGGGGTATTCGTCTTTGAATTATCTATCCCATAATTCAATCAAAGTGTTAAAAATTGACCGCTCTTTCATCAGTAAAATCACCACAGATCCAGACTACCTGAAAATTGTCCAGGCGATCATCAAGCTGACGCATGGGTTGGGTTTGATCGTAGTAGCTGAGGGCGTGGAGACAAAAGAGCAATTAGCCCAACTCAATTTGCTTGATTGCGAATTCATTCAAGGAAAATTAATTTCAATGCCCGCTGAGGAGCACGTGATCGCCAACCTCTTGAAAAAAGAACGCCAGAAAGTTAATCCCTGATAGGGTAATCCTTTATACCATCCATTATTTGCAAGTCTTTTATCAGACGAAGGATGCTGATAATAACGTGTCCTTTGCTTTTTTATAGGTGATATACTGAAAGACCATGATCAGCATAAAGGATCTCACTTTCACCTACCCAGGGGTAGATAAGCCTGCTTTAAATGGAGTCACCCTGCAAATTCCAGCCGGGGAGCTATGCCTGGTGATGGGACCATCTGGGGCTGGCAAATCCACCTTATTGCGCTGCCTCAATGGTTTGGTTCCGCACTTCAGTGGCGGAAGTTTGCACGGGAGCATCCGGGTAAATGGTCTTGACCCTGTAAGCCTTTCTCCGCGTGAAATGAGCCGAATAGTTGGTTTCGTGTTTCAAGACCCGGAAGCACAGTTTGTCGTCGACCGCGTGGAGGATGAGATTGCATTTTCATTGGAAAATGCAGCCATGCCTGGCGCTGAAATGGAAACCCGTATGGAAGAAGCGCTAAACTTGCTCGAGCTGACTTCTTTGCGCTCACGCAGGCTGGAAACCCTATCGGGGGGTGAACGTCAACGCGTCGCAATTGCAGCTGCCCTGGCTTTACGCCCGCATGTCCTGGTGTTGGATGAGCCCACTTCACAGCTGGATCCATACGGTTCCGAAGAAGTGCTGCAGACATTAATGAATTTGAATAACCAATTGGGGTTAACGATTGTGCTGGCAGAACACCGCCTGGAACGCGTAATCCCTTATACCGGACAAATCATATACTTATCTGACCAACATCCAGGTGGGTTGACTGGTACACCGCGTGAGGTATTAAGCAAGGTTCCCCTCAACCCACCTCTCATCACCTTAGGAAAAGCATTCGGATGGGAACCATTACCCCTGACCATCGAAGAGGCGCAAGAGTGTGCGCGTCAATCACCCATGCATCTCTCTACGCTCGATAAGGAGGCAAGTTCTTCCCGATCGATTGACGCAGGAAAAGCCAGGCCTGCTTTCATCCAGGCAAAAGGTGTGCGGGTAAATTTTGGCAGCATCCAGGTCTTGATAGGAGTGGATTTCAACCTGTATCCTGGAGAAATCACAGTCATGATGGGTCATAACGGGGCTGGCAAGACTACCCTGTTACGTTCATTGATTGGATTGATACCCATTCTGGATGGTCTAATCGAGGTTGGTGGGAAGGATATTGCGGGTAGGACGGTAGCCGAGATCTGCCAACAGGTGGGTTATCTGCCTCAAGACCCAAATGCGCTCTTGTTTGCCGATACCGTGTTGGATGAGCTACTCATCACCTTGCGTAATCACCATCTTGATCTCTCAGGTTCAAATACCGAATCCAACCTCCTTCTGGAACGCCTGGGTTTGTTAGATAAAGCCAACGCTTACCCGCGTGATTTGAGTACAGGTGAGCGCCAGCGGGTGGCAATGGGGTCGGTCATGGTCACCCATCCGGGTGCATTATTACTGGATGAACCCACGCGTGGTTTGGACTACGGAGCCAAGCAGGTCCTGCTCGATTTACTGCGTGGCTGGCGCGCAGAAGGCATGGCGATCCTGCTGGTCACACATGATGTTGAGCTGGCAGTCCAAGCAGCAGATCGGATCATTCTCCTGGAGAACGGATATATCACAGCAGATGGTTCGCCGGTGAAAGTATTGGCTAATTCCAGCACCTTTTCCTCCCAGGTGGCAAAAATATTCCCTGGTCGGGGCTGGCTGACTGTTAATGATGCCATCGGAGGCTTGGATGCCAGCCAACATTGAGATCAAAGCGCGGGTGACGGATTTCGATAGCCTGAAGCAAGCGGCTGAGTGGCTAAGTGATACCCCCTGCCAGGTTATCCCTCAGGTGGATACATTTTTCAATTGCTCACATGGGCGGATAAAGCTTAGGGAATTGAGTCCCCAGTGTGGTCAGCTCGTGTATTACCTAAGGCAGGATATTGTGGGTCCAAAGCACTCTGAATACAAGATTTTCGAAACAGATGATCCAGCAGCCTTGAAATTGATATTGTCACAGGCTTTTGGAGTCCGTGGTGTGGTTTCCAAAGTTCGTTATCTTTATCTGGTCGGGCAAGCCCGCATCCACCTGGATGATGTCTTGGGATTGGGCAAGTTTATGGAACTGGAAGTTGTCCTGCAGCCCGGGCAGACGGATGTTGAAGGACAAGCAATCGCTGAGAACTTGATGAAAAGGTTGGGGATCAAGGATAAGGATCTCATCGACTCTGCCTATATGGACCTGATGGAAAAATGACGCGCGCCCAATGTATCGTTCATCGCGGCCATAAAATACTGATGG
>Ga0214473_10005621_pt1 | contig 15005 bp, 10 predicted proteins | sample RVTome_7_FD_203509 | JGI IMG/M metagenome (GOLD analysis project Ga0214473, IMG submission 203509) | Soil microbial communities from uranium-contaminated site in the Upper Colorado River Basin, Wyoming, United States - RVT98D197 | ecosystem: Environmental > Terrestrial > Soil > Contaminated >... | reverse complement strand
ACCTCGCCTCGGAGCCCGACTTCGCGATCAGCGTGGCCGACGTGAACCCCGACAACCTCGCGGCCGCCGCCGCGGCGGGGCCTATTGCGACGACGCGGGCGGACCTCAGCGACCCTGATCGCGTCAAGGACCTGGTGCGGGACTTCGACCTGGTGGTGGCCGGGCTGCCTAGCGTGATTGGCTTGCAGACCCTGCGGGCTTGTCTCGAAGCGGGCAAGCCGTACTGCGACATCACCTTCATGCCGGAGGATGCCCTGCAGCTTGACGAGTTGGCCAGGCAGCGCGGGGTCACCGCGGTGGTGGACTGCGGCGTTTCGCCGGGGCTGTCCAACATGATCATCGGGTACGTCCACGGGCGGTTGGATCGCACCGATCGTGCGGAGATCTACGTCGGCGGGCTGCCCAAGGTGCGGCACTGGCCGTTCGAGTACAAGGCCCCGTTCGCCCCGTTCGACGTGCTGGAGGAATACACCCGGCCCGCCCGTCTGGTGGTCAACGGGGAGGTGGTGGTGAGGCCGGCGCTGTCCGAACCCGAGTTGATGGACTTCCCCCACGTGGGCACGCTGGAGGCGTTCAACACCGACGGCCTGCGCAGCCTGATCAGCACGGTGGACATTCCGAACATGAAAGAGAAGACCCTGCGGTATCCGGGCCACATCGACCTGATGCGCGTGCTCCGCGAGACCGGATTCTTCGACAAGCAGGAGATCGAAGTGAACGGCGTGCGGGTTCGCCCGGTGGACGTAACCTCGAAGCTGATGTTCCCACGGTGGAAGCTCGAGCCGGACGAGGAGGAATTGACCGTGCTCCGCGTCATTCTCGAGGGCGTCGAGGGGGGGCGGAGGGTCCGGCACACGTACGACCTGTTCGACGAGTTCGACAAGCGGACCCGCACCTCCTCCATGGCCCGGACCACGGCGTTTCCCAACGTGATCGTGGCCCGGATGGTGGCCCGCGGCGAGTTCCGCGAGCCCGGCGTGTTTCCGCCGGAACTACTCGCCCGGCGGCCAGGCGTGTTCGAGCGGATCGTGGCGGAGCTGCGCCGCCGCGGCGTGTGCCTGGAGGCGCGGGTCGAGCCGGTAACGTGAGGCAGGTTGCCTGACCCCCCTCGGTCCCCCCGCAAGCGGGGGGAGGGCGCGGGTTGAGCCGGTGGCGTGAGGCAGGTTGGTTGCCGGGCGACGGTCCCGTCCCTCCTCCGGAGGTGGTCCTTTGGCCACGCGGGAGCGTCGAGGCATCCGGCGCGGCGTCCGATGTCCTGGTCGGAGGCGCTGGGCTTGTATTTGCCGACCACGCGGGAGCGTCGAGGCATCCGGCGCGGGGTCAGAGGCCGCTGTGCATTCCCGGGCCGCGCGGTTGGGCGGCGATGATCCGGGCTTCGGCGTCCAACACTCCGTCCCAGCGCCGACCGACCGACGCGGCGTCGGGCAGCTCGCGGGCGAGGCCGAGGAAGACGCGATAATGCCCTGCCTCGGATGCGTACAGCCCACGGTAGAGCCCGGCGAGCTCGCGGTCGGGGCAGTGTTCGGCCAGGATGCGGAACCGCTCGCAGCTCCGTGCCTCGATCACGGCACTGACCATGAGGCGGTCCATCAGCTCATTCGGTCCCTCGCCGGTGCGGACCAACTCGCGCAAGGCGGAGGCATAGGCGTTCCGGTGGGTGCGGGTCAGCCGGCCGCCGCGCCGGGCGAGCAGGCGGGTGACCACGGCGAGGTGCTCCACCTCGTCGCGGGCGATTGCGGTCATGGCCTGGACCCAGTTCTCCGGCGGGCGCGGGTCCGGCCACCGGTTGAGCAGATCGAGAGCGTTGAGGGCGGCCTTCTTCTCCAGATGGGCGTGGTCGTTCAACAGGGCCGGTGGATCACGAAGCACGTGCTCGGCCCAGATGGCCGGTGTTTGCCATCGCAACGGCAGATCGGGCGAGGGAGCGGCAGCGGGCATGGTCGGAGGATTGTAGCGGCGCCATCACCGGGCTGCGAATGGTGAACGTATGCCCCGCAGGCGCTCGGCCACGGCACACGGCAAGGAGCGGCCAGAATTTTCTTGACGTTGCCCCGCGCCGCCGGTATAGGGACGGGCTGATCGACCCGGTGTCGGTCGAGCTTTGACAATCGAATAGGTCGCGATCGCCGGTGTCCGTCTGAGGACGGACGAAAAGGGAAGGTGGTGCAAATCCACCGCGGACCCGCCGCTGTGATCGGGGACGAACGCCACAGTTGCCATTCGTGGGCACGGGCAGGAGACGCGTGCGCCTCCGGCCTCACCCGCGGAGAAGGCGTGGTCAGTAGGACGATCCGAGAGCCAGAAGACCTGCCGGAGATCGCGGTTTCTTGATGGTGGTGCTCCCGGTGTCTGGAGCGCTGCGATCGGAGTCCGTCCCAGGTGCGGCGGGCGCGGAACAGACGCGCCCGGCACACTTCCCGGTTCGTGGCGGCTCGGCATCCCGGCGCTCCCACTCCACGGAGCACCGGGATTTTCTTTTTTTCCGGGCGGGCGGCCCCGCGGTCGGGCGCCGCGTCGGAGAAAGGAGTTGTTACGATGGGTGGTCTGACGCACCGGACGGTCTGCTGTTTCTCGTGGCCGGTACTGCTCGCCGGCGTCGGCGCGGCGGCGTGGTGGCATCCCGCGAGGGTATGCGCCGAGGACTTCAGCGAATACCAATTCTCGAGGACGTTCGAGCTGCCGGAGGGGGCCGGGCCGTTCGATGTGCTGGCCGACGGCCGAATCGTCACGCTGGTATCGGATGAACTGTTCGTCGAGGAGGCGGAGGGCTCCGCGACGTTCGCCTTCTACGGCACGTTGCCCGCGGCGGACATCGGGCCGTTCGGAGCGTCGTTTCTGCGCGTATCCCTCGATGGCGGCCAGATCGCCGTGGGCAACAACGGGGGCGTTTCCTTCACGGACTTTGAGGTCGGCGTGTTCGACTCCTCGACCCTGGCGGGCGTCTGGTTCGACGCGGAGAGCTTTGACGCCGCGTGGATCGACGCTTCTCACTTGGTCCTGAGTGCCGGCGACTTCAGCTCCGGGGTGGTCACCGCCCTGGACGTGACCAGTTCCGATCCGGCGAACCCGGTCAACCCCACAATCGTCGCGGGCATCGGGGGAGCCTCAGGGGGAGTAGCCCTGGACGCCAAGGGTCGTCTCTTCACCGGCAACGGCTTCGCCGGCGCCGGGCCCAGCGGCACGGGGGCGGTCAAGGCGTTTGATGCCGCGGCGCGGTCCGCGGCGATGAGCGGCGGGCCGATCATCGACTTCGAGGCCGACGGTACGCTCGTCGTCGAGCTGCTCTCCGCCGCGTCGCTGGGGTTCGACGGCGAAGGGAATCTGCACGTCGGGGGAGGCGACTTCGGCGAGCCGGACGCGGACTACGCGGCCCTGGTCCGCGCAGGTGCCATCGGCGAGGCACTTGCGGGGGCTGGCCCGGTCGATCCGAGCGATCCGCTCGACGTCCGGCGCTTCGATCCCGACGAGCCGGACGATGCCAACTTCTACACGGTCTTGTCCAACGGCGTCACCGGTGAACTCTACCTCCGCAGTGGGGCCGGGCCGGTGTATGTGCTGGCGGCGTCGGGCTCGGCGATTCCCGCGGCGTCGGCCTGGGGGTGTGCGGTGATGACCCTGTGCGTGCTCACGGCGGGCACGATCGCGCTCCGGCGAGACCGCAAGGGCGCCATCCGGGCGATGGCGGGAGCCGCCTGATGATCGCTGGTGCGTACCGCTTGAGAAGGGGTCGGCCATGGGGCGTTGCGGTGACGTGCTTCATGGCAGCGGGGCTGGCCGCGGGATCCGTTGCGGTTGCAGCGAAAGGCCTGGCCGCCGACAGCCCGTTCGCCGCCTCGGTGGTAGCGTATGCGCCGGCACCGGGGCATTGGGTTCAGGAGCCGGCCTTCAGCGACCCCGACGCGGCGGTGGGCGCCCCGGCCGGCGCGGGCACCGCGGCGGGAGACCTGACCTCCGTCGTGTCGCTGGGGGGCTTCGGCGGCTCGATCACTCTCGCGTTCGACCACACCGTATTGGACGATCCGGGCAACCCCTTCGGCGTCGACGCCATTGTGTTCGGCAACGCCTTCTGGCGCGGCGACCGGGACACCCACTGGGCGGAATGCGCCACGATCGAAATTGCTCTGGACTCCAACGGCAACGGTCTCGCCGACGATCCGTGGTACCTCATACCCGGGTCGCACCTCGTCGATCCGGCGGGACGGCGCACGGTGGCGACCTGGGATGACCTAGTCGACGATCCGACTTATCCGCCGGAATACGAGGAATGGGTCCCACCGGGGGCCTCGGGTGTGTGGACCACCGAGGGATACCTGCTGCCGGCGGAGGTGTTCGGAACGGTGCCGGTGCATAATCCCGAGGCGGGATCGGGCACGGAGGGGATCTACGGCTACGCGGAGTATTCTCCCACGCTGATCCTTGGAGACATGGACGCCGACGATGACACGGTGGAATGCCCCGGCATCGAACCGGCGGTGTTCTACACGACGCCGGACAATCCCATGGCGGCCGGCATGACCCCTGGCTGCGGCGGCGGCGACGCCTTTGACATTGCCTGGGCGATCGACCCGGGGACGGAGCAGTCCGCGGGCTTGGCCGGGTTCGACTTCATTCGCATCACCAGTGCCGTGGACTTCGTCCACCCTCTGTTCGACGAGCTCTCCGCCGAGGTAGACGCGGTAGCCGATGTGGCCCCGGACCGCTTTGGCGATCTGGACGGCGACGGCGACGCGGATCTCGGCGACGTCGCTGAGTTGCAGGTGTGTCGAGGGTCGAGTGATCTGATCTGCCCGCCGTGCCGATGGGGCGATCGCGAAGCGGACGGTCTGATCGACGGGGAAGATGTCGCCGCCATGGTCGTGGTGCTGACCGGGCCGAAGTGACATGATGATAACACCATCATGCTGCTGGCGGGGGTCCAGGCGGGCGATCGATCCGCGGCCCGCGGGGTTCAGCCTGCTGGAGCTTCTGGCGGTTATGGCGATCCTGGGCGTGCTGGCGGCCGTGCTGGTGCCGGGGATTGCCGCCGCCCGCGGGCAGGCCGCGAGCGTGCTGTGCCGCTCAAACCTCAATCAGATCATGCTGGCGAACACGTATTATGCGGCGGATCATGGCGGCCGGTACGTCCCCGGCGCGGCCGGCTTTCGCAGGAACCTGCATCGCTGGCACGGCACGCGCGAACACGTCCGCGAACCCTTTGACTCCACGGCCGGCCCGCTCGCGGCCTACCTCGGCCCGGACGGGCGGATCCGGCAGTGCCCGGCGTTCCCCGCGGAGGAGTTGTCCGAGTCTGGTACCGGGTTCGAACGTGGCAACGGCGGGTATGGCTACAACAACGCCTTCCTTGGGGTCCAGCTCGCCCGGCGCGGGCCTAACCGGTTCGCGGTGCTCGATGATCGGGCTGGCGCGGTCGCCGATCTGGTGGGCCGTCCCGCCGACACGGTCATGTTCGCCGACGCCGCCTTCGCCGCGGACGAACTGATCGAGTATAGCTTTGCCGAGCCGCGGTTTCACCCGAATCGCCCCACCCTCCGGATGGATCCGTCGATTCATTTTCGGCACCGCGACTCCGCGATCGTCGGGTGGGCCGACGGCCACGTGGATGCCCGCCGCCGGACCTTGGTCTGGACCAGCGGGCTTTACCTGGCCGACCCTCGGCGCCTGAACCTGGGCTGGTTCGGAAGCAGCGACGACAACAGCCTCTTCGACCTCGATTGACCAGTGGTTTTTGGTGGCGCGCGGGGACGGACCGTCCGTGCAACGTCCGGCGACGGCGCTTCCTGGCCCGAATTCGCGGTCGGCGGGAGGGCGGTGCCCGTTTTCTGGTTGGCACGGCCCGGAAAATGCGTACACTGCTTCGGGCGCGGTCCTCGCCGAGAAGACCGGCGCCGGCCACTCCAACCCTGGGACGGAATCATGACCGAGACCAGTCACTCACGCGTCGCCTTGATCGGCTCCTACGTGCCACGTCAATGCGGGATTGCCACGTTCACCCACGATCTCGCCAGCGCATTGTCGGAGGAGGTGTACGTCAAGCCGCTGGCCGACGGCAAGTCGGTGCGGATCGTGGCCCTCAACGACCGCGACAACACCTACACCTATGGTCCGGAGGTGGCGGTCGGGGTGAGCCAGCATCACAAGGAGGACTATCGCACCGCCGCCGAAGTGCTCAACACCAGCAAGATCGACGTGGTTTGTGTGCAGCACGAGTACGGCCTGTTCGGCGGCGAAGCGGGCGAGTATTTGCTCGAGTTGCTGGCCCGGCTGCGTAAGCCGGTCGTGGCCACACTGCACACGGTGCTGAGCGAGCCCAACCCCAAGCAACTGGAGGTGCTTCAGCGACTTTGCCGGCGCTGCAGCGCCATTGTGGTGATGGCGGAACGGGCGCGGATGCTGCTGACGGCTCGATATGACGTTGAGCCCCGACGAATCCGCCTGATTCCGCATGGGGTCCCCGACGTACCCTTCACCCCCACGGAGCCGTTCAAGGAACGGTTCGGCCTCAGCGGGCGGCCGACGATGCTGACGTTCGGGTTGCTTGGTCCGGGGAAGGGCATCGAGACCATGCTGGACGCCTTGGCCAAAGTCATCCCCGATCACCCGGACGTGGCCTACATCGTTCTGGGCGTGACCCATCCCTCGATCCGCCGGGAGTCCGGCGAGCTGTACCGGCTTTCGTTGGAGCGCCGGGCGACCTCCCACGGCATCGACGACAACGTTTTGTTCCATAACCGGTACGTGTCGCTCGAGGACCTCCGCGACTACCTTCAGGCAGCGGATGTGTACGCGACACCCTACCCCTCAAAGGAGCAGATCACCTCGGGCACATTGGCCTATGCCCTGGCGTCGGGGCGGGCCATCGTGTCCACGCCGTACTGGCACGCCCAGGAGTTGCTTGCCAACGGGAGGGGGCGGCTGGTCGACTTCGGCGACAGCGAGGGGTTCGCCTGCGCCTTGCGGGATCTGCTGGAGCATCCCGACCGACGCGAAGCGATGCGGCGGTCGGCGTGGGAGTTCGGGCGGAGGATGGTCTGGCCCCGCGTGGCGGAACAGTACGCCGAGACCTTCGAGCAGGCCCGGGCGCAGTTCGCGGCCGAGGCTCCGTCGCTGCTTCCGGCGCGGAAGGTGCTGCTGCGGATGTCGCTGCCCGCCGCGCATCTGGATCACATGCGGGCCATGACCGACGGCACGGGCATGCTGCAGCACTCCGTCTATGCGACGCCCGACCGGCGGCACGGATACTGCGTGGATGACAACGCTCGGGCGCTGATCGTCAGTTCGATGGCCTGGACGCTCTTCCAGGACGACTCCGTCGTACCCTACCTGAACATCTACCTCTCGTTCCTGCACTACGCGTACGGGCCGGAGAACGGCCGCTTCCGCAACTTCATGTCCTACGAGCGGCGCTGGCTGGACGAGCAGGGGAGTCACGACTGCCACGGGCGGGCGCTGTGGGCCCTGGGGTACCTGGTGTCCCACCCGCCCAACGAGCCGATGGCCCGGCTGGCCGGCGAGCTGTTCAGCGACGCGGCGCATCACCTGGAACGGCTGGCCGACCCGCGGTCCTGGGCCCTGGGCATCCTCGGGCTGCACTACTACCTGCGGCGCTTCAACGACGACGACTTGAGGGCGAAGATGGCGCAGCTCGCCGACCGGCTGCAAGGTCGATTCGTGGAAAAGGCGACGAGCGACTGGCCGTGGTTCGAAGACCTGGTCACGTACGACAACGGCCGCATCCCCCAGGCGTTGATCATTGCCGGGCTAAATCTTGGCCGGCAGGATCTGGTCGACCGCGGATTGCGCGCCCTGCAATGGCTGCTGGACGTGCAAACGGCTTCCCAAGGCCATCTCACCGTCATCGGGAGCAACGGCTGGCTCCGCCGCAGCGGCGAGCGGGCCCGCTACGACCAGCAGCCGCTTGAGGCGGCGGCGCTGATCGGGGCGTGCAAGGCTGCCTACCGAGCGTCCGAGGACGCTCGTTGGCTGGCGGAGATGCGCCGCTGCTTCGAGTGGTTCCTGGGGCGCAACGACGGCGGAGTGACCCTGATCGATTTCAAATCGCGCGGCTGCTACGACGGGCTGGGCGAGCGTGGCGCGAATGAGAACCAGGGGGCCGAGGCCGTGCTCTCCTGGCTGTTGGCCCTGCTCATCATGCATGAAATGCAAACCGGCGACGTACCCGAGGTGGGATAGCCCTCCGCGGGCGGGCCGGAGGTACGCCGAGCGCCGAGGTGCGCGCCGGCGAGAATCAGGATGCTGGACGCTGGGCGTACGAATCAGGAAAGACCAAGGTTATGCCTCCGTTTAAGGTAGATCCGCGTCGGCGTTTGCTGGTCCGTCATCGACAGAATCCCATTCTGACGGCGCATGACTGGCCGTACTTCGTGAACACCGTCTTTAATCCGGGTGCCGTGCGCCTGCCCTCGGGTGAAACGCTGCTGCTCTGTCGGGTGGAAGACTGTTCGGGCCAGTCGCACCTCAGCGCCGCCCGCTCCGCCGACGGAGTCACCGGCTGGCAGATCGATCCCCTGCCGACCCTGGCGCCGAAGCCGGAGGACCATCCCGAGGAGATCTGGGGCATCGAGGACCCGCGGGTGGTCTGGGTGGCGGAGCTTGACGCCTACGCCGTCACGTACACTGCTTGGTCGCAGGAGGGACCCGGCGTGGCCCTGGCCCTCACCCGGGATTTTCGAGCGTTCGAGCGGCATGGCATGGTCATGCATCCCGAGGACAAGGACGCGGCCTTGCTGCCTCGACGGATCGGCGGGCGCTGGGCCCTGATCCACCGGCCCGCTCCGCCCCATGCGCCGGCGAACATTTACATGTCTTTTTCACCCGACCTGAAGCACTGGGGCGATCGCACAGTGATTCTTCAGGCCCGCCGCGGCGGCTGGTGGGATGCCAATAAGATCGGCCTGTCGACGCCCCTGATCGAGACGGCGCAGGGGTGGCTGATGATGTACCACGGCGTGCGCACCACGGCGGCGGGATGTCTATACCGCATCGGCTTGGCCCTGTTCGATCTGGAGGACCCCACTCGATGCCTGCGTCGCGGCACCAAGTGGATCATGGGGCCGGAGCTGGATTACGAGCGGACCGGCGACGTCGGCGACGTGGTGTTTCCCTGCGGATACACGCGGGGCGACGACGAGGACACGCTGAAGGTGTACTATGGCGCGGCGGACACCGCCATCGGGCTGGCCAGCGGCAGCATCCGGGAGATGCTCGATTGGCTGGAGCACAACAGCGCCGACGCGGACTTCGGCACGGGGTGACCCGACCGCGTTTCGTGCTGTGGACGAAACGCTGCACCCCCTCTCGTCGCGCGGCCGCGTCGCGGCCGAGTCATGGAGCTATCGCCTCGGGCACTGCCAGCACCAGGTGATCGACGGCCACGCCCGCTCCCGCCGGGACCGTAAAGGCCAGCCGAGCGATGGAGGCTCCCTCGCCGTCGATTTCGAGGAACGCATCCGGATCGCCGAGCCGGTCGGCCGCCACCGACTGCACCGTGGCCAGGACCATGCCGGTCTCGTCCTCGGCGGTCATGGCGGCGCTTACCGCTCCGGTGTGGGCGAAGTAGAGGCGGACGAGCCGGACATCAAGATTCGTGAAGGTGATGGTCGAGGTGCCGTCGGCCGTCAGGGCCCAGGCGAACGCGTCGTCGAAGTAGAGGGCCGGGATGCCGATCGTACCCGCGGTGCCGCCGCGGAACTCGACGCTCCCGTCGCCGAGCATGGCGGTCGCGGGGTCCTCGCCGCGCGGGACGTCGTTGGCGAAATCGATAGGATCCAACGCCCTCAGTCCCGCGGGCAGCGGGGTGTCGTCCGTGCCCCCGCCGCCTCCTCCGCCGAGGCCGTAGAGGCCGCCCACGCCGGCACATCCCGGCAAGATTGTACCGCACACCGCAAGCATCACGCCGGCCCGTCGCATCCGTCAACCTCCCTGGAGAGCCTTCGGGTTATGTTGGCATCCCTCCACCGGATGGTCCGTGTAAATATGTGGCGAGGCCCGGACATCATGCAGCGGAAGCGTGGAATCTGCCGCGATGCCCTGGTGGTGTGGCGCCCGCGGCTGGCCACCTCATCTCCCGGCCCGGGTGGGCCCCACCGGACGGACGGGGGCGATCAGCGTTTGATGGAGCGGATGAACTCCTGAACTTCGGGAATGGCGCCCTGATAGATGAGATATCCGTTGTAGGGTTCGCGTTCGGTGATCTCGGCGCCAATGGGGGTCAACATCAACCGTTTGACCTCTTCGCGGTCGCCGGATTGTCCCAGGGCCCAGCAGAGCTTGATGTAGGCCACTTCCGGGAGCATGTTGGCGGCCGGAACGACTCCCAGCTCCATGATCTCCCGGCCGGTCTCATACACGTACATCTGCACGTACCCCCAGAGCGTCTGTACGGTCATGTAGATGTGCACGCCGCGCTCGACGGCCCGGGTGAGCGCGGGATACATGGGCCGGTTCACGTGCCCCAATCCGGTCCCGGCGATGACGATGCCGCGGTAGCCCTTTTCCACGAGGGCATCGACAATGTCGGGCATCATGTTGGGGTAGTAGTACAGGATGGTGACCTTTTCCTCGAAGGCGGTGTTGATGACCACCTCCCGATCCGCCCGCCGTCGCCGGTAGTCCTGGCGAAGCGGGGTAATCTTCTCCTGATCGATCATGGCGAGGGGAATGTCCCCGATGGTCCGGAAGGTGGAGCGGTAGCTCGAGTGCATCTTTCGCACCCGCGTGCCGCGGTGGAGCAGGCAGTATTGATCGGAGGTGGGGCCGAACATACAGACCATGACTTCGGCGATGTCGCCGTCCGCGGCCGCCTTGACCGCGTTGGAGAGGTTGATCGCGGCGTCGGAGGAGGGGCGGTCGGAGGAGCGCTGCGAGCCCACCATGACGATCGGAACGGGTGGGTTCTGCACCATGAAGGTCAGGGCTGCGGAGGTGTGATGCATGGTATCGGTGCCGTGCCCGATGACGATGCCGTCGACACCTTCGCGGATGGCCCGGCCGATGCGTTCGGCGAGGCCGATGTACTGGACCGGCCCCATGTTCTCGCTGAACACCCCAAAGAGCTTTTCCGTGGTCAGGTTGCAGATGTCGGCGAGCTCGGGAACAGACCCGTACAACTCGCCCGGCGAGAAGGCGGGGATCACCGCGCCGGTGCGGTAATCGAGGCGGCTGGCGATGGTGCCGCCGGTCCCCAGGAGGATCACGTTGGGCTTGGCCGGGTCGTAGGGGAACTGCTTCTCCGGAATCCGGTAGTTGGCCTCCCGCCGGCCCTTTTCGGTGATATGGGAAATGGTGGCGGCGGCAACGCCGATGTTGTAGCCGCTGTCCAGCTTGAGCACGATGTGCTGGTCGTCGGCGGTCTCCGATCGCGGCAGAATGAGGCCCTTGAAGCCGCCGTTGGTGGTTTCCACCTCGACGTCGCTCCAGACCCCTACGTCAAACCGGTCCAGGACCGCTTTGCCTGGCCCACGATATCCGCTGGTGCTCTTGCCGCTCATCGGGCCATCCTCAGGGGGGCGTCGCGGTCGTGGTCCGCGGCAGGTTCCTTCGCCACCAGCGTCGCCAGCCGGCGACCATCGACACGGCCGATCAACTCGTCCATGAGGACGCCCATGAGGTAATGCACCCGATGTGCCGCGGTGGGGAATACCCGGTCGCTCTGAGCGGCGACCACCCGGGTGACGTGCTCGCGCAGGGTGGCTTCATCCATCGGGTTCAGCTCGAGACGCTGGAGCGCCTCGTGAACGCCGATGGGGCTTGCCGCCCCGGCCCGGTTCGCTTCGAGCAGAAAACGAATCACCTTGACGACGCCCTCACGAGCGACATGTCCCTCGGTGAACGCCTGGAACACGCCATACAGCACCTCGTCGGGCAAAGCCTCGGAGCGGAGGCCGGCGCGTTGCAACGCCTTGAGTCGCTGGCACAGCACCACGGCGGCGAACGTCGCCGGGATGCTGAGTTCCTCGAGCATCCGGAAGAACAGTTCCGCGCGCGGCGACATGCACAGGTCGCGGGCGGCGTCCTCCGGCACGCCCAGCTCCCGCAAGCGGGCTTCCCGTTCCCAGACATAGGGCGGCAATCCGTTCCGGACGGCGGAAAGCTTGGCGTCGGAGATGGCCAAGGGGGGGAGGTCCGTATCGGGGTACATCCGCTCCGCTCCGGGCAGGACCCGCTCAAAGCCCGTGGTGTCGTCCTTGAACGCTTGACGTGTGTCTCGGGGGATGCCCAGTGTTGCCTCCTGGGCCCGGATCAGAAGCTCGTCACACGCCAGTTGGGCATCGTCACGGGGGCCCCAGACCAGGATCAGGGCATCGTTGTCGCCGGCCCGCATGGTCTTGCGCAGGCGTTGCCAGTCCCGCCCGTACAGCGATTCCGAGGCCGTATCGGAATGGGCCATGTTCGGCAGTCGGGACAGGCAGGCGATGACCCGAATGCGATCCGAGAATTCCCTTGCGAAGGTCGTGTGCTCCTGGACGGACTCGTTGAGCAGCCCGCGGAAGCCCGGCAGCACCACGCATCGGACGCCATGGCCGTGGGACAGGGCCATGCGCAGGGGTTCATACAGGGTCTTGGCGAGGATCCCGGTCACGTCGCTGCTGGGGCGATGCAAGGTGTCCGCGGTGACACCGCGCCGGAGCAGCTCGTCCCGAATGCGCAGCAGCGACCATTGGCGGCGGGCCTCGTTGTAGACCAGGCGGGGGATGCGGCCGATCTGCGGCACCCCCTTGATCTCGACCCGCGTGCCCCCGGTCACGCTGACGTTGACGTCCTCTCGGGCGGCTCCGTAGCCTGTGCGCACCTTGCCGGTGCTGCGGCAGAGCCGGCGAATGATCTGGCAGACTTCGGCCGTTTCCTGGGGGGTGTGCATGTCGGGTTCGGTGACCACTTCGATCAGGGGGGTGCCCAGCCGGTCGGTCAGATACACACGATCGTGCCCCTCGTCGGAGACCTCGCGGCAGGAATCCTCCTCCACGGAGAGCTGCCGGATGCGGATGCGGCGCTCGCCGTAGGGGATCCACCCGTCTACCCCGAGAATGGCGGTCCGCTGGAAGCCGGTGGGAATCGAGCCGTCGAGGTACTGCTTTCGGGCGATGTGCAGCTCGCCGACCATGTTGAGCCGCAGCAACAGGGCGATCTCCAGGGCGACATCGAGGGCGTCGGCGGCGATGAGGAAGGGCGGCGTGTCGTCGAACTCGTACGTGCAGACGGTGTCGTTGTGGATGCGGTAGTAGATGTTCTTGCGGGTCTTCTTCTCCATCAGCGCCGTGCCGTCGTACTCGCCGAGCTCGGAGAGGGTGGGCCGCATGTGCCGGAGGATCTCGGCGTCGTATCGGTCGCTGTACCGTCCGGCGGGGCAGCGGCAGAAGAGCTTGGTCCGCGTGCGGAGCTGACGGTGGACCTCCAGCCCGGCGCGCAGGCCGATGCAGGCGTAGTCCTCCGCGGTCATGCCCTCGAACGGTTTGAACGGATCCTGGTTCATCCACGGGCTCCAATCGCTTGCCACCCGCGGGAAATTGTAGAAGGCCGGCGCACCGCCAGCAAACGCGGTGCGGGTCGAGGCCGGCGCGGGAGGCGGCCGTGTGGCGCGCTTGTCGCGGCCGGGAAGGCCTGGGTCACGTCTTCGTCGCCGATGGACACGCATCGACGTCGGCGTGCTCAGTCGACGGCAAGGAGGATGGACTGCCGGGCGCTGGTCTCCACGAAGAGGTCACGTGCCCGGATGAAGAGCTTGAGGAACTCCGCGTCGGCGAAGTATCTGGCCCGAGCCGCCTGCAAGGCGTTCAGGTCCGTGGCATCGACAAAGGCGTGCATGACCAATTCCTCGCCCGTCTTCTCGGCGAAGGCCTGCACGGTGACCTGCGGGTGATGCTGCCTCATATAGGCGAGCAACTCCTGGGCGAATCGACGGGCCTCTTTTTCCTGACCGGGGACGACCCGGGCGCTGCGGTGCAGCCGCGCCGCCGGATTTGCATCGGCGTTCGCGGCCGGTGGGGCAGCCGGCTGAGCTCGGGCCGCAAGGTGAACCAAGAGGAAGATTGCGCCCAGTCCGCCGGCGCCGAGGACTGCCGTTCTCGATGGCACTCTGCTCATCCAAGGGCTCCGGATTCGGCGATTTCGCCGGACGATAGAGAACGAGCCTGCGCGGGCAAGCCCCACCCAGGCTCGTCGGATGGTTCGGTCTGAGGTCGCCGGTGATCGACTCCCCAGGGCACGCCGAGGCAACCTCGCGCGGGCTGGAGACCACACGACCGGTCGGGTTCGTCAATCGTTGACGACGAAGCAATCCGGCGGTCCATCGAGCCGGACAGCGGTAAACGGGCCGCAGAGGCGATCCGTCGGCTCGCCGCGTTGTTCCACGCAAGCGGGATCGATCACGAACTGCCAGGAGCCGTCAATCTGCTCGCCGGTGAGGGTGCCTTCGAAGATGGTGTGGCCCTCCTCGCCGCTGGCACAGTCCCCGGACGGCGCGTCCACCAGCTCATCCACCTGAAGCGCCCCCGTCTGCGGATCAAACGACTGGGCGACGATCGAGCGATTGGTGTCGTTGGACAAGAAGCCGCCGAACCGATACCCGAGATACGCCGGTCCGTTTTCGCTGGGGTATTCGATGAACAGGCAATCCTCCTCCACACCGCGCTCCTCATTGACCGGGACGACGATGCGGTTCTCCACCAGGGCGTCGTTCTCGTCGAAGCGCAGGTAGCGGATTTCGTCGGTGAAATCGGTCGCCTCCTCCGATGAGCATTCTTCGGTGGCGTGAAATTCGAAGCGCCACCACCCGGTCAGGATTGACTCCTCGGGGCAGTCCTCCTCGACGGTCACGGTGAACTCGCAGGCCTCGACGCTCGAGGTGCGCTGCTTGTCGTCGCGCAATACGGTGGTGCATGTAACCGTGGTATCGCCGACGGGGAAGAAGGAACCCGGCGGCGGCTCGCAGACTACCTCGCACCGGCTGATGATGCAGGCGTCCGGCGTGCATTCGACCGGTTCGGACT
>Ga0214473_10005620_pt1 | contig 15005 bp, 11 predicted proteins | sample RVTome_7_FD_203509 | JGI IMG/M metagenome (GOLD analysis project Ga0214473, IMG submission 203509) | Soil microbial communities from uranium-contaminated site in the Upper Colorado River Basin, Wyoming, United States - RVT98D197 | ecosystem: Environmental > Terrestrial > Soil > Contaminated >... | reverse complement strand
TCCGGCGCGCGTACTCCATGAGCTGGGTCCCCATCATCAGGTTGTCGTAGAGGAACTGACCCGGCTTCTCGCGGTTCGCGCCGATGCCGCCCACGATGGCCGCCAGGTGAATCACGACGTCCGATCGATGGTCGCGGTAGACCCTCGCGACCGCTTCTTCCTGAGTAAGGTCGTACTGAGCTTTCCGGGGAACCACCACCTCTCGGGCGCCCTGAGCCTGGAGCGCACTGAGGACGTGGCGGCCGAGGAAACCCGAGCCTCCCGTGAGCAGGATCTTCCTGGAGCTCAGGTCCACGCGCTCATCGCCTCTTGCTTCGGGGTAGTGGCCTTCTTCTCGAGCGCTCGGTTTCCGATGACGAGGACGTCCATGTCCGTGCGGAGGAAACAGTCGAGCGCCTCCTGGGGCCGGTGCACGATGGGCTCGTTCTCGTTGAAGGAAGTGTTCAGAAGAACGGGGACGCCGGTGCGCTTTTCAAAAGCACGGAGGAGCTCCCAGAAGAGCGGATTCGTCTCCCGGCTCACCGTCTGGAGCCGCCCCGAGCCGTCGACGTGCGTCACCGCGGGAATCACGGAGCGTTTCTCGGCTCTCACTGGATAGACCTGAATCATGAAGGGGTCTTTGACCGCGCCTTCAAAAAAATCGTCGAGCCGCTCTTCCAGGATCGATGGAGCGAACGGACGAAACTTCTCCCGGAGCTTGATCTTCACGTTCAGAATCTCTCGCATGTCGGTGCGGCGAGGATCCGCGAGGATGCTGCGGTTTCCGAGCGCCCGCGCTCCCCATTCCATCCGCCCCTGAAACCAACCGACGACCTTTCCCGAGGCGATCTGCTCCGCAGTCCAGTCCACCAGATCCTGCGTATGCTCGAATCGCCGCGGCGAGCCCTCGAGCTCCGGCTCGTCGAACGAGGGCCCCCAATACGAGTGCCTCATCTCGAAGCCCCGCGCCTTTCCCAGGATGTGATTCCAAACATAAAACGCCGCCCCGAGTGCCGTCCCGTTGTCCCCTGACGCCGGCTGGATGAAGACCTCCTCGAAAGGCGTCCGGCTGCGTATCTTCCCGTTCGCGACGCTGTTCATGGCGCAACCGCCGGCGAGACAGAGCCGTTTGGAACGAGTCTTCTCGTAGAGCGCGTTCAGGACGTGGAAAGCGCCCTCCTCGAACACCATCTGGAGCGACGCCGCGATGGCCTCGTGCTTCGTCGTAATCGGCTCATCGGGCTGCCGCGCGGGCCCGAGCAGGCGCTCGAGCTCGTCGGTGAATACCGGCCCGATCGTGGGCTCGCCCTCGTCCCAGGTCATCGAGACTCCCTCGGACCAATGTTTGAAGAAAGGGAGCGTGAGCGAGAACCGACCTCCTGGCGCGAGTGCGACCAGTTTCCGGATCTCTTCCACGAAGTCCGGCTTTCCGTAAGGCGCGAGCCCCATGACTTTGTACTCGTCGCCGTACTTGGGAAAGCCCAGATACTGCGTGACGGCGAGATACAGAAGGCCCAGCGAGTGAGGGAAGAAAACCCGGTCGAGAACCTCGAGCCTCGAGCCTCGCCCCATCGCGAACGACGTGCTCACGAAATCCCCGAAGCCGTCGATGGCGCAGACCGCGGCGTCCTCGAAAGGAGAAACGAAAAAGGCACTCGCAAGGTGAGCCGGATGGTGCTCGACCCAGTGGAGCCGCTCGTGAACCCGAGCTTCGGAGAGCGAAAGGCTCGTCGCGATCTCGGAAGGGAGGCTCGCGATCTTGGAACGGTTCCGAGCCCGGTCTCGGAGGAGACCGAGACCCGGCCGCCGCCGAATGGCGTAGAGAGCCTTGCGCCAGAGGTGAGCTTTCGGATCCCTGGAGACGGCAAAGCGATCGACTTCCTCCGGCTTCAAGCCCGCCATTTCGAGGCACGAACGAATGGCCTCCGCCGGAAAGCCCGCCCAGTGTTTGACGCGTCGAAAACGCTCTTCTTCAACCGCGGCGACGAGCTCCCCGTCGCGCACGAGCGCGGCCGAGACGTCACCGTGATAGGCGTTGATTCCTAGAATGTTCATCCGTCGGAGTCTCGCCCCGCCCACTTGCTTCCATCAACACACCCATCCGTCGCCGAGCCACGGATGGGGTGAACTCGATAAAATTTGCGAGCTGGCTCTGTCTGCATTGATTATAAGGGCTGCGGAAATGGGTGTAAATCACCACAGAAGGTCTCCCGGGGACTCCTGCGGGGTCCTAGAGAGCTCGCGTCAGCGTTTGAAGGGTTTCTTCGCCGAACGGGTGTGGTGTCGTGCGGCGTTGCGTTCGAGTCGAGCTAGTCCGGTGGTGGTCCGAACGTCTTCGCGCTTGGAAAGAAGAACGAGGGGACGCCTTCGTCATCGAGGGCGGGCCCCTGGTTGCCCACGCCACCCGCCCACGTGGGCTTGAATCTGTTGGCGCTGCCGCCGAGCGCGAGCGACGTCTCGGTCACGTTCACGCCCTTGGGATTGACGGCGGAAACGATGAGATCATAGCCACCGCCTCCCGTACAGAGCTGGCCCGTGAGCGTATTGCTCGCGTTCGAGGGATAGCTATAGATGACGATGGTGTGGGGGTTTCCCAGACCGCAGGCGAGGTCGACGACTTGCGGGCAAACGTAGCCGCAGACCGAGTCGTAACTGCAATCCATGTCCTCGTCGCCTAGGGCGAGCAGGTTGCCCTTCTTGTCCGCTATCTCGAAGCGGAGATTTAGATTCGATGTCCCGTTTCCATTGTCGTTCTTCGTATCGACCGCGAGCGAGACCGCCCCCCCAGGCGGGCAAGTGAACTTCCACAAATCTCCCACGATGCCCTGGCTATAGTCCCCGCTCGGAATGTAGTTCGTGCGCAATACGTCTTGGCTGAATACCACGGCCGCCAAGAGGATGAGCACAGCGAGACTTGCTCCGGTAGTGAAAAGACGCGAGTACACGTCGAAGCCCCCTCGCGGCAGCTTATCACAAGGGGCTGGGCAGAGAAATGTGAGCTGCCATACAGCTGGTAACCGAGCCGCCTTGGAAATTGACGGGCATCGTTCGCTATACTGCGCGCTTGGGGGGCTGACTTGAAGGATGGCATCGTATTCGCCGGGGTGACTGCGGTTTTCCTGCTCTCGGCAGCGCTCTTCGCGCAGACCCCGGATAACGCCACGTTTCGCAGCAACTGGATTCCAAGCGGCGGCTATTCAGACGGCGCTATCGGGGACATGTGGACCTTCACCTGCCCGCCGAAGGGAAGCGTCTCCATTTGGGTTGACACCGTAGACGACACCGGCAACGGGAAATCGAACATCGATCCCGCCATCGAGGTCGTGGATAAGCTTGGCCACCTCGTCGCCCTGGCAAACAACAACGCGTCGTGCACCAACACTCCCCTCTGCGCAAGCTCCCCATCGCCCTGTGCGCGCGTCCTCCGCGCCGCATGCGGATCAGGAAACCCGCACTCCATCGTGCTCTACAGCACGCCCTCGACAATCTGCGCTGGGGGAGGCGGATACAAGCTCTGGGTAGCTACTGCGACAAAGGTCGGTAAAGTGTCCGCTTCCAGCGCAATTAGGCTCGGCGGCGGCACCGTACGCATCACGCCGACCTGGGCGGCTGACATCGCCAAGATCCCGCCAGCCCTCGATAACGAGGGTGTGCCGTCGTTCGCTCTTCCCGGCGCGCAAACATTCGGAGCCGGGTCGCCACCTACCCCGCAGGCGGTCACATTGCAATGGGACCCAAGCACCTCGCCCGAGGTCGACGGGTATCGCGTCTACTACGGAATCGGCAATAGGCTCTATACGGTCATCGAGGACGTCGGCAATCGAACCTCGCACACGTTCGTCGGCCTCGAGCCGGGCAAGACCTATTTCTTCACCGTGACCGCGTACGCGAGCTCGGGTGCCGCCGAGAGTAGCTTCTCGAACGAGGTCAGCCTCACCGTCCCGGACCCCTGAATCGCCCGCCTCGGAGGCTGTCCTCCCTGCCCGACGAGCCTCTTCGGATTCCGGCCCTGGAATTGACCCGGTCCCGAGCGACATGCTACCGTCTAGCTTTCTCCGAGCAAAATCGTCGACGAGGTTTCGTTGTTCGATGGATACGAGTGCGCCGGCCACGCGCGATATCGGTGCCGAGTAGCATGGAGATTCTTCTCGTCCTTTACTGCATCGACGTCGTTATCCTGTCGGCCTACGCGGTCCACGCCGGGACGTTGTTGTTGCTGCGAGTCGGGTCCCGTCGTCGTTGGTTCATGTCGCGCGCGGAGGGTGATACCGCTCGGCCAGTCGGCGCCGACCAAGATCGTCCGTCGGTCACCGTCCAGATCCCGGCGTTCAACGAGTGTTATGTCATCGAGCGCGCGATTCTCGCGGCCTCTCGCCTCGACTATCCGGGCGACCGCCTGCAGATCCAGATCCTCGACGACTCGACCGACGAGACCCATGCGATAGCCCGAGACCTGGCAGAGGCTTTGCGTTCCAGCGGCGTCGACATCGAGGTCCTGCATCGGTCCGGCCGGTCCGGCTACAAGGCGGGCGCGCTCGCCGCGGCTATGCCGCGAGCGCGCGGAGAGTTCGTCGCCGTGCTCGATGCGGATTTCGTCCCTCCTCCAGAATGGCTTCGGAGGATCTTCGGCTCGCTCCGCGTCTTCGATGATCCGAACGTTGGTTTCGTTCAGGCCCGATGGGCGTACCACAACCGGGAAACGAGCGCGCTCACCCGCGGTCAGGCCATCCTGCTCGACAAGCATTTTTTCATCGAGCAGCCCGCACGCTGCCAGAGCGGCCTGTTTTTCAATTTCAACGGCTCAGGCGGTATCTGGAGAAAGACCTGCCTCGTCGACGCGGGAGGATGGCAGGACGACACGCTTACTGAAGACCTGGACTTGAGCTATCGGGCCCAATTGAGAGGGTGGCGCGGCGTCTACCTGGAAAACGAGAGCGTTCCTTCCGAGCTTCCTTCGACCCTGGTGGCGTTCAAGCGACAGCAACGACGGTGGGCGCGCGGTTCGACTCAAACCGCACGGAAACTGGCGGGGCGAATCCTGAGCTCGCAAGCGAGCTTCGGTCAGAAGCTGGCCTCCGGCTTGCACCTCACGAGCTATTTCTTCCAGCCGTTTCTGCTCGGATTCGTTTTGCTATGGCCTCGAGTCGTGCTGGCCGATTCCCCCCCGTCCGGCGGCTACGTTCCCGTTTGGCTTCACCTGCTCGCCACCACCCTCGTGCTGGCCTCGGTTGCACTCGTCGCGGCGCACTGGACCGAGCGGCGGAGGTTCGCCGGCTTCGCGTCGGACCTGCTCGTCGCACTGGCCCTTGCGGTGGGCACCTCATTTTCGAATACCGTTGCCGTTTTTCAAGGCCTTGTGTCCTCGCGGCCGGGAGAGTTCGAAAGAACCCCGAAGAATGCGGCGGAGGCCTGGAAGGCCGGCTACGGTTGTTACGATCTGAGGTGGGACTCGACGGTGCTGGGAGAGGTGGCAATGGCCGGGTACGGGCTTTGGGCAGTCACCGGTCTCTGGCTGGGCGGCTTCTTCCTTTCTGCCCTGGCGATGGCGTTCTATGCGCTGGCGTACGGGGTTTTCGCCTGGAGTCAATTGGTGCGCCTCTTTTCCATGCCCGTGCGCTCCGCATTTTCGTCTGCTGCAGCGGTTCAATCGCGCGCCACAAGCGGCCATCGGTGAGCGACCAGCGGGGCCGTCCGAGCCTCTCCTCCGGTTCGTTCCTCATCGGCCTGACCCTGGTCGCGAGCGTCGTGCCTTTGGGGATTCTTCTTTCCCGCTCCGCCTTTCCCCCCGGCGCCGATCCCGGACACATGCTGGGGCTCTCTTATGCTCTCGAGGGAAACGGACCCGAGGGCCCACTCAAGTATCCACCCGCTCTTCCCTTCGCGATGCTCCTTCTGCGGCGCCTCTGCGGAGAGGATACGGAGCGGCTGTTCGGTCTCATCAAAGCCCTGGGCATCCTTCTCCTCCTGTTCGAGGCGCTCGGCCTGGGAGCCTACGCGGGTGCGACCGCCGGCCGCAGAGCGGGAGTGTGGACCTTCGCGTTCGCTGCCCTCAACCCGAACGGCTGGAACCAGCTCTGGTGGGGTGGCTACGCTCAGTTCGCCGGCGTGGGCGCCGGCGCCTTGGCCCTGGCCCTTCTTCATAAAGGATTGGCGGCGCCGCCGGGCGAGGGGAACGGGCTCCGGAGCGGAGCGGCGTTCCTCTTTGGAGGGGTGGCGCTGTCCCACCTCTACAGCGTCCCCTTCTTCCTGGGTGCAGCGGTTTGCCTCTTTCTGCTGCGCGCTTTCAGGAGCTCGGCCCGCGCCGTGGCTTCGAGAGCTCTCGCGGTGGCGCTTTTTTCGGGAGTCGTCGCCGTTCCCGCCGTTCCCGCCTATTCCAACATCGCCGATGCCGTTGACGCCCCGCCCTGGGACCCGCAGCTCCTCTTCCAGAGCTACCAGGTGGCGCTCGCCGAAGTCGGGCAAGGCATCTACTACCATCCCGCAGTGAACGGCCTCATGTTCCTCGCTTTCGCTCTCGCGATCGCGACAGGTCGAGAAAAGCGCGCTCCGTGGCCGCAGAGCCTGTTGCCGTGCTTGCTTCCCTTTGCAGTGGGTTCGCTCCTCCTGTTCGCGTTGACCCCACCCCTCCATGTCGCCAGGGCGGGAACGTTCCTCTGCCACGGCGTGGTCATCCTGATGGGTACGACTCTGGGTCAACGTCGGGAAGAGAAGCTTCCTCGGGCCCTCATCCTGGTCCTCGCTCTCACGCCGTTCGTCGACTACCGCGATCTCTCGGCACAGCACTCGCACTACGCTCCACTGGGACTCATCGAGGCGGAAGCAATGCGCGATCTCGGACGAACCGCGAAAGGTCGGGTCTGGGTGGTTTCACCGAGTCCGAACCTCGACGGCTGGTGGTTTCAGGGGCTCACCGGCCGCTCCACGCTGATTGGAGACCGACTCCGTTGGTACATGTACAGCGAGGAGCGAAAGAGAAGCGTCGACGCCCAAACGATGCTTCATGCGTCACGAGTGCTGGACGGAGAGGCTCTGAAGCTCCTGCGCCATCCCGGGAGAACGTCCCTTTGGGTCCACGACCGCGAGGAGTACTACCCTCTTCTTCAACTACGATTAGACTCGCCCGAGGAAACCAGTTCCGTCGTCACGGAGGCGGAGGGGAGCGCTCAGGGGTTCACCCTGAGATGGCGAGCCGAGAGCGATCTGGTTGTCCTGATCGAGCCCTTTCCCGGGGTCCGAGCTCGTCGCGTCGCGCGCCGCGATCAAAGCCTGACGTTCGAACTGGAGTTCCTTTACGAGCCGTTCCGCTCTCGTGGAATGGCCCGTACGGTCGAGCTCGACGTGAAGCCTCTCCTTTCGGAGGAAGTCGCCATAGAACGAGAGGATGACCGAGTCCTGATTCGGACCCAGAGCGAACCGGCGCTCGGCCTGGAACTTAACGGTCGGGTCGCAGGGCTCACTCCGACAACCTGGCGGTCGCGCAGCCGAAGCGATTTGATGGATCGTTGGGACGTGACCCATGTGCTCGTGCGCGACCAACCGGACGCGGCGTCCCGTTTCGAAGACGATAGATCCTTCGAGCTTCTCTGGAAGTCGGGGCAGCTTTCCGCATACCGCGTCCGCCGAGAGTGAAAAATTTCGGTCTAGCGTGTGATTTTCCCCACGTTTTTGAACTCGCCCGTTGTTATAGAATCCAACTAAGCATTCAGCAATCAAAATTTACGCATGAATCGTCTGCTGGCATGAGTTTTGCGTGATCGTTGGTTCGCAAAACGGTTCGAACAACTAAGGCCCCAACCAGGGCTCAGGTTTTAGAGGTGCCAATGAAACCTGTCCTGCTTCGTTGTGTCGTCGTCGCTGTCGCCGTCGCTCTACCACTCCCGGCGGCCTCGCAATCTCTCGCCGAAGTTGCCCGAAAGGAAAGGGAACGTCGTCGCCAGATTCAAGCCGCTCGGTCGCAGGTAGACGCGGGCAAAGAACGCGCGTCGCCGAGCAAGCCCGTTACCAAGAGCGCGGCCACCCGCACCGCAACAAAGCACCCCGCGAAGGCCGACGCCACCGGCGCCCCGCCGGTTCGAACCGTTCCGACTGCGGCCTCTCCCGGCGTTGCGACCCTGCCCGCCGTCTACGTGGAAGAGTCCGGTGTGACGCCGGTCGTCGAGCGCGACGCTCTGGCCGCGAAGGCCTCCTTCGCGGTGGACATCGACCACGGGCTCGCGCAGCGCGACTCAGCCGAGCTCGAGGCGCTGCTGGCCCTGGCGAACAACTACGCTCGAAGCGGCGACTACGAGGCGGCGCGGGCGGAGTACAAGAGCGTTCTCGAGCGCAACGCTTCGAACGTGGATGCCCTTGTGGGAGTCGCGCAGACCTATCACTGGGCCGGAGCGGGCGAGCTCGCTCGCGAGTGGTACGAAGACGCGTTGCGGGTCGAGCCGGATAGCACCGCCGCCCAGATCGGTCTGGGATACGTCGAGCTGTGGAGCGAGCCGGCCGCGGCGGAGAGCCGCGCGCAGCGGCTCGAGCAGCGTCTTCCCGGAAATGACGACGTCGAGCGATTGCGGCGTGAGTCCAGGAGCGCGCGAGCGCCGGAAGTCATGCTGTCGTACGACCAGCTCTCCGACAGCAACGGCAACAACCTCGACACCGCATGGATCGAAACAGGCTTTTGGCTGTTCGAAGCCGGGCACCTGCGGATCGGGGCAGCTCGTTATGGTATGGATTTCATTGGCGAGCCCCTCTTCGGCACCCCCGGAAGAGGCTCGATCGGCTCCATGTACGGCGCCCTCTCCGTGTCGGCGGCACCGGGGCAAGCGGTCAACTTTCGTCTGGGAGTCGACCGGAGGGACAACACTTTCGCGGTGACCGACTACGTGGGGATCGGGGGCGTCTCCTGGGAGTTCGGCCTGGGAAGACGATGGGGCGGGAACCTGAGCTTCGACCGCGACAGCTTCCGCTACACGACGCAGGCTCTCGATGAAGGAATCATCTTGAACGCGGCATCGGGGACGGTAACCGGGCGAATTGCGGAGAACTGGGTCGTGGACGGCACCGTCGGCTATTGGGACATCGACGATAACCTCGCTCGAGACAACAGCCGTTTCGACGTGCAGACCGGGATTCGTTACCGCAAGCTGGTGAGGCCGACGCAGCTCATCGAGGCCGGCTACGTGTTCCGACATTTTGGGTTTGACCAGAACTTCGGCGCGAGCTTCTTCTCCCCCGCTTCCTATCGGGCCCACTACGGACAGTTCAGGGCGTCCGGCGATTTGGGATCCATCGCGGACTTTCAGCTGCAGCTCGATACCGGCATCCAGTCCTACGACCAGGTGAGCAACGAGCCTCTGCTGGCGGGGTTGGGGATGCTCGGCTTCAAGCTCGGTGGAGGCTACCGCCTGGAGGTCTTCGGAGTCCGCGGCGACTATCTGCTCCTCAGCGACTTCGCGGTCACCACGGAGCAGGTTGGTATCCGATTCCGGTGGAAAGGGGGCGAGGCTCGTTGACGTGAGAACTGAGGACTTCGAGCTGATCTCAACCAAGAAACCAGCGCCGAGAACCGAGGAACCGAACCCGATGGCAACCGTCCTGGAAACCTACGTTGAAGAAGCCGCCGCGGTCGAGACCGTCGAAGTCTCCATCGTGATGCCTTGTCTGGACGAAGCCGCCACCGTCGCTCGCTGTATCGCGAAAGCGCGGGCCGCCCTGTCTTGGAACCATCTCCAGGGCGAGATCATCGTCGCCGACAATGGCAGCACCGATGGCTCCCCGGAAATCGCCGCCCGGATGAACGCCCGAGTGGTGCACGTGCGCCCCTTCGGTTATGGCAACGCCCTCATGGGCGGTATCTGGGCGGCGCGAGGCGAGCTCATCGTCATGGGCGACTCGGACGACAGCTACGACTTCACCTCGATCATGCCGTTCGTCGGAAGACTGCGCCGGGGTCACGACCTGGTGCTCGGCAACCGATTTCGAGGTGGCATTCGCGAGGGCGCGATGCCCTGGCTTCACCGCACGTTGGGAAACCCTTTTCTTACGGGTTGCGCTCGAGCCCTGTTCTCGGTGCCCGTCGGCGACATCTACTGCGGGCTGCGCGGATTTCGAAAATCCGCCTACGAACGCATGGAGCTTCGCGCGACCGGCATGGAGTTCGCCGCGGAGATGGTCATCAAAGGAACCCAGATGGGTCTGAACATCGCGGAAGTCCCCGTCGTTCTGCACCCCGACGGAAGGTCCCGTCCATCGCATCTTCGGACGTGGCGCGACGGTTTCCGCACGCTTCAGCTCATGCTGGAACTGGGGCAAGGGACGACCTCGGGAGCGCGCCGAGCGGAGCGGGTCGCGAACAAACCGGCGGTGCTCAATCTTTGAGCTCGAAAAACTGCTCGCGAACCGCCATCGGCGACAGCGTCGCCCCGGAGAGCTCGAAGAGCCAGCCCGTGGCCTTCCAACGTCCGGGCGGGAGCGGCTTTCGATGTTGCGCTGTCACGACGTAGTCGACCCCGGCGGAGATCCTGGCGGTCCGACTGTAAGGCCCCGCAGGCGCGACCTTCTCATTCACGCCGCTGATCCGGTAGAGTAAGCCGATATTCGCGCTCACCGTTTCGTTGTTCCGTACGGAAAAGCGCACGAGAAGCGGGGCGCCGGCCGTGGCGTCACCTGGCAATACATCAATGGAGAAAGAGAAGGGAGGGCCCACGACGAAAGCCTGCCCGTACGCCTTGAAATCGCTGTGAAACCGCTCCGATGTACCCGGCACTACGCCATGAAGCCACGCGGATAGCTCGTAGATTCCGTCGAGCGCTGAGCCCGGCCCGGCGAGCTCTACGGTGCTCGTTTTTCCCGGAGCGACTCGAACCGCTCGTTCCGGAGAGGAGTATGCGTTCACCCGCCACGGCTCCGGCTCTCCCGGGGCGGAGAGCACGTACCAGAGAACTCCGGACTGAGGCTGCGAGGTTATGTTTCGCACCACCACCCGAACGGTTTTCAGCTCCCGGTGGGTCTTGACGGCCTCTACGGCTTCGAGCCGCAGGGTCGGAGGCGGCGGAACGGCCTGACCGGCCGGCGCGATCGAAAACCCGGCCAGGACAGCCGCCGAGCGAACGAACTTAGAACATTTCAGAGCGCGAATCACCCTATGCATGTCGTCCTCGTCTCACACTACTCGCCGCCTCATCCCGGCGGCATTCAGTTCGTCGTGAGTCAGCTATGGGAGCGCCTGGCATCTCGCGGCCACTCGACCACAATGGTTGCTTGTGACACTGATATCCCGACGGGCGTTCATCGAGAAGGAATCAAGACCCGGATTGGCGTGCCCGCAGTGAATGTTCTTGAAAAATATAGTATACCCTACCCAATATTCGATCCAATCTCTCTGAGACGAACACTGAAGGACGTCCTCGCGAGCGCCGACGCGGTTCACGTACACGGGATGCTGTTCATGAGCTCGGTGGTGGCGGCGCGGATGGGGCGCCGGCTTCACCTCCCGGTGGTGTTGACCGAGCACGTGGGCAGCGTGCCCTTCCGGCACCCACTTCTCGACGGAGCCCAACGCCTCGCTTTCGAGACGATTGGTCGGTTCTGCTGCCGTCAGGTCGATGCCGTAACCGTGCTGAACCATCGCGTCGAGCGCGAGGTCCGTAAACTGGTAGACTCGAGGACTACCGTCTCGAAAGTGCCGAACGGCGTGGATACCGAGGTCTTCCACCCCCCGTCCCCCGAGGCGCGCAAGAACTTGCGAAGAAAATGGGGCTTCGAGCGTTTCGCCGCCCTGTTCGTCGGGAGGTTCGTGCGCAAGAAAGGAGTGAACCTGCTCCTGGAGGCGCGGGCGGACGATTTCGACCTCATTCTTTGCGGTGACGAGCTGGACGGCGCGAACGTGAGGACCCTAGGGAAACTGGATCAGAGGGCTCTGGCCGAGGTCTACCGAGCTGCGGACGTGCTCGTGCTCCCCTCGGAAGGCGAGGGCTTCCCCCTCGTGGTGCAAGAGGCAATGGCATCCGGGCTCCCGGTCATCGTCACCGACAACCCCGAGAATCGAGAGTACCTGGACGACACGGTGGCACGTTTTGTCCCGCGAGATCCCCCGGCGATCCGCGAGGCGATCCAGTCCCTCGTTCGGGAACCCGGCCGAAGGGAGCGCATGGGAGTCGCCGCGCGCCACTGGGCGGTCGAGCACTTCGATTGGGACAGGTGTGTCGATCGCTACGTCGAGCTCTATTCGCGTCATGGGAACGGTCGAGAAAAGCGCACCTGAGCGGCGGCTTTCGATCGCCTTCGTTGGCGGAGGGTGGGTGAGCCTGAACCGTCACCTCCCCGCGGCGCGGGTGCAGCCAGAGCTCGAGCTCGTCGGCCTGACAACAAAGCCCGGTCATCTCGATCGCATCGATCGCGAGGCGCTGACGCGCAAGTTCGGTCTGCGGCATTTCGCAGATAGGTTGACCGAGCCTTGGTTTCGCGACGGGGTCGACGCTGCTGTCATTGGCACGCCACCCGATACGCATTACGAGCTCACCATGCTCTGCCTCGGCATGGGCAAGCACGTTCTCGTCGAGAAACCCCTCGCGGGGACGGTCGACGAGACCCGCCGGATGATCGAGGCCGCCCGCGCGGAGGGGCTTGCTCTAGGGGTGGTCCACAACTTCCAGTTCGCCCGTGCGCCGAGCCGCGCTCTCGCACTGTACCGAGCCGGGCGGCTGGGGGAGCTTCGCGCACTCGTTGGATTTCAGTCGAGCAATCGAAGGCGCCGGCTTCCGGTCTGGTACCGTGAGCTCCCTTTGGGCTTGTTCACCGACGAATCCCCTCATCTCCTCTACCTCATGTTGGCGTTCTTGACGGACGCCACACCCAGGTGCATCGACGTAGGTCCTCCGATTGCGCAATCCGACAACACCCCCACCCACGTTTTGGCCCAGTTCGAGTCCAAAGAGGGAATTCCGGCGGTGCTCAACATGTTCTTCACCGGCGCCATATCGGAATGGCACCTCGCGATACTCGGATCCGAGCGCACCGCGGTCGTGGATCTTTTTCGGGATCTTCTCGTCGAGCTTCCGAACGATCGAGGGCACGAGTCGCTCGACGTGCTTCGGACGTCCCTGCGCGCGCTCGGAGGACATGCCACGGGATTCGCGACCTCCGGAGCGAGGCACGTCACAGGTCGCATGGACTATGGAAATGCCGAAGTCTTCCGGCGATTCACCGCCGCCGCGATAGCGGGGTGCGGCATGCCGGGGATCGAGGCCGAAGCCGGTCAGGCGGTGGTGAGAATGATGGAGCACGTCAACGAAGCCGCCCGAGGGCGGCACCGGCAAGAGTGACCGCGACGGTGACGACGAGGATCGAGAGCGGGGTAATCGTGATCCCGGCCCAGTCGAGCCAGATCAAAGCCAGCACCAGGGCGCCTATCGAGAGAACGGGCGCCCAGAAGAGCCGCTCCATCCAGCCGGTCTCGATGGGAAGGAGCAACGCCCCGAGACTCCATCCCGGCATGACCATGACGAAGACCGGGGCCACCACCCACTCGAGCCAGACGGAGCCGGGGGAGAGGAAGCGAAGGGCGATCGCGCTCCCCGTGACGAACACCCATACCGGGTCCAGGAGGGACGGACGCGCGGAGGCTGCCGCCAGGGGAGCGTCGTCGCGAATCGCCACCGTGAGGGCGAGGAGCGATGCTCCCAAGAGGCCGGCTGCCACCTTAGTATAGAGATCGAGCTCGGGCGAGTGCACGACGACGGCGCCGAACGCCGCGGACGCACCGCCGAGGGCCACCAGTCCGGCCACGAGCGCGGACGGCGGCGGCCCGAACTTCGAACGAGAGCGGCCCAATGCCAGACCGATACTGAGAACGGCCGCCGCCACGAACGAGGCGTCCGAGAGCCTGGCGGCGGGCGACTCGAAATCCAACCGGAGCGATTGGCTGATCGTGAGACTGACGCTGCCGGCCACGATGAGAAGACTCAACGCTTCCTCGAGGGTGAGCGTCCTGGACCTCGTCACCGGGGTCGGGCTCCAAAGATGACGATGTCCTCGTTCTGAAACATCAGGAGGAAATGACGATGGGCCGCAATGACCGCGCGGGAGCGAGAAGGGTCGGGGAGGTCCTCCCCCCTCACGCGCAGAATCACGAACTTGACGTTCTGCCGCACCAACGCCTCCTCCATTCCCTCCTCGCCCGTCAGGATTCTGAACGCATCCTTTGCCGGCAGGGTATCGTCGGGATTCCCCACGAGATCGGGAGGCAGTCCAACGATTATGGGGCGTTCGAGCAGGCGGGGGAGGTGAAAGCCGAGGAAGGCTCCAGCCACGACCACGTCATTCGGTCCGCTGAAATCGCGCAGCCATTCCACCCCTTCCATCACCCCGGGGGACAAGACCTCGTAATAGCGTGCGGTCGATTCGGCCTGAAAAAAGGTTCCCACTCCGAGCGAGACCGCGAGGCATGCGGCGACGAGGAGCTGGAGCAAGCTCCTAGGCCAGAGGAACAGAAGCGAGGCGGCTCCGAGCGCGATGGGGATCGAAAGGAAATAGAGGGCGCGGATGTAGTACCACTCGAGACCGAACCACCAGCCGAAGGCGAGAACGAGGCTCACGAGCAAGTAGCTCGCCACGAGAACCCGGTGGGGAAGTTTCACTTCACGACGCCGGAGAAGGCTCACGATGCCGCCCGAGAGAAACATCAGGGAGGCGGCGGACGCGAGCTGAGCCCAGTTGCTCCAGCGAACCCTCGCTTCGACGAATCGATCGGCGGCGGTCTCGAGCTGGGCCGAGGCGAACAGATCGTGGAGCTCTTCGATTCTCACGAGAATCGGAAGCCCCACCACGACCCCGACGATGGCCAGCGGCAGCAGGCGGCGCAAGGCCTCGAGCGGTCGGACGATCGTGAGAACGAAGGAGAACAGAACGAGGGTCAACCCCATCCACATCGTGGAGAGGTGATGGATGGACGCAGCCCCACAGATGGTGACCGCAGCGAGAGCGAGCCGGGATGCGGTCGGCGACTCCCAGTAGTCGAGCAACGCCAGGAATGCGTAGGGCAT
>Ga0214473_10005619_pt1 | contig 15005 bp, 9 predicted proteins | sample RVTome_7_FD_203509 | JGI IMG/M metagenome (GOLD analysis project Ga0214473, IMG submission 203509) | Soil microbial communities from uranium-contaminated site in the Upper Colorado River Basin, Wyoming, United States - RVT98D197 | ecosystem: Environmental > Terrestrial > Soil > Contaminated >... | reverse complement strand
CCCTTCGCGAATTCTCCGGGGGCAAGGGGGGAGGGGAAGTGCTTTCCCCTCCCCCCTTTTCCCCCGCACCCCCAATCCTCCCTCCCTCGCAAGCGGCGGTTGGGGTCTTGATCTGCCCGAAGTAGGTACCCGCCGCTCTCTTTGAAGGCACGGCGCAACTGGTGTTGAAACGTTCATGGAGTAATCGTTATGCCGTACCTGCCTGACTCACGCTTGGGCCGCGGGAACCACTGTCCAATTGGCTGCCACTCACCTCGCGCAAGATTCCATGAATATTGGCCGTCCCCTCGCGGGCAACCCTCGCTCGACACCGCCTGCGGAACCCGGCCATTGCAGGGGGGTGTGGGGGGGAAGCTCATTCCCCCCCACTGGCCCCCCTTGAGGGGGGCCTAAAGGGGGGTGAGCAAGAAAGGTGCAGAGTCTCTTTCGCAATCGGCGGCCGCGCCTCGGGCCATTTCTTCCCGCCTCTCCTCCCTCGATTGGCCTCGCTGGGCGGTCCACCTGGGCGGCGTACTCCCCGCCCTGTGGATCGCGGCCCTTGGCGTGGCCGGCGAGCTTACCGTCAACCCCTATCAGGCGGTCGAGCAGCGCACGGGCAGGATCGCCCTGATCTTCCTCATGCTGGCGCTCGCCTGCACGCCTGCCAACCTGATGTTCGGCTGGCGCCAGGCGCTGCGCCACCGCCGGACGCTGGGCTTGTATGCCTTCGCGTACGCCAGCCTGCATCTCCTCATCCTGGTGGGCCTGGACTACGGTTGGTCCTTCCGTCTGCTGCGCGCCGACCTCGACACCAAGCCTTTCATCTGGGTTGGTGCGTCGGCGCTGCTGATCCTGGCAGCGCTGGCCGCCACTTCTTTCGTGGTGTGGAAGCGTAGGCTGGGCAAGAACTGGAAGCGGCTGCACCGGCTGGTGTACGTGGCTGTCCTGCTGGTGGTGGTCCATTTCGCGTGGGCGCGCAAGGCGAATCTGGCCACGCTGAGCGGCGACATCGCCCTGCCGCTGGCGGTCGGCGTCGCGGCCGTGATCCTTCTCGCCCTCCGACTGCCGGCTGTTCGGAAGTGGGCCTCGGGGCGCCGGCGCCCCTAGGCCCCCGCAAGGAGAGGCGCGTAGGCTCCCAGCCGATGTATCCACTTGTGGTACAATGTAGTCACCAAGTCAGGAGGCCGGGATGGGCGAACAGACGGTCGGCGTGCGCGAACTCAAGGCGCGGCTGAGCGAATACCTGCGGCAGGTGAAGCAGGGGCGGACGGTCATCATCACCGAACGGGGCAAGCCGGTTGGGCGGCTGGTGCCCACAGGCCAGTCGTTAGAACAACGCCTGCAGGTGATGATCGACGCAGGGCTCGCTGAATGGAACGGGAAGCCCCTTCCCCCAGCCAGGCCAGTGGCCAAACTCAAGGGAGGCAAGTCCATTGCCGACCTGATCATCGAAGATCGACGATGATCCTGTATCTGGACTCAAGCGCGCTGGCGAAGCGCTACCTCTCAGAAGACGGTTCGGCCGACGTCGAACGCCTTGTCCGCGAAGCTCAGAAAGTGGGAACCTCGATCATTGCCCGGGTTGAGGTCGTGGCGGCGCTTGGCCGAGCCGTGCGCCAGAAGTTGCTCGACGACCAACATGCCGCGCGACTGCGGGCATCCTTGACGGCGCATTGGCCCTCCCTGGTGCGCTTGAGTCTCGGCGAAAGCACCGTCCAGCGCGCGGACGAACTGGCCTGGGGGATGGGCCTGCGCGGCTATGATGCCGTTCATCTGGCCTCGGCATTGACGTGGCGCGAAGCGATCGCCGAGTCGCCGATCTTCGCTACCTTCGATAGAGCTCTTGGCAAGGCCGCCCTCGCCCAGGGTCTCGAGGTCTGGCCGCAGGACCTGGCCTGAGGTCTACTTTCCCTCCGCGGAGCTTGCCCTGAGCCCTTCGACTGCCCTCAGGGCAAGCTCTTGCCAGCCGGCTCTGGCGCTAACAACTCATTCGGGCTATTGGGGCGGGTGCTTCGGGGTGGGCCGGGGCGACCGCCGGTCTATCGTTCTCTCTCCGACGCGTTCATTGCCTGGAGAACCTGCGAGAAGCGAGACAGCACCAGGCGCCCAGGACCGCGCCCGTTTGCCGGCCTGCAAGCTGTCATCACCAACAAGTAACCTCGGTCCCATTCCAACTTTGCGGAGGACAAGCCTATACTTGTGGGGGACGCGGACTTGCAGAATGCGCGGGCCCGCTCACTGCTGCCTCTTTGTCGCTCAGCACAAGACAGATGCTCAGCGCCATTTGCCATGCCAGTGCGCGCACTCTGGGGGACGGCGGTCGCACCAATGAGAGCCTTCCAGCGATGAAACCGAGGTGAGGCCTCAAAAGAGATCCCCAGGGTCCCAATCGGGGGACTCCTATAGGAGAATGATCTCGGCCGCCCTTTCCGAAGCAAGACGGCCTTTGACGCCGGCCGACGTCATAGCGCGCCTCCACTTCTCGGCTGCCCCTCGCAACAGACCAGAAACAAAGCAACGAGTCAGCAAGATCCTCTGGTACGAGGCGCAGAGACGCCATGGGCTCTACATGGCACATGGTGGCGGCTACGTACTTCGCAACAGGGTCGAAAAGGCGCTCCGAAAGCGAGTCAAGCGCGATCTTGCTGGAATGAACTTGGATTTCCATCGCGGCGGACCTAAGAACCGCGAAAACACTTCGAAAGGTGAAATCCGACGTCTCCACAACGGAGCCAGGAGGGAGAAGCTCCGCGCATGCCAGCAGTTCCTCAGAGAGCACGAGGCGGACCTGGTGAAGTCATTCGCCGATGGTGCAGAGATAGACATCCACCAACTGCATCCGCGCCTCGAAGTCGTGGAATCCCGAACTCGTGCAAGCAGGCTATTTAGGTACGCTACCCTCTTATGGTCAGTCCCTGTCTCCCAAGGATTCGGTCGCAGAGTCCGCTTTCTTGTATGGGACAGGCACACGGAGAAGTTGCTAGGACTATTCGCACTGGGTGACCCGGTGTTCAACCTCAATTGCCGGGACCAGTGGATAGGCTGGGACTATCAACACCGCACCGAACGTCTATACAACGTAATGGATGTCTTCGTCCTCGGCGCCGTGCCGCCCTACAACACTCTGCTTGGCGGGAAGCTCATTGCGATGCTCGCAGCCTCCAACGAGGTCCGGGCGGTAATTGCCAGGCGATACAAAGGCCAACAGACCGTCATCGAGAAATCCAAGAAGGATCCTAGGCTCGCGTTATTGACGACCGCGTCGGCTCTCGGCAAGTCAGCCCTCTACAATCGGATTTCCTACAGGGGCAGAGTCCTCTATCAGTCTATCGGCGAGTCTAAGGGTTTTGGGCACTTCCATCTTGACAGGAGCCTCTTCACCGCGCTTCGGCAGTACGTCCAGGCCACACTCGGGGATGGGGTGGGGGGGAATCGATTCGGGGACGGGCCTAACTGGAAGATCCGAACTGCGAGAAGCGCGCTCGAATGCCTTGGAATGCCGGGAGACCTCATGCGTCATGGAGTACGCCGCGAGATATTCGGGATTCCCCTTGCAGAGAATTTCGACGCGTTTCTTCGCCAAGAGACCTCAAGGTTGCGACTCTTCGACATTCCGTTTGACGACGTTGCCGAGCACTGGAAGCAGAGATGGCTGATGGGCCGCGCGGAGAGAAAGCCAGAGTATCGGACTTTCGATCGTCGGGCCGTCTCGAAGGCCATTCATGACGCTGTAGCGCTGGGGGAGTAGGCACATGCAAGATCCGCAAATTAGATATGCCATCGACCCAGAGACTCGAAACGTCGTCGATGCTGACGCAGGCTTGCTCCCTAAGAAACCGTACGAATGCATCAAGTGTCGGGGGCGCCTCGTCGCTAGACAAGGCACGTTCCTGATCTGGCACTTCGCGCACTATGGCGATGACGAGGCCAAAGCTTGCCCCCTCTACTATGGGGGGCACTACGAAGACCTGCTCAAGGATCTACGCACGAGTGAAGTTGCCGCTGCGGAGACTAAGAAGACGATTCGTCTCGTCGCCGTTCCGCCAGCCTATGGGCGGTCTCTTCGAGTCTATGGTGTATTGCCCGCTATCGATATCAGTCAGGTATCCGACGAAGCCGAGATATCCTCTGTTCTCTCCTCAATGTCCCTATCTGGCCGCGGAATGAAGGTCCTCCCAGGGGCGATTCTCTTCCATCCGCGGAACCCCGAGGTCTTGATCGAGCTCGACCCCGAGTCTGCAGAGTATGAAGTTGCGGTAGAGACGGGGCCTGTCAGCCTCTCGCTAGCTGGCAGATGGATAGGGGAGCCAATTCGGGATGCCGACATATTCGCGGGCGAACCAGAAAGGGCCGAGCGCACCAGAAAAGTCAGCGGCCTCAACCGCGGGGATACGGTCTTCGTCTTCGCCCGAGCAGAGCCCCGGCACATCCCTGACTTTGCCACATTGTATCGGGCGGCTGGATGGCACGTTGTCTCGTTCGATCTTGACGAGACCAGCGCGGGTTTCCTCAAACTGCTCACGGGAAACGATTGGCGGAATGACCAATCGTTCGCAGTTGACATCGTGCTTCCGCCGGCTACCGACCCACGGACAAGGCACCCTATCGGGGGTTCACCCAAGTCAAGCGCCCTTATCGCTGTGACACCACCTCCCGATTTTGACCCTGAATTGGAAGTGGTACCCCTTGGGGAAGGTACTTTCTCAAGTCTTCCCAAGACCGGTCAGGGAAAGCCGCGATGGCTTCGGTCTTCATTTCCCGATGGTGGATCAACGAGGTTCAGCATCCACTGGGCGGACCGACATCGCGATCTGCATTTGTATTCCAGGCCCGACGCCGACGCAGTTGCCGCGCTCACCGCACCTCTGTCGAACGAGAACCGGCTCGGCCTGAACCATCGGGATGAAATCGGTTCACGGTTCCTCCCGGCATCGTCCAATCCAGACCTTCACATCCCCTGGCGGGAAGGGACCAGAGACCTCGATGATCTTGGGATTACGATTGTTGGGCCAGTAGGTTTGAGGTTTGATGTGGTTGCCCGCTTCGGGGGTGGAACCGTAGCACCCGTCGTACTGCGCTCAGGAGTCCAATTCGGTGAACTCGGCAGCGAATTCGGGGCATGGATCCGTGAAGGATTGCAGGAAGCCACCCTCGACTTTGGGCCTTTCGGGTCAATCCGCCTTCTAGTCGATCGGCCCGCGCCGCAACGGCCAAGACTGACCGATCAGGAAATTTGGGCGCTAATATCGGGGATGCGCGACCTCCCGAAGAGGGTCCGCTGGTCCCTTGTCCGACAGGTCTACGGCGCACCAATAGGGGGGCCTCACAATGAGTTGCCCGGTGGGATCAAGAAGCAGATACGCCGAATACTCAGGGATGTGAGACATGAACAGAACCGATGATCTCCCAACGCTTTCAGAGGTAGCCTCGGAATTCTTCCGGGTCCCCCTGGCCAACCTCCCTACAGGCAAGCGAGACCTGGAACAAGCGCTCGTCGCAGAGGCAATTCGTTTGGCACTAGCCGATCGAGAACCTGACGATCGAGGCTGGCGGACTCGTCACATCCTCTCACTGCGAAGCTGGGTCACAAGGAAGCTTCGCGCACTCATTCCAATCCTCGATGCGCCCTCTGACAATGAAGACACTTTTGTGGAAGTTCTCAGGGAGGGGGTTGGCGGCAACCTGGTCTTCCTCGGGGACGTGACTGAACTCGCGGGCGGGTATTATGCCCCGTCTCCAACCAGAGTTGTTCCGATTGCAGCTGGCACTTGCCTCCTTGTCTCAGGGCTGCCCTCCGCTGTTCTTGCCAAACATGGCCTGCAACTCAATGTGAAGGGAATTTCTCGCATAGCTCAGGAGGGCGCGGAATCGATCAACTCGAGGCTCGGTCTGCAAGTCCAGGAGAGAGATAGCTATCTCGGCACGATGGGGCGAGAAGGCTTCAGCGAAGAGTCAATATTGGCCTTCATTCAGAGGCAGCGGAGGAGGAGATGGACCGAAGCAGACGTTTCTGACTGCTATCAGGGCAACAGGGGGGCCTACGGCTTCGAGTTCTCCGAGCACTACGCGTCCGTGTCAAGTCCTGTGGGTTACGCAAGCCTATGGGAAGCTGCCACAAACGTCCGCCCGGGTGAGTATTGGCTCCGGATCAAGAACCACGGTAAGGACGAAATGATCTGGATCCCGAATCAGCTTAAGAAACATGTATGCCTACTATTGGACAAGTGGGGCAACAAGCCTAGGCGGGTTGTGATCTCGGAGGCGGACACCGGAGCTCTACTCAAGGCTCAGTTCCCTCCCCCAGGTTCCCAGATTCGGTGGATTCACGCAGTAGGGGGCCAGTGGCTGGGTTCGGAGAGCCCGTGGATCCGCTGGAATGTGCCACGCCACAGCCTGGATTCGCTTGTACACGTCTTCGGAATGCTCCCAGTGACAGTTGAAACAGGTGAACGCCGATGAACTCTCTTCGAGATGTCGCAGCGGACTTGACCGAGCAGCACATGAAGTTCATCGAGGCCAATTACCATCTTCATCATGAACGGCTAATTGCGGAACGCCGTCAGCTAATGGAGGATGGCGCAGTGGCCTCTGAGCCATGGGTTGAGGTCACGCCTTCGTACAAGGAAGGCAAGGGCTATCAAGAACTACACCTTCCGGACCCAGTAGCTGGCCTGTTTGCCACGCTCAGCGAGAAGCGCGCAGTTTTCCAGAAGCCCCTTCTCCATCAGTCAGTCGCCCTTGAAGCCTTCTTCTCGCGAGGCAGTGATCTAATCGTCTCCACTGGAACTGGCTCGGGTAAGACCGAGATATTCCTGTATTCCATTCTCGGTTCCCTTGCCTCTGAAGCCGGCCGGGGGACGACGGTCAAGAGGCGAGGATTCCGAGCAGTGGTCCTCTACCCGATGAATGCGCTCGTCGCCGACCAACTTGGCCGCTTGCGACTCCTCCTAGGCTCCGACGATAGCGCTGACGAACTCAGGCGCCGGTTTGGGAGGAGGATTCAGTTTGGCATGTACACGAGCCGCACCCCATACCACGGCCGGTATGATGTCGCGCGTAACGATGCCCTTGTGAAACCTATCATCGACTACTACTGCGGGCTTCAGGAAACCGATCCGAGTCTGTTCGCGGACCTAAGGAGCCGAGGACGAGTGCCTGCCAAGGATATTGTCGGTTTCCGCAACAAGGGGAAGTCCAAGGACGGCCAGTTCAGGACTCAGCCCGATGACGTGGAGCTGTTCACTCGCCAAGAAATGGTCCAGCCAAATCAGTACGGCGGGGCTCCCGACATCTTGGTTACCAACTATTCGATGCTGGAGTACATGTTACTGCGCCCCATTGAGCAGCCCATGTTCAGGGAAACGAGAGAGTGGCTCAAGGAGGATGGCAAGAACGAGCTTCTCATCGTCCTGGACGAGGCCCACTTGTATCGAGGCGCTCAAGGGGCCGAGGTTGCACTCCTGCTTCGCCGGCTTCTTCAGCGCCTCGGAATCCCGCGCTCCCGGGTACGGTTCATCCTCACCAGCGCTTCACTAGGCTCCGAGGATCGCGCGCGGGTGGTAGCTCCGGTGTTCGCGGCGAGCCTCACTGGGGGAGAGCCCGACGAGTTCGAAGTCGTGACGGCTTCCAGACAGTCCTTTTCTGGCGGCTCTCCTGGTTCGCACGAGTTGGCGGATGTCCTTGAGCAATCTCCACAGGCGGCTACGCGCGAAAGTATCAGGGCTCTCGCCCAGGAGCTGGCCTGGCAGCCGCCAGAAGAGGGCGCCGACATCCTGTCATATCTTGGAGAGTCGCTTCAGGCGTCGCCGGCATTCCGATTCCTTTACGAGACACTCAGCAGCAGCCCTCTCAGACTTGGCGACTTGTCGAACCGCCTCTTCCCTTCTGCCCCTCCTCGAGTCGCGATCGACGCCACCGCAAATCTACTTCATCTGGCCAGCGTCGCTCAGAAGAGGAGTGGGCAGAGTTTACTGCCGGCGAGACTACACGTTTTCTTCAAGGGGTTGCCGAGGCAATACGTCTGTGTCAATCCCAACTGCGGCGAGCGACGTGCCGTGATTGAGGGGAAGCCACTACTTGGCAAGATCTATCTCGAGCCGAGACCCCACTGTAGGTGCGGAGGGAGGGTCTTTGAATTGCTCAGCCATCGTACCTGTGGGGCAGCCTATCTCCGAGCATTTCGGAATAAGAAGGACCGTGATGGCCCGGCCGTATTCCTGTGGACAGAGGCGGCGAGGGCCGGCACGAGAGAGACCCCTTCAGCCCTGGAGGAGGTCCACATCCTTGTCGAGAAACCCCGGGCCGACCCTGACCCAACAAACAACGGAATTCCACTCTCTGTCTCCACTCCTCTTCGGTATTTGGACATCCTCACGGGGCACATCCTGCGCGAGCCCAAGGGCGCCAGCCCCGACCGTTTCGTAGAGGTTTGGGTTCCGGGGGATGACCAGCGGCCCTCAGACGCCACGGCGCCTTGGAGCTGGCGCAGATGTCCAGCGTGCGGCATCCGTGAACGCACTGCCGGTGGGCAGACACGAATCATGGACCTTGAGACAAAGGGCGAAGACACTTTCGCCAACATAATGAAGACAACCTTCCGTCACCAACCAGCGGACAAGAAGAAGGAAGAGCGCCCCAACAAGGGGCGGAAGATCCTGTGCTTCTCAGATGGTCGCCAGAAGGCTGCCACGCTGGCTCGCGACCTCCAACGAACGGTGGAGCTTGATTCGTTCAGGGAATTGGTGGTTGCCGCGCAGGCCTCGCTTCCGGAAGATGGGGCAATGGAGTTCATCTTTCCGGCGATCGCGCTATACACCCTGAAGCACCGAATGGGCTTCTTCGACGATGGGGATCATAGACAGCAGGCGGATGGCTCAGGGTATGAGGGATCACGGAGCCACTTCGCGAGAAGCCGTAAGGCTCTGAGCGAAATGGCTGTTCGGCGACAGAAAGGCCTTGAGGAGCTGCTTGTTGACCGTCATGCCGCCGAGGAACTGAATAGCGACCGGCCCAGAAAATACAACCAAGCGTTGCTCAGGCTACTGGGGCACAACCACTTCTCAGTATCTGCCACTTTGGTTGGCTTCCTGCGGCCTACGCGCGAGGTGATGAGAGCCATACTCAAGGCAGTCCCAGAGCTACCGTCCCCTCTTGTGGACCAAGTCCTCTTGGAGAGTATCAGGCTGGCCACGTCGAAAGAGGCCTACGATCCAGCAATCAGCGACCGCGATCGAGCAATGGCCCGTGGTGGATACGGAAAGCCAGAGGAAGGGCTGAGACTGGAGGACATTGTTCCCGACCATGTGAGGCGGAAGGCAGAACCGAGCGCCCCTGTTGACGCGTGGCCGAAACTAGTAGATGCAATCCTTTACCCAGATCAAGGCGAGAAGCTGTTTGCTCCTATGAGCAACGCCCTTTACGGTCTCAACCCCAAGGCTGTTACGCTCCAGCTCGCCCTAGATCGCCGGTGGCTTAGATGTGCAGGCTGCAGGCAGTTCTCGGCGTGGGACGTGAATGGCATTTGTCCCCGCGAGGATTGTGACGGGAAGATGGAAGAGGTCGACGATAGCGATCAGCACTTGCGGGCGAGGATTTCATTCCTTCGTGACCCCTGCAAGGAGGTCCTCTCCAAGAAGCGGGAGCCCTTCACAATAAGGTCCGAGGAACACTCCGCTCAATTGAACGCCAAGGACCGATCCGAGGTTTTCTCTAAGACTGAGCGTTACGAACTCCTCTTTCAAGATGTTCTCGTCGGGGAGTCCGCTCTTGAGCAGCCCGTCGACGTGCTCAGTTGCACCACCACAATGGAAGTGGGCATTGACATTGGCAGTCTAACCGCCGTCGCGATGCGCACCATCCCTCCGAGGTCGGAGAACTACCAACAGCGATCCGGCAGGGCTGGCCGCAGGGGAGTGGGGTTATCGACGATTGTTACATTTGCAGACAACTCGCCGCACGAGACGTACTACTTCCACAATCCGCATCTCATGATCGGCGCGGAGGCAACTGAGCCTGTGGTTTACGCAGGAAACAGGAAGATTGCCGAACGCCATCTGAACGCTTCGCTACTAGAACAGTTCTTTGACCCCGCACAAATGGATGAAACCGCCGACGTCTTCAAGTCGCTCGGAGCGAGCCGGGACTTCTTTCGAGGGACGGGGAGATATTCGCTCCCGGCATTTCAGACGTGGATGCAAGATAACATCCTTAGCCGCACGTCCGATGCCGCCGAGCTACTGGGAGCGTTGCTCCCGACGGAATTGGCGCAGTCATTGCCAGAGTACGGGGATGGCTGGAGGACGCAGTTTGTCCAGGATACGTCGAGCTCCTTCCTTTCCGCCCTTCAGGCTCTTGGGGAGAGTGCCGATTGGTCAACGGCAGACGATGACAGCGACTTACTGTCAACGCTCTTGGATGCGGCTTTGTTGCCCACATTCTCATTCCCAATCGACACTTGCAACTTCGTGGTCCGGGAAGTCCAGCAGAAGGGGAAGTCCCGAAGAATCGCGACAAGCTATGAGATGACCCGCGACATGAAGCAGGCGCTGTCTGACTACATTCCAGGCAGACAGCTAGTGGTGGACAAGAAGACATTCACGTCGTATGGCGTTGTCTTCCCCTTTACGAAAGACCCTGTAAACCGAGCCACCAAGCAAGACTGGGGCGCTCTAGAGTGGCTCAATTCTTGTCCCCTATGCGAGACAGTGGTAGAGGAAAGGGAGCGGGACCTCAGCGCGACGGGAACTATGTGTGAGGTCTGTAGGCAGTCGACACTTGAGTCTCGACGTGTCTTCAGGCCTCCAGCCTTTGGACCGGAAGTGATCCCAGGGGGTCAGGCGGAGGAAGGTGAGGAACAGGAGGAGGAGAGAGTTTACGCTACGCCTGCCAGGTATCCGATTCCCGCGCCGGGCCGACAGGATGAGGAGCCAGTTGCATCCAAGTCCGCCGGACTCGCCACGGTCCGCAGAATGCAAAACCAGTCTCTAATGGTCGTGAATTTCGGGCCAGACGGAGAAGGGTTCCATGTGTGTATGAAATGTGGCGCGGTCGGCCGCGAGCAACCACTTGACAACCATCACAACCGTCCCTACCCTCGCGACTTTCGGATCGCGCTGCCATGGCCGGATCGGTGCACGGGGACGGCCACCAATGCAGTCTTTGGGTACAGATTCCGGACCGATATGTCGGTTCTCCGCGTGCCCCTTCGCAAGCCCATTACCTTTGCCCCCCACGAGAAGTGGTTTCAGGCGGCGGCCATGTCCGTTGCCGAAGCTCTTGTCTTGGGAGCGGCTCGGGCCCTCGGCCTCGACACTGGTGAGCTGGCAGGCGGTTACAGAACTCTTCCCCGATTTCCAGATGACGAAACCGAGACACATGGCAACCTCGAGTTCTTCCTCTACGACACAACTCCTGGTGGCGCAGGCTTTGCTTCCAAGGCCTTTGAACAATTCGACGAGGTCATCACAGAGACGCAAGGTATCGTGGATGCTTGCACCTGCGCCAGTTCCTGTCCAACATGCATGAGGACATACCAGAACCGAATCTGGCACGAGCGTCTCGATCGCCATCTCGCATCTGCGATGCTCGCGTATGCCATACTCGGCCATTTGCCCGAAGTCGAGCCAGGGATAGCGAGCTCGCTTGTGGAACAGCTAGGGCTCACGTTGGCCCTAATGGACCCGGCAATTGCCATCGACAAAGCAAGGGAGCATCCCTCGGCGTGGCGATTGCACCTACGCCGGCGGAGCCTAGTCTTTGACGTGCGGTCTTGCATGGTGCAGGCAGTTCTCCCCACGGCAGCGCTCGACGAGAGTATCTCAGACTACGAGATCAACTGGGAACTCCCGCGCGTCGCGCTCGAATTGATGGACCGTTTGACCCTATGACGCTTGACCGCCATCGCGCGTCGGGCAGTCTCGGTGAGAGCCGAGAAGGGTGGTCCTTCACCAAGTCAAGGCTCTATCTCGACTGCCCTCGGGCATTCCACTTGGCCAGGGAGGCCAATCGATCCGGGATAAACGAGAGTGGCGGTGCAATACCTAGACACGTCATCAACCTGTCCTCTCTTGTCGGGATCGCGGTCCACCAAAGCATCGCCGACCAGATTGACCGTTGGGTCGGCGGTTTCCAGATGAGCCTTCGAGAGGCTCAGTCTCACGCGAGCGCATGGCTGACCAGCGTCTTAGGAGATTCGGAGCATCTTGTGACCGAGAAAGCCAATGGTCTTCACATCAATTCCGGGATCCTCTCCAAGTTGACTAGCTCCGCCAAGTCTCGACTCCATACCTTCTTTCTTGCCGCTTGGCCCCAGTTCAGGGGCCATGAGTATGTGCTCCACGAGACGTTGCGGAGCTTCTGCATCCAGGCGAATCGAGTATGGGTGAAGGTTGACCTCTGCACAAAGAATCCGGACGGTGAGTTTGTGATTACGGACTGGAAGACTGGTCGACCTTCAATTCTTCAAGAAGATATGCTACAGATGAGTACATATGTATTGTGGGCTGCCGCGGAGTTCTCGATTCGGGCGTCCGACGTTCATGTCCGGCTTGCCAACCTGAGAACCGGCGAAATGGCCACACACAAAGTCCTGACTAGCCACCTCGCCGAGGCAACTGATCGGATTTCGAGAGAATGCCGGATGTGGTCTAACTGGGACTCGGGTGGTTTCCTGCCACTCCCCGAGGTGCAAAAGTGCTACTCTTGCCGCTCCCTTCGCATGTGCAATGAAGGGCAAGAGGTCACCTCCGCAAGTGCTGGGCGACCCGCTTGACGCAGCTTAAGAAGGCCGGCACGTCATAAGTCGAATCCACGAGGCGCGCGTTCACTAGCCCATACCTGGGCCAACGCATACTCCACAGGGGGGAGACTCCTCCCGGGTGACGGGGGTTCTGGGGGCGCTGCCCCCTCCGCTTCGCTTCGGGGGTGCACGCGAAGGGGAGGGGGCTGTAAGCCCCCTCCCCAAGGCCCCCAGAAAGAGAGAGCCGTCGGCGCTTCCTAATCCATCGTGATCTGGGGCGGGCTGCTCGGCCCGGCGACGATCGTCTTCGAGTAGTGCTTCGCGAATCGAGTCCGCCGAGATTGCTGCATTGATACATTGTTGGCCGGATTCCCCAGAAAACACTGGGGCAGCCTTTTGACGCGCGTCCTCTCGCCGGCGCAGCCCCTCGAACAGCAAACCAACCTTCGTTAGGCCCCCGCCATAGCGATCGCCCGCCACACAACCTCCGGCGCTACAATGACTTCAGCGCCCAACGCCCTGCATCGTTGGCCTCGAAATGGAGGGAGAGGCATGAGAATCAACACGCTCGCTTCGACTCTGGTCCTGTTTGCGCTGCTCTCCGGCGCCTGCGGATCGGCGACCCCCGCTGCTCAGGGCGAGACCCCTTCGCCAGTCGGGACGGCCGTCCCTACACCGGTCACCGGCCCGGCACTACCCCTGTTCGCTCCGTACGAAGAGCCCATCGTCAACGTCGCTCCGGCGGTGGCGCATGAGCCGATCGCCGCCGACTTGGCCAACGTGCGCGTGTCCTTCCTGCTCTCCGACGGACTGCGCCAGCGCCTGGCGCAGAATGGTTTCGTCGTGGCCCCCGGGAGCGAGAAGGAGTTCTTCACGGTCTACGAGAAAGCGCGCTACGACAACCAACCGGTCTTCGTCACCAGTGATTCGCTGCTGCATGTCTACCATCTGCTCTTCGACAAGGTTTTGCGTACAGCCGAGGTCGAGCATTTCATACCGCTGCTGCGCGACCTGAATGCGGCGATGCTGGCCCAGACCGACGCCCAGTACCAGGCGCTCAAAGGCGGACCCTGGGAGCAGGCCGCCCTACGCACGGTGGCCTTCGTCGGGGTGGCTAGCCGGCTGCTCGACCCCCAGGTCGAGGTGCCTGGCTATGCGAGCGATCTGGTCGAAAGCGAAGTCGACTTGGTCGACCGCGCCGACGGCATCTGGCCCTCGCCGCTATTCCCCGGTCTCGACAACGGCGAGGACTACACCCAGTACATCCCGCGCGGCCACTACACGCGGAGCGAAGACCTCCAGCGCTACTTCAAGAGCATGATGTGGTACGGGCGGATGACCTTCCGCCTCAAGGCCAAGGACCCGGAAGTCGGCAAGGAAGAGACGCGCAGCGCCCTGCTGCTTGTCCAGGCGCTCAAGGACGCCACCGTCGACGGCCGGCCGGCGCTGGACGTCTGGCAGGACCTGTACAGCCCGACCGCTTTCATGGTCGGCCGCTCGGACGACTTGACCGCGCTCCAGTATCTCGACGTCTTCAAGACGGTCTTCGGTCCCCAGGCTGTCGTCACCGACCTGGTCGATGAGGCGAAGCTGCAAGAGTTCATCGACCTCGCCTTTCAGCTCCCCGCGCCCAGGATCCTGGGGATCGTGATCCAGGTGACCGACGACGTCGAGGCGACGACCAAGGGCCTGCGCTTCATGGGCCAGCGCTTCGTCCCGGACGCCTATGTCTTCCGCGAGCTGATCTACCGAAACGTCGGGACCAATACGGACCCGCGCGGTTTGCCGAAGGGCCTCGACTTGTTCGCCGCCATGGGCTCCGAGCGCGCCTATCAGCTTCTCGATCAGATGGGCGAAACGCACTATGCGAACTACCCCGAGCAGATGCAGAAGATGCAGGACTGGATGTCCGGCCTGACCGTCGGCGAGTGGACGGAGACGCTGTACAACACCTGGCTGTACACCTTCGGCCCGCTGATCGACGTGCCCGGCGAGGGCTACCCGGAGTTCATGCGTTCCTCCGCCTGGCTCGATAAGCAGTTGAACACCGTCCTGGGGAGTTGGTCCGAGCTCAAGCACGACACGATTCTGTACGCCAAGCAGGTCTACGCCGAGCTCGGGGGCGGGGCGCCGCCGCCTCGGCCCGAGCCGCCCAAGGGCTACGTCGAGCCGGTGCCGCAGTTCTATGCCCGCCTGGCGGCGCTGACGGCCATGACGCGCCAGGGTCTGGACAGCCGCGGGCTGCTCAATGAGTTGGACGCCACCAGCCTGGACTCACTGGAGACTTTGG
>Ga0214473_10005618_pt1 | contig 15005 bp, 16 predicted proteins | sample RVTome_7_FD_203509 | JGI IMG/M metagenome (GOLD analysis project Ga0214473, IMG submission 203509) | Soil microbial communities from uranium-contaminated site in the Upper Colorado River Basin, Wyoming, United States - RVT98D197 | ecosystem: Environmental > Terrestrial > Soil > Contaminated >... | reverse complement strand
GCCGGCTTATGGAGACAACGGAATTGGAGAGCTCCTCGGCCCCGAAGAGCCCGTACGAGAATTCCTCCGAGGTCGTGCCCGAACTCGGGACAATGTACTTTATCCGCTTTATCGGGAGGGAGTTGGCTGCCTGGCGGAGGAACTGCTTGTTCAGCACGGGCAGGTCCTTTATGGACTTGATCCGGGCCGGGTTCACCCCGCTGTTCTCTATGTACTTCCGGTACGCGGGCCAGGAGTTTATGATCCTGTGCAGGTAATTCAGGTCGAGCGCCATGCACTATTGAAAAACAGGTGCGGGCCGGATATTTACCGCCAAACAGGGGAGCAGGGGCAAGGAACCGCTTTTTTTATCCTGCCAAACGGGGGATCAGTACTGGAGCATTTTCATCACAGCGGAAATAAGAGAGGCCTTGCTGTTCACATTGAATTTGTTATAGAGGTTCTCGAGATATTGCTTCACGGTCGAGGCCTTTATCTTAAGGAGGCCCGCTATTTCCTGGTTCTGCGTCACTCCGTCCTCGATCATTATCCTCAAGACCTTCTCCTCCTGTTTTGTGACCTTCAGGGGTTTCAGTTTTTCCCAGATAAGGACCGTCTTCCTGCTCCGTTCGAGGGCGCGCCGGACGGAATCGAGGAAATGCTCCGTCTTGAAGGGCTTGGTGAAATAGTCAAAGACTCCTTTTTTGATGGCGTTTATGGTGTTGTCGAGGCTCGGGTAGGCTGTTATCACGATCACGGGTATCTGGGGCTGGTATTCGAATATGTATTCGATGAGTTCCCCGCCGCCCCTCCCTCCGGGCATCACAAGGTCCGTGACGACCAGGTCGAATTTCTTTTTTTTCAGCATCTCTATGCCCTCCGGGGAGGTCCGGACAGGGGTCGTGAAATAACCGAAACTGCTCAGTATGAAGCTCAGGTTCCTCCTCAGGATGTTCTCGTCCTCGGCAAGCAGGATCTTGTGGCTCATAGAGGGAACTTGAGCTCCACGGTCGCGCCTTTCCCATCGGCGCTCCTTATCTCTATCGAGCCGTTGTATTTCCTCATGATCTGAAGGCAGACATCGAGCCCGAGCCCTATGCCCTTTTCCTTTGTCGTGTAGAGGGGGGAGAATATGTACGCCTTTATCTCTTCCGGTATCCCGGGGCCCGTGTCCTCGATGGCCACCTTGAGGGCCTTATCTTCCTTTTTTGTGCTGATCGTTATCATTTTCATATTATTGCCCGACTCCAATGCCTCTATCGAGTTCTTTATTACGTTGAGGAGCACCTGCTTCAGGTGCCCCTCGTAACAGATCAGGGGCGGGAGGTCAGGGGCAAAATCGCTGAGAAGGGCTATCCCCTTTCCGGAGAGCTTCCTCTGAAGAATCCCTATGACATTTGCTATCTCGGCATTTATATCGAGTGACTGAAGGGTGTTGTCATTGGGCCTGTAGACGTCGAGTATCCCGCTGACTATGCCCGACATCCTCTCTATCTCGTCCGTTATCTCCTTCAAGGATTCGGCCCTCGCCCGGCTGTCCATCTTAATGCCCTTCAGGATAAAGAGGGCCGTCTCTATATTGGCAAGCGAATTATTTATCTCGTGGGCGATTTCTGCCGCTATTATGCCCTTTGCGGCGAATTTTTCGGCCTCTATTAGCCTTTGGGACATCTCCTTGTCCTTCGTGATGTCCCTCGCAATTACCATCAAACCGACGGGCGACTCGTTTTCCATGATGAGGCTTGAATTTACGGAGAGGTATACCTTTTTGAGGTCCTTTGTCATCATGGCCACCTCGACTATACTGGGACCTTCCTGTGAGAATGCCTCATTGAAATACCTCATCCCTTTCCCTATGCTCTCTTCGTCCAGAAAGGCCGAGAAGTGCTTCCCTATGATCTCGCCCAGCGGATAGCCGGATATCTCGAGACCTTTCTTATTGACGAACGTGACCTCGCCCTTTTTGTCCAGAAGGACGATTATATCCCCGGCATTCTCCATGAGGTCGAAATATCTCCTCTCGGAAACGCTTACCCTCTCATATGCCTGCTGAAGCTTCCGGTGGTTTTCCTCGAGGTGCTTTACGGCCTCTACAAGCACCAGTTTCTTATCGAGCCTGTTCCTGAAGAAGCCGGTCCTCTTTTCGGCGACCTCCCATTTCAGCTCGAATATGCAGCTTGCGGCCCCGAGTTTTATCCCTTTCCGGACCTGTCCTTTTATCTCGTTTTCGGGCGCCATGCACCGGTGCTCATTAATGACGCCGGGGGGGAGCCCGAAGAACTCAGGTATCACGCTGAAAAGCCCCTGGTTGTAAAGGCAGGCGCCCCTCGTCTGCCTGCCCTTTATGCCTATCTCAAGGAGCGCGCTGCCCTTCCTCGCATTCAATACGGAGATATGCCCGGCCTCCTTCGTGAAATAGCGCGCTATCTTGGGGGTATATTTAATCAGGCGCTCGGGGGAAAGGAACAGGTTCCCAAGCAGGTTTACCAGCCCCAAGGACTTAAGGTTGAAGACACTCCTTCCGATCTGGAACATTATATTCTCATCCTGAAAAAGCTCCGCAAGCCTCTCTTCGAGCATCCTTTCATACGTCCAGGGTATCCAGTTGTTGTTATCGGTCAAATAAGTCTCGGTATAAGGTATGTCGCGGAGCAGAGGAGAGAGGAATTCGGGGCGGGTCGTCCTCACGTAATGGATGAAGCTGTTAGTTATCCGGCAGCTTATCTCGCTCGTTTCCATAAATGGATGAACATACCACTCCGGGGTGAATTTTGGCAAGATTAGATGGACAAAATAAAAAGCCCGCTTATGAACGGGCGTTAAGATTCCTGCCACCTCAGCAACCCCTCTTTCCGGCTTTCGCCGGGAAGGTAGCTTTGCGCCATACGGTTACCCGTATTTTGCCTTTTATGGGATGGCAGTTCCTACCTGATTAATTTCTATCAAGGGACCTTTGTACTGTCAAGATAAAAAGGGGCTCTGCCCCCTTGACCCCCGCAAAGGGCCGAAGGCCCTTTGAACCCTCCTTAAAGGATGGGGGTCTGGGGGTTAGTCAACCCCCAGCGGGGTTCTAAGGGGCAGAGCCCCTTTTAATAGAATGGGCCTTAAGCCAGGCAACTACTTGAGGCCAGATTTTCTCCTGGGCGTTTTTGCCCACGAGCACCCCCGCATGGCGGAAGAGGATGCCCTTGTCCCCCATGTACCAGAGCACCTGTGTGTCCGTGCCTTTTATTTTTTCGAAGAAGGGCAGGACCGAGCGCGGCGTCACGATCCGGCAGTCCCGGTCTATGATGGCGAGAACCGGGAAATCTATCCTCTCCGGGCTCGCGGGAGAGCCGTCGAGCTTTAAAAGCCCCCTCATGAACACGTCATCGCGGTATAGGAGTTCCACGACCTCTTTAAACAACTTTTTCGGGAGGGGGGTCTCATCGAGCATCCAGCGCCTTACGGCCAGATGCGTCTTCATCGCTCCGGGCTCGGAGAGGCTTTCCATCAAATCCATGTTGGGATAGAAAACGAAGGTCCCGGGGTCCGCCCCGGAGGCCACCGCATCGAGAAATGAGCCCGGCACGTTCCCGAATATCCCTATCGCGTCCCGGAGCCCCCCGAATAGCGCCACCGCCGTATCGAGAGAGCCCACCCCCGCCCCGAAATGAAGGGGAGAGGCCGCAAGCACAAGCCCTTTTATCCTCTCGGGCTTGTAAGAAGAAAATATCGCGGCAAGAGTACCGCCCAACGAGTGGCCGAGGAGAAAAATCTTTTCTTCCCCGGTCTCGCCTTTTATCTTCTCGATGGATTCCGCTATGAAATTTCCGGCATATTCGGAGAGACCCAGTCCTTCATGGCCGGCAGAAGGACTCTTCCATTCAATAAGATAAACGCGAAAGCCGCCTCCAAGAAGGCGCCGCACAACACTCGCCCCGGGGAAGAGGTCCCAGAGATATGCCTTCTTTATCGGCGCAGGGACAATAAGAACAACGGGCCCGCTCTCCTGCCCGCCATAACACCGCAGATTGTATACCGCCCCCTTAAAAACAACGCGGAAGGGCGACTCCTGGGGGCCAACCCCCCCGGCCTCGAGCAAGCCACCCTGCGCTTGCAACAATGCGTCCAGCTGATCATAGATCGAGAACATGATTTATTGTTGGGGGCGGCGCTAAATTGTTCGAAACGGGAGGCTTCTGCCTCCCGTTGGGCCCCCGCTGGGGGGCCAGCCCCCCAGACCCCATCGTTTTTAAACGAGGGTTCAAAGGGCCCTCGGCCCTTTGCGGGGTTTTAAGGGGCGGAGCCCCTTATTAATTAAACCGTCCTCTCGACGGTCATAGCTATGCCCTGGCCGCCGCCTATGCAGAGCGAGGCGAGGCCGATCCTGCTTTCCCTGCGAAGCATCTCGTAGACGAGGGTGACGAGTATTCTCGTGCCGCTTGCGCCCACGGGGTGCCCGAGCGCGATTGCGCCGCCCAGGACATTGAGCTTCTCCATATCCCAGCCCATTTCCCTGTAGACCTGTATGGACTGCGAGGCGAAGGCCTCGTTCACCTCGATCAGGTCCAGGTCTTTCACCGCGAGTTTTGCCTTCCTCAAAAGGGCCTTGCAGGCGTTTATCGGCCCCAGGCCCATGAAGGCCGGGTCGAGCGCGGCCGATTCGGCCGCCGTTATCCTGAACGCCCACAGGGGATTAAGCTTTTTCAGCATCTCTTTCGAGACGACAAGCACCGCCGCGGCCCCGTCGTTTATGCCGGAGGCGTTCCCGGCCGTTATGGTCCCGTTCTTTTTGAAGGCGGGGCGGAGCTTGGCCAGAGCATCCACCGTCGTGCCGAACCGGGGATGCTCGTCCGTATCGAAGGGTTTCGGCTCGCCTCTTTCCTGCGGCACCATCACGGGCACTATCTCCTGCTTGAAGTTCCCTTCTCTTATGGCCTTTTCAGCCTTCTCCTGCGAAATAAGTGCAAAATCGTCCTGCTCCTCGCGCGTGATATGGTATTTTTCGGCGATGTTCTCGGCCGTGATGCCCATATGGCAATTGTAGAAATTGTCCCAGAGGGCGTCCGTGATAAGCGTGTCCGTCAGCTCGCCGTGGCCGAGCCTCTGCCCCCATCTTGCGCTCTTTATCACATAAGGGGCATTGGTCATGCTCTCCATGCCCCCGGCTATTATCATCTCGGCTTCACCGGAGGCTATGGCCTGTCCGGCAAGGGCGATGGATTTAAGCCCCGAGCCGCATACCTTGTTTACGGTAAAAGCGGGGATATACTCGTGCAGGCCCCCTCTTATGGCGCTCTGGCGGGCGGGGTTCTGCCCGAGCCCGGCCTGGACCACATTGCCCATTATGACCTCGCTGATTTCGTTGTTCTCTATCCCCGTCCGCCTCACCAATTCCTTTATCACGATAGCTCCCATTTCTATCGCGTCAACCGGCGAGAGAGCACCCTTGAACCTTCCAACAGCCGTCCTCACCCCGCCGATAATGTAAGCTTCCATCCTAACTTCTCTCCTTTATATTTTTATTAATGGGGGCGCCGCCCCCAGGATCCTACTAAATAAAGGGGGCGGGGCATCCCCCATTCGCGGGGTGCATAACCGCGGCAAGCTTGTTTTATTTGCTCTTTCATATTCCTGATGCGCCGCTTTCCTCATGCTCCCGCTCTGTGCGGATGCCCCGCCCCCAAACCCCATCGTTTTAAAAACGAGGGGTCCAAGGGGCCCTCGGCCCCTTGCGGGAGTCCAGAGGGCAGAGCCCTCTGTTAATTAACCTCATATCCTCATTCCCCCGTCTACCTCCAAGACTCTGCCGGTGAAGAATTCGTTCCTGATGATGAACTGCACGGCCTGGGAGATTTCTTCCATTTCGCCCAGCCTGCCCACGGGTATGTTCTGGATGATCTTATCGAGCACGTCCTGTCTTATCTTCGCGACCATTTCCGTATTGATATACCCGGGGGCGATCGCGCCCACTCTTATCCCGTAGCGGGAAAGCTCTTTGGCCCAGGTGACCGTAAGGGCGTCCACGGCGGATTTTGTGGCGGAGTAGTTTGTTTGCCCCAGGTTTCCTGCCCGGCTGATGGAGGAGATATTTATGATCACACCTTTCGTGCCGGTTTTTACCATGTGGTATGCCGCCTCCCTGCCGCAGAGGAAGACCCCCGTCAGGTTCACATTGAGCACCTTTTGCCAGTTCTCGTAAGAAAACTTTGTCACCTCATCGCCCTTTTTCCTTATAAATAGGCCGTCCGCGGTAATTCCCGCGTTATTTATGAGCACGTCGGGACAGCCGTTTTCCGATGCATATTTTTCGAAAAAGACCTCCACGTCCTTTTCGCTTGTCACGTCGAGGACATCGCCGGGGATTTGCGCCTCGGACATGAGCGCGTCCAGGTTTTCCCCGACCACATCCACGACAAAGGGCCTGGCCCCCAGGGTTTTGAGGTCGAGCGCAAACCTTTTTCCCATTCCCCTGCCCCCGCCTGTTATGATTATTTTTTTGCCGGTAATATCCATAAAAAGCCCTCCAACCTACTTCTTACTTCTTTTCCTCTTTACCCCTTAGATGAATTTTCGGGGTCCTGCCCCGGCGTCAGCTCTTCTTTCGGGGGCTCGGCGTCTCTTTCCCTCAGCCAGGATGCTAAATTGGGCGCAAGCTCTTTTTGGGACCTGGAGCCCACGAAGACCCCGATATGGCCGCCCTTGAACTCGTAAAGGGACTTATCCGTGCTCCCCACAAGGTCATTCAGGGGCCTTGTCGTATCCGGGGGGACAAGATGGTCGGCACTCGCATAGATATTAAGCAAGGGCATGGTTATCTTCTTCAGGTCCACAACCTTTTCGCCTATCACGAGCTCTCCCTTTACGAGCTTATTGTCTTGATAGAGGTCTTTCAGGAACTGTCTGAATGCCTCTCCGGCCTGCCCCGGGCTGTCGAATATCCATTTCTCCATCCTCAGGAAATTGAGGAGCTTCTCCCTGTCCTCCATGATATCGAGCATCTCTATGTACTTCCTGATGTTGAGCTGGAACGGGGCCAGCATGAGGAAGCCCTGGTTCAGAAAGTCGCCCGGTATGACCCCGTATGTATCCGTCAGGGAGTCCACGTCCCAGTACTTCGCCCAGCTGAAGAGGAGCCCCATGTTGGTGGAAAAGTCAAAGGGCGACACAAGCGTTACAAGGTTTTTTATCTTCTCCGGGTAGATGGCCGAGTATATGGCGGAGAAGGTGCCGCCCTGGCAGACGCCCATTATGTTTATCTTCTCGTGCCCTGTGCTCTCCCGTATGTAGTCCACGCAGTCGTTCAGATACTCGTTTATGTAATCGTCAAGCGTGAGATACATATCGGCCCTTGTGGGATAGCCCCAGTCGATAATGTAAAGGTCAAGGCCCCGCGCGAGAAGGTTGCGCACGAGGCTCCTGTCGGGCTGGATGTCCAGCATGTAATACCTGTTCACAAGCGCGTAAACGATAAGCACGGGGACCTTGCAGGTCTTTTCCGCCAGGGGCTTGTAATGATAGACCTGGACCTTGTCCTCGGAATAGACAAGCTCTTTTTCCGCCGTCCCCACATCGATGGCGTCAATGTGCAGGAGATTTTCCGTCCCCTTGATCAAGCCTGTTGTAAATTCGCCAATCTCCTTCAGGATGTGGCCGGTATCCGGGGCTGCAAAAGGTGTCTTCATGCACTAAGCTCCTCCTTCACCCGATAGTTCTTCAGTTCTTTTTCGAGGCCCTTCACTCTGCGCTTCAGGTCCTGCACGGTCCTGTAGAGGTCTCTCGTTTCGGACCGGAGGGCCACCGGGAGGTCGTACAGATACAGCTCCATCTGCTTGTGGAAGTCCCTCCTTACTTTCAGAGCCGCATCCATCATCTCCGATTGTGCCTTGGCGAACTCCCCGGTCCTGAAGAGCCCGGTAAATTCCTTCTCGTTCACGTCAACCCAGGTGTTCAGGAACTCGTCGAAGCCCTTCATGTCCCCGCCGCTTTTGATTTTTTCGGCAAAGGCCCTGATCACCTTTTCCATGGCCTCCATGCCCGTCCCGTAGAGGATGTGCTGAAAATGTATGCTCTTTGTGACATAGACGTTCAGGTCGTCCACCCCCCGGAGGGCAAGCTCCACCTTTTCCCTGTCCTTGCCCACGGCCGGGACATGGAAGAGCCTGCCTACCGTATTGTCGAAGGCATCGAAGAGGTTATGGAAGATGTTGAGGAACGCTTCCGGATGCCCTTCTATGAACATGGGCACGGTCTTCAAATTCCTGTTCAAAGCGTCCTGCCAGGGTCCCATGAAGCCGGTCACGGAGGTGCTCATGGCCATAAAGGCCCTGGCCGCCTGGTCGTAAAATTCCATGACTTTCTCGGGGGAGGCAAGGCCGAATATCCTGTTCAATACCTCTTTATATGCTTCGGGCTCGAAGGCGTATGTCTCAGCCTCAAAAGTCCTGTCCTGAATGGCCTTGTACAGGGGGAGCCATATCTCATAGAGGCTTGTGTAAATATTCGAGCTGGTCGAGAGCCTGACCAGAGTGTCTTTCAGAATATCCAGGTTTGAGCTCCCGGCCCTCGATATGGATTCAAGCGTGGTATTGAACCATTCATTGAACCATTTATTGCATGTTTCCATTATGTTAGGGCCGTCTTTCATTGAGCAATTTTTCATTGGGCAATGAGCCTCCTGCTTAATAAACATATTATTTTATTTATTATATACAAAAATTCGGATGCCCGTATGTGAGGAAAACACATACAGGCATCCCCCCCCTAAGGGGCAAAGCCCCCCTTTCCAATCAAACCCTGGGCGGAGCCCCCTGTTTCAAATCAAATTTTGACCTGAAGCGGGGCTTGGGATCAGGCTCCGGCGGGGACTTTCTCCTTCTCAACGGAGCTTTTCCACTTCTCCTGCATCTTGGATATCTCGTCGGTGAAGATCTTGGAGGAGTTAAGCATTGTGCTGAGCCAGGCATTGTACATCTTGAGAAAATCCTTGCCCGGGGTGCCTTCCTGCGTGCCGCCCAGGTTTATGAACGCCTCCTGGAATTTCCTCGTCGCCTCGAGCCAGTTGTCGAGGACGTCCTTCTGGGTCTTCATCCAGCCTTCGAGAAACTCTCTCTGCGAGCCGAGGAACGCCTCGAAAAACTCGCTCGCCGATTTCTTGGTCTCCTCGGTAGTCCTTTCCTCATTCATCTTCTCTTCCCTCCTGACGTTTGGTTTTGGGCTTCAATTTCCCCCTTGGTCTCTTCATTCATTCCCACCCTCCTGAATCTTTCGTTTAAATGGATAAGTGGGGGCGCTGCCCCCAGCCCCCGCAAGGGGGCCAGCCCCCTTGACCCATGTTTTTAATTTAATGGGCCTCTGACTTCAAGGTCCTGAAAAGCTCGAAGAAGTTCCTCGCTATCTCCTTGTTCATCTCGAACTGCTTGTCTATGATCGCGTGCCAGCTCTCCTGGAGGCTCTTTCCCCCGGCGGTGAATATGACGGTCTGGAGTTCCTTCAAGGTCTCCTTCAGGAACCTGTTCTCCTCCGCGAGCCTTTCGTTTTCCGAGAGCGCCTGTTCGTACTTGAAGCTCGGCACGAAGCCGAGTATTATGTAAAAATCGATGATCTTCTCAAAGATCTCCGGGGCTCGCGGATAAATGCTCTTTTCGGGGGAGAGGCTCCAGAACCTCTTGGCCGCATCGATCCCCTCCTGCTGCATCTTGAGATAGAACTCCAAAAAACCCCTCTTGAAGAGCGGGTTGGAAAAAAGGTCTGTCATGAATTTCGTCAAATCGCCGTTGAACACAGAAATGTCTCCTTATATTCCAAGCGATTATAAACCGGTCAAAGGACGCGTTTTTATGCCCAGGGCGTCCCGCCGTCCACTATCTCGTATTCCTCCCACATGTACCAGTTCCCTGTGTCCGCCAGAAAGCTGCATGTGTTGTTGAAGACCCTGAAGTGCTCCTGCACGACTTTCAAGAGGACGGTCGCGATCGCCTTCCTCTCGTCGGAGCTCGAGACGTCCCACATCTCCTTAAGGAGCTGTTCTTCCGCGTTTCCCGGCAAGCCTTTTTCGTTCAGGGATACGCGGAGCATGCGCGCCATCTCTATGCCTTCGTTCAGGCTCTTGCGCCACTTCTCCCAGTCCTGCATAAAATCCAGTGATGAAATATATTCTGCGCTTTTCATTTACTTCCCCGCCTTTCCTCATTGAGCTTCAAATAATATGCGCTTAAATAAATTACACGCTTAAATAAATCCTAAGTGAAAAGGTAAGTACAGTAAACCAAAAAAAGGTTGTGAACTCATTACTATTGACTCAGGGCCCCGAAATGGCTTATGTTGAAAGAGAAATTCCTGTAAAGAAAGGAGAACCCATGGGCTGCGGAAAATGCGGACCGAAAGGGACAAAGAAGACGGCGGGGAAAACGGCCACAAAGAAAACAACCAAGAAGAAATAACGCTCAAGGAAAGAGGGCCGGGCATATGCCCGGCCCTCTTTTCAGATTTTTAAAATTTGAGATTTGAGATTTCAGATCTGAGATTTTGAAATTTGAGATTTAAAAGAGTTCTTCGCCGGAGGCCTTATGCCTCGCCGAATGCCTTGCCTGCCGCTCACGCGCCGGCAAAGAAGATAAATCACGTATATTAATATCCCTTTGCGGGAAAGGTATCGTTATTCCCTCCTTCGCGAAGGCCTTGTAGACGGCCCTGTTCAGCTCGTGGATTGCAAGCCACCGCGAAAGAGGCTCTTTGGCCCAGCAGAGCAGTTCGTAATTAAGCCCGCTGTCCCCGAACGATTTGAACCTCGCTATGGGCGCGGGTTCGGAAAGCACCTTCTCGTTAGACGAGGCGACCTCAAGAAGGATTTTCTCAACCGTGTCTATATCGCTCCCGTAGGCCACCGAGACGGCGATCCTGAACCGAAGGTCCGGTATGGGGGCGCTTTCGTTGACGATCCTGGAGGAGGCGATCACCGAATTGGGTATGGTGATGAGAATATTGTCGAGGGTCCTTATCCTCGTGCTGCGGAGGCCGATGCTAACCACTTCCCCTCCGTCCCCATTGTCGAGGACTATGAAGTCCCCCACCTTGTAGGGCTTGTCCATGAATATGCTCAACCCGCCGAAGAAATTGGAAAGGGTGTCCTTTGCGGCAATCGCCACGGCAACGCCCGCAATCCCGGCGGAGGCCAGGAGCGGCGTGATATTCACCCTCCAGATGGAAAGGACAACCATTAAAGAGAGAAGCACGAGTACGATCTTCGAGACGTTCTCCACAAGCGGGAGTATGTCCTTTCCAAGCCCGGTCACGTCCGAAACCTTCTCCACCGAATGTTCGAGGACCGCGTTCGTGATCTTTATGGCGGCTATCGTCCAGATCACAGCCATAAGGGAATAGACCGCATTATCCGTATAGAAGAGGAGCCCGCTCCCCGGTTTCAGATATTTGATCGCTATGGCGAGTCCCACAAGAATTATGGAGAAATACACCGGCCTGTGCACTGCATCTATTATCCTGTCGTCGAGGGCGGATTTTGTGGACCTCGTGAACCTCCTCAAGACCTTCTCCACAAGGTAATCGGCCGCCTTCGCCACAAGCGTGAAGAGGAGCACCGAGATAAGCGCGTTCACATAGGGGGAGCCGGATATGTTCAAGGATTCCACGAGCCCGGTCATCTTTTCAGTCCTCCTCGGTTGTTAAATTACCCAAGCGGCGCAATATTGGTCAAGTTTTTTTTATTAATTTCGTTGACATTGCGGGCCCAAGTTGTAAAATACAGAAATTTTTCTAACTTTCATTTCCAAGGAGGGGGCATGAGGCAAGCTGTTTGGAGAGTATTGTTTTTCATGTTTGTTTTAGTCCTGGTCTCGGGGAAGAGTTTTGCGGGAGAGCCTTATGCTGCAAGCGGGTTCTATATCGGAGGCGACATCTATCATCACAGCATATCAGGGGATTTCGAGGGGGACAGGGCCTATCAAGCGGCCCCGGAACTCGAGCCTGCGCTCGTATTTATAGGCGAAATCGATAACGGCCCCGGTTGGGGGGCAAGGCTCGGCTACAGGGGCCCCTATTACGCCGTGGAGTTTGCCTACCTGAGCTCAAGACATGACGATGTTAATGAAATAATAGATGCAATAATCGAAAATGGATCAAGAAAAGGGACGACCGCGATCGACATGCTCGACCTCAATCTGAAATATTTCTTCCTCAGGGACAAGAAGCTCCAGCCCTTTGTCCTCCTGGGGGCAAGCTATATCTGGCTTGAGCAGAGGGACAGGTTCTTCGGATTATCCGAGGACGAAGAGGAGATAATCGATATAAAAGACGCCAAATACAACAATTTCGCCTTGAATGTGGGGGCGGGGCTTTCGTATCTTGTCACTCCAAAAATCGCGCTTAATACGGGCGTGAATTACAGGTGGACGGAATTTGACGAAATCAGGGGGTTCGAGGCAGGCGAGCTTGACCCTCCCATCGAATTCAGCATGCTCAGCATTAATTTAGGCCTGACCTACACCTTTCCATTGAGATAAAAAATATACCTTAAAGAACAAAGGGGCCGGATTTATCCGGCCCCTTTTTGTAGCCGCAACCTTCAGGTTGCGCCATCCTTCTTTCTGGAATCGAACTCATCCATGAGGGCGGCGAGTTTTTTCCAGTCGCAGCGCTGGAGGTTTTGCGCCTGCGTATGCAGATACCCTTTTTCCACCGCCCGCCTTCTCTCCTCCCCGTCGGTTATCCCGTAGAAGGGAAGCATTATATAAAATGCCCTCTCCGCATATTCCTTTATCGGGGTGAGCACGTCCTCTCTCCTTGTGAAGAACGGGTCCTCGCCCTCCGCGCACGGCTTCCCGAAGACATTGAACTGCCTGCACGACACGGGCCTCATGGGATGAATGGAACAGGCGCCTTCAACAAGGAAAGGGCATGGAGGCCCCGCGCCCCCGGCCCTTAATTGCGCCTTGAGTTTTTCCCTTGAAGGGCCATTTATCTTTTCCGTAGAGTACCAGTAAATGCCCACTATCTCCAGGGGATAAAGAGGGATGTCGGTGTGCGCCCGGCAGCAATTGGCGCACCCCCTTTTGCAGGCGAGCTTAAAACCCCCTTTCCTCTCTTTCTTTATGGCCCTTGCCACGCCCTGATCTATAACGGCATACGCATCCAGCAAGAGGGGAAGCCAGGGGTGGCGGGTCTCTTCGGGGAACTTAAGGCGGTCCATGGCTTCAAAAATTATAAGCCACCCTCATCGGAAAACTCAATTTATGGACAGGGCGGGATATCCACCCCCGCTCCTTTAAACAGGCGGGATCCGCTTTTCGGGCTGAGTATTCTTCCAGGAGATGTACTTGCAGAGGTCATCCAGGTCCGCAAAGAGGGTGGCCGCATTTATCCCGCACCGGTCGAGCTGGCCCCGCAGTTCCTCAAACCTGCCTGCCGGGACCACGAGCTTCACGATCCGGCTCTTGAAGTCCTTGTTCCTGTTCAGTGGGATGAAGCTTGACCCCTCGATATACCTGTGCACGGTAAAGGCCGCGGCCTGAGCCGTAATCCTCCTCGTTATATGGCTCGGCTCGTAGACCATAGTCCTGGCCACGGCAAAAGGGTTTTTCTCCTCCGAGATATTCACGAAGTCCTCTTCGCGCGATTTCAGGACCCAAACTATGCCCTCCGGGGGCTCTCCTCCGGGTTCCTCCTCGTGCTTTTCAACCGTGAACCACAAGGCGGCAAGCGGGTTTTTCGTCCAGTCGAGGAGCCGGGTGGGAAGGCCGTGATGCTCCGCAAGCGTAAGCCATTCCCAGTCGCTCTCGGGATGCGGCCCCATTATATAGGGCAGGCTGAAGCGCTTGAAGTCCTCGAACATCTTTCTCTCGTGCTTGAGAAGGTCCCCCTCGGCAAGTCCCGCGCGCGCTATCTTGGGCAGGAGGTCCGTGTCCTTCCTCTGCCCCCTGAACAGCACATAGGGCTCCCTGCAATCGGTCTCCACGAAATGGATGTATTCGCTAAGGCTCTCTATAGGGAGCGTCCTTATCCCGCCCTCGGCCTTCATTTATTTAGAATACCTCATTCCTCTCCGGCCCGCACGGGCCTGCGGAGTTCCTTTTTTTCGGAAACGGCCCTCTTCCGGGCGAGCATCTTCTCTTTTGCCCGCTTGGAGCGCTTTCTCTTCTGGCGGCGAAGCTTTTCAATCCTCTGCCGCTCCTCCGATTCCTTTCCCTTTATGAGGTCTTCTATCTTGTTTGCAAGTATCACGCGCGCATAATAACGGTTCATGGCCTGCGAGCGCCCCTTCTGGCATTTTACCTCCACCCCCGTGGGGATATGCCTCAGGTATACGCAGGTCGCCACCTTGTTCACGTGCTGCCCCCCGCGCCCTCCGGAACGGATAAAAGACTCTTGGATATCGGCCTCGCGGATGCCCAAACGCTCCATCCGCTCCTTCAGGGCCTCTTCCTTCTCTGGGGTCACCGGAAATATTCCCATTCATTTAATATAGCGCTTCATCATCAACTTTACAAAGCCAGGCCCCTTTGGCTAAAATTATATGTTTAAGAGGAGAGGTGGCCGAGTAGGTCGAAGGCAGCCGCCTGCTAAGCGGTTGTGGGGGTAACACCTCACCCAGGGTTCGAATCCCTGCCTCTCCGTCATGAGCTGCGAAAAATATTCACTCCAAGGAGGATTTTTTTGATGGTGAAGAGATTGTCTCTCGTGGTGCTTGCGCTTTTAATGGTGTTCACCTTTGCCTGCAAGAAGAAAGAGGAGGCCCCGCAGGCGCCTCAGCAGATGCCCCCGGCCGGCATGCCCGGCGGAATGCCCGGCGGCGGAGTAGTCGTCCCGCCCGTTGCGCCCGAGGTGAGCGTCCCCGCCGATGTGAAGGCCAAATGGACCGGCGTCGTCATAACCGTGCAGGAGAAGGCCACAGGGAAGGCCCAGGACGTGAAGATCAACATGGGACAAGAGGCGGCGGTCCCCGGCACAACGCTCAAGATCAAGGCCCTCGAGTTCCTCCCCGACTTCAGGATGGAAGGGGAGAAGATCACCTCCGTCAGCAACGAGCCCAA
>Ga0214473_10005617_pt1 | contig 15007 bp, 21 predicted proteins | sample RVTome_7_FD_203509 | JGI IMG/M metagenome (GOLD analysis project Ga0214473, IMG submission 203509) | Soil microbial communities from uranium-contaminated site in the Upper Colorado River Basin, Wyoming, United States - RVT98D197 | ecosystem: Environmental > Terrestrial > Soil > Contaminated >... | reverse complement strand
CTGGACGTAGACGCCGGTGGACGTGTAGTTGCGGACATCCGAGCCGTCCGTGGCGACACCATCCTGCAGCGTCCCGGTGGAGTCGGCGACGAGATCGACTTCGTCCCCTTCCATGAAGTTGTTGATCGTCCCGTAAGCCTCGTCGATCAGGATCTTGACGAAGTTCGCGTTGGTGCTCCGGGACTGGAGATAGTCGGTCGCCTTGGCGACCGTGGAAATCCGCCCCAGGACCGTCACCTTGTGGGTGCTCTCGCCCGTGGCCCGGTAGGAGCTGTAGCTGACGGCGTCCTGACGGACCGTCTTGTCCGCGCAGCCCACCATGTCCTCGATGAGCTGATCCACCTTCATGGCGGGGAGACTGTTGAGGAACAGCCACTGCACGGGTATCGCGAGGTTGCCGATATTGGCGTGGAGATAGAGAGTCCGGGTGATATGGCCGACGTGCGGAGATTGCGCGGCCGAGGGGACGGGCGCGAGGGTGCCGTCGTAGTTCGACGCTTCGGTCATCCGGGCGGCGTTGCCGATGTCGATGGCCGTGACGCCGTAGGGTCCCATCGAGCGGAGCACGCCGGCGGAGCCGACGCGCCACCCGTGCTGGACCGCGAACAGGCGGCCCAGATCCGCGACGGACCCGTCGCTGGTTTTGATGCCGGCGCTGACGCGCTCGGCTTTTTCCAAAAGGGGCATCCGCACCTTGCTGGAGGCACGGAACATGGCGGGCATGCGCTCCTCGATCACATTCGAGGAGATAGAGGTAAGGTCTGCCATCGTAGTGTCCTTTCACGTTCGGTTGACTGTCACAAAACGATCAGGGCACTGTGTCCGGTCGGGTGGCGGATTACGCGCCGCCGGCCGCCTGCTTCGCCAACGCGAGAATGAAAGCCTTCTTCTCGTTGTCGAAGTAGTGGGGGTCGGACCTGGGTAATTCCTTCACCGTCTCGTGGGATAGGACCGTCAATGGCGTTTGGCCCGGCTCGCTCGCGCCCAGCAAAATGGGTTGGGGAGCGGCCAGGGGCAGGATAGTGTCGAGGTCGAGACTCTTCACGCCCTCGTTGACGATACCGGGCATTTCTGCCAGGATATCGCCACTGCCTGCGGCCCGCATTTGATCGATGCGTCTTAGAGAATCCGTCGTTACAGTGCGTTTCGCGATATTCTCCATGGAGGCAAGCAGGGCCTTGATTTGGGGATTCGTCTTGGCCTGTTCCCGGTACTTGCTGAGCTGGGGATGCTTGTCCAGGGATTCCTTGATGATGGTATCGAGCGTTTTCGTGGCGTCCTCGCTCATCTTCTCGCCCATGAAGGCGAGGTGGTGCGCGGACGGGATCAGTTGCCGTAGTTCCGGGTCCAGATCGTCGATAGTGATCTTGCCCGGGGCCCGGCGGCGCGCCGGGGAACCGGCCGGGGCGGCGTCGGAGTCGGGCGCGGGGGCGATGGCTTCCTGTACCTCCGCCGTGAGATGCTCCGCCGCGACGCCGATACTCTCGGCCACCAGGGCCATGGCTTCTGCGGACGGCATTTCGCCCTGTTCCAGCGCCGCGCGAAAGGACTCGAACTTCTTTTTGAATTCGGCCATTTCCCGCTTGTCCTTGGCCGCCGAGGTCGTCATGCTCTTCGACTGCGCGCCCTCCCAGACGCTGAATTTCACCGGCTGGCCGTCGATCTTGTGCTCGACCGTGAGCGCCTCCATCTGGGCGCGGGTGAGCGGCTGCGCGGGGTCGAGGACCATGACCCCCAGCTTGTCGCCGAGAGCGGGAACGGCCTTTTTCAGCGCCTCCATCTGCTCCGGCGTGGGATTTTCGAGATCGATCTCCATCTTACAGAAGCTCCTGCTGTATTAGGAAAACATATCGTCCATGAAGGAAGTCTAATAACGCCCAGCGCGCCGCGCCAAGAGGAAAAATGACAAAGGGGGAAGAATTTCTTAGGGAGGCCCGCCGCGCGGGGTACTACATGGCCAGGGCCCCCGGCCCCGGCGCCGTCATCCGCTCCTCCAACTGCTGACGCATGATCTCCTCCTGCGCGGCGTCCTCGATGCTCGGCATGGCGGCCGGGAGGATTCCCAGCGCATCTTCATGCCGCTTGAGGTGCGCCAAAATACGCTGCCGGACCGGCGGGGCGGCCAGGCTGAACCGGATGGTGGCGACCAGCTCCCGATGGACCTCCACGTGGATATTGTGCATGTCGGCGCTCTCGCTGAGCAGGACGCCCACCTGCTCCTCGCTGCCCTGCGGCACGGTCTGGCCGTCATGGAAGAGCAGGAGATTCTCCACGCGGGCCTTGCAATAGTTCTGCCATTCGGTCTCGTTGCAGACGGGCAGGTCCAGGTTCAATAGGCGCGCCTTGATCCGGTACTGGGAGGCCGTGATCGTCTTGAGCCGGAAAAACTGGTCGTTCAACTCCAGCTTCAACTGCTCTTTCGAGACGGGCAGCATGCTCTGAATCGTGACGTGGACCTTGTCGGGATGGGGAATCCCGTTGGCCCCGATGTCCAGCATGCCGCTCTGGGGATTGTAGATGATCCCGGCCAGCGAATCATCGAGCAGGGTGATGGCGTTGACCTCCGTCGATTGCCAGTTGCGCAGGGCGCGGCACAACGCGGCGCTGTACACGTCCGACAGGCCGGACGCCACGCCCGCCGCCGTGGGGGATAACGGGATGTTCGATGCTTCCATCAGGGCCCCGAGCGCGCTGCGGCTATCGACGCGGCCCGGCGCTTCCCCCCGCGTCATGGCCTGGGGCTGATTCGCCAGGCGGTCCCCGAGCGCCACGCCCAGATTGGCCACGGCAATCGGCATAGTGCCCGCGTTGAACGGATTGAACTGGAAGATGCTCTGGTTGGGCGGGCTCATGCCGTCCGGATCGTACAACTGGAATTTCCGGCCGCCCTTGGCGACCAGGGCATGAGCGTTGATCCCCCAGCTCGCGGGCATGAACGTCGTGCCGTACAGGTCCATGTCCTGCTGATTCTTGAAGGCGGCGGCAATGGCCCCTTCCGTCTCCTGATTCATCGGAATCTGCAATTCCATCCAGGCCCGCGACCAGAACCCGCCGGCGTCGATGTCGTGGATCGTCGTGACGGGCCGGTAGATGCGATAGCCTTTGAATGTGTCCCGGCGCAGCAGCTTGCCGGACACGAAGACCAACTGCTCCTCCAGGTAGCCCCGGTCGTCCCAGAGGTAGACGACCCCGCATTTCATGACCTCCATGCGGTCGGTCTTACCCCGGTCCGCGCCGTTGCCCCGGCCGCCCGGGCCGCTGTCCGAGCGGCCCGGGCCGGCGACGAAGGCGTCCCAGGCCGCATCCGGGTCTTCGGCCGAGCCCGGCAGATCGCCCCGGGCCACTTCGGTCTTGTCGGCGGCGGCCAGCACGCCCCGTTTCGCGCCGGAGGCCGCATGCTTGGCCCGGATGCGCTCCACGGCCATGTTCTTGAGGATGATGAGCCCGCGCGCCTCGGACGGCTTGCTCAGATCGACCGGAATCGGCGTGAAGTCCCACGGTTGCAGGCATTCGATCCGGCTCAGCTTGGGATCGTCCTCGTCGTCGGCCAGCTCCAGGCCCACCGTGCCGTAACAGAGGATCGGGGGCAGCATGTCGCGCTTCAGCCGGTCCAACTGCTTCGTCGGGAACATCTCGCGCAGGACCGCCTGCGCGACCGCCGCCGACCGCAGGCCGTCCAGGCTCTGGACGTTCGGCACGACGCGCGGCGTGAAGTCCATGCCCAGCAGCCGGCCCAACTGCGTCGTGTAATTGCTCAGCAATTGCTCGAACACGAACTTGAGGCGGCCCCGCTCGTCCACGTAGGAGCCCTTCACGGAGCCGCTCTTGAAGTTCATGGTGAAGATGCGCATGCCCTGCAGGTACATGCGGGTCCGACTCCACGACGCCCGGTGGGGGGCGCGCAGCTCCCGCCCCCGCTCCAGCAGGTTCTTATACGTGGCCTCGGCATCCTGCGTGTCCGGCGGAAAAACACTCTCGTAACTCATAGCTTCTGCCCTTCCCAGACAGAAGCTCGATCCGTTCCATCATTCGTTCGGTACTTCTTCCGGCAACCTATCGTCGGCCAGCTCATACTGGGGCGACTCGTGGAGCGCCACGGGAAACGGCGGCTCCGGCGCCGCCGGGACAGTGAAGGGCGACGCCCCCCGCCGGTCGTGGGCGTCGCTGTGCCGCAGGAGGTCGCCCGCCAGGTGGTAATTGCCCGTGTCGGCCAACGTCCGGCTGGCCAGCAGCTCGCTGACGATGCTGTGGGTATCGTGCTGGAGGCGCTCCAGTGAACCCATGACACGGGCGCATAGCCGGTAGGTCATAATCACCGCAATCCAGGTGGGAGCAATCGCCCACAAGCCGAACAGGATTAGCTCAATTGCGACCCAAGTTGTCATGTCTTGCCCTTTCTGCGTCCTTGAGGAAATCGTCGAAAGTCCTAAGTGATTTCACGCTCCCTATCAGAATGACTTCAAGAACGATTCTATCGATAATACTCCGTCCGTGGTAAATTCTTCCACTTTTTTCCGGGTGTCTTCGTACCAGTTCATCGGCATATAGGGGGCTGCCTTAAAGGCGTTCCGGCGCACGGTAACGGTCAGCGAATCGCTGGGAAGACCGAGGACCTGGAACATCCTCTCGGTAAACCACTCGGCGAACGTCTGTGCCTGCGCCTTTGCGGAAAGTACGGGGTTGGAGTGAATCATCGCCCACGCCGCCGCGACCTCGCTCCGGAACGGCTCGCAGGCCGCCAGATCGCGGGGAATCTCAGACTCCGATGACGATAGGTTTGTCCCAGACATTCGACAGGTCTCCCTGATCGGCTTGACTATTGTCCCACTGCTGTTTTATCAGGGCGGTCAGGTATTCCGGCCGCAGGTCCCGCAGCGGCATCCCGACCAGGCCCCGCTCGCCCTTGAGGTAGGGCTGGCCGGTCCGAATCAGCGTCAGGACATCCTGGACCGGATCGGCCCCGTAACTCGGACCCGACGCGCCCTTGCCATGCTTGATGTACCCGCTCATGGCCTCCATGTCAATGATGTCGTCGTGCTGAAGCTGCTCCAGGTCCACGGTGAAATACTGGAACTGCTTGCCCCGCTCGTTGAACGGCCATTTGTTCCGGTAATCGGCGCAGAACTTCACGGCCCCCCGCAGCAGCGGGTACTGGAACACGGTCTCGATGCGCCGGCCCTTGCTCCGCCGGTCGCCCAGCTCCGCCGGATAGTCCACCGGGACGATGCCGGGCCGCCAGTCGGCGGGGATCAGACCCTCCGATTCGCCCTCGTACATCCGTTTCGTGACCGCGTTGACCAGGAGGGACTGCGCCGCCACGGACTCCAGCCCGATCAGATGGACCCGCCAGGCCGCGCCCCAGCGGATCAGCAACTCGATGAACTGCGTATCGGGCATGCGGCCCGCCCATAAGTCCAATTCCCATAGAGTGTTGCGGCTGTCGAACCCGAGAATCCCCAACGCCTTCAGGTCACTGCGGGCCGTGCGGGTCTTCGCCCAATCGACCAGGGCGATCCGGTAGAGGCCGTCGAAGTACCTCCGGGCGTTCTGCGTATCGATCTGCCACATCCGCCGGCCGTCGAACTGGTTGTAGCCCCGGAAATAGTGATAGGTCAGTTGCGCGTCGGGATGCGGCAGGTGGGGCGTGTTCCGGTCGTCGATATTCTCCGGCAGCTTGTCCACGTTGTACTCGTTGGGAACGTGCTCCACATGCAGCAACCGCTCCGCCTCCTGCACGGGATTGTTGTCGTACTCGCTGTCGTAGTGGCTCCCCATGTTGAGCCGGATCCATTCCAGGTAAGCCACACTCCACATCTGCGGCCACGCGGAGCTCACTACGGCCCTCGTCTGGCGGTCGCGCCCGCCGGCAGACTGGATCCGCACGTTCCAGGAAGCGTACTTGACATCCTTCGTGAAGCAAGCGTAGTACAGGTAGCTCCGCTCCCCCAGCATGGTCCCGATCCAGTAGAAGCGCAGCCGGTTGGGCCGGAGCATCGGCAGCCACGTCTTCAGCATGGTGTCCTCGAGCTTCGCCGACAGCTCCGCGTACCGCTCCTGCACCTTGCAATCCGGGTCGTACTCCGGATCGTCCACGATCATAATGCTGGTGCGCGTGCCCCGCTGCCGGCTGCCGACCGTGAGATTCTCCAGGATCGCCCCGTTCCGCAGCCACAGAATCTTCTCCTGCCACGGCTTGTTGTCCCGCTTGCCCTGCGGCTGGAGCCGGCCGAAGTCGTCGATGATCCGCGCATTGTTGCCGATCTGGATCATAATGGGCCGGACCTTGCGGGCGATCAGCTTCTCGGTCGCATGCTGTACGACGACCTCGCGGTGGGGATGGGCGACAATCTCCAGCAGCGGCTTTTCCTTGGAGAAAAGCGTGCTCTTGCCGCCGCCGCGCGGATAGGCTTGGACGTTCAGCCGGAACCGGTGATAGTCCTGCAACATGAGCAAGTGGCCGGGGGCGGATTCGAGCAGGCCGTCTTCCCCGTAGAACTCGTACTGCTGCGGCCGCAGATAATACTCCCGGAAGAACAGGTGGGCCGCCAGGGAAGCCGCCACCGTGGACTCGTCCCGGACGACGAAGACGCGGGCCGCGCGCTGACCGTCCGGCGTCAACGCCGCATAGTCGGGCGGCAGGGGATAGTACGGATTGTTCACGGGAGAAAACAATCAATCATGCTCCGGACCGGAGACGGCCGCCGCGCGCGCCAAACTGTCCCCGACCACCTCGAAGAGCGCCAGCGACGCGGCGATATTCACGTCCAGCCGGCCCCCGGACAAATAAGAACCCCGCAGGTGGACGATGACCGGCCAATAGGAGGCCAGACGCCGGTCGTCGCGCAGATAGCCGAACGCCGCCTGCGCGACCGCCAGGTTCGAGGAGCGCTGCCGCCAGTGGGCCGGCGCCTCCAGGACCTGCGCGCTCACCATGCGGGCCAGTTGGAGCGCCAGGGCGCTCACGCGCAGCTCCGCGTGAATGCGGCGCCGCAGCCGCGCGAGCTTCTCCGGCTCAGGTAATCCCGCCCAGGGGCCGGGTGGGGGGACGATGGATGTTGGGATTGTCGGCGCGGTCGTCGCGGTAGAAATCGTCCTCACCGGTTCCAGTATCGGCTCCGGCGGAGAGGGCGGTACGGGCGGGACTGTCGAAGATTTCGGCGGGTGCTGCTTCGCCATCGGGTGTCTCCTGTAAATGCTGCATCGTTACGCGCACACTGCGCATCGTCATCTCCAGCGACTGCACGGGGACCGGAACCTGTACCTGGCCCAGCGGGTCCGTCGCGCCCGCCGGCAGCCGGCCCGCCGGCTGCACCCAGAGGCCCCGCATCTTCAACGCGGACCGCAGGATCCCGTCCAACTGCTTCATCGCCCACTGCGCCACCTTCACATCCCCGCTGTCCAACATCCCGAACAAACGCTCGAGCTTGCCCCGGGCATCGTACCGGTGCCGCCGGAACTCCTCCATCAACACGTTCAAATCGTAGTACGCCGCAATCGACTCCGAAGCGTCCGGATGGACCTCCGTACGCCGCATCAGCGTCACCAGCGGGTCCTCAGTCGTCGCCAGCTCGTCAACCATCAGCCGCACCACGTACGAACGGCCCGGGCGGCAAGGTCACCAGGGCGTTCAAGACCTGACCGGCAACTAGGACGCGGTCTGAAAATACTCCGGCGCGGCGCCGGCCAGCTTCTTCTCGGCATCCCGGCACTCCCGACACACCGGCTCCACCCGGTACGTGTGCAAATCGAAATTCTCCTTCGTCTGCGGCAATAACCGAAAACACCGGCTGCACGGCAAAACCCCCGACCGCAAACGCGACGGAACCCCCAACGCCGGACCCCGCAAAATCAACGCCACCCGCGCCGCCGACTCCGGACCCGCCGCCGCCACCGCCCGATTCACCCACGCCAACCACGCCGCACCCCCCCCAAAACGCCGCGCGTACCCCAACGACGCCTGCCGCCTCCCACACGCCCGGCATAAAGGCTGCAACTCCCCCCGCCGGACCGTCCAATACGCCGCCAACGGCGGCGGATGAACGCCCACGTGACCCGGACAATGACACCGCATACGCCCAACCACCCCTAAAAGAAATTCTTATCCTAAACATTTCTGCACCCAAAACAAGACCCCGTCAAGAAAATTACTCCCCAAATTTCCGTTGACAGAACCTTACACCCGTGGTATCTGCTCGGCGCAGAGAAAGTCCCTAGGCACTGCCTACGCAGCATCACAGAGCCCGCTGCTCCGGAAACAGGGTACGAACCGCTACGCGACCCAACCCTCAGAACAAAAAATCCCCAGGAAAACAGCCCGGACTCCTATTCTCGTGAAAGAGGTTTGCGGCTGGCTGCTGCCGAATCGGCGGGGGCCGGCAGGGGGGTCTCTCCTGCCCCCGGGCGGCCGGCGCCGGGCTCACAATCCCAGCGACGGACGCTGCCAGGAGCGCGGAGGACCCGCATTATTGATGCCGCAAGCGGGGTATATAGGCGGCCGGCGTGGACGATCGCCTGCTGCGCGGGTGTCGTGTGGAAGACGGGGCCAAAGCTCGATCAGTCTGGCCAGGTCTGGGTCCACGGGGACGTTTTGGCCGTTTAGTGTGCCGGATTCTGTGCCGGTCTGCGCTGAAATCGTGGTTTTTGATAGCACCAAGGCGGTTTGTTCAAGTCCAGAAAAGACCCGAAGGATGAGCCATTGAAGGTAAACGACCACGCCGTCGACAGCCTTCGCTATGCCAGTTTTGGCGTGGAGGGCACCGGCTACTTTTCGCAGTGTGACTTATCGTGAGGACCCGAACCCGGCTGCTCGGTCCAATTAGGAGTTGCCCCTAAGTAGGAATCACTCCTAAGTAGGATAGAATCCTAACTGATGCCTACCTGGGTTTCTTTGGTCCGGCGCTTGGGGCGCATACGATTACTGGATTGTTGCTACGCGCGCGACGGATTCCGCGACAGAGTGTCAGAGGAAATTTCGGCGGGGAGATCGTCGATCCTGGAGGCTGTGGGTGGTTTTTGGGCTACAGATTCGCCCTTTTTGGCCGTTTTTCGGGCAATGCGTGGCTTCGGAGGTCCTTCGGAGGGGCTTCGGAGGGGCTCCGAAGCGGCTAATGGTGCCGATTTGACCCGTGCCCGATGCTCCGCCTGCGCGACGCGGTTGTACTCGCGGCGCTGGGCCTCAGTTTGGATTTTGCGATAGAATTTCTGCGACGGGACATGGTACTGGTACTGGCCCTCGCGCACCAGGCGGCGGCCGTCGCACTCCTTGTTGCGGCTGTCCGGGTCGGGCCGGCACAGATAGGAAATGGCAGCGTTGATCTCCTCCTGCGTCCCCCCCAGGACGTCGGCGACCTGCTTCGGGTTGAGCTCGACGCGGCCACACACCGCGTGGGCGATGACGTAGCCCCACACGGCGAATACCGGACACCCGGCCCCGTACATGGAGCCCTCGTACATGGCGGCGAACGCTTTTCCGTACATTGTGTATCCTTTATCCTAAGAATAGCGCATGGCCCTCAGACTATCGCCGCCCGTCCTCCCTGTCAATGATATTTTTTTGACAGTCAGCACAAATAAATAGCTCCCTAAGTCGTTATCGTACAATGGTTTATAGCTATTTGCATCTCAGGTGTCACCATTCTGTCAAAAAACACTTGACAACGCCGGCGCGCTCCCGTAGAGTATGGATATGAGCCTTGCCAGCAATCACGACTATACACCACATACCACGCGGGCGCATGGGTCTCGCACATGCCCGGCAAGGCTCGCGATTCCCCGCGCCCGCGCATTTTGAAAGGGTTGAAAATGGCAACGTACCGAGCGAACAATGGCCGCGTCGTGGACACCGACAAAATGGACAACATCGCCGACCTGAGCCATGAGGGCTGCTACGGCAATGTCGATTGCACCCTGTACCGCACGCGCAAGAGCCACCAGTGGTACATTGTGAGCGAGTCCTCATGGGCCGGCGATGGCTCCATCAGCAACGCCGAGGCAATCGGTCTGACCGAGGCGGCCGGCCTCATCATGGAGCATTGCCCTGATGAGATCTCCGATTACCCGGAGCTTGCTCCCCATGTGAGCGAGGTGGTCGATGAGTAAGGCCGAAACGCCCCGCCTGGGGGCGTCCGGTGGTAGTGCCACCGCTGATGAGGCCCCGGATTGGGTCGGCTTTACCCCGCGACGCGGGGAGAAAGAGAGTGAGAACATGCAACGCACGCTCACAACCCAGCGCACCGCAATCGAGTTTGATCTGCCCCGCGACCCGTACATCCCCAACACCAGTAGTCCGCGATGTTGCGATTACATCAACCATCGCGTTGCGGCCCTCACCCGAGCCTATCCCAACGCTGAGCGAGTGTACTGCACGATCAGCCAGGACCGTCGCAATGTGATCCGCATTGTCCTCCCGATCCGGCACACGTACAGCCGGGCGGCCTGGCGAGTCTATCGCACGGCATTTCACGGCGGCGGGCTGATCTCGGCCCACTACACCCAGGGGAGTGCCGAGCGGGCGTCGCGCCTGTGGCGTGGGGATACCGATTGCATTTGCGGCTGTGCCGGTGTGGTTGCCCCGTGGGAGCAGCCCTGCGATGCCGAGAGGAACCGCAACCTGACCCACAACCCGTATGCCCTGACCGATTGACAGGCCGAAACCGGGCTCCGGCCCGGTCTGCGGGTGAGGCCCGCACTGATGAGGCCGCAGCAACGGGCCGACTGACCCCAGATCGAAAGGGCAGGACGATGGAAACACCCGAGGTCATCCGCGCACGCGCCACGCTGGAAGCCACGAAGCTCCGCACCCGCGCTGCGCACCAGGAGACGCAGGCCGCCTCCTACCGCCGGCAGGCCGCGAAACCCATGTACGAAGGGCAGACGGAGATCTGCCTGGGCAAAGCCGCCGAGGTCGAGGCCCTGGCCGCCGAGAACCGGGCCCGGGCCGCGCTGATCGAGGCCGAGGCGCGGGCAGCGGCGGATAGGTTAGGCGCAAATCAATAAGGTCCTACGAGTTGAAAGGGTTGGAAAATGGCAACTGCGACGGAACTCGTAAGACGGTTCGGCGGGAATCCCGACAATCTGGATGTTGAGATCGGCAACCGGGACGGATGGGGCTGGGCCGATGTGGTCCTGGCGGCACGCCTACCCGAGGATTTGGTCGGCAACAACCCCTATGAATATGGTGCGTACGATCTGATCCAGGATGAATACCCGCAGACGTGCGCTGACGTGGAGCGCGGGGTGAGCGGCGCCGACGACCGACTGCGGCGCTTGCTGGACCAGTACACTAGGGCGATTACCGGCGCTGATTGAGACCGCAGGCCGAAACCGGGCATTGCCCGGTCTGCGGGTGAGGCCCGCACTGATGAGGCCGCAGTACTGGCCGACTGACCCCCAAAATTGAGACGGCAGGACGATGGAAACGAACGATCCCACAGTCAAACTGTTCGAGGCGCGGCTGGCGGCTACCAAGCTCCGCGCGCGGGCCGCATACCAGGAGATCCAGGCCCAGGCGTACCGCCGGCAGGCCGGGCGGCTCCTCGACGAGGGCCAGGCGGAGATCTGCCGGGGCAAGGCGGCCGAGGTCGAGGCCCTGGCCGCCGAGAACCGGGCCCGGGCCGCGCGGATTTCCGTCACGGGATTGTTGAACCGGGCCCGGGCCGCGCTGATCGAGGCCGAGGCGCGGGCAGCGGCGGATAGGTTAGGCGCAAATCAATAAGGTCCTACGAGTTGAAAGGGTTGAAAAATGGCATATCGCAGTCACATCACGAGCGCCGAATGGGATCGCCGTCGCGGGATTTGCGAGCAACGTGCCGCAGCGCGGCAACGGCAGGCGGACATCGAGCGGGCGGCGGATGCGCTCGAGGACGCGGCCGAGAAGTTCTGCCTTGACCCTGAGGGGCAGCACTGCCGGCCGGATATCTGGCGTCAACTCCATAGTGCGGCGCTGCGGTGGATCGCTGACGAGAGCGGGGAGGGTGTTCCTCCGTTGGTAAAAACCGCCCGCGCCCTCGTTCCGTCTGGCAGCAGCGAGGGGTTTATTCTGGCGGTCGCGCGCCAGCTGGCGAGTTGGGCCGAGTGCGTCGCGGATGCCATTCAGGACCCGAGGAGTGATGCTTGACGCATTTTTCAACCCAGACCCCTGGCCCCTGGCCGGGGTCTGGGTCTTCGAGTGATCCAGGCAAAGGAAGGGGCGGAACGAAACCGAGAATAGGAGACCAACATGGAGCGCGACCTGCTTGGCGTCAACGAGAAGCTGCAACAGATGAAGATCTGGTTTGATGCCAGTACCGAAGAGGAGATCATGGACAGACTGCAAGCCAACGCTGCCGTCGGACAGCCTGAGTGTGAGCAGTGGCTTGCCATCCTATCGCTGGCCTTGCACAGCTTCGAGCAGCTCGAAACCGTCGTCAATAATGCCTGAGCCATATGACCCCCAGAAAGGACACCCACATGGATCCACAAACCATCGACACCCTCTGCGAGCTCCTGGCCGCGCACGACCCAACGACCGCGCCCTACCTGGCCGCAGCACAAACCCTCGCCACGCTCCACCTGGCCGACGTCGTTGAGGCCGCCGCCAAAGCGATCGCCGACAAGCTCGACGCCATCGAGCGTCAACTGGACCTGCTCCGGCCCACGTAGCGTAATTAGGGGGACAGGACCCCCGGAAAGGACACCGACATGAACATCATCCTCCATTCACATACCCGCCTGACGGACCAGCACGCATCCCATTCGTACGGCGGTCCCCTCGTCCTCCTGCGGGACGGATCACCGTACGGACCGACCGACCTGATGATGGACGAGTCATACATGCTCGATGATGGCCCCGCGCTAGGGCTCGACTGGCCCCTGGCCGGGTCTGGGTCTTTGAGGTTTTTTAGGGGGCAATGACCCCCGGAAAGGAGGTCCGATATGGACCCGAAATACATTGCCGAGCTCAACGACCAAGTCAAAAACATCCTCGCCACGTCCCAAGCCGGGGACACTCTCAGACTGGCAGCCGCCCAGGTCCTCGCCACGCTGCACCTGGCCGACGTCGTTGAGGCCGCCGCCAAAGCGATCGCCGACAAGCTCGACGCCATCGAGCGTCAGCTGGACCTGCTCCGGCCCACGTAGCCGCCGCTGCTGGCGGCCATACCTAGCGCGATGATGGGCTCGACGATCCTTCTCTCACAAGCTGGTACGCGTGCCAGCCGAGCGCCAAGTCGATGGGAAGACAAAGAAGGGTGCCAGTCAACATTTCACTGCCGGAAGATTGGCTTACTGCGCCCAGTCCAACCAACGTCAACAGGATATAGGGTATGAGGATTGCCCAGCCCCAGCTTTTGCCGGCATAGAGATAACCAGCGCCCCAGAAGAGGAAGTTCAGGATGGCCGCCGTCGCGGGCGATTTCTGCTCTGTAGTCATCAGTCTTACCTCCAATAAGCCGGATTACGGCGAAAGCTCAGCCTCTCCACATGTCCCGGGCCGCCTGGCGGATAGCCAGCCCCAGGACGCACGCCAGGACCAGGGACAAAATCTTCACTATCGTCGTCATTTTTCAGGAAATTCCTTGCCCGAATTGCGGCTTTTGCCTATACTCCCCAGCGCATCGTGCCGGGGCGACCGGCCAGGATTTACAAAAGCAGGGTGAGGGACGCAACAATGATCCGCAGTCACACTCAACAACCGATCCTCAACTTCTCAAATTACTACCGCATCGCCTATCTGAGCAGCATCCTCATTCGCTGCCGGTCCTCTTTCGTCGAGGCTTTGACTCGCGAGATAGAGCAGCGCTTGCCGCTTGTTCTGCAAGCTCCTGATCCGACCGATCAAGGTCAGCACGCTTGCGCTGATCCGCCTCAGCGCTGGTGGGCGTAGCCTCCTGAATCAGCGAATCCACGATTTCCCGCCAAACTGCCCGTGGCAATTTCTCCAGTTCCTCTTGTGTGGCAAAGAAGGAAAAGAGCTTGAGCCACTGCGGGGCGGCCATGAAAAGCCAAAGGAGGGCCTGGAGGATTTGCGGGTTGCTGATCTTCCCGCGACCCGACAGCCATTCCTCGAACGGCTCCCACGTCGATAAATCGATGACCGCCTCAAATTTTTTCTCATTCGGCCCCTGTGCCATAACGCTAATCTACACAAAGACTTCCGTACCTGCGCAACCCGAAAAAGCCGATTCATCCCCGGAATTCCCCGGATTTTCCTGTTGACATCCGGAACTTCCTGACGTTAAAGTATAAGTATGATCCTTCGAGATACACAATCCGTTATGGGATTCATTTGGCGGGCCCTCCTCTGGCAACACAATCATTGTGCCACACGAGTGTGCCTCTGTCAAGTGAATATTTCAAGCCTGGCCGGTCCGGCTCAAACCACTCGAAGGGTCAGTACCGCCTTCGGTACAGGCCGGACCGTCCTTTTTTCCTGGTCGAAGGATTCGCAGGGATGCAGCACGCCAAGGATGGTGCGCCAGGGACGGCGCCCTTCGCTCGGGACGATGAAGGGTCGGACGGGTAGCATGTGAGGTGAGAGTATGTGTCAATTTGCGAGCTTCTTTTTCGATCCGGCCACGGGCGACATCAAGGTCTGGGACCTGATGAGTCACGGTGAGACGGAGAGGCATTTGGTCCTCGATCCGAAAGGGCCATACCGGGAAGGACATTATTTGCTGGATGGGACCATTCAGGCCCGCGTGACCGAGGATGATGCGGAGACGGGCGCGGCCTGCGCGGCCCGGATGCGGTCGCGGTTTCCGAGCGTGGGCGCATTTCTGGCGTGGGCGGTCCCCCAAGCAAAACCCGTGACGACGCTGGACCTGGGCGGGACGCCGGTGACGGAGCTCGCGCCGCTGGCGGGACTGACGCAGCTGACGACGCTGTACCTGGGCGGGACGACGGTGACGGAGCTCGCGCCGCTGGCGGGACTGACGCAGCTGACGACGCTGGACCTGGGCGGGACGCCGGTGACGGAGCTCGCGCCGCTGGCGGGACTGACGCAGCTGACGACGCTGTACCTGTACGGGAC
>Ga0214473_10005616_pt1 | contig 15014 bp, 11 predicted proteins | sample RVTome_7_FD_203509 | JGI IMG/M metagenome (GOLD analysis project Ga0214473, IMG submission 203509) | Soil microbial communities from uranium-contaminated site in the Upper Colorado River Basin, Wyoming, United States - RVT98D197 | ecosystem: Environmental > Terrestrial > Soil > Contaminated >... | reverse complement strand
CATCCGTCAGGCAATTCGACGTTTACCTGACGGCCAAACAATCTGAGGAAGGCGACTTTACCGAAGTTGAAATGAAATAGACCCACTCTTAAGGAGGTAATTTATGGCACACACGCCGGATTTGAGGATCGAAGGGGAACGGGTTCCAAAGGTACGCGAAGTTTCATACGAGGTTTACACCACAAAGGATGTCAGAGGAAAGCCATCGGATCAGGCAAGACTGGCCAAGATTAGAGTGATAAGGGAGGCGGACGATTCCAATATCATCTTTCGCTGGGCCTGCAGGTCCACGACGGACAATTTCAAGAAGGGCGAAATAGTCTTCAAGAACCCCAAAGACGGCCAGGAGATGAAAAAACTCGAATGGAAGGACGGCTTCATCTCGCACTACAGGGAAACCTATCCCGATTTCGAATCGACTAAATCGACACAAATCTACGAGGAATTCGAAATCTCGGCCGAGGTCGTGACCGTCGGCGACGCCGAGATCAATGGTAACTGGGAAGACAGAATGTAGCCATACTCGGTCGAACGTTTGCTTGACGATATATGGCAAGGTCAGGCCATGCATCCGTATGGCCTGGCAGCTGCCATAGTTTTTATTTAGAAATTCTTTCAGGAATCTCAGCTGGCCTGAAGCCCTGAACCCGGTTTCATTTACTGTGGCGGCTGTTTTTATCGTGGGAATTGCAATATCTTTTTCGGCCCTGATTGGAGTATCCGATGCAGATCACCAAACCTAAAAAGAAACGCCACAGGACTACGTCCGTTTCGATGAAAGAAGCGTTCGAGGCGGGCGGTGTTAGAAAACCGGTTTACGTAGAGCTGAAAATAGACAACAATGCCGTGCCTTCTCCCATTATCGAATTCTTCCAGCTCGATCAAACCCTTGGCGGCCATCACCAGTTTATTGTGGAATTGCGCCGTCGTCAGGAATTGGAGGATAAATTTGGCGCTACGATGGAGGATAATGCCCGGGCCTGGCTGTCGAAAACGATCAGCTTCAAGGTAACCGCGGCAGATTCGTCGTCCGGCGACAGCGGCGAGGTCAATTTCATTGGCGTCGTAACCGCCGTCGATTTCGAGAGCTCCGTTGGCAGCCTGGGCAATGTTCGAATTCTGGGATATTCTCCGACTATCATGCTGGATTTGAATCAGGTCTGCCGCACCTGGCTCGATGTCTCATCGAACGACATCATGAATTCGTTGATATCGGCGGAGGGGATGCCGAATGCCAATGTATCCGCGTCGGGAGGTTCCAATTTCAGCGGTTTCCTGGCCTATAAGGAGACGCCATTTCAATTGATAAATTACCTGGCCGGATTCGAGGGTTGGTGGGCTTATTATGATGGCTTGCACTATAATATTACCAAGGAGCTGCCCGATGTCAGCATCGAGCTGAAGGCAAATCAGGTGGGCTCATTCGCCGTCGAGCTCGATTCCTCGACAATCAGGAATATGAAGGGGCGCGCATTCGAATCGATCAAGGGAAAATGGTTTCAATCGAAAACGAAGGCTCCCGCTCCCTCGAGCCTGGCGCTGGCAAAGACAGCCGGCGGCGCCCAGGGCATAACTTCTTCCATCGAGCAACTGATCCTCGCCCACGAGCCGGACTCTCAGAAAAGCCTGGATCAACGCCTTGACGCGGCCATTCGAACCTCTTATGCCGGGCTCATGAGATCGCGGGGCAGCACCGACAGGCTGGGGCTGGGGCCGGGCAAAATACTCAAGCTGAAATGGGCGGGCATAAAGAAGCAGACCGAAAGCCGCCGAGAGGAGGGCTTTGAGGGTCAATATCTGATCACAAGCGTGCAGCACAGGTATTGGGACGGTCGCTACCTTTCTGAATTCCGATGCGTCGCCCGCGACCTGGCATTCCCATATTATGCCGGACCGGAACTGCCGGAACAAATCCTCGAAGTGGCCGACGTGGTAAACGTGGACGACCCCGAGAAACTCGGGCGCGTCAAGGTCAGGTTTGGCTGGGATTCAGCTGCCGGGGAGACCGAGACGCCGTTTATCCGCCTCTGCCAGATTCAGGCCGGTTCCACCCCGCATGGCGCATGGATAATTCCCGAATTGAGCGATAGCGTCCTGGTCTCTATTCGCGGACACCATCTCGAAAACGCCACCGTATTGGGCTCCTTATATGATGGCTCCAGGAGGCCTCGCGCCGACTTGCACACCCCGGAGAATTATAAAAAATCAATATATACGCGGTCGGGCAATGAGATAACGTTAAACGACGAATTGGACAAAGAGCAGATTTTGATTACCACCAAGAATGGGGCCGGAACTATCCTACTCGATGCCAGTTCCGGGGCGGAAAAAATCCTCATCGGCGCAAATACCGACGCTGCCCGCATCGTCCTTGACGACAGCGGGGGCGCCCAGAGTATCACGATTGAGTCAAAGAATTCGTCCTGCAAGATATCGCTCGACGGCAAGAATCAATCCTTGACGCTCGAGGCCACGAAATCTATTGTGCTCAAGGCCAACGAAATCACCCTTGAGGGCACGGCCGCCATCAATGTTAAATCCAGCGCCCAGATAAAACAAAAAGCCGGCGCCACATTCGATATCGAAGGCGGCGCCATGGTAAATGTCAAGGGCGGTATCATTAAGTTGAATTGACTTTTGATGTTTCGATATTATGGAGTAATTCGATGGAGATATATCTCGAGCTTCCGCTGCAGTTTGATGGAATAAGATTCAAACCGTCCGCGCTATACAACTCAATAGCCATGAATGTGGCCACGATTATTTCCACGCCGAAAGGTTCCGCGCCCTGCGAGCTCGAATTCGGCGCCACGCAGCTCTCGCCCGACAAACCGCTGGCCGAACTGGGCGGCATTAAGGACGATCTGGCGCGGACTGTCAAGGATGCAATCGAGAAAAATGAGCCGCGCCTCGACAAGGTCAATGTGAAGGTGCAGGGCGGCTTGAAAGCCGATAAATCGGGCCTGGCCCCTCTTAAGGTAGAAATCATGGCCGAGATAACGGCCACCGGCCGGGCATTTAAATTGGAGAAAGTTTTGACGGAGGATTATTATCGAGCGCCATTTCCGGGGAGAGTGGGTTGAAGAACTGACCCAGGAACAGGTCCTGGAGCGGTTGCTTGAAGACGCCCGCAATATCTGGCCGGATTTCCCTACATCTCCGCTGCAGATGGATCCGGTCATTCATATGATCTTTAAGGCGTTTGCCAGCCGCCTCAAAGATGTCAACGATCGGATTAATTCTATTTCCGATTCAATCATCAGAGATCTTGCATGCAGGATTTTTTTTGACGGGCTTTTGCACCCCGTCCCTTCATCGACTATCCTGAAGCTCGTCACTGGACCCAATCCCGTTGAAATCGATGAATTGGTCGAAGCTTATTGGGTCAATACCACCATGAGACAGAGCCAGACGCTCTATTTCTCGCCGGTTGAACCCGTGATTCTGTCTCCTTGCGAGGCAGTCGTGGCCTTTGCCAGGAATATCGATGGTGTTCACTTGCTCTGGACCGATCCGCAATGGAAAGGAAAGAATCTTTTCCTGACCCCGGCGGATTTTCCTCGTTCTGACGGAGAACCGGAAGAGGGGGATTCTTTGTTCATGGGAATTAAAGCTACTGGAAGTTCGAGCGATATCTCTGCCGGAGAATTATTTGTCTCCGGCGGGGCGGAGCTTTGCGGTTACCTGCGATGGGGACATTGGAGAACCACCCAGGAAAGCGGTGTCCTTGGCTCGTCTTACGTGCCGGCAGAGATTAGCCTAAAGAAAGCGGGAGAACACAGGGTTCTGCCGGAAATCTCATTATGGGGGTACGGATATTTCCCATTCGAACATAAGGGAGAATATGAAGACTGCTTTTTCAATATACCGGAAGGAAAAACGGGCAAAGCACCGGTAGAATTCTCCAAAGCGATGCCGGGAAAGTCCCGTGATTTCTGGGACAAAATCGAACCCCTTTATTGGGTCGAGGTTCATTTCGACAGGCGCGTGCCATCCAGGGTGCTCAAAAGCTTTGAATTGGCCGCCACCAATTGCATCGTCGGCATAAACACCCATTTCCAGAAACAGAGCTTTTTCTATCACGGCCCGGGCCCCATGATGTTGGAGCTTCAATCTCCCGCCGCCGAACTTTACGATATCGTGGCCATCGATGATAACCATGGGCGTGAATACCAGAATATATATGCCGCCAGGAGCAATGGCGATCCCGAATGTCGTTATGTTCCCAGAATCGATGGAGATGTCCTCATGCTGCTTGTCAGCCCTCCCTCGAAGGGCACCCTGCCCGACAGATTGACGGTATCATACAGGACATCGATAGGAGCGCAGGCCAATGGTATTGGCGCCGGTCTCATAAATTCGCTTTATAATCCGCATCCCGGCATTGAATCGATAATAAATTTGACTGAATCGCGGGGCGGTGTGAACTCCAGGAATTTCGATGAGATGATAGAATCATTTCCCAACGTGCTGCGTTCGCGCAACCGCGCCATCGTGGCCTCTGATTTTGAGGCCCTGGCAATGGCTTTCGACGGCCGCATAAAATCTGCCAGGGCCAGGCAAGGTTCCACCATCAAGAACGGCATTCTGACTCGTTGCGTCGAACTCGAAATAGATACGGGGAACTTCAGGTTTGTTCCCGATCAAGAGGCCAGGCTATTTTTGACGCGGCTCGAAAGATACCTCGAAATGCGAAGCCCCATAGGAACCGTCGTGGCCGCCAGGATAATATGACCGGTACTTTCTCGCCATTTAAAATGCCCGACTTCAGCTTCCGCGTCGCCGACCAATCGAGATCGCTGAAAGATTCTTATGCTTATTTGAGATCGCGCGGTTTTCCCGACAAAGACCTGTTTATCTTCCCCCAGGGTCGCTTCCTGAGCTTCAAGGGAGAAATCCTCGATCAACGCCCCCAGGCGGGGGAAATAGTTTCTGCGGGAGAGAGGATCATACTGATTGCGGCTGTCCCCGGCCTATGCGATCTCATGCCCGATCTATTCACCGACCATCGCGAGAGTTCGTTTTTCGACGAGGAATTCTCGCCACGAAACGCAACCAGGCGCCTTTTCGCCGTTTTCGACAGCATGTATATTAAAATGCTCTGCAGGCTTGATTTGGTTCGCGACATTTACGCCGGCCTGGGTCACCCCGAAATTATGGCAGATTACATTTCCTCTTTCTTGAATTTAATAGAGCGAAATTACGACTGGATTACTATCGAAATGCTGGGATTTATCCTGCCGTCCCTGTATGGATACCTTGGCACCGATTCCGCCCTGCGCACTTACCTCGAATCGGTATTGGGTATAGACTGCGTCTCCAATTTCAGAGACAACCAGGTCTTTCCGATACCCGAAAAGTTGAGAAACAGACTGGGGGATGGAGGGCAGCTTGGGACAAACATTTACCTTGGCGACAGATACAAGGGCGGATGTCCCGCGTTCGACCTCGACATGCTGGCCGACGACGTAGCAAAAATCGAGCAAATAATGCCTGGCAGAAAAGGCCATGAATTCCTTGCTAAAATTCTCGAGCTGTCTCTGCCGCACCATCAGGAAAGCTACGGGATTAATATCAGGCCCGCGCCGGGGTCGACTTCCTTCAAGAGCGGCTTTGCCCATCTCGGTTATGGCACTGTTCTGGGTGGAATCTCATAATTACAGATTGACATTATTATCGATGCGACCTAATATGAAATTGCCAAAGATTGTAACATAATAATAAGTGGTTGTCAGATGGATGATTTGAATAAATCCGAGCGTCTGCTGTCTGTAAATTGGGAAGATGGCATGCTTATTAAAGCTTCCCATTTTCTCGATCAGGAAAGTTATTTCGAAAATCTCAGTCGATGGATTGTCGAACATGGCATGCATCTGCCAGGTCTGACAGGCCAATCGATCCATCATACCTCCTCGCTTGAAATGCGCATTGATCACGATGGGCAGAAATGGCTGGTGCTCGTTTCGAGATGTTATGCTCTCAGCGCCTGCGGCCGCATAATCCATGTGGATAGCCAGCTCGATAACGCTGTCAAATCTGCTCCCATTTCGGATCATGGCGGCGGCGCCGCTCCGGTCTATATTCATGTCAGGCCCGATAAATTGGGAACGGGGCGCCCATCCAGCGGCGATGAGCCGACCAGATTCACCCACAGATCGATGCATTATGATTTGATTGTTGGAGATCTTAAGGGTGTCGACCCGGCCGATTGCGTCAAGATCGGTGAAGTTGTATTCGGAGACGGCCGTCCGACGCTCAATCCTGATTATATCCCGCCCTGCATGGTCCTGAACGCCCACCCGCTCCTCGCTGAGCAGTGCCGCCGCCTTTTTGGGCTTCTCACCCTGACACAACAGGGAGCGGTCACCGGATTTCAGGCCTTCGTGATAATCTCGCAAGATCAGCCCGGAAAATTCGGAATGGAGCACAGATGGTTTCAGGAAATGCTCGGCGGACTGGCAATTCAACTCGGCGGCATGTTGCGCACCCATCCCCAACCCGAGCTTCCGTTGGCCCCGTTCGCCCTGTTTATGTTCTATCAGCAGGTGTTTGGAATTGTCGATGCCATGCTGGAGACATATCGCGAGGCCACCTTGACCATCAAGAAGAAATTTGCCGATAACGAATCTTACAAACGATTCTCCGAAGGCCTGAAGGAATTCCTCGGATCCCGCTATAATCATCACGAGCTCGGACCCCAGACTGCGCGCTTGATAAGGCTGATGAACGATTTTGTGGAGTTCGTAAATCTTGTGAGAAACCTTGCGGGAGCCCTGCCCCAGGTTGGCCTCGTAATGAATTACCGCAACCGCGAATATAGATTGCAGCCGTTCTCCTCGGTGGTCAGTCACATCGAGCGAGACAGCGTCACGGTCAAGATCGAGGGACTCGGCAGCTCTGCCTCGCGCGATCTTCTTGTCGGTCTAAATCGTGAGTTATTCAGCGGTGTCGATTACAGGTATATCATGGTCAAAATTGGAATTAACGAAAACGACATACCCGGTAGAATGGATCCCGTGTATGTGGATGCCGAAACGGCCGGCAACAACCTGATTCTCAAACCTATGGATGACCTCGCCAACTTCTCGATAACATCGCTGAATCTGAATTTCAGGGGTAATTTCAATCCTCAGGACTTAAAGAGCATTCCCAACGATATGGTAAACGTTTATATTTATTAGGTGGTGACACGTGTCTGAATTTGAACGTCATAAAGCGATACCGATCCTGTTCAATTACGTAGCCGAGTACGAAAATGGGCGAAAATTCGAGGCCAACGAGTTCATAAACTATTTCGAAAATGTCATGGCTCATCTTAAGCTCGTTCGCGATCAAAATAAGCTCGACATCGTCAAGGGCGTGGACGATACCCTGCTCGCGGAGTTCGACAAGGTGCCGTTCACGACGCCTCGCGGCAACACCGATATGCGATATTTTACCGCCCACCTGCTGGCCACCGCCTTCCCCATTATTATTCCGATGGCGGCGCAATTTCAGCAAGCCTACAGGTTTTGCATTAAGCTGCGCCAGAACAAGGCCGATATCGATTTTCTCGAGCTCGAATACGCCTCCTATCTTCTGGATCGCAGCCTGCTGAGGAAAAGCCCCGAATTTCGCTATTTTTTCCTCTCGAAAGTGGCCGAAATCCAGAACATGAATCATGACCCAAACATACTCGAGGAATCTTCGGGGCAAACTCTGGACAAGCTGGAATCGATCCCCGCGCCTCGCCTGCTGCTGGCTCTTCGCAGGCGCGGTCTGGTGCTGAGCCCTGGGCAGGTGCTGCAGGACCGCCAATCGCCCGAATATAAGCTTTCGGAATTCAAGATTTTTTCCAGGATGGCCAATTCCAATCCCCTGCATTACGATCTCCTTCTGGGAATGGGATATCTCAAGACGCAAATACCGTTTTTAGGCAAAGTTAAGCAGTTTTCCGTTTCAGGACTGCAATCCATCATGGGCATCTTCAGGGCGCCCCGCTATGTATGGTTCGCCCTCAGCCGAAGCCGGGCCAACGTTTTCTTTTTCATGACGGCCATTGTGCTTGCGTTTGTGTTGCTGATTTCTGTTATAAAGCTGATGGGAGCGTACGACCATAAAAAATTGATGGAGTTCGACAGACGGATCAAGGAAGCAAGGTAAGGATAGAGATTATTTTATGGCATTACTCGGGATTTTGAAAAAGGCCGACAAGCTAAGAAAGCGGGTTGATAAGGACGAAAAAGACGAGCCTGTAGACAAGTCGATTTTTAGAATCGGCGTTTACGGTCATAAGGGAGTCGGCAAGACAGTTTATTTTACCATTGCCTACAACAGCTCCAAGAAATCGCCCGATTTCGAAATCATGGCACTCGGGGAAACTCAGGAAATTCTCGAGGAAAAATTCAATCTGATGCGCGGCCGGGGCATGGACCTCATGACCGGTCAGAAAATCTCCGGTCGCAGATTCCCACCGCTATCGACCGGCCAGCAGAAATTAAATTTCGAGGTCAGGGTCGGGCGAAATACCATCATACCCATCAACACCATCGACTACTCCGGCGAGCTCATCTATATCGATGCCCGCGGTGACATAAAACAGAACCTGATCGATTTTTTCAAGAGCTGCGAATGCGTCCTGTTCTTTATCGACCCCGACGCTATTCAAAATGAAGGGGAGAGATCCAACCGCATAGCGGCTTTCACTGACTTGATCGGGCAGCTTTCCGGCCTGGAAAAAAAGCTCAAGATTCCCGTCGGGCTGGTCGTCAGCAAAGCGGACGAGATGCCAGGATTCAAATCGGCCGAGCAATCGGTGCTCATCGGTAAGGGCAGCGGCCATATCAGGGCCCTCAACTTCTCCGGTTTTCTCCGCGGCGTGCTCAAGCAACGCATGCTCTCCGGTCGCCCCGATTGGAAAAAGGAACTTGAGTTGATGCTCAACCGCCTGGAGTCGTTTTTCAAGCCGCTCATCAACCGCACCATGGATTATCAGGTCTTCTTCATCTCATCCACCGGCAATTCTCCCGATTTCATCGCCGATCAGCGGGGCGATAAAATCAAGATTCCCCCGGAGGATCTCAGGCCCATGGGAGTTCATCAACCTCTAATCTGGGCGGTTAATCGAATTACGGCCTATCGCAGGGCCGCCGTATACAAGAATATACTCAAATGGACATTCATGTTGGTGGCGCTGTTTATCGACCTGGTGGCATTCGGGCACATCTATAATCAAATCAAGGTCAAGGAGCTTCATAGGAAAGTCGCCAATGTCAGCCGCGCCATCCCAAACGCCAATATGGAAGTCGCCAAATACTACAGAACGTATAGCGATAATTTCATGGTGAGGACTTTCTTCGGCGATTACAGCCGTCTGGCCGCCAACGAATATAAGCATTTTTCCACGTTAGGAAGCCAGCGGACCCAGAAAGACCTCTATGACAAATTCAAAATGGCGCTCGAGGATGTCGACGGGCAAATTACGGGGCTGGCCGTGTTGCGCTCGGATTCGATCAGGTATGATTCGGCCCTTTCGGCTATTGAAACGCGCATCGACACTGCCCAGGCGATAATTAACGATATTGCCGAACCGGGCATCAGAAATGACATGGCGATGCAGGTCGGCGTCAGGCAGGAACGGCTGAAAAGCGTGCCCACCGGAGGTCAGCTTAGCGCCGCACAGAACCTCAAAAAGGAATACGATGAGTTGAAGGCGGAATTCAACGAGAATCTGGCAACGCTCAATTACGACTACCTGCTCGACCCGAATCAATTTCCGGCTAAATTGAAAACTTTCAAAGAGACCGTGCTCGGCGCCGATCGCGAAAATCAGCTGGCAATAAACTATTCGCGCTATATCCAGAATTATCTCAATGTAACCGCCGCTTTCCAAACCGGCGTCCTGATACCGTTCAGGGTGGAGGGCGCTCCGGGAGGGGAGAATGGCTTTAGCGTCGTTTTCATGGGCGCGTCCGAGGCCCCACAGGGCGACATCACCGATGGTAGAACCGATTTACAATTCAGGGTGCCGGTTGTTTCCTCCCAGCAGATTACTATTGCGGTCCGGCGAGGCGGCAAGGACCCCGTCATCGAAAGCTATCAGGTCAATTCCGGTTATTCGATCCTGCGCTTGAACGGTCAACGGCTGCCATTCACCGATACAAGTATCAATATCAAATTCTATTTCGATTTGGGTGGATACTTTTTTCCCCTGTTCAAAGATAAACTTTAAAGAAAATGCCGCATTCCAGAGGCTTTATAACAATCGAAAATATGTTTTATGGCGCCGATCCCAATCGCCGCATGGGGCAGGAAGTGCTCGGCAAGACTTCCGGCATCTCCGATGAAACGGAACGGGAAATCGTCGAGTTCTGCAATAGCTGGGGAGATTGCCGCAATCTGAATTTTCGACGTTCCCTCAATCAATTTCCATTGAAAGGTCTCTCCAGGGACGGCGAAACGCTCATGGCCGTGGTCAAAGTCCTGAATGCCGGTCGAGATAGCCTCGGGCGCGAAGGCACCCTGGTCAGGCATGCTCTCATAATCCGGGAGAGCGACTACAGGCGAATAGAATATAATCCATTCACCCTGGAATCACAGGGAGTATTCTTGAGCGCCGGAACGAGACTTTCCTATTGCCGCGAGATTATTATCAATACCGGTCAGGTCCCGCCATCGGATCTTTCCGAAATTCCCAGGGCGTTCTTCGATTCGCTTTTCGACTATTTGCATACGATCCTTTCCGGCGGTGAGATATTTCTATTTCTGAACAACCACCTCAATTCCGCAGAAGAGATCATTTATCATATCTTTAAGATCCTGCCAATAGACGTGCGCCCCCGATTGGCCGTTACGACATTCGCCTTCAGGAAGAATCTGAATTATAAGATCGGCTGTTATTACAGGCAATCGGGGGTGGCGCCCGATCCGCTTAAGGTCCGATTCGAGATATCGGGCGAAAAGGACGAAGCAACCGGCGATTTCTTACGCCTGCTTTTCGAATGCCTGAGAGATGAAAGATACGGGAGGGTTTTGAGAATGCTTGCTGATTCTAATGGGGTTTAGAATCTAATCTCTTCGAATCTGGCAGTGCGAACCAAAATCGTCTTTCCGGGCTCGCCCAGTACGGCATGCTCTCCTTTAACAAAAAAACCATACCCCAAAAGCGGAATCATAAGATAAGCCTTCAACTTCTTGGCCTTGCCCTCTGCCGATAGAACAACGGGTTTGACCGCGATCCGTTTTCCCTGCACAGTCTGCAGCGAGTCTATTCTGATTTGCAGGCTCCCCGCTTTCCCCAGGCCCCCGGGCCTTTCAAACGTGATCAGCTCGGCAAACACCTTGCCGCCTTTTTTGAATATCTCGATTCCCGCCGATGAGTCGTTCGCCGCGATTTCGAGATATTCTCCAAGCGATTTTGGCTTCTCATCTTTGGTGCCAATCGGAGTCTTCATGACAATTTCAACCTGGCTGTCGGCGCTGAGATAAACCTGCCCGCAGTGTGCCCGCCGGGTATGCGGCGGCAAAATGCACAAGAATAATAACGAAATTATAATCGCCGTGCGCCGCATTCCTAATTCGCCCAGCTTACGGAGATTGCCGTGGAATTGCCCAATTTTGTCACGACGATTCCAGCGTCAAGGTTAAATGCTCCAGCGTTGGATGTCGGGACTCGCAACCCGATTCCAAAGCAGTACTTCAAGTTCGAGGACATCAGGTCGGATAATTCAAGTTTGGAGGTTCTGGTTTCGAAATAAATCGAATTGATCCCACCCCTGACTGCCAGGATCTTAAACATCGTCATTTCCAGGCCGGCATTTATTTTCATGGGCATCTTATTGCTTTGGTCCAGGTCCATCAGGAATCGCGTGGTATCGTTGGGAGATGTGATCCCCGTTCTGAAAGCCAATTCCATGCCCAGCCGCGCGTTGCCCGGAATCTCATCCTTGGAATTATCGTACTTGGTCGAAAAGCCCGGGCGGATAATTGACCCAATTTTAAAATTTCCCGAAATCCTCGTCATCAGGCCCAACGTGACCGTCAGTCCGTTTCCCTTGACCTCCCCTTGAGGTGGATCCAGGCCTGTCTGGACGCTCGAAAAACTGAGCCCGATATTCACGGGCGTCAGGTTGTAGGCGTAGCCGATCATTATGGACCGCTGATATGCTCCGAACGTGCCCAGGTAGTTGAAATCGGAGTCATACGCCAGTATGTCATCGGTCTGATTGGAGAGAAACCCGATGCCGAATGCCCCGTATCTGATATCCGAATAGACGGCAAACATCTCCAAGAATTTGGAACTCTGGAAATGCAAGCGGTTGGTAAATTCCAGCGAAAACTTGTTTTTTAATTGCGACATTCCCGCAGGATTCCAGAACAACGCCGTCGCGTCATCCGCCGCTCCTGTGAATGCTCCGCCGATAGCAAGAGGCCGTCCCCCGGCTCCCATCTTGAATAATGGAAATTCACTTTCGCCCGCCAGCGAGGCTGCGGCTGATATCATGAGCAGGCATAAAATCAATTTCAAGCGTCTTCGCATATTCTCCTCTTTATCTGTCGGAAATGGCGATCTTCAGAAAATCTGTGGTTATCTCTCCGCTGAGTCTTGCAAAGTATATTCCATTGTTCAAAAGCTTTCCCCATAACGAGTACCCGTCCCACATGAACTCATGTGTCTGGGGAGTCAGAAATGCCCCTTCGAGCTTTGTCCTGAATACCACGTCGCCGCTGGAATCGTAAATCTCCAATGTCAGGTCGCTCACCGCCCGGCCAAGCGTATACGTGATGCGGGTCTCTTCCGCCGACGGCGCGAATGGGTTGGGATAATTCAAAAATCCCGTAATCTCTCTTTGCGATGTTAACTCGTAATATTTAACATATCTGGTTTCATTCAATGCTTCATCGGCGATTACAAGCGTCATCGCGATCACGCCGTCCTGGCTGTTGTCAAACTGGCCCAGGCTGGCGATCCATCTGCCTGCTATCGAATCATCAGGCGCGAAATCGATAAATCCGGGGCCGCTTTCGGGGATAAGTCGTGGAGTAATTATCGCAGCCCGTGCATTCGTCCCCACCGCGCCGCTATCGCCGACTGTTAGTATGATCTCGGTATCGCGGGAGATGATCCTGGGGTTCTCCCTGTCGACGCCTGCAATGGGGAAAAACTCCATTTCAAACGGGGCATAAGAATCGAGCACCAGCTCAACCTCGATCGGTATATCATAAGGGCTCACCGGATAAATGCGTGCCGAAAAGCGCGCCAGATAGCGTCCATCCGGGGCCGGCGATCCGGCGTTGGGGCCCCTGTTCATCATGCCTGTCCAGCCGGCGGTATATCGTCCCGGCGCGGGAGCCAGAGAATCTTGAGCGCCGTAAACCACGGTGCCCAGTTGATTAAGTATCGTCAAATCGAATTGCGATATCAACCGATACGGAAATGTTATGTAGAATGAATCGGCTGCCGGGTTGAATATGAGTGACTGGTGGTAATCGACGGAATCGGGGTCGATAATATTCGGCGGCTCCTGAGAAAGCACCAGCCAGAAATTGAGAGTTGTCGTGTCGCTGATGTTGCCGGCGTTGTCCGAGGCATAAAACGAGAATGAAACCGAACCCTGATAATATACCACTTCGGAATACTGCCACGACGTGCTGTTGTCGCCGGGCGCCGTGACCCTGATCGGTGTGCCGGGATTCTGCCCCAGCGTCAAAAGCAACCAGATAATGGCATCGCTGTCCTTGGTGCCATCGAACTCAAAGCTATTATCGTTGGTCAAGGAGTCGAGTGGATCCGATATCACCGCGGGCTGGCCCGGACGCACATTGTCGATATAAACTCGTTTCGTGGCCGTGATGCTGTCCTGTGTATCGAAAGCCCTGACGCGGATATCGAGGCTGTCGTCCGTGCCGGCCGGCCCCGAGAAGTGAAAGAATTTTCTTATAAACACCGACGACGAATCGCGCGTCGAGTCTATCGCCACAGGCGACCAGGGAGAAGAGCCCGCGGAATAACGAATTGCAGTGAGTATGCCTCCAGAATCCGACGCGACTCCCTCGAAATAGAGCGTCGAATCTGCCCTGACCGTATCCGGAAGGTCGCCCAGGAATGACAACGCCGGCCGAACGTGCCTTGACTGCTCCGCGCCTGTCACGGCGACCGCTGACACGTTTTCCGATGAATCAACCGCCCTTATCCCCAGCCAATAAGATTGATATTCGCGAAATCCCCTGATTATCAGGCTCTGATTTGACCCCGGGGCCTGAGGAACGGGAGGCTGTTCGGCGATATTCTGAGCTGCGTTCCACCAGGCGACAGGATCACCGCCCGGAGCCGTTGTGGAAAAGCGAATCAGATATGATGCCACGGCTCCGCCGGCGTTGCCGTCTTCATGGGGCGCGGTCCATTGCATGCGGATGGCGCCGAACGTTTGCCCCAGGCTGTCAGCCGCCAACCCCGGGGGAGATTCCGGCGAGGTATTGTCCACGACGAAGAAATTCAGCGAGATCGTATCCCCTGGCGCCCCCGGGGCTCGCGCCGCGGCGAATCTGAATCCCACGTCCCCGGCAAGCCCCTCAAAAAACGTCGGAGGAGTTACTGATATAAGCGAATCATTGAATGATGCCGTCCAACCTGCGGCCTGGAGATCCGATATCATCCCGTCGACATCGAAAAAGAGCACGGAATCTCCCTCCGATACATCGGGTTCCACCGCCCGCAACGTCAGATTGAAAGTCGATTGCTGAAGGATTGTGATGACAGTATCGCGCGACGGATGAGTAAAATAGGGCGGTCTATCGACATTGTGAACTATGATGGTGAACGCTTCTTGATCGCTCAAGTTATTATTATCCACCACGGTAATGGTAAATTCCCATACCGATTCAGTATCCTGCCAGTCTGCGGCTGAAAAAGGAACCGGCCCTATATCTATCAGGCCCGAGGCGCTGTCTATCGTAACCCAGCCCACGTTGGATGGGCTTATTCTGTGTGCGCGTATATTATTATCCGGGTCAATTGCCACCACCGCAAAATCGGT
>Ga0214473_10005614_pt1 | contig 15015 bp, 6 predicted proteins | sample RVTome_7_FD_203509 | JGI IMG/M metagenome (GOLD analysis project Ga0214473, IMG submission 203509) | Soil microbial communities from uranium-contaminated site in the Upper Colorado River Basin, Wyoming, United States - RVT98D197 | ecosystem: Environmental > Terrestrial > Soil > Contaminated >... | reverse complement strand
CGCTATTTCCGCGAGCCGGAATCGCTGGAGCCGGTCGCGGCCCGGGACCTCCTCGAGAGGATCCGCACCGACGATGTGCTCGTGCTGGATGTGCGACCGGAGGACGAATACGCGTCGGGGCACATCCCCGGGGCCGTTTCCATTCCCACGGGAGAGCTCCGAGGACGTCTCGCCGAGCTACCCAGGGACCGGGAGGTGGTGGCGTACTGCCGTGGACCGTACTGCGTGCTTGCCCTGGAGGCGGTCGAGATACTCCGGTCCGCCGGCTACCGGGCGCGCCGCATGGAGGTCGGCATGCCGGAGTGGCGCGCGGGCGGACTGGAAGTGGTGACGGCCTCCGAGAGTCAATCATGAAGACCCTGCTGATCATCAACGATCCGCCCTACGGAACAGAGCGGGCCTACAACGGATTGCGACTGGCGAACAGCCTGGTGAAGCGGGAGGACGAGGAGGTGAAGGTCTTCCTCATGGCGGACGCGGCGTCGTGCGCCAAATCGGGGCAGAAGGTGCCGAACGGCTATTACAGTCTGGAGCGGATGCTCAAGATCTTCCAGGTGAAGGGCGGGGAGACGGGGGTGTGCGGCACATGCATGGATGCCCGGGGTCTCGCGGACGAGGAGCTGTTGGAGGGCGCCCGTCGGAGCACCATGGACGAGCTGACGGACTGGACGCTCTGGGCTGACAAGGTCCTGGTCTTCTGACCTGCGCACACGCGCCCGCCGCCCCGAGGGGGGCGACGCGGCGCAGCACACGCAACGAAGTGAGAAGGGACACGCGGACATGAGGCGAACAGCAGTCGCTTTGCTAATGGTGAGGGAGATCTGATGGCAACGAACGGCAGGACCGTGCTGGTTCTTGGCGGTGGAGTAGGTGGTGTCGTCGCCGCGAGCAGGTTGCGCAAGCAGCTTTCCGCTGACGATCGCGTGGTCCTGGTTGACCGGGAGCCGAACCACCTCTTCCAGTCGTCCCTCCTGTGGCTCCTGGTCGGGCAGCGGCGCGCGGAGCAGATCCAGCGGCCCCTTGGCCGCCTCGTGGAGAAGGGGGTCGAGCTCGTGACAGGCGAGATCACCGCGGTGGACGCCGAGAACCGGCGGGTGACGGTGGATGATCTCGAGTTGCAGGGAGACGCCATCATCATTGCCCTGGGAGCCGACCTCGCGCCGGACGCCATCCCCGGTCTCGCGGAGGCGGGCCACAACCTGTATGGCCTGGAGGGCGCGTCGGGCTTCCGGGACGCGCTCAGCCGATTCGATGGCGGCCGCGTCGCGGTGGTCACGGCCGCGCCGGCCTACAAGTGTCCGGCCGCTCCCTACGAGGCGGCCATGCTCGTGAACGATCAGCTGCGGCGACGCGGTGACGTCGACTTCCAGATCGATTTCTTCGCGGCCGAGCCCGCCCCCATGGCCACGGCCGGGCCGGAGGTCGCCGCGGCGGTGCGGGAGATGGTGGAGGGACTGCAGATCGGTTATCACCCGGGCCACCAGATCGAGTCCGCCAACGCGGCCAGCCGCACGCTGACCTTTGCCAGCGGGGCAACCGCGGCATACGACCTGCTCCTCTACGTCCCTCCGCACCGGGCGCCCGCGGCGATCCGGGAAGCTAGGCTCACCAACGCGTCGGGCTGGGTCTCCGTGGATCCGAGGACCCTCCGCACAGAGGTGGAGGGTGTGTTCGCCGTCGGGGACGTCACCAGCATTCCGATCCCATCCGGCAAGTCGCTGCCCAAGTCGGGTGTCTTCGCCCACGCACAGGCCGAGGTGGTTGCGCACAACCTCGCGGCCGAATGGGCGGGACGGAGGCCGGACCGGGAATTCGATGGTACCGGGGCCTGCTTCATCGAAACTGGCTCGGGCCGCGCGGGATATGGTGCGGGTGACTTCTATGCCGAGCCCGCTCCGAACATGAAGCTCCGCTCACCGTCGCGCCTGTGGCACCTGGGCAAGGTGCTATTCGAGAAATACTGGTTCTGGAAGTGGTTCCGGAGGTAGGCTCCGCGATGAGCGAATGACGTGCGCCTCCACCCGTAACCCCGGCGACGGTGGCGGGTAGTATAGCCGTGGCCGACACGTTGGCTTTTCACTCTCGCCAAAGGACGATGCGCTCCATGAGGTTGCGGCCATAGCCTCCCTCCGCATTCCGGCGTTCCTCCGGCGGCGCCAGACATCCGGCCGGGACGAGCTGCTGGCCGGTCCGATCCGCGGTGCTCTTCTCGGCATCGATCAGCTCGCGGAAAAGGCGCGCTCCGTAGCCCGGCGGGAGGGTGTGCGTACCCCTATGCGGGGCCGCCGCGAGGCCGCCCTCCTCCTGCGCCTGTCCCAGACCCGGCGCCTCCTGGACGAAGCGCACGCGGCCCTGACCGCGGGTGCGGGGCGCGACGTCGATGTCGGGCCGGCCGGCGAATGGTTGCTGGACAACTTCCACATCGTGCAGGAGCACATCCGCGAGGTGCGCGAGGCCCTCCCCCGCGGCTACTACCGCGAGCTGCCGGAGCTCGCGAGCGGGCGACTGGCCGGATACCCGCGCGTGTACGAGCTCGCGATTGCGCTGATCTCCCACTCCGAAGCGCGCATCGACCGCGACAACCTGGATCTGTTCGTAACCGCCTATCAGTCGGTCACCCCCCTTACGATCGGCGAGCTGTGGGCGCTGCCCGCCATGTTCCGGATCGCGCTGATCGAGAGTGTACGGCGCATGACTCTCCGTACCATGCTGCGCATGCGGGAGATCGAGAAGGCGGACGCCTGGGCGGTGCGTATCGAGACCGCGAGCGAGGAGGGGCCGGAGGAGCTGGGTGACACACTGGATGCGTTCGTCAGGGCGCCACCGCGCCTGACCGAGGTATTCATCGCGCGCTTCCTGCACCAGCTGCGCCTGACCCACGGCGCGTACCTCCCGCTCGTCGAGATCGAGGCGTGGATCAGCGAGCGGATGGTGACCGACGAAGTGGCGTCCGCCAGGGCCACGCAGCACCTGGCACTCACGCAGGTGATGATGGCCAACAGCATCACGAGCCTGCGCACGATCGCACAGCTTGACTGGCGGAGCTTCGTAGAACAGCAGAGCGCCATGGAGGCCGTGCTGCGCACCGATCCGGCGGCCTGTCATGCCGGCATGAGCTTCGGCACGCGGGACCACTACCGCCACGTGGTCGAGCGCATCGCGCGCCGGACGGCTCACGCGGAGGAGGACGTGGCGCGGATGGCCGTGGCTCTGGCGCGTGCCGCGTCGGACGACCACGGCACAAGGGATGTCCGTGCGCACGTCGGCTACTACCTCGTGGACGACGGGCTCCGCAAACTGGAGGCCGCCACCGGGTACCGGCCCCGGGTGCGCGAGGCCCTCCACCGGCGGTTGCTGCGGCACCCGGACGCCGCGTTCGTCACGAGCCTGCTCACCGGCATGGTCGCCGCGCTCGCCGCCGTGCTGTGGCTGGCCGGTCCGGATGCCCGCGGCGCGTGGCTGCCGGTCCTCATCCTTGCCTTCATCCCCGCGAGCCACGTGGCCATCGCGGCCGTGGACCAGCTCGTCACGGTGCTGCTTCCGCCGCGCACACTCCCCAGGCTCGACCTCAGCGCTCGCGATGGCGTGCCTGCGGAGCTCCGCACCGCCGTGGTGGTGCCCACGCTGTTCGACAGCATCGCGGCAGTGGACGAAGCCTTCGATCACCTCGAGGTCCAGTTCCTGGCCAACCGGGGAGCGAACCTGCATTTCGCAGTCCTGAGCGACTACACCGACGCCGCGCAGGAGACCCGGGAGGAGGACGCCGCGATCGTTGCCACCGCCGTGGCGCGCGTCCGGGACCTCAATGACCGCTACGCTCCGCTCAGCGGGGATTCGTTCTATCTCTTCCATCGGCCTCGCCGTTGGAATGCGCGGCAGGGCACCTGGATGGGCTGGGAGCGAAAGCGCGGCAAGCTGGCCGAGTTCAATCGCTTCCTGCGTAGCGGCGCGCGGGGTGCTTTCGCCACCATCGCCGGCAACGTGGAGCCGCTGGGCGCGGTCCGGTACGTCATCACCCTCGACGCCGATACCGTGCTGCCGCCCGGCGTTGCCGCGGAGCTCATCGGCACGCTCGGGCACCCGCTCAACCGCGCCGTGTACGATCCGGGGCGCGGCCGGGTGGTGCGCGGCTACGGCATCCTCCAACCGCGGGTGGGCGTCACGCTGCCCAGTGCGCACGGGTCCCGTTTCTCGTCCATTCACTCCGGGCACCCGGGCGTGGATCCCTACACGACCGCCACCTCAGATGTCTACCAGGACCTGTTCGGCGAAGGCAGCTATACGGGGAAGGGCATCTACGATGTCAACGTCTTCGAGCATGCCACACACGGCCGATTCCCCGAGAACACCTTGCTGTCCCACGACCTCATCGAGGGCAGCTACGCGCGTGCGGGGCTCGTCACCAGCATCATCGTCTACGACGACTATCCCGCGCGCTACCTCACGTTCACCCGGCGGAAGCACCGCTGGATACGAGGTGACTGGCAGCTGCTGCGGTGGCTGACGCCGCGCGTGCCCGGCCCGGACGGGCCGGACGCCAACCGGCTGCCACTGCTGTCGCGCTGGAAGATCTTCGACAATCTGCGGCGCAGCACGGTGGAGATCGGGCTGATGCTCCTGCTCGCTGCCGGCTGGGTGGTGCTCCCGGGCTCGGCGCTCAGATGGACCGTGCTGGCGCTGGGCGCTCTCGCCGCCCCCTGGATCATCTCGCTCCTGCTCGCCGCCCTGCGCCCCCCGCTCGACCGCTCCTGGAGGGCCTACTACGCATCCGTCGGCCGCGATGCACGCACGGCCGCGCAGCAGGTGTTACTGGCCATAGCCTTCCTGCCGCACCAGGCCTGGGTGTCGGCCGACGCGATCATCCGCACCGTCTGGCGGTTGGGCGTCACCAGGCGGCACCTGCTCGAGTGGCAGTCCGCTTCGACCGCGGAACGCGACCCGGGTAGGGGCCACGCGCTCGTGTGGCGGGCCATGGCGCCGGCTGCCACGGTCGCGGTGGCCATGGCACTGATGGCAGTGGCTCGCTCGGCCGGCGCCGGCTCGCGCACGCCGGGGTGGCCCGAAGTGCTGGCTGTCGGCTGCCTCGCGGTGCTGTGGGCGGCGTCCCCCGCCATCGCGCATGCCCTGGGCGGCCCGGCCGAGCGACGGCAGCGGCAACTGACGCCGACACAGGCCGCCACAGCGCGGAACCTCGCGCTGCTGCACTGGCGCTATTTCGACCGCTTCGTGGATGCCGGCACGCAATGGCTGGTGCCGGACAACGTCCAGGAAGAGCCCGGCGCCGCCGTGGCCATGCGCACTTCGCCGACGAACATCGGCCTGCAGCTGCTTGCAATCGGGAGCGCCCGCGACCTCGGCTTCATCACCACCGAGGACATGACAGGGCGGCTGGAACGCGTGTTCCGGGCCCTGGAGCGCATGCGGCGCTTCCGTGGGCATTTCTTCAACTGGTACGACCTGCACGACCTGAGCGTCCTGGAACCTGCCTACGTCTCCACCGTGGACAGCGGCAACCTGGCCGGCCACCTGCTCGCCATCCGGCAGGCCTGTCTTGAGGCGCGCCCCGAGCCCGAAGACGGGGCGGCGGCCGATTCCGGCGTGCGCGCTCGGCTGGACGCGCTGGCCGACCGCGCCGGCGCCTACGTGGCGGAGATGGACTTTCGTTTCCTCTTCGACCAGGAGCGTGAGCTCTTCTCCATCGGCTTTCAGCACGCCAGCCGATCTCTCGATCTGTCCTACTACGATCTACTCGCATCGGAGGCGCGGCTCGCCAGCTTCGTGGCGGTGGCCAAGAACGACGTGCCGCTGGACCACTGGTTCCGGCTCGGCAGGTCGCTGACGCACGCGTCGGGCGCCACCGCGCTCGTCTCCTGGAGCGGCAGCATGTTCGAGTACCTGATGCCGACCCTCGTCATGCGCTCCTATCCCGCCACGCTCCTCGAGCAAACGTATCGGGGTGCGGTGCGCCGGCAGATTGCCCACGGCGCCCGGCGCAAAGTGCCTTGGGGAGTGAGCGAGAGCGCGTACAACCTGCGCGACCACCACCTCACCTATCAGTACCGCGCGTTCGGCGTACCGGACCTCGGCCTCAAGCGCGGGCTCGGCCGTGACCTCGTCATAGCCCCGTACGCCTCCGTCCTGGCGCTGCTGGTCGAGCCGGACCGAGCGCTGGAGAACCTCTCCGTACTCGCGGCGATGGACGCGCTCGGACCCTACGGCTTCCGCGACGCCATTGATTACACGCGGCCCGCTCCGGACCGGGACCATGCCGTGGTCGGCACCTACATGGCACATCACATCGGCATGAGCCTGGCAGCGCTGACGAACCTCCTCACAGACAGGGTGTGGCAGCAACGCTTCCACGCCGACCCCCTCGTGCGCTCGGCCGAGCTCCTGCTGCATGAGCGCATCCCGCGCCGCCTCGTCCTGCACCCCGCCAGGGCTGTGAGCGCTGACCGCGTACTGTCACACCCGGACATCGAGAGCCAGGCCGTTCGCGCGTTCACCCGGCCGGATACCCCTCGGCCACACGTGGCGCTGCTCGGCCGTCAGCCCTACACCGTGATGGTCACCCATGCGGGGTCCGGATTCTCGCGGTACGAGGACGTGGCGGTCACACGTTGGCGGGCCGACGGGACCACGGACGCCACGGGCCAGTTCTGCTACGTGAGGGATGTCACCAGCGACCGCGTGTGGTCCACCTCCCACCAGCCGGTGTGCGCTCCAGCCGACGCCTATCGCGCGCTCCTCGCCAGCGACCGCGTCACGTTCAATCGCGCCGATGGAGACATCGAGACACGCACCGAGATCACCGTGGTGCCGGACGACGCCGCCGAGGTACGCTGCGTGACGGTCACCAACCATGCGGATGACCCGCGGGAGATCGAGCTCACCAGCTACGGCGAGGTGGTCCTCGGGCCCGGTGACGCCGACCGGGCGCATCCCGCTTTCGCCAACCTGTTCGTCGAGACGGAATGGCACGAGTGGTGTGCCGCCCTCACCGTCACGCGGCGGCCTCGTTCCGCGACGGAGCCGTCCCTGTGGTGTGTGCACGTGGTGGACGCCGGAACGGCACGGGTCGGCCCTGTGTCGTACGAGACGGACCGCGCCCGCTTCATCGGCCGGGGTCGCACCTCGCGCGCGCCCGCCGCCCTGGACAGCGCGGGTCCGCTCTCCTGCACCACCGGTGCCGTGCTCGACCCGATCTTCGCACTGCGCACCCGGCTGCGGCTGGCCCCCGGAGAGTCGGCCAGCGTCACGTTCACGACTCTGGTCGCGGCCACACGTGAGGGCGCATTCGAACTGGCCGACCGGTACCACGATCCGCATACCGCGCAGCGCGCGCTCGACCTGGCATGGACCTCCCAGCAGGTTGAGCTACGGGAACGGGACCTGACGCCGGTGGAAGCGGCCATCTTCCAGGCGCTCGCCGGCTGCCTCCTCTATCCCCACCCGGAGCTCCTGGCCACGCCTGAGGAGGTACACCGTAATCGGGGCGCACAGCCGCTGCTCTGGTCCGCGGGTCTCTCCGGCGACAGGCGCATCGTCCTCGCGACCCTCGATGGCGCGGACGGGCTGCCGACGCTGCGTCAGGTTGGGGCCGCACATCAGTTCTGGCACCGCCGCGGTCTCATCGTGGACCTGGTCGTTCTGTTCGCGCAGCCCGCGTCCTACCTGAAGGAGCTGCAGGACCGCATCATGGAAACGCTTTTCGCGGTCGGCGGAACGGACCTCGATCGGCCTGGCGGGGTGTTCCTCCGCAACGTGGAGCGGCTGGATGCGGACACGCTGCTCATGCTGCGCGCCACGGCCCGCCTCATCCTCCCGTGCGATGGGCGCTCCCTCACGCATCTCGGCGACCTGGTCATGGAGCCGGCCCCCGCCGACGCCGACTCCGTGACGCCCGCCGCGGAGCCGCGGATCCTCGAACGCCAACCTCCGCCCCTGTCCGCCTTCGAGCGCTGGACGCACGCACGCCGTCCCGCCCGAGCGGGGGCGGCGCTGCCGCCGGGGGAGGGCGCCCGTTTGCCCGCTGCCGCCGCGCGGTCGGCCCCTCAGAATGAACCCACCGCCGGTGAACCGCACCGCGCGGAGCTCATGTTCGACAACGGGCTGGGCGGCCTGGACCCGAACGGGGACTATGTGATCCGCGTCGCAGGCAACGCCCTGCCGCCCGCACCGTGGGTCAACGTGGTGGCGCACGAGCGCGGCGGGTTCATTGTCAGCGAGCGCGGGGCGGGCTGCACCTGGGTGGACAGCAGCTACTTCTTCCGGCTCACACCGTGGCACAACGATCCGGTCAGCGACCCGATCTCGGATGTTCTCTATCTCCAGGACGAGGCATCGGGGGACCTGTGGAGCGCCACGCCCGCGCCGCTCGGGCATGATCGCGACTACACCGTTCGCCACGGCGCCGGCACGTCGGTCTTCGAGGCCGAGCGAAACCGGATCGGCACCCAGCTCACGCTGGGCATGGCCGCTGATGAGCCGGTGCGGCTGTCCGTGCTCCGGGTCACCAATCGCGACGCCATCGAGCGCCGCATCCGGCTGACCGCGTACGTGGAATGGACGCTCGGCACGCAGCGCGAGCGCACGCAGCACCACGTGCGCACCGCCTTCGAGCCGGAGCTCGGCGCGGTCCTGGCCCGCAACCACTTCGACCCGCAGTTCCATGGACACGTGGCGTTCTGCGCGCTGAGCGAGCCCATCACCGGCCACACGGGGGACCGCCGGGAGTTCCTCGGACGGAACGGCAGCGTGCGCGGGCCCGCCGCCCTCCGCGGCCGCGAGCTCTCCGGTACGACCGGTACCGGCCTCGACCCGTGTGCCGCGCTCCAGTGCGTGCTCGTGCTCGCTCCCGGTGAGTCACGCGATGTGGTCGTGTCCCTGGGCGCTGCCGGCACCGACGCGGAGGCACGCCGCGCCGCCGCGCGCTTCCGCAGCGTCGACGCCGCCACAGCGTCCATGGCGCACACCGTCGAGCAGTGGCGGCAACGTCTCTCGGTCATCACGGTGCGCACCCCCGATCCGGCATTCGACGCCCTGCTCAACCGCTGGCTGCCATACCAGACGCTGTCCTGCCGCATGTGGGCGCGCTCGGCGCTCTATCAGAGCAGCGGCGCCTACGGCTTCCGCGACCAACTCCAGGACGCGCTCGCCGTGGTCTACGCGGAACCGGCGCTGGCGCGCGAGCACATCCTGCGCGCCGCCGCTCGGCAGTTTCCCGAAGGGGATGTCCAGCACTGGTGGCACCCGCACACGGGCAGCGGCGTGCGCACCCGTTTCTCCGACGACCTGGCCTGGCTGCCCTGGGTCGTGGATGAGTATGTCTCACGCACCGGGGATGTTGCGGTCCTCGACGAGTACGTGCCCTTCCTGACGATGCGCCCGCTCGCGCCCGGGGAGGACGAGATCTACGACCTGCCCGGCACCAGTGACGAGCACGGCAGCGTCTATGAGCACTGCCTGCGCGCGCTCCGGCGCGCGTGCACGTCGGGGCCGCACGGCCTGCCCCTGATCGGCACCGGCGACTGGAACGACGGCATGAACCGCGTCGGCGTGGAGGGACGGGGCGAGAGCGTGTGGCTGGCCTGGTTCCTCATCGCAACGCTGCGCGCGTTCGCCGTGCATGTCGCGGAGCGGGGTGAGGAGGCGGTTGCCGGCGAGCTGCGTGGGCGTGCCGACGCGTACGTGACGGCCGTGGAGACGCACGGCTGGGACGGCGACTGGTACCTGCGCGCGTTCTTCGACGACGGCACGCCGCTCGGCTCCAGCTTGAGCGACGAATGCCAGATCGACGCCATCGCGCAGAGCTGGAGCGTCATCTCCGGCGCCGGCGCGCCGGACCGCCAGGTCCTGGCCATGCGCGCCCTCGAGGCGCGCCTGGTGGACGAAGACGCCCGACTCATCCGGCTGCTCACGCCGCCATTCGACAAGTCGCCCCATGATCCAGGCTACATCAAGGGCTACCTGCCCGGCGTGCGGGAGAACGGTGCCCAGTACACGCACGCGGCCGCCTGGGCCGTCCTTGCCACCGCGCGCGCGGGCCACGGTGGTCGCGCTTTCGAGTTGTTCCAGATGCTCAATCCACTGCTGCGCACCCGGACCCCGGATGAGGTCGCGACGTACAAGGTCGAGCCGTACGTCATCGCGGCGGATGTCTACACGGCGCTCGGACACGTGGGCAGGGGCGGCTGGACCTGGTACACGGGCGCCGCCGGCTGGATGTATCGGGTGGGCCTCGAGGCCATCCTCGGCTTCGACCGACGCGGCAGCGTGCTGCGCTTCGCGCCACGCGTGCCGCTGGCCTGGCCGCGGTTCACCATCGACTATCGCTTCGGCGCCGCGCGGTACACGATCGTGGTGGACGAGCCAGGCCGATTCGCGGACGACACCCGGGCGGAGGTGACGCTCGACGGACGCGTCCTCGATGGCCCGGACATCCCTCTCGTGGACGACGGACTGGAACACCAGGTGCTCGTCCGCCTGCCGGTCCCGGCCACGCCAACGGCCGCGTCGGCTGGAGGGCAGCGGTAGGGAACGGCGCGGGGGCCACCTTCCTCCTGAGGGCGGACCTCGTCCTCCCGGACCTTCTCACGCCGATCAACCACCATCCGCACGCGCCAGTGCCCACGCCGCATGCTCCCGCACCAGCTCGCTCTCGTCCGCCAGCGCTCCCCGCAGCGCCGCCACCGCCTCCTCCGGCGGCTCGTCCACCGCCGCCAGCCAGTTGCCCATGGCCACCGCCACGTTCCGCTTGAGCCCAGCGTAGCCCGCCCGGCGGATCGCCGAGCCCCGCGTCCACGCGTCCCACTCCTCGCGGGTCATCCGCATCAACCCGATCAGCGAAGGCGAAGCGGTCGAGGGCCCGGTGGCCACGTGCGGGTGCGGGCGGGTTGCCGCGCCCGGGTCGGAATCGGAGGCGGCCAGACCGGGGACCCGCGGGAGGTAGTCGGCCTCGCCCGTGATCCGCACCAGCTTCGGCGCGTTCCACGGACACACCTCCTGACAGATATCGCACCCGAACACCCGGTTGCCGATCAACGGGCGCAGCTCCGGCGGAATCGGCCCGCGCTGCTCGATGGTCAGGTAGGAGATGCAGCGCGTGGCGTCGATGACCGGGGCGCCCGTGGCGTCCCGGCCGAGCAGGGCGCCGGTGGGGCACGCCTCCACGCAGGCGTTGCACGTGCCGCAGTGATCCGCCCGGAACGGCTCGTCGGGCTCCAGCTCGAGATCCAGCAGCAGGCTGCCCAGGAAGAAATAGGAGCCCCTCCGCGGGTGGATGAGCATGGTGTTGCGGCCGAACCAGCCCAGCCCCGCGCGGCGCGCCAGCTCGCGTTCCAGCACGGGGCCGGTATCCACGTAGGCCCGCGCAGCGGGCAGGGCATGCCCCACCTCGTCCTCGAGCCAGCGCAGGAGCGCCAGCAGCTTCTTCCTGATGCCCTTGTGGTAGTCCCGGCCGCGGGCGTAGCGCGCGATGATGGCGCGCTCGGGGGAGGAGGCAGCGTCCTCGTCGCTTACGGGATTGTAGTTGTGAGCGACGACGAGGGCGCTGCGTACTCCGTGCCACGCACGTTCGGGATGGCAGCGGCGCTCGACGGCGTCCGGGCGGGCCAGGTAATCCATCGTGCCGTGGCGGCCGTCCTCGATCCACGCCTGGTAGAAGGCGGCATGATCGCTGGCGCGGATGGGCGCCACGCCCGCCGCGTCGAAGCCCAGGTGGAGCGCCTCGGCTCTGACACGCTCGGTGAGGTCTGTGGCGGTGGTGGAGTCTGGCATGGGCGCGGATACCCCGCCCGCGGCAGGAAGGTCTGCCGGCTCAGTCGCGCCGGAAGTCGTGCGCCGCGTTCGTGAGCCAGACCAGGATGACGCCGCACGCGGGGTTGCTGGAGCCGAGGGCCGGGATGTACTCGGGCGGCACGCTGCTCGGCCCGCGGTAGATCTCGATGGCCTCGATCCAGCCCTGCGCCAGCTCGTCGATGAAGAAGTCGTCCCCCGCACGTCCGCCGTTCACGAAGTAGCGGAACGGGCACCCGCCCCGCCCAGTGATGTTCTGGTAGGGTCCCCAGTTGCTCGGCATGAGGCTGATGCCGGCAATGCCGCGCAGAGCGTCACTGGCAAGGCTGGGCTGCTTGGCTTCGATTTGAACTCGGGTCAGGTAGACCCCCCGGCCACGCTCACGCCGATCGTAGAAACCCACCTCCGCGAGGCGCTGCTTGCGCACGTCCACGACGACCGGATCCAGGCGGATGGGTTCATGGCTCATGCGCAGCGTGATGTCGAGCACCTCATCCGTGTTCACGGCAAACCCGGTGGTCAGATTCTCGTGTGAGATGTGCATGGCCAGCAGGTTGTAGTTTCCCGGTGGGAGCTCCTGGAAACGGAAGCGGCCGTTCTCGTCGGAAACAGTCTCGACCGGAGTGCCCGCCAGGCGAATCAGGGCATCGGCCACGGGCTCGCCGCTGTCGCCAAGCAGGACCTGGCCGGTAACCAACCTGCCTGCCGTGGCCATGCGCAGTTCCATGTCCCCCACCTGCCCGGCCTCCACGAGCGCCGTCTCGGTGGCGATCTGCCCAAGATAGCGCCCCTGCACACGCAGCTGCGTCCCCGCGTAGACCTGGCAGAAGACGAAGTGGCCGAGCGAGTCCGTTTCCGTTTCGAGCGGTTGCGTGCGCCGGCCGTCCTCGCGCCAGGAGACCTCGACGCCCACCCTCTGCAGGGGAATGCCGGAGGCGGAATCCACCGCGGTCCCGATCAGCGTGCCACGATCGGGACTGATGGTCCGGTCCGCGCAGACGGCCGGCACCTGCGCATGGATGCTGCCGGTGCCCGCCACTGCCAGACCCACGGCGAGCGGACCGGTGATGCGCGTCAACTGGCGTAGCATGGAGCCTCCAGGGTGCGCCCCGGTTGTCCAGCGAGATGCGTGCCGGAGATGGGAAGGTGCGGCTCGATGGCGGTTTGACACCCGCCGGGGCCACCTCTAAACTCCGCGCCCCTGACCGCTGCCGTCAAGCTCGAGGTTGAAATATGGCTCGCATCATTCGCGTTGCGCACTCGCCGGATTCCGACGACGCGTTCATGTTCTACGCCCTGGCCGAGAACAAACTCGACACCGGTGACCTGGAGTTCGTGCACGAGCTGCAGGACATCGAATCGCTGAATCGGCGCGCGCTGGCGGGCGAGCTGGAAGTCACGGCGGTATCGATCCACGCGTATGCGTATCTCTCCGATCGCTACGCGCTGCTGCCGCACGGCGCCTCCATGGGGGAGGGCTACGGCCCGCGCCTGGTGGCCCGTCAGCCCCTGGAACTGGATGACCTGCGGGGACGGACGGTGGCCATTCCGGGTACGCTCACCTCGGCGTTCATGGCGCTGAAGCTGGCGTTGCCGGACGTCCGGACCGTGGTGGTGCCGTTCGACGAGATCCCCGAGCACGTGGCCTCGGGACAGAGTGAGGTGGGCCTGCTCATCCACGAAGGTCAGCTCACCTACCAGCAGGAAGGACTCCACCTGGTGGCCGACCTGGGCGCGTGGTGGGCCGAGAAGACGGGCGGCCTGCCGCTCCCCCTGGGAGGCAACGTGATCCGACGGGACCTGGGGCCCGAGCTCATCACCCGCGTGTCGCGCCTGCTGCGCGCATCCATTGCCTACGCGCTGGACAACCGGGCGGCCGCCCTGCAGCACGCCGCGCAGTACGGCCGCGGGCTCAAGTCCAGCCAGACGGACGAGTTCGTGGGCATGTACGTCAACCAGCGCACCCTGGACTACGGGCCCGATGGCAGGCGCGCCGTGCAGCTCTTCCTGGACAACGGCTACGAGGCGGGCATCATCCCGAACCGGGTGGGTGTGGACTTCGTGAAGGACTAGTTCCGGCTATGCCGCGCTACGGATGGCGGGGCACCAGCACCCGTAGCAGCGTCCCCTTGCCGGGCCGGCTCTCCACGGCTATGCGACCGCCCGTCTGCCGGACGATACCGTAGACGGTGGAGAGACCCAGGCCGGTGCCCTCTCCCTCCGGCTTGGTGGTGAAGAACGGCTCGAACATCCGCTCACGCGTGGCCTCCGCCATACCCAACCCGTCATCCTGCACTTCCAGGGCGGCACAGGGACCGAGCGGCCGTTCGCCGGCACTGACCACCCCGTCATCGGTCACGTTGCAGGTGCGCACCCGGATGCTGCCGCCCTCGGGCAGTGCGTCGCGTGCGTTCACGACCAGGTTCATGAGCACCTGCTCGATGTGGCTGCGATCCATGCGGACGGGCCAGACTTCCTCCTGCAGCTCCAGCTCGAGATGGATGTCCTCGCGGATCACCCTGCGTAGCAATCCCGCCATCTCCCTGATGACCCGATTCAGGTCGATCTCCCGGGGCTCCACGTCCTGGCGCCGACCGAAGGCCAGCAGCTGGCGGGTCAGCTTGGCGGCGCGATCGGCCGCGTGCCGGATCTCGATGGCGTCGTTACGGCTGGGATCATCCTCGGCCAGATCCTCCACGAGGAACTGGGCGTGACCGCGCATGGCGGTGATGAGGTTGTTGAAATCGTGCGCGATGCCGCCGGCAAGGCGGCCGATGGCCTCCATCTTCTGTGCCTGACGGAGCTGCGCCGCGGTGTCCTTCATGTCCTCCTGGTCCTGGCCCTGCTGGCGGGCGCGCAGGCGTCGCGAGGTGATGTTCCTCAGCGTGAGGAGATATCCACCACCGGCCTCGGGCAGGTGCACGGGCGCCGCGGTGCAGCGCACCCAGCGTTCCCTCCCCCCCGTCCGCCGGAGCGTGACGCTCACGGGCGTGGCATGCTCATCGGCACGGCGCCGCAGGCGGGCAAACCAGGTGGTGTCCGGCCGCGTGAACGGATGCGGGCCGCCATGCGCGATGGCGGCACTGAGGGGCCAGCCGAAGGCCCGGCCGGCCGCCTCGTTCCAGAGGTGCGCGGCCCCGCGTGGGTCCACCACCAGTGCCGGCATGGCCAGCGCGTCCAGCGCACGCTGCACGCCGGCTGAAACGCCATCCATCTCAC
>Ga0214473_10005613_pt1 | contig 15016 bp, 9 predicted proteins | sample RVTome_7_FD_203509 | JGI IMG/M metagenome (GOLD analysis project Ga0214473, IMG submission 203509) | Soil microbial communities from uranium-contaminated site in the Upper Colorado River Basin, Wyoming, United States - RVT98D197 | ecosystem: Environmental > Terrestrial > Soil > Contaminated >... | reverse complement strand
CCGCCTGTGCGCCCCGTGTGCCGCGTGCTAGGCTGTGGCCGCAATGGCCGCTCAGCCCCCCGGAGTCCGACTCTCCGTGGATCTCGACGATCCCGAGGCCGTGCCCTACTTCTTGTGGGACGAGCCCATGTCGGTGGCCGAGCTGCGCGCGCGGCTCGCGAGCGCCAGCGAGCCCGAGAGGCTGCGCCTGTTGGGCAAGATCCTGCGCGAGGCGCGCGACACGGACGCCTGGCAATTCACGACACTCGCCGAGGTCGCTCGCCTCTTTCCGGAGCTGCGGCGACACCTCGGCCGACGCCGCACGTTCTGGGAGTTCCTGCTCGGGCGCTGGCAGGAGCTTGCTGGCGATGGGCGCGCCTAGGACAGCCCCCGAGTTTCGCAGGATCCTGCTGTCGCGCGGGAACGAGTCGGTGGTCGTCGATCTCGTCGTCGAGCATGCCGAGCAGGTCAGCCGCGAGAAGCCGGCGCACGGCCGCGGGCCCGTGAGTTAGTATCCACGGCAGCTTGCCCCTACCGCCCGAGACCCGTCTCGGACCCTACGTGGTCGTGTCGCCCCTCGGCGCGGGCGGCATGGGCGAGGTGCACCGGGCGACGGACACGAAGCTCGGCCGCGACGTCGCGATCAAGCTGCTTCCCGAAGGCTTCGCCGCCGATCCCGATCGGCTCGCCCGCTTCGAGCGCGAGGCCAAGCTGCTCGCCTCCCTCAACCACCCCAACATCGCCCACGTCTACGGCTTCGAGAGCGCGACGCTCGCCGACGGCTCGTCCGCGCACTTCCTGGCGATGGAACTCGTGCCCGGCGAGGACCTCGCCGAGCGGCTGAAGCGCGGCGCGATCCCGATCGACGAGACGATCGCCATCGCGAAGCAGATCGCCGAAGCCCTCGAGGAGGCGCACGAGAGAGGCATCGTCCACCGCGACCTCAAGCCGGCGAACGTCAAGCTGACGCCGGACGGCAAGGTCAAGGTGCTCGACTTCGGCCTCGCCAAGGCCTGGGAGGGCCCCGGCGCCGCGTCCTCCGACCTCTCGCAGTCCCCCACGCTCGCCCACACCGGCACCGCCGCCGGCCTCATCCTCGGCACCGCCGCCTACATGTCGCCCGAGCAGGCGCGCGGCAAGCCCGTCGACAAGCGGGCCGACATCTGGGCCTTCGGGGTCGTGCTCTACGAGATGCTCACCGGCCGGCGGCTGTTCGAGGGCGAGACCGTGAGCGACGTGCTCGCCGCCGTGCTGACACGGGAGCCGGAGTGGGCTCGCCTTCCGGTCGCCACACCAGGAGCGATTCGAGACCTGCTGAGACGCTGCCTGAGAAGGGATGTGAGGGCGCGGCAGCGCGACATGGGCGACGCGTGGATCGCCGTGCAAGAGGCGCTGGCCGGACCTTCGCCGGAGGGCGACGCCCCGCCTTCGCCCACGCGACCCGCCTGGCGTCGCGCCCTTCCCTGGGCGGCCACGCTGGCGGCGGGCGCCCTGCTCTCGGGAGTCGTCTTGTGGGGCCTTTCGCTTCGTCGGCCGCAACGCGAACGCATGCACTTCCGGGCGGTCACGAACTTTGCCGGGGTGCAGTCGCAGCCCGCGCTCTCACCCGATGGGCGCTCCGTAGCGTTCGTCTCGAACCGCGACGGCGACTACGACGTCTACGTCGGCCTGGTGAGCGGCGGGAAGCTGATCCAGATCACCCACGACCCGAACTTCGAGGCCCGGCCCAGCTGGTCGCCGGACGGGGCCTCGATCAGCTACGCCCGGCTGAACGACTGGGGTCTCTGGGACATCTGGCAGGTTCCGGCTCTCGGTGGCACGCCTCGGCGGCTGATCCTGAACGCGGCCGACCCGGCCTGGTCGCGCGACGGTCGGTCGCTGGCTTACGTGAACGACGTCACCCGAACGATCTGGGTGTCGGATCCGGCCGGACAGAACGCGCGCCAGGTCACGACGCCCGGATCCTCCTTGTACCCCGCGGAGCCACGCTTCTCGCCGGACGGCCGCGAGCTGGCGTTCGTGACTCGTGGAGGAGGACCCCGCGGCGAGCTGAACGTGATCGATCTCGGCTCCGGCGAGGCTCGCCGCCTGACGCAGGACGACGCGCTGGCGCAGTGTCCCGCCTGGTCGCCGGACGGCCTCCACCTCTACTTCGCCTCGAGCCGGGGCGGAGCCATGAACATCTGGAAGATCGGGGCGCGCGGCGGCGAGGCCGAGCCGGTCACCGCGGGCCAGGGCGACGACGTGCAGCCGGACGTCTCGGCCGACGGCAGCCGGATCGTCTTCGCGACCTACCGCGAGAGCCTCGGCTTCGCCCGGCTCGACCTCTCCGCGAGGCCCGGGCCCGACAACCCGAAGCAGCTCAGCATCGACCTCGCGCGGAACCAGATCGGGCCGGCCTACTCTCCCGACGGAGCCCGCCTCGCGTACTTCTCGAACTTCAAGGGCGTGGAGAACGAGGGGATCTGGATGGCCGGCGCCGACGGCTCGGACCCCACGCCGCTCGTTCGGGATGCGCGCGTCAACATCTTTCCGAAGTGGAGCCCGGACGGCAATCACCTGATCTACATGTCCGGCGACGGCGGCGGGACCGAGTATCGACGCGTCGCGATCTCGGGAGGAACGCCTGTGACCCTGCTCGGGAAGGTGGCCGACTACAACTTCGACGTCGGGCCCGACGGGCGCCTGCTGTTCAGAGATGAAGACGGCAGGGTCCAGTCGTACGACCCATCGGGTCAGAAGACCCGGCAGCTCGCCGTCTCTCCCCAGAGCCAGAACGGCTGGCTGCTACGCTGGTCACCCGCCGGCCAGTCGGTCGCCTATCTCCTTTCGGCCGGCGCGGAGGACGACCCCCTGGCCGGTCTCTGGGTCGAGGACTTCAAGAGCCCTCCGCGGCAGGTTTTTCACGGCTGGGTCACGTCGTATGCGCGCGGTCCCGGGGACGAGATCTTCCTTCTGGAGGGGAAGGCCGATCTCCAGGGTGTCTTGTGGAAGGTGGGATGGGATGGCCATGGGCTCACGCGCGTCGCGACCAAGCGCCTCGTCTATTCCTACTGGGCGGCAGCGAAGGGGCTCGGGCAGAACTACCTCGACGTCTCTCCCGACGGACGCCACGTGGTCTTCGGCTCGCAGGAAGTCCAGCAGGCGAACATCGGCATGATCGAGAACGTTCGCTAGATGATCGGGGTGGCGATCAAGGTGCTGCCGGCCGAGCTGGCGCAGGATCCCGAACGCCTGGCGCGTGCTAGCCTTGGCCATGCGCGCCCGCTACGTGTGGGACTACGACATCAGCGAGCAGCAGTTCGACGCCCTGCTCGCCGGCAAGGCCGCCATTGGCCGGCTCGACCGCGCCTGGGCTGCCGCACGCCTGATCGACAGCGCTCCGTACGAAGAGGTCGTTCGCCGGATCGGCTTCGGCGAGCTGGTTCGGGGCTGGCCCCTGTGGCGCTCCCGCGTCCGCTCCTCGTCTGCGCGACGCGGACTCGACTTCCTCGTCGAGTGGCTGCCGCAGCACCATCCCGAGCTGCTGGCCTAGCCATGGACCCGGCGTGGTTCGAGGAGGTCCTGTACCCGCTCCAGGACGAGGTGCTGGCGGTAGCGGCCCGCGTCGAGACCGGTTTCTACCTGACGGGCGGCACGGCGCTCGGGCGGGTTCACCTCCGACACCGGTACTCCGAGGACCTCGACCTGTTCGTCAACGACGACGATCGCTTCCAGGCCTGGGCCGACAGGCTGCTGGAGGCATGGCGCGCGGAAGCGGGCTGGCAGCTGGGCATCCAGCGCCGGGACCCTCGCTTCGTCCGCGCGCTGGTCTCGAAGGGCGAGGTGCAGCTGAAGGTCGAGTTCGTGAACGACGTGCGCGGCCGCGTCGGGGTTCCCGAGCGGCACGAACGCTTCGGCCTCGTGGACACGAAGGAGAACATCCTCGCGAACAAGATCACGGCGCTCCTGGATCGCGAGGAGCCCAAGGACCTGGCCGACGTCTGGGGCCTCTGCCGCCGTGGCGGCCTCGCGCTGAAGGACGCGCTCGCGGGGGCTTCATCGAAAGCCGTCGGCGTCTTCGCGGCCGACGTGGCGCGCGCCCTGCTCGAGGCGACCGCCGACGATTGGCGGCTCGTCCGCTGGGTCCCGCCTGCGCCGCCGTCCGAGGAGTTCCTGCGCGACCTGCGAGCACTGGGCGAAGACCTGCTGCTGCTGCGCTAGCGCCTGCCGGCGTGCTCGGCGGAAGCGTGTCGGCGTCGTTGACGCGCGTGGCCGCCAAGCCGCGGGCGGACTAGAATCGCCTCACGTTGCCCGTCGAGGAGGATCCTCGTTGAGTCTGTCGCCCGGCGGCCGCCTGGGTGCGTACACGGTCGTGGCGCCCCTGGGCGCGGGGGGAATGGGCGAGGTGTATCGCGCGCGGGACACGAAGCTCTCGCGCGACGTCGCGATCAAGGTGCTTCCGGCCGAGTTCGCGAAGGACCACGAACGCGTCGCGAGGTTCAAGCGCGAGGCGCAGATCCTCGCCTCGCTCAATCACCCGAACATCGCGGGGATCTACGGTCTCGAGGATAGCGAAGGAACGGTCGCCCTCGCGATGGAATACGTCGAGGGAGAGGATCTCGCAGAGCGCCTCAAGCGCGGCGCGATTCCCGTCGACGAGGCCATCGGAATCGCGAAGCAGATCGCGGAGGCGGTGGAGCAAGCGCACGAGCACGGCATCGTGCACCGTGACCTCAAGCCGGCGAACGTCAAGCTGACGCCGGACGGCAAGGTCAAAGTGCTCGACTTCGGCCTGGCGAAGGCCTACGCGGGTGAGTCGGCCACAGGCTCGTCCGCCGACCTGTCGCACTCCCCCACGCTCGCGCACACCGGCACGCAGGCCGGCGTGATCCTCGGCACGGCGGCCTACATGTCGCCCGAGCAGGCGCGCGGCAAGCCGGTCGACAAGCGCGCCGACATCTGGGCCTTCGGTGTCGTGCTCTACGAGATGCTCACCGGCCGGCAGCTCTTCGGCGGGGAGACGGTCAGCGACGTGCTGGCGGCCGTGCTGACGCGGGAGATCGACCTCCGGCGGCTTCCCGCGGCCACGCGACCGGCCGTGTGCACCCTGCTGCAGCGCTGTCTCAAACGCGACCCGCACGACCGGCTGCGCGACGTCGGAGACGCACGGATCGTGCTCGGAGAGGTGCTCGACGGACGGGACGACCCGCCTGCCACCCCGCCGCCGGGAGCTCGTGCGCCGCGGCGCCGCGCCTGGCTCTTCGGCGCCGGGGCGGCGCTCCTGGCACTCGCGCTCGGCTGGCTCGCCGGGCGGTCGGGCGCCGGCGTCACGGCCGCCCGCCCGTCGTCGTCGATCGCCTACAGGCGGCTCACGTTCCAGCCGGGCAACTTCGTCAACGCCCGGTTCGCGCCCGACGGCCAGACGGCGTTCCTGAGTGCGAACTGGCGCGGGCCGATCCGCGAGATCTTCCAGGTGCGCCCCGGCGCCGGCGAGCTCCCGATCGGCGTCGCGGGAGCCGAGCTGCTCGCCGTCTCGCGCGAGGGCGAGCTCGCCCTCCTCCTGCCGCGCGTCGAGAACGGGAACCCGTGGGCGGTGCGGGGTACGCTCGCCGTGGTCTCGTCGAGCGGCGGCACGCCCCGCGAGCTGGCCGAGAACGTCGTCGCCGCCGACTGGCTGCCGGATGGCCGGGGGCTGGCGGCGATGCGGGTGGTCGAGGGAGCGCTTCCGCTTCAGCTCGAGCTTCCGCTCGGTCACCCGGTCTACCGCTCCCCCTCTGGCGGTGCGACCAAGCTGCGCGTCTCGCCGGCGGGCGATGCCGTGGCGTTCTTCGAGCGCCAGGGGTTGACCGAGTTCGCGGTCGCCGTCGTCGACCGCAACGGCCGGCACGAGATCCGGTCGCCCGGGTGGTCGGATTGGTGGGATCTCGCCTGGTCGCCCGACGGAAGCGAGGTCTGGTTCTCGGCCTCGACTGCCGGGCTGGCGGCGAACGTCTACGCCGTCGACGGGAAGGGCGCGGTACGCACCCTGCTCGCGGCACCGGGCACCCTCGACCTCCACGACGTAGCGGCCGACGGCAGCGCCCTGGTGGCGCGCGTCGCGTACAGCAGCAGCGTCCTGCTCGAGACAGCGGTGGACCCGAAGGCGGAGCGCGATCTCACCTGGCTCGAGAGCTCGGCCGCGATCGATCTCTCGGCCGACGGCCGCCACGTCCTGCTCTTGATCGAATCCGAGCGCGAGCCGGGTCGCGTGACGAGCTTCCTGCGCTCGACGGACGGCTCGCCGCCCATCCGCCTCGGCTACGGGAGGCCCCAGGAGCTCTCCCACGACGGCCGCTGGGCGCTCGCGACCCGCGGCGAGACTCTCGTCGCGATGCCGACCGGTCCCGGCACCGAGCGGACGATCGCGACGGGCTTCCCCGAGATCCTCGCCGCGCGCTGGCTGCCCGACGACGAGCGAGTGGTCTTGCTGGGACGCGACCGGAAGAGCTCGACCGTGGTGCGTGTCACCGGTTTCGCGGGTGGGGCAGCGAAGGGTTTCACCCCCGCCGTGGAGCCACGGTACTTCTCCGACTATAGAGCCGCCTCCATGTCGCCGGTCTCGCCCGACGGCCGCCAGGTCGCTCTCGCGGTCGAAGCGGGCATCGCTCTGCTGCCGCTCGATGGCTCGGCGCCGCGGTTGCTACCCGGATGCGAGCCGAATGACCAGCCGATCCAGTGGTCGGCGGACGGCCGGCGCCTCGTCCTCTTCAATCCCGGCGGGCTGCCCGCCCATCTCCTCGAGTTCGATCTCGCGAGCGGCCGCCGCCGGCTGATCGGCGAGGTCGGCCCCGCCGATCTGGGGGGCGTCGCCGGAATCATCTCTACGTACGTGACTCCTGACCTCTTGCGGCGCGTCCTCACCTACCAGCGCTTCCGCTCCGACCTCTACCGCGTCGAGGGCTTGCGATGAGCGACAGGCGCGGCGTCCGATGATCGGCGGGAAGCTCGGTCCCTACGAGATCGCCGTCGCGATCGGTGCGGGGGGCATGGGCGAGGTCTACCGCGCCACCGACACGAAGCTCGACCGCGAGGTCGCGATCAAGCTGCTGCCGGCCGAGCTGGCGCAGGACCCCGAGCGCCTCGCCCGCTTCGAGCGCGAGGCGCAGTACCTCGCCACGGGCGACATCGTGTTCTTCCGCCACGGCTCCTGGTTCGCGGCGCCGTTCGACCCCCGCACCCGGAAGCTCACCGGACCCGAGCGGCGTGTGCTCGAGGCGATGCGACCGCTCACTCCGCCCGGCGACTCAGAGCGCAGCTTCTCCTTCTCCGACGACGGCCGGCTAGCCTGCGTCGCGGGGGCATACCCCCCCACGACCCCGTACTCCCAGCTCGCCTGGGTCGACCGCGCGGGCCACGTCGAGCGGCTGCCTTTCGAGGGGCCTCACGCGTACGACTCGCTCGCGCTCTCCTCGGACGATCGGCGCGCCGCCGTCGCCCTCGTCCATGAAGGGGAGCTCCAGGTCTGGGTCTACGACCTCGGGAGCGGCACGCGGGAACGGCTGACGCGCGACGGCCAGAACCTGTATCCGCGCTGGTCCCCGGATGGCACACGCCTGGCGGTCACCAGCCTCACCCGCGGCAACTACGACCTTCGATTGATCAGCGCGAACGCTCTCGCGGCGCCGAGCGATCTCGTCACCACGCCCGTGGAAGACTTCCAGGTCGAGTGGACGCCCGACGGGCAGGCGATTGCCTTCGCGCACTTCTCTCCCGAGACGGGAGCCGACATCTGGACGCGGGGCGCAGGCGAGGCGGGTCCCGGAAAGCCTGTCGTTGCGACGCCCGACTCGGACCAGTTCTCGAGCCTGTCCCCCGACGGCCGCGGGCTGCTTTACCGGAGCCAGGGTGCGTTCTACGTGACGAGCTTCCCCGAGGCGGGAGAACGCTCGAAGATCTCGCCCGACGGAAGCTCGGCCGCTTCGTGGTCGCCCTCGACCCCCGAGATCTTCGTGGTCGAGTCCGACCAGCTGGTCTCGATACGCTACGAGGTCTCGGGTGGCCGCTTGCGGACGACCGGCTCGCAGGTCCTGTTCGACGTACCCCGAGTACCCGTCGACGGGCGGGTGCCGGTCTCCCACGACGCCCGGCGGTTCCTCATGTTCGTGCCGGTCCCCGGCAAGACGCTCGACGCCGAGGTACGCGTGGTCACCGACGGCTTTGCCGCGCTGCGAGCCGAAGCTCCGGTCGAGCTGCGATGATCGGCACTCGACTCGGCCACTACCGCATCACCGCCGCGATCGGCGCCGGCGGCATGGGCGAGGTCTACCGCGCCACCGACACGAAGCTCGGCCGCGACGTCGCCATCAAGGTCCTGCCGTCCGAGCTGGCGGGCGACCCCGAGCGCCTCGCCCGCTTCGAGCGGGAGGCGAAGCTGCTCGCCTCGCTCAACCACACGAACATCGCCCACGTCTACGGCTTCGAGACGAGCACGCTCGCCGACGGCTCGGCCGCGAGCTTCCTGGCGATGGAGCTGGTCGAGGGGGAGGAGCTCGCGGAGCGGCTCAAGCGCGGCGCGATCCCGATCGACGAGTCACTCGCGATCGCGAAGCAGATCGCCGACGGCCTCGAAGAAGCCCACGAGAAAGGCATCGTCCACCGCGACCTCAAGCCCGCGAACGTCAAGCTGACACCGGACGGCAAGGTCAAGGTGCTCGACTTCGGCCTCGCGAAGGCGTACGCGGTCGACTCGACGTCCGGCTCCGGCCCGGACCTCTCCCAGTCCCCCACCCTCGCGCACACCGGCACCGCCGCCGGGATCATCCTCGGCACCGCCGCCTACATGTCGCCCGAGCAGGCGCGCGGCAAGACCGTCGACAAGCGCACGGACATCTGGTCCTTCGGCGTCGTCATGTTCGAGATGCTGACCGGCGAACGGCTCTTCGCCGGCGAAACCGTGAGCGACGTGCTCGCCGCGGTTCTGACCCGCGACCCCGACCTCGAACGCCTGCCCGCGGGAACGCCTAGAGCGCTCCGCCAGCTTCTTCGTCGCTGCCTCGAGCGCGATCCGAAGAAACGCCTGCGCGACATTGGAGAGGGCCGGCTCGCGCTCGACGATCCCGGGTCGGCCTCGGATCCGTCGCTCCAGACAAAGCCCACCGGACCGCGGCGCGGCACGGCCTGGGCCGTCGCGGCGGCCGTCGCAATCGCGCTCGTCGGGGGCATCCTGCTCGACCGGCTCTGGACGCCGTCCCCGCCGGCCAGAAGCCTGCGGCTCATCGCGAAGGCCGGCTTCGCCGGAGTCTTGGACGACAGCCTGCGTCCGGCGGCCGTGCTCTCGCCGGACGGCCGTACCCTGGCCATGTCCGGTCGGGACAAGGTCGGAGGACGGAGACTGCTCCATGTGCGTCGCCTCGACCAGACCGAGGCTTTGCCCCTTTCGGGAACCGAGGACGGAGCGAGTCCTTTCTTCTCTCCGGATGGCAGGTGGCTCGGCTTCTTCGCGAAAGGCAAGCTCCTCAAGATCCCGGTGACCGGCGGAGCGGCGGTGGTTCTCGCCGACGCGCCGGTGAGCCGAGGCGCCACCTGGGGCGAGGACGACGTCATTACGTTCGCACCCCTCGCCCCGCATGGGAATGGACTTCTGCGCGTCAGCGCGGCGGGTGGCGCCACCACCCCCCTGGGCGACATGATCAACGGGCACGTCACTCAGCGCTGGCCGCAGGCTCTCCCCGGCAATCGCGCCATTCTCTACACCGGCTCCACCTCGGTCGACACCTTCGAGGATGCCTGCCTGGTGGCGCAGACCCTGGACAAGGCGCCGCCCCGGCTCATCCAGTGCGGGGGTTCCTTCTGGACCTACGTGCCCAGCGGGCACATCCTCTTCTTCCACGCCGGCACGTTGTTCGCGGCGCCGTTCGACGTGAAGGATCTGACCATCACGGGGAGCAGCCTGCCCGTGATCGAGAACGTCAGCGGATCGGCGGTGAGCGGCGTGGCCTGGTTCTCGGCGGCTCGTGACGGCTTGCTCGCCTACGTGGAGGGTACGGGCGCACGCGCCGAGGCTCCCATCGATGTGGTCGATCGCACCGGCCAGGCCACGCGGCTGAAGGCGCCGCCGGTGAACTGGTTGGCCCTCTCCTACTCCCCGGAAGGGCGGCGTCTCGCCATGAACGTCAGCACCGGGACGAAGAACGACGTCTGGATCTACGAAATCGAGCGCGACGCGCCGATGCAGTTGACCTTCGACGGTCTCCACTGGTCCGGACCGATCTGGACGCCCGACGGGCGGCGACTCACCTACAGCACCACCCAGGGGGGAACGCCATTCATCGAGTGGAAATCGGCGGACGGGAGCGGCGAGGCCGAGCGACTCTCTCCACCCGGCTCCGACCAGAAACAAGGCGGCTCCCAGGCCCAACGCCCGGGATCGTGGGCGCCCGACGGCCGGCGCCTGGCCTTCGTTGAGGGAGGAGGCAGCGGCCACTCCGACATCTGGATGCTGCCGATGGTCGGAGACGCGCGCTCCGGCCTGAAGGCGGGGACGCCCGAGATCTTTGTCTCCTCCCCCGGCCACAACGACTCCCCGGCCTTTTCACCGGACGGCAAGTGGCTGGCCTACTCATCCGATGACTCGTCGACGGAGCAGGTCTACGTCCGGTCCGCGATTGGCGCGCCCGGCAAGTGGCAGGTTTCGACCGAGGGGGGAAGCTTTCCGGCGTGGTCGAGAACGGGCCGCGAGTTGATCTTCATCACTCCCGACGGACGCCTCCTCTACGTGACCTACGACGCCTCGGACGTAGCCTTCCATCCCTCTCGCCCGGAACCCTGGAACAGGACGATCTTTGAACAGCGGACTGAGTGGTTTCGATTCGCCCTGCATCCCGACGGCCGGCGGGTGGCCGGCACGGTGACGGCGGCCTCCCGCGACCAGAAGCCGATGGACCCGGAGATCGTGCTGGTGACGGACTTCTTCGGCGAGCTCAAGGCGCGGTTCGCTCAGCGGTGAGCGCCGCCTGACCCGCGGTGGCTCGGCCGGGCACCGCCGCGTCCCCTCGGGACGGGCTGCGGTAGAATCGCGCGTCCCGTTTCAGCTGAAGCCAGCCGTCGCCGTCGAGCAGGACCTGGAGGTTCCCGATCCTGGTCGGAGAGATGCTCGCACGCTTCCGTGTCACCGCCGCGATCGGCGCCGGCGGGATGGGCGAGGTGTACCGCGCGACCGACACGAAGCTCGGACGCGAGGTGGCGATCAAAGTGCTGCCGGCCGAGGTGGCGCGGGACAAAGAGCGCCTCGCCCGCTTCGAGCGCGAGGCCAAGCTGCTCGCCTCGCTCAATCACCCCGGCATCGCCCACGTCTACGGCTTCGAGAGCGCGACGCTCGAGGACGGCTCGTCCGCCCATTTCCTCGCGATGGAGCTCGTCCCCGGCGAAGACCTCGCCGAGCGCCTGAAGCACGGTGCCGTCCCGGTCGACGAGGCGATCGAGATCGCGAAGCAGATCGCCGAGGCCCTCGACGAAGCTCACGAGAAGGGCATCGTCCACCGCGACCTGAAGCCCGCCAACGTCAAGCTGACGCCGGACGGCCAGGTCAAGGTGCTCGACTTCGGCCTGGCCAAGGCGTACGCAGGTGATGCGGCCAGCGGATCCTCGGCAGACCTCTCGCAGTCCCCCACGCTCGCTCACACAGGCACGCAGGCGGGTGTCATCCTCGGCACCGCCGCTTACATGTCGCCCGAGCAGGCGCGCGGAAAGCCGGTAGACAAGCGCGCGGACATCTGGGCCTTCGGCGTCGTGCTGTTCGAGATGCTCAGCGGCACGCGCCTCTTCGCCGGAGAGACCGTGAGCGACACCCTGGCCGCGGTGCTCAGGGAAGAGGTGCCCTGGGCCCGGCTCCCGGCCGACACCCCTCCCGCGGCGGTTCGGACCCTGAGGCGCTGCCTCAACCGCGACCCGAAGCGCCGGCTCCACTCCGCCGCGGACGCGAGGCTCGAGATGGAGGAGGCTTCCTCCGAGCCGGGAGCCGATTCGAGAGTGCCTCGGGAGGCGAAGGCGGCCGTAGCCAGCCGGATACCGTGGGTCGTGGCCGGTCTCCTCGCCCTCGCTCTCGCCGGCGCCCTGTCTCGCGGCCTGCTCGTGTCGGCCCCCGAAGCGGCGGTGACGCGATTGAAGGTCGAGCTGGCGCCGAAAGCGCCGCTCGCGAGATTCGTCGGCCCCAACGCCGTGCTGTCTCCCGACGGTCGGGCCGTGGCCTTCGTGACCGGGCCTCCGGGTCAACTCAAGATCCACGTCCGCCAGCTCGACGCGCTGGAGGCGACACCGCTCTCGGGCACGGACGAAGGGCGCAGCCCCTTCTTCTCCCCCGACGGCCGCTGGATCGGTTTCGCCACGCCGACCCGTCTGATGAAGATCGGGCTCTCCGGCGGGGCTCCGGTCACCATCGCCGAGGTCGGAGCGAACCCGGGCCGCGGCGCCACCTGGAGCGGCAACCAGATCGTCTTCACCCGGGTCAACACCGGCCTGTTCAAGGTGCCCGACTCCGGCGGAGATCCCGTGCCGCTCACGACACTCGACCCCGCGCGCGACGAGAGGTCACATCGTTGGCCGTCGTTCGTTCCCGGGGGCAAGCTGGTCCTGTTCATGGTCCAGCACACGGGCCAGGACTACGACGACGCCGACATCGAGGCCGTCTCGCTGGCCGATGGCCGCCGCACGGTCCTGGTTCGCGGTGGAGCCTTCCCACGCGTGACACCCGGCGGCGTGCTGCTGCTCGTGCGCGACCACGTCCTGTACGCGCTTCGATTCGATGCCGAGCGGCTTCGTGTCGAGGAGCCGGCGACGCCGGTTCTCCAGGGCCTGCTGGGTTGGACCGGCGACGAGTCCACCGGGGACGGCAGCGCCGAGTACTCGCTCTCGGAGCGAGGCGATCTCCTGTATCGCGCGGGCGAGGGCGCCGACACGGACGCGGGAACCGACTTCGTGTGGGTGGACGCGGCCGGGCGGGAGACGCCAGCGTTCCACGAGTCGATCTACGCCTCCAGCCTCGCGGTCTCGCCGGACGGCGGTCGGGTCGCGATGGAGGGTCGCTCGTCCCGCGGGCCGGGGGTCTTCATCAAGGACCTGGAGCGCGGCACGCTGACGCCACTCACCACGGAAGGGGCCGGAGAGAGCTCGCCCGCCTGGTCGCCCGACGGAAAGCGCCTCGCCTACATGCCTCGCAGGTCCGCGGCCTCGCTCGTGAAGGTCCGCACCCTCGAGGGCTCAGCACCCGAGCTCGAGCTCGCGGCCCCCCACAATAGCGGCGCCGGGCCCAAGTCCTGGACGGGTGATGGCCGCGCGCTCGTGGTTGGCCTCTTCTGGCCGCAGACCCTGAACGACCTCTCTCTGCTGCCCCTGGACGGGGGGGATCTGCGGCCCCTCGTCAACTCGCCCGGCCTGGAGGAGCAAGGACAGGTTTCTCCGAATGGCCGGTGGCTCGCCTACGAGAGCGATGAGAAGGGCGCTCTTCAGGTGTTCGTCACTTCGCTCGAAGCGCCCGGCCCCAAGTTCCAGGTCTCCGTGCGCGGGGGCGGGAGCCCTCGCTGGTCTCGGGACGGGCGGCTCCTGTACTTCCTGCAGACCGACGCCCCGACCCGGGGAGGGCCCATCTTCGCGGCGCCGGTCAACGAGGGCGGCGACCGGCTCCGCTTCGGGACCCCGCGCCTGATCCCAGCCAGTCCCAGGGTGCCCGCCGGAGGCTACGACGCGCATCCGGACGGCCGACTGCTCGTGGTCAAGCGGCAGGCGGCGGACGCCGCCGACATCGACACGGCCCACGCCATCCTCGTGACCGGCTGGCGCGAGGAGCTGGCGCACCGGATCCGGGGGAACGCGAAGTGATCGGCCGCTCGCTCGCCCACTACCGCGTCACCGCCACGCTCGGCGCCGGCGGGATGGGCGAGGTCTACCGCGCGACCGACACGAAGCTCGATCGCGAGGTCGCGATCAAGGTGCTGCCGCAGGAGCTCGCCGCCGACCCTGAGCGACTCGCTCGCTTCGAGCGCGAGGCGAAGCTGCTCGCCTCGCTCAACCACCCGAGTATCGCCCACGTCTACGGCTTCGAGAGCGCGACGCTCGACGACGGCTCGACCGCGCGTTTCCTGGCGATGGAACTCGTCCCCGGCGAGGATCTCGCGGAGCGGCTGAAGCGCGGACCGATTCCTGTCGACGAGGCCCTGGCCCTGGCGAGGCAGATTGCGGAGGCGCTCGAGGAAGCGCACGAGAAGGGCATCGTCCACCGCGACCTCAAGCCCGCGAACGTCAAGCTGACGCCGGACGGCCAGGTCAAGGTGCTCGACTTCGGCCTCGCGAAGGCCTGGGAGGGCCCGGGCGCCGTTTCCTCCGATCTCTCGCAGTCCCCCACCCTCGCCCACACCGGCACCGCGGCCGGCCTCATCCTCGGCACCGCGGCCTACATGTCGCCCGAGCAGGCCCGTGGCAAGTCGGTCGACAAGCGCGCCGACATCTGGGCCTTCGGCGTCGTGCTCTACGAGATGCTCACCGGCCGGCAGCTCTTCAGCGGGGAGACGGTCAGCGACGTCCTCGCCGCGGTGCTGACCCGCGAGCCGGAGTGGTCTCGCCTGCCGGAGTCCACGCCACCGCCGATTCGCGATCTGCTGAGACGCTGCCTGAGAAGGGACGTTCGGACACGGCAGCAGAGCATCGGCGACGCCCGGATCGCCGTGGAAGAGGCGCTGGCCGGAGCTTCGGCCGACGGGGTGGCGGCTTCGCCCCCTCGAAGGTTCGGGCGCCGCGCCCTGCCCTGGGCGGTCACCTTGGCGGCCGGCGCATTGATCTCGGGCTTGGTCTTGTGGGGCCTGGCCCAGCGGCGGTCGCGGACCGAGTCCATGCACTTCCGGGCGGTCACGAACTTCGCCGGGGTGCAGGCGCAGCCCGTGCTCTCGCCCGACGGACGTTCGGTGGCGTTCGTCTCGAACCGCGACGGCGACTACGACATCTACGTGGGCCTCGTCAGCGGCGGACAGCTGGTCAAGATCACGCACGACCCGAATCTCGAGTCGCGGCCTTGCTGGTCGCCGGACGG
>Ga0214473_10005612_pt1 | contig 15017 bp, 16 predicted proteins | sample RVTome_7_FD_203509 | JGI IMG/M metagenome (GOLD analysis project Ga0214473, IMG submission 203509) | Soil microbial communities from uranium-contaminated site in the Upper Colorado River Basin, Wyoming, United States - RVT98D197 | ecosystem: Environmental > Terrestrial > Soil > Contaminated >... | reverse complement strand
CGCCAGCGCCGGCGCCAGCGTGAGGATGTCGGACACCACCACGTCCGGCCGCATCCGCTCCAGCAACGGCATCAACGCCCGCGCCGCGCTCGCCGGGCCCGGCCCTCCGGACCCCGGCGGGGGAGGCGGGAACACCCGGTACTCCTCCGCCGCCGTGAACCCCAACCCCAGCGCCTCGACCGGCTCCCGCCACCGATCCCACGTCTCCACGACCACCTCGTGCCCGCGGCCGGCCAGCTCGCGAGCCAGCGCGATCGCCGGGAAGGCATGGCCCGCGTCGCCGAACGCCGCGACGAGCAGGCGGCGGCGGGTCACACCCCGGCGTCGCCGGGCGGTGTCGACCCCATGCGGCTGAACACGATCTCCGGAATCCGGGTGTTGGGCGAGACCGCGAGCAGGAACCGCACTCCCTCCGCGATGTCCTCGGGCCGGATCATCGCCTCCTGCTCCACCGAGCTCCGCGCCCACTCCGTCATCGCCGTATCGACAAGCCCGGGACAGAACGCGGTCACCTGAACCCCCGCACCGTCCACCTCCCGCTGGGTCGCCTGGCTGAACCCGACCACCCCCGCCTTCGTCGCCGAGTACACCGAGATCCATCCCTGTCCCCACTTGCCCGCAATCGACGCCGTGTTCACGATCAGCGCCTTGCCGTGCTCCTCACCCGCCTGCTTCAGCATCGGCAGCGCGTCGCGGGTCGCGATCACGTACGAGCGCAGGTTCACCCCGAGCTGCATGTCGAGGTGCTTCGTCTCGATCGCCCCGATCTCGCCGCCGATCCCCACACCGGCGTTGTTGACCAGCACGTCGAGCCGCCCGAACCGCTCCTTGTGCGCCCCGACCAGCGCCGTGACCTCCTCCTCGTTGACCACGTTCGCGGGCACGCCCTGCACGTCCAGACCCGCTCCCTCCAGGCCCTCCGCAGCCGCCTGGAGCTTCTCCGGCCGCCGCGCGGACACCGTGATGCCGTATCCGTCCTCACCCAGCGCCCTCGCGATCGCGAGCCCGATTCCGCTCGATGCACCCGTGATCAGCGCCGCTCGCTCAGCCATCCGTCTCCTCTCAACCCGTGTGCCAGGACCGCGGCGCACCCTACATCCACCCGCGCCCGCACCCCCGCCCGCTTATGTCCGCTTATGTTGCGCTCTCTACGATGTCGCGATGCCCGTGACTCGTCCCGCCCCGCGGATCGCCGCGGGCATCATCGTGCTCGGCGCGCTCGCTCTCGCCGGCTGCGGCGGATCCGACGACGAGGGGAACACCGCCCAGGCCGCCCCCGACGCCTCCAGCTTCCCGGCGCCCGACAACCGCAGCCTGCAGCAGTTCCTCGAGACCGAGGCCGACGCCGAGGGCCCGGTGATCTCGCCCACCGGACAGGTCTTCGCCAAGGGCGCCGACCGCTACGGGTTCGGCGTCTTCACCCTCGGCAACGAGCAGATCTCCGACGCCGAGGTTGCGATCTACGCCGCCCCAGGCAAGGACGGCAAAGTGCAGGGGCCCTACCCCGCGCGGGTCGAGAGCCTCGAGGTCGAGCCTGCCTACCAGTCCCGCACCACCTCCGACGACCCCGACTCCGCCCAGGTCGTGTACGTCGCAGACATCCCGTTCGACCAGGACGGCGAGTGGCGGATCGGCGCCCTCACCCGCGACGGCGACAGCCTCCAGGGCTCGCTCGCCCCGAGCTCGGTCGTCGGCAAGGCGGACGCCATACCCCAGCCCGGGGACAAGGCCCCCGTCGTCCACACCGACACCGCCGAGGATGTCGGCGGCAATCTGGAGAAGATCGACACCCGGCTCCCGCCCGGCACAATGCATGCCGACGACCTCGCCGACGTCGCCGGCAAGGAGCCGACGGTGCTCCTGTTCGCGACCCCCGCTCTGTGCCAGAGCCGCGTCTGCGGACCGGTCGTCGACGTGACGGAGGAGGTGAAGGCCGAGTACGGCGATCGCGCGGCCTTCATCCACCAAGAGATCTACGAGGACAACTCGATCGACAAGGGCCTCCGCTCCCAGGTCGAGGCATTCGGCCTCCCGACCGAGCCGTGGCTCTTCGTCCTCGACGAGAACGGCCGCGTCAGCACCGAGATCGAGGGTGCGTTCAGCGCCGACGAGCTCCGCCAGGCGCTCGACAAGGTCACGCAGTAGCCGTCCATTCGTCCAGGCGCCGTTGACATCGCGTGGGCGGCCCCATAGCGTGCCGCCCTCGATGCCCGGCAGGGACGCCATCCGCCGCCACTGGATCGTGGCACTCGCACTGGCCCTCGTGGCCGTCGCAGCCGCTGCACCGTCCCTCGCGACTGCGAAGTCGAAGCAGGTGAAGACGAATCGCGCCGTGGCCGACGCCGCCTGGGGCGACAACGTCACCCTCTCGGTCGACAAGAAGAGCTTCCGCTTCCAGTCGAACGGGAAGCCGAACCACCCCGTCGCCGACCAGTACCTGATGCCGGATCCCTTCACCTCCTGCAACGTCACCGCCGAGCCGTCGTGCATGCACATCGAGCCCGCCTCCCAGGCAATCCAGGCCTGGCCGCTCGACATCACCGTCCCCACCCGGCCGAAAAAGGTGAAGGACAAGCTCTACCTGAAGGCTGGCCCTGTCGGCGTGATGATCTCCGGCTCGCTGGTCTACAACCCGTTCGAGGGAGACGGCAAGACGATCGCGATGGCCTCCAACTTCACTCTCACCAACGCCCAGGGCCAGGAGATCCCGTTCGTCGATGCGTGCAGCGCCCACCCCGCCCCTCACCCGCTCGGCAACTACCACTACCACGGGCTCCCCGCCTGCGTCACCTCACAGGTCGACACCGACGGCGGTCCCTCGCACATCATCGGGTTCGCCTTCGACGGCTTCCCGATCTACGGCCAGCGCGACATCGACGGCAAGACGGTGAAGCCGAAGGAGCTCGACCGCTGCAACGGGATCAAGAGCCCCACGCCCGAGTACCCGAACGGGATCTACCACTACGTGATGACCGACGAGGCGAGCGTCCAGTCCACGATCCGCTGCTTCCACGGAAAGCTGAAGCAGCCGCTGGCGCTCTTCAGAGGCGACGGACCGGAGCGATCGAAGCTGACCGCGAACGCCGGCCCAGGCCAGTACTGCCGCTTCCCGGGCCAGCTCCGCAGCTCGTAGCTACGCCGAGCTGTGCTCGGCACCAGTTTGACGCCCGACGCTCGCCCCTTCCGGAGCCTCGATGAAGGCGGCGATCAGCTGCCGCAGGCCGTCCACGAACAGCTGCTCGTCGCGATCGGGGTCGGCCGTGGAGAGGTCGACGATCTCGTCGAGCGAGTGGCGGGTGCGCTCGGAGGCGGCGTCTGCGAGCTCGTCGCCCGGCGGCTCCGGGAAGCGCGTCGCGCCCGGCTCGACGACCCGCTCGGCGGCGAGCCGGTCGTCGGCGGCCAGAGGGGTCTCCCATCAAGACACCGAACTCGACCGGACCCACCCGCCGATTCATCCTTGCCCGGCACAACCTAGCGCGATGCGGACAGGCAGGGGCTTGGCCAAGCCATAATCGACTCACCAGGGCCGGTAGCTCAGCTGGTCAGAGCAGCGGACTCATAATCCGTTGGGCGGAGGTTCGAGTCCTCCCCGGCCCATCGACTACCTGCAAGTCGAATGCTGCTCCCTCTCGCGCGGAGGAGGAGCGGCGGGTGCATCCGTCTCGACGCCGCTTCTTTTGCCTCGGCCGAAGAAGCGCACCCCCAAGACGACATCATCATTACCGGCGGGCATCGCTTCCTCGATCTCAATGCGCGGCCGTTCGAACTCAGCCCAAAAGGCACCCAGCATCTCCGCGAGACCGGTATGTCCTCGATAGGTCCCGTCGATGTCCGCCTGATAGTCGACGTTGACTTCAATCTCCGGGTCGATCGAGGCCAAGGCTGCCGAATAGTCGCCGCGATCCCACGCCTCGATCAAACGCCGGACGATCTCCACATTTTCCTCGGACACCGCCCGCGCAGTATCTCGCCAGTGTCGCTCTCGCGTGGACCCGTTTGCGCCCTGGCTCCAACGCCGTCCAGCTTGAACTCGCGGCGGGACCTGCTGCAGCTCCGACGCTTTCGCTCATCGCGTCTTCTCAAACACGAGCCGATAGTGGTCCAGCAGCTCCCGCTCGAAGCAGACGCTGTTGGCGCTCACGCCTGAGGTGAACGCGAGCCGGAAATCGGCGCTGGTGAGCCAGCGGGGGAGAAGCTGGAGCTTGAGCAGCGTCTTTCCGATGCTCGGCGCAGCGAACCGCTTCCGCCACTGGCGGATGGTCTCGATGTAGTCGAGCCGGCCGCTCGTGCTCGACACGAGGCGGAAGTGCGGCCTGGCGCTGCAGATGATCTGCTCCTGGCCGTAGGGAAGGAAGGAGCCGGGAAACTGGCGTCCCATGAGGGCGAGGTACCATGCGTCGGAGTCCCGGGGGGCGTTGATGTCGATCCGGACCGCCGGGATCATGTTCCGTCCGAACGCCATCGTCTGGAGATAGAGCCGGCCCTCGTCGGGCAGCAGGCTCGCGATCCGGGCGAAGAGTCCGCGATAGACCTCCTCCTGCCGTCCGGCGCGGTACTCCGCCGGAGAGCAGAAGTGCTCGAAGGCGCCGAGGCTCGCGACGGCGTCGAACGGGCCGAAGCTATCGCGAGTGACCTCCCGCGCGTCGTGGAGGTGGACGTGGAGGCCGTGCCGCCGGCAGGCGGCCGCCTGAGCGGAGGACAAGGTGACGCCGACCCCGGTGCCGGCCCGGCTCCGGATGAAGTCCAGGAGCGGGCCCCACCCGCAGCCCAGGTCGAGCACGCGCCTGCCCGGTCCGATCCCGATCTGCTCGGCGACGTACTCGTGCTTGCGCCGCTGAGCCTCCTCGAGGCTCAGGGAAAAGTCACCGTCGTACTTCGCTCCGCTGAAGTCCGCGAGCTCTCCCAGGCTGAGCCGGAAGATCCGATCGATCAGCGAATAGGTGAACTCGAGGTCCTCGCGCTCGGCCATGGCTTCGAAGGTACCGGGGAGTTGTCGGAACCTGTACGAGTCGAAGCTCGAAGCAATGCTTGCTTGCTTAGCAGGCGGGGCGACTCGCCAGCTCGGAACTCGCGGCGAACGCTGGCCGCGCGAGCTAAAGCGCCGCCGCCGATGCGGCGGGAACCGCGGCGCGGCGCGCGCGCACCTCGGACCAGGTAAGCAGGCGACCGGCATCCGGGTCGATCACCTTGAGCCGGACCGCGACGGCGCCGTCCCGTGCGGTCAGCACCGGGACGTCCCGGAAGATCGGATTCTCGTCGTGCGCGCGCTGCAGGTTGTAGTTCGGGACCTTGGCGCTCAAGTGGTGGACGTGGTGGAGGCCGATGTTGCCGGTGAAGAACTGGAAGGGCTGCGGCAGCTTCAGGTACGAGCTCCCGCGCAGCGCCGCGTCCGCGTAGCCCCAGCTCTCGCCACTCTCCCAGTAGACGTCCTCGAACTGGTGCTGGACGTAGAACAGCCACACGCCTGCCGTGCCGGCGAGGATCGCGCTCGGCATCTGGACGAGCAGCCACTCCTGCCAGCCGACGAGCCAGCAGATCGTGCCCAGCAGCACTGCCAGGACGAGGTCGGTGATGACCACGCTCCGCCGCTGGCGCGGGCGCATCGAGCGCGACCACAGACGAGGCCCGAACATCAGCGACCACAGCGGTCCGAACCCAAACATGACGAGCGGGTTGCGGAAGAGACGGTAGCCGAGCCGCCTCCTCCACGAGCTGGCGACGTACTCATCGAAGGTCAGCGTCGGGACGTCGCCGGTGCCGCGCCGGTCGAGATCGCCGGACGTACCGTGATGGACGGCGTGGGTGTGGCGCCAGTTCGCGAACGGCTGGAAGACGAGCAGCCCGCTCAGCCGGCCGACCCAGAGGTTGGCCCGCCGCGAGGGCAGAAACGAGCCGTGGGTGCAGTCGTGGAAGACGACGAAGGTTCGCATCAGGAACCCGGCGGTCGGGATCGCGAGGGCGAGGGTGGCCCAGTAGGTGACCTCGCCGAGGCTGACGTACATGAGCACCGACAGCGCTACGTAGGGCACGACCGAGGACGCGACGTCGAGCAGGCTCCGGCTCCAGGACGGGCGCTCGTACGGGGCCATCGAGTCCCGCCAGACCGGCCGGGTCGAAACGGAACCGGCCTTCGATGCGACCTGTGTGGCGACGTCGATCATTGCTAGCTGGATCCAGGCTACCCGTGCTCGCGTTCTTCAGCGGGGCGACCAGGCCCGCGGCTCACGCGCTGCGACGCGGAAGCGAACCCAATGCTGGGATAGACCCGCCTAAGAAGCGGTTTCGAGCCAGCAGCGCATGTGACGTCGGCATGCCAACCGCCACGCCGGGCACCCCTGGCACCCGGCGTGGCGTCGCTCCCCGCGGTGACCCTCGCGGTCCCGCGGAGCCGCCCGCTCTCCCCCCGCCCCCTCAGTGCGATTGCTCATCCGACGAACCTTGGGCTCAACCCGGTGACGGTCGACCTCGGTGGGCCACAGACGCGAGTCCAGCTTGAAGGGCGGCCGCCTGACATGGAAGGGCCGTTCGGGCTGGCGACCATCGTCTTCGCCCTCCTCGGCTTTCCGGCGGGCGTGTCCGGGAGCGAGCTCACGCAGCGGGCCGGCGTGCAGGCACTGAAGTTCGGGGCGCGGCTGGCGGTGCCCGCGGCCGCCGTGGAGCTGAACAGCTCGCCGGGCCACCATGAGGTCAGGCTCTCGGATGGCGAGGTGGCGACCGGCCGGAGCGTGATCGTCGCCACCGGGGCCCGGTACCGCCGCCTCGACGTCGCGCGACTGGAGGAGTTCGAGGGCGGGGGTGTGTACTACGCGGCGACCCAGGCGGAGGCGCAGCTGTGCGAGGACTGCCCCGTGGTCATCGTCGGCGGCGGGAACTCGGCCGGCCAGGCTGCGGTGTTCCTATCGGACCGCGCGTCAGAGTGCCGGCTGCTGATCCGCGGGGACGACGTGGGGAAGTCGATGTCGCGCTATCTCGTGGACCAGATCGAGCGCAAGTGCGCGGTCGAGGTCTGCACGTACACCGAGGTGGTCGAGCTCGGCGGGGAGCGCGAGCTCGAGAGCTTGACGATCGCCGACAACCGCACGGGCGAGCGCACCGAGGTCCCGGCCAGGGCACTGTTCGTGTTCATCGGCGCCTCGCCGCACACGGAGTGGCTGCAAGGGCAGCTGGCGGCGGACCCCGCCGGGTTCCTGCTCACCGGCCGTGACGTCCACGGCGATCACCTGGCCGGGTACAACGGCTCGCACCCGCTGCTCCTGGAGACGAGCCGCCCGGGCGTGTTCGCGGTCGGCGACGTTCACTCGGGCTCGATCAAGCGCGTCGCGTCGGCCGTCGGCGAGGGATCGATGGCGGTTCGACTGGTCCACGAGCGGCTCGCCGACCCGGCAACCGCCGTCAGCCCACAGACTTGATCGCGGCCTCGATCCCGTCGAGGTTCAACGGGTCCGGGACCTCGGAGCCGTTCGGCCCCTCGACGATCACCGACGGGGTTCCGGTGAACCCCTCCTCGCTGGCGGCGGCGTCGTTGTCCGCGAGCACCGCGTCCCACTTCTCCTCGGCGCGATCCTCGTTCCACCGGGCGATGTCGGCGACGCCGGCTCCGTCGGCGATCGACTCGAGGAAGTCATCCGTCACGTACCCGGAGTTCTCCGCGCCCTGGTTCTCGTAGAAGAGCTCGACGAAGTTCCAGTAGACGCCCTGCTCGCCCGCGGCCAGCGCGGCCTTCGCCGCGTCCACGGACTGGTCGCCGATGATCGGCCACTGGCGGAACTCGTACGCGGCGTCCCCGTCGCTGACCGGGCCGGCGATCAGATCGCCCGAGACCTGCTCGGAGAACTCCTTGCACACGGGGCACTGGAGGTCGCCGAACTCGACCACGGTCACGTCGGCCTTCGGATCCCCGAGCACGGTGCCGTCCTGATCGATCCCCTTCAGCTCGCCCTCTACGGTCGACGCGCCGGTGATCGTCGTGTCGCCGCCGCCGTCCGAGCCGGACTGGCTGACGACGATCAGGATCGCGACGACGACCGCCGCGAGCAGCACCGCGCCGGTTCCGTACTGGACCATCGTCCGACGGCGCTCGGCCGCGGACTGCGCGGACTCCTGCTGGTGGCGCTTCGCGCGCAGCTGCTCCTTCTGCTCCTTGCGGCTTGCCATCGCTGGGTCGGTCCTCCGTTCCGGGTCGGGTCAGTGCTCGGGATCGGCGTCGAGCAGCTCGGCGCCAGCGTAAACCAACGCCCGAGCCGCGTTCACGGCCAGCAGCAGCGTCATCAGGACGGCGCTCGCGACGCACCACTGGCAGATCGCGTCGATCACGAACAGCTCCAGGTAGGTCAGATATGCGCTGAAGCCGAACCCGGCGAGCGCGAGCAGGAACCCCGCGAAGCGGCCGGCGTCGCCGCGGACCAGCGCCGCGGCGCCGATCGCGACGTACCCGACGATCCCCATCACCGCGACGTTGATCCCGGCGAGCTCGGAGTAGTCGCTCGCCGCTACGGTCGCGCAACCCTCCCCGCCGGCCAGGCACACGGGAGCCGAGCCGCCCGCCTCGGCGATCGCGATGTAGGTCGCGACGCCGATCCCGGCCAGCGCGAGCGCTGCGGAGAGGATCCGGAGCAGACGCTCGCTGGGGAGCGAGGCAGCGCCCTGCCGAGGAACGTTCATGCGCGGGGAATGCTACGCACCGAGCGACAGCAGCCCGACGCCTGCGAGCACGGTTACGACGCCGATTCGCTGGATCGGACGCACCCGCTCGCCGAGCAATAGATACGCGAGCGCGATCGTGATCACGGGATAGAGCGACGACACCAGCGCGACGATCCCGAGCAGCCCGACGGTGGTCCCGAGCGTGAACAGCCCGATCCCGCCGATGTCGCCGGCGCCGATCGCGAGCGTGATCCGGGGGCGCTCCCGCAGCCGGGTCACGAGCCCGCGCTGAAGGACAGCGACCGCGACGGCGAGCAGGGCGACCGAGGACAGCCGATTCCAGAACACGGCCGAGACCGCGTCCCCCTCGTTCGCGCTTCGCTCCAGCGCGACGAGGTCGATCCCGAGCAGGATCGCGGTGAGCAGCGAAAGCACAAGGGCGCGGCGCGATGCCCGTCGCAGCTCCTCCGTCAGCGGTCGGTCCTGCGCTGCGAGCAGGACCCCGGCGGCCGCGAACGCCATCCCGAGTCCCTCGAGCGCGGTTGGCCGCTCGCCCGTCGCGAGCCCGAACAGGATCGGCACCGTGACCCCGGTCGCGGTGATCGCGGCGACGACCGTCATCGGTCCCAGCGCCAGCGCCGCGTACAGAGCGGCGATGCCGCCCGCGGTCGCGATCCCCGCCACCAGCGCGATCAGCATGCCCTCGCGGTCGCCGTCGATCCCGGTGAACGGAATCACCGCCGCCGCGAGCAGGCACAGCGCGACGACCTGGCTCCCCGCCGCGACGACGACGCCGGGGATCCGCCGGGTCTGGATCCCGCCAAGGTAGTCGGAGACGCCCCAGCAGAGGGCGGCCCCGAGGCCGAGAGCGACGGCGTCGGTCAGCGGGAGACGGGCTCCGGCCCCGCGCTCATCATTGCGATATTATCATCATATCTTATGCCTGCCCACGCACCAACGAAGCTTGCCGATCCGCCGCGCGGCCTGCTGATCGGGGGCGGGTCGCTCGCGTATGTCTTCACCAGTACCTCGACCGTGCGCTTCGGGTCGCGGAGCGGCTCGACACCGGGGATCTCCGAGGACCTGGAGACGAAGTGCGTCGCGATCGACGGCGACGCCTCGGGGCCGCGGATGCTCGCGGAGCCGGACGGCAGAGGGAGGCCGGGATGACCGGGCTCGGGACCTTCCCCGCGAGGGACATGCGGTCGGATCGCGCGACGCTCAGCGACACCGTTGCCGAGGAGATCGGGGGGCGCATCCTGCGCGGCGAGCTCGCGTCTGGCGAGCGGCTTCCCACCGAGCAGGCGCTATGCGATCTGCTCGGGGTCAGCCGAAGCGTCGTTCGCGATGCGGTTCGAACACTCGCCGCGCGCGGTTTCGTCCAGGTGCGCCAGGGTGTTGGCACGGTCGTCACCGCCCCGGACGACTCGGTGTACACGCAGGCGCTGATCGCGCTGCTGATGCGCTCGGACCTCACCGTGGGTGACGTGCTCGAGGCCCGGAGCGCAGCGGAGACGCAGATCGCGGCGATCGCGGCCGAGCGCGGGAGCGAGAGCGACTGGATCGCGCTCGACGCGGAGCTGAACGGCCTCACCGAGGTCGTCGAGGCCGCCGACTGGCAGGCGGCGTACGACCGCCATCTCGAGTTCCACCTCGGGATCCTCAGGGCCGTGCACCTGCCGGCGCTCGAGCTGATGTTGCTGCCGATGCAGCACTTCATCCTCGTCAGCTCGCTTCCGCCGCGGGCGGGCGACGCGTCGGCGTGGGAGGTCGAGTCCCACGTTCCGGTGCTCGAGGGATTGCGCGCCGGCGATCCCGAGGCCGCGCGCGACGCGATGAAACGCCACTTCGAGTACATGCGGACCCGCAAGTACGGGAGGTTCCGCGCCACTCCGTTTCGCGAGGTGGCACAGCTGGAGACGCTGGCGGGCGTATCCGCCCGCCGGGCCGCCTCCCGTCGATAGTCTGCCGCGCGCATGAACGCGTTCGCATCCTTCGTCTCCGGTCGCCGCGGCAAGTGGGTCGTCCTCGCTGTGTGGATCGTCGCGTTCGCGGCCCTGATGCCGCTCGGCTCGAAGCTGGCTGACGAGACGCGCGACGACACGACCTCTTTCCTGCCCGAGAGCGCCGTGTCGACAGACGTGGTCAACATCCTCGACGAGGAATTCGCGAGCGGGGAGACCACGCAGGGGCTGATCGTCTACGAGCGCGACGGCGGACTAACGGCGCCGGATCGGAGGACGATCGCCGAGGACGTCCGCAAGCTCGACGACCTGCCGCAGTCCGAGCTCCCGCTGACCCGGCGGCCGACGGCGCCGTTCACGGCGGCGTCGCGGAACGTCCTCGTCTCGCCCGACGGCGATCTCGCCTACACGGTGCTCACCGTCCCCACAGACTTCGACAGGTCGGCGGACTGGGGGGAGACGATCCGCGACACGACCGGCGAGGGGTCCGGCGGGCTGCGGATCATCCTCACCGGAGACCTGGGGTTCGCGACCGACTCCGAGGAGGTGTTCTCGGAGCTCGACACGAAGCTCCTCGGGGCCACCGTCCTGCTTGTCCTGATCCTGCTCGGGGCGATCTACCGCGCGGTGTTCGTCGCGCTGACGCCGCTGATCGTCGTCTTCTTCGCCTACAGCGTCGCCACGGCCCTGATCTACCTGTACGCGAAGTCCGGCGCGACGGTGTCCTCGAACGGGACGACGATCCTCGTCGTGCTGATGTTCGGGGTCGGGACTGACTACTGCCTCTTACTCGTGTCCAGATACCGCGAGGAGTTGCGCAGGATCGAGGACAAGCACGACGCGATGGCGCGAGCGCTCGGCCGCACGGGGCCGACGATCCTCGCCAGCGGGCTGACGGTCTCGCTGGCGATGCTGACGCTGCTGCTCGCCGACGCGAAGCTCACCTCGACGCTCGGCCCGGTCGCGGCGATCGGCGTCGCGTGCGGGATGGTTGGCGGGCTGACCCTCCTGCCCGCCTTGCTGACGATCTTCGGGCGCCGCGGGTTCTGGCCGCGGCGCAGCATCGTCGCCTGCGAGCCCGACGCGGCCCGGGTCGAGCGCCGCGGGGCGTGGCGTCGCTTCGGCGACACGGTGCTGCAGCGGCCCGGGCCGGCACTCGCCGTGACGCTGGCCGTCTTCGTCGTCGGATCCCTCGGACTGCTTGCGTACAAGGTGGACTACTCGACGACCAGCTTCTTCAAGGAGTCGGTGGAGTCCGTGGAGGGGTTCGAGCTGCTCGAGGAGGCGTTCCCGGCCGGGGTGCTGGCGCCGACGACGATCCTGGTCCAGAGCGAGGACGGGCCGGTGACGAAGAAGGACCTCGTCGCGGCCGTCCAGGCGGTGAAGGGAGTGGACGGGGTCGCGTCGGTGACCGCGACCGGCAACCTCTCCCGCAATGGGAACGCCGCCACCGTCGACGTGATCCTCGAGGGCGACCCGTTCACGAAGGAGGCGTTCTCGGTCGTGCCCGAGATCCGAGAGCAGGTCGCCGACCTCGGTCCGGGGGTGACCGGGATCGTCGGCGGCGGCTCGGCGATCCAGTACGACTTCGACAACGCGATCGAGTCCGACCTGAAGCGGATCGTCCCGATCGCGCTGCTCGTGATCGCGATTATCCTCGCGATCCTGCTGCGGGCGATCGTCGCCCCGCTGGTCCTGATCGCGAGCGTGATCCTGTCGTTCCTGTGCACGCTCGGGATCTCGGTCCTGTTCATCCGCTTCGTCGTCGGCGACGAGGGCTTCGACGCCTCGATCCCGACCTTCGCGTTCATCTTCCTCGTCGCGCTCGGGATCGACTACACGATCTTCCTCATGGCGCGGGTCCGGGAGGAGGCCAGAACGCACGGCACCCGCGAGGGCATGCTTCGTGCGATCGGCGCCACCGGTCCGGTGATCACGTCCGCCGGGATCATCCTCGCCGGAACGTTCTCGGTCCTGATGACCCTGCCCGTGACCTACACCTTCGACCTCGGGTTCATGGTCGCGCTCGGGATCCTGCTCGACACGTTCATCGTCCGCACGATCATGGTCCCGGCCGCGGTGGAGCTGATCGGGGACAAGGTGTGGTGGCCGTCGACCGCGAAGGGCGGCTCGACGCTGCACGAGGACACGGGCGAGCTCAGCCGGTCGGGCTGAAGCGCTCGGTGCGGATCAGGCGCGGGTCGTAGCCGGCCTCGAGCAGCAGCCCGGTCGCGGTCTCCACGAACCCGTTCGACCCGCAGGCGTATGCGAGCGCGGACGCGTCCTCGGGCGCGCCGATCATCGACGCGTCGATGTAGCCCGTGTGCCCGCTCCAGTCCTCGGGCGGCTGCTTGGTGTAGGTCAGGGTCGCCTCCTCGCCGAGCTCGTCGGCGTAGATCACGTCGTCGGCAGTGCGGATCGAGTACACCAGCCGCATCGGCAGCTCCGGCATCGTCCGTCGCCGGTGGCGGAGGATCGCCATCAGCGGCACCACCCCCGATCCGCCGCCGACGAGCAGGACCGGCTGCTCGCCGCGCCATACGAAGTAGGACGCGAACGGCCCCCGGACCTCGACCTGGTCGCCCTCGACGACGACGTCGTGAAAGTAGGGAGAGACCTCGCCCTCGTCGAGGCGGTCGATCGTGAGCTCGATCTCACCCTTGTCGAGCGGCGTTGAGGCGACGGAGTAGGAGCGCTGGGCGCGGTAGCCATCGGGCGCCGTCAGCCGCACGTCGTAGTGCTGCCCCGGCAGGTGCGGCATCCACATCGGGAGCTCGATCCGGAACGACTTCACCATCGGGGTCTCCTGCTTGATCCCGGTAACCGTTCCGATCTGCCATTGGCCGGGCGCCTTCGGCGCCATCGCCGGCATCCGGTCGAGGGTCAGTCGGTCCAATACCGCTCCTCCTTCCACGGGTCGCCGCGGTTGTGGTAGCCGTTCGCCTCCCAGAACCCGGGCTCGTCGTGGTCCATCACCCGCAGCCCCGCGACCCACTTGGCGCTCTTCCAGAAGTACAGGTGCGGGACAAGGAGCCGGGCCGGGCCGCCGTGCTCGCGCGGCAGCGGCTCGCCCTCGTGCTCGGTGACTACCCACGCCTTGCCGTCGCTGAGGTCCTCGATCGCGAGGTTGGTCGTGTAGCCGCCGTAGGAGTACGCGGTCGCGAACGCGCCCAGCGGCTCGGCCGCCTCCAGCAGCAGGTCCACCGGGACGCCGCCGAAGCTGGTCCCGAGCTTCGACCACTTGGTGACGCAGTGGATGTCGCACGGGACCGTCTCGAACGGGAGCTCGGCGAACTCGTCCCAGGTCCACTCCTTCTCGGAGGCGACCATCCCGTCGATCCGGAAGCCCCACCCGCCGGGCTCGACGTCGGGGGTGGGGCCGGCCGTCAGGACCGGGAACCCCTTCTCCACGTACTGGCCCGGGGGGACGCGGTCGGCGAGCTCGTCCGGCGTCTGGCGGTGGCGACTGAACCCGCGCGAGACGAACCCGTTCAAGCCGCTGCCTCGCTCATCCCAGCGGCGAGGGCGGGATCTCCGTCTCGCCCTGGACCTGCGGGATCACCAGGCCGACCTGGTCGACGAAGCACCACGACCAGTCCTCGCCGGGCTGCAGCGACCGGATCAGCGGGTGGCCGCTGTCCGCCGCGTGGGCGCTCGCATGCTTGTTCGGAGAGGAGTCGCAGCAGCCGACGTGGCCGCACTCGAGGCAGATCCGGAGGTGGAACCACGGATCGCCGCTCTGCAGGCAGTCCTCGCACCCCGCGACGGACTCCGGCAGCTCGGTGATCTGGACGTGGTTGAGGTGGGAGCAGGAGGACACGCGCCGGTGATCGTACTCCGGCGCGTGTCCTCCTCGCGATCGATCGCGGCCGGTCGGGTCAGCGAATCCCGCTGACGGCGACCTCGCATGTCCCGGTGTCCTTCTCGACCGAGGCTGAGGCGACGCCGGTCGTCGTCCTCGGACCGTCGAGAATCGCGAAGGCGCGGGTGCCGCCGTTGATCGCGCCATTACTCCCCTGCTCCACGACGGGGCTCGGATCGCCGGGATTGAGGGCCTTGGCACCCTCGAAGGACCCATCGGCGACGAGCACGGCGCCGGGCGCGCTCGCGACGGCATTGATCGCGACCAGCAGGTCATCGTTGGGCTGCACGCAATCGGCGCGGAGATCGACGTTCCCGATTCGGACCAGCGTCCGATCGGTGTTGCCGTCGACTGCGCGGCGGCGGCTGCAGAGCTCGCCGCGTTCGCGGCCTCGCTCGCGGCGTTCGCCTGCTTCAACGCCTTCTTCGAAGCCTTCTTCGCCGAAGCGCCTGTCCTGCTTCCCCGGGCGGTGGAAGGTAGCGGGTGCCGCCGCCAAGCTCAGTCTGACGCACGCCAATGAAGGCACCGGATCGGGTCGAGGCGCAGCA
>Ga0214473_10005611_pt1 | contig 15019 bp, 13 predicted proteins | sample RVTome_7_FD_203509 | JGI IMG/M metagenome (GOLD analysis project Ga0214473, IMG submission 203509) | Soil microbial communities from uranium-contaminated site in the Upper Colorado River Basin, Wyoming, United States - RVT98D197 | ecosystem: Environmental > Terrestrial > Soil > Contaminated >... | reverse complement strand
CAATCCCCTGGAACGTCGCGTACGCCCGGTTCGCGTGGAGGATCCGGTAATCCCGTCCGATGTATGCGATTCCCTCCGTGATCCCGTCGAACATGGCGACCATGGTGTTTTTGGCGAGCACGAGTTCCTGTTCCCTCTTGTCGATGGCCTGCGCCATCCGGTTTACGGCCCCGGCGAGATCCTCCAATTCGTCCCCCGTGGTCACGGTCACGCGACTATCCATCTTCCCATCGGCGATGCGGACGGTTGTGCCGAGCAATTCCTTCATGCCCCTTCGCCTTTGACGATCGATGTAATAGACGGACGCAATCCCCACGAGAATCGTGACGACCACGATCTCGAGCGTCCGGTAGGCGACGGCCATCCACTGGAATTTAACCCGGATCATGAAGAGGAAACTGCCGGTGAGCACCAGACAGGCGATCACGTACGCGGCGAACACCTTCCGGTGAATCCCGGATCGGAACCTTTTTTTCTCTCCGTCGGGATCGGATCGTTCCATCGTGCGCCTCGCGGGTCTCGGCCTCCCGCCTCCAGGACGCTTGGCAGGTGAGGACATCGGGAATCCGGTTTCATTATAGCAGCCGCTTTGCCGGTTCCCTTTGACGTAGTGCCGCCGGTGCGAGACGTCGGACTCACCTTACTCCGGATAACATTTGACCCTTTCCCTGGACGCGAACTGTCGCGTTTCCCAGAAGGGTGTCGGCGGTATGCTCCGCCCTGGCGAAAGACGCCTCGGTCTCCTGAATACCGGAGCGGACTCCTGTCGCATCCATGCGCGCGCGGTCAAGCTCGTACTTTGCACGCGCGAGCTCGCGAGGTGCGGATTCCTCCGCGCCCATCCGTTCCGCTTCCGCGATCTTGACCCCCATGACGGCGATGCGTTTCGCATAGATCCCGGCCATCCGGCTCTTGTCCACAACCTGTATCCCAAGGTCGAATGCCGCTGCCCGGACGAGGCGAGGGAAAGCAGGGGTCACACCCTGATGCCCCGGCATCGATCGATACTCGAGCGACGCGAGGTAAAGGAGGGCGGGGGTGCAGGCTTCCTTGCCGAAGAAGGGTTTCGCATCAACCCAGGTCATGAATGCCCTTGGGTGCGCCGGCTCGACCGCACCATATGGATGCGCGGCAAGATACCTCCGCCAGTGGGCCGAGGCGGCTTGCCAACCGGGAGGAATCTCCCGTGGAGAATATCTCGAATTGCCGCTTGCAACGGCGTGGACCGCCTCCGCGAATTCCCTGGTACCGACGTACCCAAGCCCTTTGGCCTTGAAAGGTTCCGTGTAGGCAAGGTCGGGGCAACCGCACGCAGGCGAAGAAAGATCCTGGCCGAGCCCCAAGAAGAGATCGCTCCCCACCCTGTCCTCAACGATCCCCACGGATCCCGGCAAATCACCTAAAGAGAATGCGTTTCCCGCCATTGATGTCAACAGGCACAACACGAGCGCCGCTCGAACGATTCTCATTGCCATCCCCCCCTTCCGGAATATTGTACACGCAATCAAAGATGCAGACGGAATTTTTGCGAATGCATATCATTAACAAGCAACATCCAGGCCGGATAGTGAAACCAAAAAACGTTTCAGAAACGGTGTTATGTATTATTGAGGGGGGTAGGCGGATTTCATATCTGTATGAATCCATTTAAAAGATAACAGATTTTCCACGCCGAGCGTCACCGCTACAGCACCACCGGTTTGTCCGGCAATTCGTTCCGGTCGTCGCCGATCGGGGGGAAATGCTCCGCAAGGTGCCGCGTCACCTCCTGAATGCCGCCGACCACCCCCCCTTCATAGTCCCCCTGTCGAAAAGCGGCTTCCATTTTGCGGCATATCCTCTCCCATTCCTCCGGGCCCACCTTCGCGTCGATCCCCCGGTCTGCGACGATCTCCACGTCCCGGTCCGCGAGCAGCAGGTAAATCAGCACGCCGTTGTTGCGTTCGGTATCCCATATCCGCAACTGCGAAAAAACGTCGATCGCGCGTTCTCTCGCGGTTTGACCCCGAAAGAGCGGCCCGGTCTCCAGCGCGCCTTCCACCACGAACCGGATCTCGCCGAGGTGCGTGGCCTCGCTCGCTTTGATGGCCCTGTCGATCGCGGTCAGCGTAGCGCCGGGGAAAGCGCGGTTCACCATCCATCGGGTCGCCATGAGATGCCTCGCGATGCGTTCCATGCTCATCGTCACCACCGCCCCGACGCGCCGCCGCCGCCGAACCCGCCGCCTCCTCCGCTGAAACCGCCGCCGCCGAACCCGCCACCGCCGAATCCGCCGCCAAAACCACGTCCCCCAAGGCCCCGACCGCCCATGCCGCCGCCCAGCAGAGTGAACAGGAATGCGATCACCCCAGCGATCATCGCAACGGAGATCGCGCCGGCCAGCATCCAGGCGACGACGGACACGGCCCCGCCGGTGACGAGCGCGCCGGGAAACCTGCCCAGCACGGTGTGCAGCACCCCGCCCACCACGAGCGCAAGGATCATCATGACGGGAAGGATCGACCCGATCCCCCGGGTCCCGCCGGGGCGCCTTTCTTCGGGTTCCGGCAACGGCTCGCCGTCGATCGCGCGGAGGATCCGGTCGACACCGTGGGCGATGCCCCCGTAATAATCTCCCTGACGGAACCGCGGCACGATGATCTCGCTGATGATGCGCTTGCTGACGGCGTCGGTGAGCGCCCCTTCCAGCCCGTACCCCACCTCGATCCGAAGCGTCCGGTCGTCTTTCGCGACGACAAGAAGCGCCCCGTCATCCACGTTCTTCCGCCCCGGCTTCCACTGCTCCGCGACGCGCAAGGCGTATTGCTCGATCGTTTCCGGCGCGGAGGAGGGAACGATGAGAACCGCGACCTGGCTGCCTTTCCTGGCTTCGAACGACCGCAAGGTCTGTTCCAGGGCGGATTTCTGTTCATCGGTGAGTGTGGCGGTCCGGTCGGTGACGCGCCCGCCCAGGGGTGGAACCGGGACCTGTGCGCCGGCGATGACGGCCCAGCAGAGCACGAACGCCAGCAGGGACGCCCTTGCCGTCTTCACCGCCATCCCCTGTCCGCCCTCCCTGGTCCCTCCTTACGGCTTCGTCGGCGCAGGCGCGAAATCGACTTTTGGGGGCCCGGAGACTTCCTTCTCGTTCTCCACCGTGAAGCTGGGCTTCGTTTTATACCCGAACGCCATCGCCGTCAGGTTGGAGGGGAAGGAGCGTACCGTCACGTTGTACTCCTGCACCGCCTTGATGTAGCGGTTCCGCGCGACCGTGATCCGGTTCTCGGTGCCTTCCAGCTGTGCCTGCAGATCGCGGAAGTTGGCGTCGGATTTCAACTGCGGATAGTTCTCCGACACGACCAGCAGCCGGGAAAGGGCTCCCGACAGCTCTCCCTGGGCGGACTGGAACTTCGCAAACGCCTCGGGGCTGTTGATCAGCTCCGGGGTCGCCTGGATGCCGCCGACCTTGGCGCGGGCATTGGTGACCCCCAGCAGCACCTCTTTCTCCTGGGCGGCAAATCCCTTTACGGTGTTCACCAGGTTGGGGATCAGGTCCGCCCGGCGCTGGTACTGGTTCAGGACCTCGGACCAGCTCGACTTGATCAGTTCATCGTTCCGCTGGAATGTGTTGTAGCCGCAGCCGGCAATGCTCAGCGCGAGGAACGCCGTCAGGACCGCCCATGATTTCCGCATGTTTCTCCCCCCTTGGTGAACAGCGTGTCGGATCGACGCGGCGATATCCCGTCCGCGATCGCGGGTTCAAGAATGACGGAGCCGTTTTCATGGATTATGCACGAGTTTGCCGGCTGATGAAAAGCCCGGTCACTTCACCGAGTGGCCGGGCTCATTCCCATCCCCTCTCTTCCATGACCCGCCGGCAGGGTCACTCTCCCGACGCACGAAGGGAACCGATCTCGATCGGGATGCGGTCCCCGTTTTCGGCGAGCCAGGTATCGAACGTCCGCATCGCGGGGTTGAGCGCCCTGGAGAAATCAAGGCTGCGAGCTCCGCAAAATACCGATTCGAAGTCCCGCTTGAACTGGAACATGTTTCCGAGATCCTCCGCCCCAGGAAAGCCGAAGCCGCGGTAGACCTCGGGGGACACGTCGTTATACCGAACCTCCTGCCCCAGCGCCTTGGTAAGCGCCGACGCCATCTGGTCGCCGGTCAGATGATCGCCGGCGATGCCGACGGTCTTGCCGATGAATTCGCGGCCTTTCCTGAAAATGGCGTAAGCGCATTTTCCGATGTCCTCGGAGGCGATGCCGGGGAGCTTCTTGTCCCCCATGGGCAGGGTGACATAAAGATTCCCGTCCTCCCCCTTCTTGGGCCCCATCCCGAAGTAGATCAGGTTCTCCCAGTAAAACGAGGTAAGCAGGAAAGTCGTCGGAAGACCGCGTTCGGAGAACAGCCGGTTGGCCTCGCCCTTGGCGTCGAAGTGAGGGACCTTGTATTTCCCCATGAGGGTGGGCATGCGGCGGTCGCCGAGGGGGACCCACTCCCGGGTATCTTCAAGAGTTGACCAGAGGACGTGCCGTACACCGGCATGTTTCGCCGCGTCGGCCATGTTTTTCGCCTCCGCCAGCTCCTTCTCGGGAGAAAAATGCTCCCAGAAGAAGGTGACGCAGAATACCCCATGGGCGCCGTGAAACGCCCTCATCAGGCTCTCCGCATCGTCGATGTCGACCTCCACGACTTCCGCGCCCAGCTTCTTGAGCTCTTTCGCCTTGTCGGAACCGGCATTCCTCGTCAGGGCGCGGACCCTGTAACCGCCACCCACGTCCTTCAGGATGGCACGGCACACTCCTCCCCCCTGCGCCCCGGTTGCACCGATGACCGCGATGACCTTCTTTTCGTCCACGGCAATCCTCCTTGTGTCTACCCCTCGTTTTCCAGTGGGAATCCTTTGCTTTACGGGTTCACCACAAACCAGACGTTTCCGAGTCCCTGGCCCAGGACATCCCCCGGCGCCTTGTCGCCTGCGAAGTAGTACAGGGGCCACCCCTTGTAGGTAGTCTGCCGCTTCCCGTCCTCCCGGGTGATGGTGCCGAAATCCCCGGCGTTCACCCCTTCGGGAACCGACACTTTTTCGCGGGAATAGAGAGGCCATTTTTCGACACAAGGGCCCGCGCAGACACTCTTGCCGGGGGAATCCTTCTTGAAAATGTAAAGTGTCATTCCTTTCGAATCGGTGAAGAATTTTCCAACTCCGTCCTTTCCGGAGAGTTTGATCGCGTGATTGTCGGCCAATGCCACTCCCGCGAGCGCCAGTGACAGAACCGCACACATCGCATAGAGCACAGCTTTCTTTCGCATATCAACCTCCGTTGCGTTTTTTCAGTAACCAACCATTAGTTGCACGGCGCCTCCGGGAGTTTCCGATCCGCGTAACCTTCAATTGACCCTCTCGCGCCTTCCGGCCTATATTCCCTGATGAAGGAGGTGCGGCCATGACGATCCTGAGGACGATCCGGAAGGTGTGGCGGTCCAGGCCGACGATTGAAGGGGCGGGCGTCCACCTCAAGCGGGCGTTCGGCAACCAGGAGGCGCCCCGCCTCGACCCCTTCCTGCTCCTCGACGATTTCCGCTCGGACGACCCCTCGAAATACCTTCCCGGATTCCCCTGGCACCCGCACCGGGGGATCGAGACGATCACCTACGTTCTCCAGGGGGACGTGGAGCACGGGGACAGCATGGGAAATCGGGGCAACATCACCCCGGGCGACGTCCAGTGGATGACCGCGGGCAGCGGCATCGTCCACCAGGAGATGCCCAAGGGCGACGCCCAGGACCGCATGGGGGGATTCCAGCTCTGGGCCAACCTGCCCGCCTCCCACAAGATGATGGACCCGCGGTACCGGGACGTGAAGCGCGGCGAGATCCCCGAAGTCTCCACGGAGGGCGGCGCGAAGGTGAAGATCGTCTGCGGACGGGTAAACGGCGTGCAGGGGCCGGTCCGGGACATCGTCACCGACCCCGAGTACCTCGACGTCGCCGTCCCGAAGGGGGCGAGTTTCACCCACCCGGTCAAGAGGGGCCACACGGTCTTCGCTTACGTCATCGAGGGGAGCGCCTACTTCGACGCGGGCCGGGATCCGTTCGGCCGCGAGGAAGTGGGGCGGAACTACTTCGATATGGAGCGTGAATGCCAGTGCGGGCCGGAGACCCTCGTCCACTACGGCGAAGGAGACGCCGTCTCCATCGCCGCCGAAAAGGAGCCGGTTCGCTTTCTCCTCGTGTCCGGCAAACCGATCGGGGAGCCGGTGGCCTGGTACGGCCCCATCGTGATGAACACCCCCGAGGAGATCCGGATCGCATTCGACGAGTACCGGGAAGGGACCTTCATCAAGCACCGGTAAGCGGTGGTGGCATCCGCGCTCAAACGGCCCGACTCCAGAATGGATTTTCCGGAATCTGCATCTAAAATCAACGGGAACAAAACAGGGAGAAAAACGCCTTATGCGCTTGCAAGCCGCGCTCCTTGCCGCGGCGCTCGCAGGTTGCGCGGTCGGCCCCGATTTCCGCCGACCCGACACCCCTGCGGTTGCGTCCTACACGTCGGAGACGCTGCCGGTGGAGACGGCCGCCTCGCCGTGGGTCGGCGGCGCGGCGCAACACTTCGTTTCCGGCGGGGAAATCCCCGCCCGATGGTGGGAGCTGTTCCGCTCCGAAGCGCTGGATCGATGGATCCGCGAGGCGCTCGCGAACAGTCCGACGCTGGGCGTCGCCGAGGCCACCCTGCGACGGGCGCAGGAGATCCGGCGCGCCCGCTCAGGGGAGCTCCTTCCAAGCGTCGACGGGACCGTTTCCGCGTCACGGCAGAAACCGTCGGGGGCTTCTCTCGGGCAGTCGACCGCGAAGATCAACCCCTTCACCCTGTACAACGCCTCGGTGGACGTCTCGTACTCCCTCGACCTGTTCGGGAGGACGCGACGCGAGCTGGAGGCGTTGCAGGCGCAGGTCGACTACCAGGGCTTCCAGCTGGAGGGAGCCTACCTCACGCTCACATCCAACATCGTGACCGCGGCCCTCCAGGAGGCCTCCCTGCGCGGGCAGCTGCAGGCTACGCGGGAAATCCTCGCGACGCAGGAAGAGCAGCTCGCGATGATCGAAAAGCAGTTCGAGCTGGGGGGGATCGCGCGAACCGATGTGCTCGCCCAGCGGGCCTCCCTGGCCCAGTCCCGTGCGAGCCTCCCCCCGGTGGAGAAACGGCTCGCCCAGACGCGCCACCTGCTGGCGGTACTTGCCGGCAGGTTCCCCGGCGATGCGACGGATCTTCCCGAATTCCGCCTCGAAGAGTTTCGATTGCCGGAAGAACTCCCCGTGAGCCTGCCGTCGTCGCTGGTGCGCCAGCGACCCGACATCCGCTCCGCGGAGGAGTCGCTGCACGCTGCGAGCGCCACGGTCGGCGTGGCCACGGCGAACCTCTACCCGCAGGTCACGCTGTCCGCCCGGTACGGCACGGAGGCGTCGCAGATCGGCGACCTCTTCCGCCCCGGCACCGCCGTCTGGGGGATCGGAGCGGGGCTCCTGCAGCCCATCTTCCGCGGCGGGGCGCTGGAAGCGACCCGTCGTGCCGAGGTCGCAGGCTTCGACCAGGCCGCGGCGCAGTATCGCGAGACGGTCCTGCAGGCGTTCCTCGACGTGGCCGACGTGCTCCGGGCGCTGGAATACGACGCGATGACGGTCAAGGCGCAGGGGGAAGCGGAAGCCGCCGCGCGCGACACCCTCGACATCGCGAAGAAGCAGGTACGCCTCGGCGCGACGAGCTACCTGTCGCTGCTCAACGCGCAGCGCCAGTACCATCTGGCGCGGATCCTCCTGGTCCAGGCGCAGGCGGTGCGGTTTGCCGATACCGCCGCGCTTTTCCAGGCGCTCGGGGGCGGGTGGTGGAACCGTGAACCGGAAGTCGGCATGACAAGGAGATCCGGGAAACCTCAAAATCCCTCCGCTGGGGCCGACCGACGATGAAGAAGCGCATCCTGTTCGCCATCCTTGGCCTGGTGATCGTCATCGCCGTGCTTGCGGCCGTCAAGGCCATGCAGATACGGGCGATGATCGAGCAGGGGAAGAAGGCCGTTCTTCCGCCGGACACGGTTACCACCGCCGTGGCCCGTGCCGAATCCTGGGAGACTTCCCTTTCGGCGGTCGGCTCGCTGACCGCGGTACAGGGGGTCACCGTGGCCGCCGAGCTGCCGGCAAAGGTCGTGGAGATCGCATTCGAGCCGGGATCGAAGGCGAAGCAGGGGGACCTGCTGATCCGCCAGGACACGAGCGTGGAAGAGGCCCAGTTCCCCGGCGCCGAGGCTCAGGTGAAACTGACGCAATCCGTCTTGGCGCGCGACGTCGAGATGTTGAAGGAGAAGATCATTTCCCAGGCGGACTACGACGGCGCCGTTGCCAGTCACCAGCAGGCGATGGCCCAGGTGGAGATCCTCCGCGCCACCATCGCCAAGAAGTCGATCCGCGCACCCTTCGGCGGCCGCCTGGGCGTCCGGCAGGTGAACCTCGGCCAGATCCTCCGGGAGGGAGAAGCGATCGTAACGCTGCAGTCCCTCGACCCGATCTACGTCAACTTCGCTCTCCCCCAGCAGGAACTGTCCCGGGTGCGCACCGGCCTTCCGGTGCGGGTCACGAGCGACGCATTCCCCGGCCTGGCGATCGACGGTCGCATCGCGACCGTCGATCCGCTGGTGGACGCCGAAACCCGCAACGTCCAGCTGCAGGCGATGGTGGCAAACCCGGGTGAAAAGCTCCATCCCGGAATGTTCGTCAACGCGGTGGTCGGACTCCCGATTCGGAAAAAGGTGGTGGCCATCCCGGCCACCTCCGTGCTCTATGCTCCCTACGGCGACTCGGTCTTCGTCGTCAACGACGACAAGATGGGGAAAGGCGGCAAGGCGCTCCGCCAGCAATTCGTGCGGCTCGGCGAGAGGCGCGGCGACTTCGTCGCCGTAACGGAAGGGCTGAAGGAAGGGGAGACGATCGTCAGCACCGGCGTCTTCAAGCTGCGCAACGGCCAACCGGTGGAGGTCGACAACCGTCTCGCCCCGGAATTCCGGCTGGCGCCCAGGCCGAAGAACGACTGACCGATGAAATTCACCGACCTGTTCATCCGCCGCCCCGTTCTGGCCTTGGTGATCAACCTGCTGATCATCATCGCAGGGCTCCAGGCGATCCGGACCCTCAACGTCCGGCAATACCCGCGGAGCGAGAACGCGACGGTGACCATCACCACCGTGTACATCGGCGCGAGCGCGAATCTGGTGCGCGGTTTCATCACCTCGCCGCTGGAGCGCGCCATCGCCGCCGCCGACGGCATCGAGTACATGGAATCGCAGAGCACCCTCGGCCTCTCCACCATCCGCGTGCGCCTCCGGCTCAACTACGACTCCACCAAGGCCCTGGCCGAGATCAGCTCCAAGGTGGACCAGGTGCGCAGGGACCTCCCCCCGGAGGCGGAGGTCCCGGTCATCAACATCGAGTCGGCCGACAGCCGGTTCGCGTCGGCCTATTTGAGCTTCAGTTCCAACATCCTGCAGCAGAACGAGATCACCGACTACCTCGTGCGCGTCGTCCAGCCACGCCTTTCCGCCCTCCAGGGGGTGCAGCGCGCCGACATCCTCGGCGCCCGCACCTTCGCCATGCGCATCTGGCTCAAGCCCGACCGGATGGCGGCGCTCAACATCAGCCCGGCGCAAGTGCGCCAGGCCCTGGCCGCCAACAACTTCCTGGCCGCCCTCGGCCGGAGCAAGGGGGAGTTCATCCAGGTCAACCTCACCGCCGACACCAACCTCGGCACGGTCGGAGAGTTCCGGCGCCTGGTGGTGCGCGAGCGGAACGGGACCGTCGTCCGCCTGAGCGACATCGCCGACGTGGTGCTGGGGGCGGAGGATTACGACGCCGAGGTCCACTTTTCCGGGCAGACCGCGACCTTCATGGGGATATGGCCGCTCCCGAACGCCAACTCCCTCGACGTCATAAAGCGGGTGCGGGCGGAGATGGAATCCATCCGGCGCGGCCTGCCGACCGGACTCGAGGCCCGCGTGGCCTACGACGCCACCAACTACATCTCGAACGCCATCCGGGAGGTGCTCAAGACTCTCGGCGACACGCTGATCATCGTCATGGTCGTCATTTTCCTCTTCATCGGCTCCTTCCGCTCGGTACTGATCCCGGTGGTGGCGATCCCGTTGTCCCTGATCGGCGGCGTCTTCCTGATGCAGGTATTCGGGTTCACCGTGAACCTCCTCACTCTTTTGGCCATCGTCCTCTCGGTCGGTCTGGTGGTCGACGACGCCATCGTGGTGCTGGAAAACATCGAGCGCCACCTCAGGGGGGGGAAAACGCCCATGGAGGCGGCCCTGACCGGCGCCCGCGAGCTGGTCGGGCCGATCATCGCCATGACCGTCACTTTGGCGACGGTCTACCTGCCGATCGGATTGCAGGGGGGTCTGACCGGCTCGCTCTTCCGCGAGTTCGCCTTCACCCTGGCGGGAGCGGTCACCATCTCCGGGATCGTAGCCCTGACCCTGTCGCCGGTCATGTCGTCCAGGATGCTGAAACCCGGAATGCAGGAGCGCGGCCTGGCCGGCCGCATCTCCCGCGATTTCGAGCGGCTGAAAAACACCTACGGCCGCCTTCTCGACGCCACCTTGGCGGCGCGTCCGGCGGTGTACGCGATCTGGATCGCGGTCTCCCTCGCCGCCGTGCCGATGTTCCTCATGTCCGCCAAGGAGCTGGCGCCGCTCGAGGACCAGGGGGTCATCTTCGGGATTCTCGACGCATCCGCCAATTCAACCCTTGACCAGAACCGCATCTTCGCCGCGGAGGCCAACCGGGTCTTCCGGAGCGAGCCGGAAACCGACTTCACCTTCCAGATCACCTTTCCCAACTCCGGTTTCGGCGGGATGGTCGTCAAACCGTGGGACGAGCGGAAGCGGAACATCTTCCAGATCCTGCCCGGCGTCCAGCAGAAGCTCCAGAAGATCCCCGGGATCCGGATTTTCCCGACGACTCCTCCGGCCCTCCCCGGCGGCGGCGATTTCCCGGTGGAATTCGTCCTGGCTTCGACGGCGGAAACCGGGGAGATCCTGGAGTTCGCCAACCAGCTGCAGCAGAAGGCCATGCAGAGCCGGATGTTCGCATTCCCCCCGCTGATCGACGTCAAGGTCGACCAGCCCCAGTCCGAGTTCGTCATCGACCGGGACAAGGTGGCCTCCCTGGGGCTCAACCTGGGGGAGATCGCCGGCGACCTGGGCGGGCTGGTCGGCGGCGACTTCGTGAACCGCTTCGCCATCTCGGGCCGCAGCTACAAGGTCATCCCCCAGATACAGCGGCTCGGCCGTCTCAACCCCGACCAGCTCAAGGATGTCCACGTCACCGGCCCGAACGGCAAACTGGTCCCGCTGAGCACCTTCGCCACCCTGCGGGAATCGGTCGTGCCCCGCTCGCTCAACCGGTTCCAGCAACTGAACGCGGTCAAGATCAGCGGCGTGGCCATCCGGCCGCTGGACGAGGCGTTGCGCTACATGGAGGACGAAGCGGCAAAGATCCTGCCCAAGGGGTACGTCATCGACTACACCGGCGAGTCCCGCCAGTTGCGCTCCGAGGGGGACCGGTTCCTTCCCGCGTTCACCCTGGCCGTCATCCTGATCTTCCTGGTGCTGGCGGCCCAGTTCAACAGCTTCCGGGACCCCTTCGTCATCCTGGCGGGTTCGGTGCCCCTTGCCATGTTCGGCGCACTCCTCTTCACGTTCCTGAAGATGCCCGACCCGAACGTCCCTTTCTGGACGCGCGGCTGGACCACCACCCTCAACATCTACTCGCAGGTCGGGCTGGTGACCCTGGTCGGGCTGGTGTCAAAGAACGGCATCCTGATCGTGGAATTCGCCAACAAACTGCAGGTCCAGGGGTTGACCAAGCTGGAGGCCGTGCGCCAGGCGGCCATGATCCGCCTCCGCCCGATCCTGATGGTCAGCGCCGCCACCATCGGCGGCCACTTCCCGCTGACCCTGGTCACCGGCGCCGGCGCCGCCGCGCGGAACTCCATCGGCCTGGTGCTGGTCGGCGGCATGTTCATCGGCACCCTCTTCACCCTGTTCGTCATACCGTCCATCTACATGCTCATCGCCCGCGACCATGGGAAGGACCTGGAGCGCGAAGCGGCGGTTGCGGCATCGGGTGTCTGAATTTTCCGGCAATCGATAAAGGAGTATCAGGAAAAAACGGGGGTATGTTCCGTGTTGGGGAACAGGCGAGAGGGGAAACGCTCCCCTCTCGCCTCGCCCTTATCAGGCCGACTTCCTGTGGAATTCCCGAATCTGTTCCGGTGTGAATTGGTTCAACTTGACGACACGCGCCTTCCCGCCCAGAAATGCCGGGATGGTTTCCCTTGCCTCCGACTCGCTCCGGGCCTCGACGATGGCATAGCCGGTGTGGTCCCCTGCCATGCACCCCCACTCGTATTTGGCCAGGACTCCCGCGCCCTTCGCCAGGATTCCGTCGAGGGCATCGAGGCACTCCTGGACCGTGTGGGGTGATTCAATGAAATACCTTTCCATGGTCTCCTCCCTTCTGTCGTTGTCGTAGGGAACGTTGACGGACCAACGGGTCGACTTGCTAATAGTATACATTCCCGCCGACAATGGATCCCCCTTGCGCATTTTTTTTTGACAGACACCCCCTCAACGAACAACATGATCAAAAAGTTGAAACCGATACCAAAAACCAAGAAGGCGAAGTAAAATCAGCATAGTGCGGAAACATCGTTTGGAACCGGCCATAAAAATACGAGGGGGACGACGATGAAAAGATTGCACACCGTCGCGGGAATCGCCTTGCTGGGCCTGGCCGCGCTTTACTTCGGGGCGGATGTCCGTTCCGCCCGGAGCGAGGAGAAACCGTACCCCACCCATCAGATCAACTACTTGGTCTGCTTCGACCCGGGAGGACAGTCCGACCGCGAGGCGCGCCGGCAGGCGCCCCTGCTCGAGAAGTTCCTCGGCCAGAAAGTGATCATCGACTACAAGATCGGCGGAGGGGGAGCGCTCGGATGGAGGGCGCTCACAAAGGCCAAGCCCGACGGCTACACGTTCGCTGGCTTCAATATCCCCCACGTCATCCTCCAACCCCTTCAGCAGGACGTCGGCTACAAGACGGAACAGATCAACCCCGTCTTCATCTTCCACAAGACCCCGCTGGCGCTGGCGGTACTCGCCACCAGTCCGTACAAGACCGTGAAGGACCTGATCGACCATGCGAAGAAGAACCCTTACCTCGTTTCCGTCGGGGGGTCGGGTGCCTACACGGGCTACCACATGGCGACGCTCCGGTTCGAGAAACTGATCGGGACCAAGCTCACCTACGTCCCCTACACCGGGGCGGCCCCCCAGATGACGAGCTTCCTCGGGGGGCACATCGTGGCGGTCTTCGGCGCGTCGGACGACCTGACCCGATTCAGGGACAAGATCCGCGTCCTCGGGTTCGCCACCGAGAAGCGGTTCCCCGGTTTTCCCGACGTCCCGACGCTGAAGGAGCAGGGGTTCGACATGGTGGAGGGGGTCGACCGCGGCATCGCCGTCCCGCCGAACACTCCGGCCAACGTGATCAAGACGCTGGAGGCGGCCTTCATGGACATCGCGCGGAGACCGGAATTCCAGGAGGAGCAGCGCAAGGGCGGCTTCATCCCGCTGGCGATGGGGCACGAAGAAGCGAAGGCGTACATGAAGCAGATGACGGCCCTCTACACGGAGCTTGCGAAAGGGCTGAAGAAGTAGTTGCGCAGCCAGAGGAAGTGCGACATCGTCGCGGGGGGGGTGATCGCCCTCCTCGGGGCGGTGGTGATCCTGGCCGCGTCGCAGATCCGGGGCGACGTCGAGGAACGGTTGCCACCCCGGACCCTCCCCTACGTCGTCGGCTTCATGACGCTCGCCGGCGGGCTGGGCCTCGCCGTCAAGTCGTACCGGTTCCGCGGAGAGGACCCGGAGATCCAGTGGCCGGAAAAGGACGGCTGGGTCCGGATCGGCGTGAACCTTCTCCTGCTCGCCCTCTTCACCGCGCTCATGGATCCGCTCGGGATGCCGATCACCACCGGGCTGTACGTCGCCGGCGCGATCTGGTACATGGATCGCAAACGGATCCTGACCGCGCTGCTCACCGGCGCCGGATCCGCCGTGGTCGTCTATTACCTGTTCATCCGACTCCTCGAACTGACCTTCCCCCTGGGCCCCCTGGGGCAGTAGGAGGGAACGGTGCTCTTCTCCTGGGACCTGCTGTTGACCGGCTTCGCCGACGCGCTCACCTGGACGAACCTTCTCTGGGCACTGGTCGGCTGCCTCGTCGGAACGCTGATCGGCGTCCTTCCTGGGATCGGCCCCTCCGCGGGGATCGCGATCCTGCTCCCCATGACGACGATGATCCCCCCGACCTCGGGGATCATCATGATGGCGGCGATCTATTACGGCGCCATGTACGGCGGCTCCACGACCGCGATCGTGGTCAACATCCCCGGCGAGGCGTCGTCCGTGCCGACATGCATCGACGGCTACGAGATGGCCAAACAGGGGCGGGCGGGCGCCGCCCTGGGGATCTCCGCCATCTCCTCCTTCGTGGCGGGCACCCTCGGCCTGGTGGGGCTCACCTTCTTCGCACCCCTGCTCGCCAACTTCGCGCTCGCCTTCGGCCCTCCGGAATATTTCGCCCTGATGTTCATGGGCTTGAGCCTCGTCATCAGCCTTTCGGGCCGCGCTCTCCTGAAAGGGATGATCGCCACCTCCATCGGCCTGCTCTCGTCCCTCATCGGCCAGAACCCGCTGACGGGAGCCGCCCGCCTCACCTTCGGGGTGGTCGACCTCATGGCGGGGTTAAACTTCATCAGCATCATCATCGGGCTGTTCGCCGTGAGCGAGGTGATGATCAACGTCGAGCGGGCGGCGACCCATATCTACGGGACAAAGATCCACGGGTGGATGCCGACGTGGGCGGAGATCCGCCAGTGCACGGGCGCCATGCTCCGCTCGACCGGCATCGGCTTCTTCCT
>Ga0214473_10005610_pt1 | contig 15021 bp, 16 predicted proteins | sample RVTome_7_FD_203509 | JGI IMG/M metagenome (GOLD analysis project Ga0214473, IMG submission 203509) | Soil microbial communities from uranium-contaminated site in the Upper Colorado River Basin, Wyoming, United States - RVT98D197 | ecosystem: Environmental > Terrestrial > Soil > Contaminated >... | reverse complement strand
GTCGGCGACGAGGGCCGAGGGAACGACTTGGGGAACCGTGCGCTGCCCACGACTGATCCTCGGCTTCCTGCTATTCCGACTTCCGGTCCCTCGCCCACTGGTCGAGGAGCTCGAACGCCTCCTCTTCGGGGATCGGACCGCGATCCATGCGGAGCTCCATCAGGTAGGCGAGCGCCTCGCCGACGACCGGGCCGGGCTGCACGCCCAATCGCTCCATCACCTGGCGGCCGTCGAGGGATGGGCGGATCGCGTCGAGGTTCTCCTGCTCGGCGAGCGCGGCGATCCGTTCCTCGAGCTCGTCCTGCAGGGCGCGGAAGCGCTGGGCCCTCTGCTCGTTGCGGGTGGTGACGTCAGCGCGGGTGAGCTGGTTGAGGTCGTCGAGCAGTGGGCCGGCGTCGCGCACGTACCGCCGCACCGCACTGTCGCTCCACCCCTCGCCGTAGCCGTGGAAGCGCAGGTGCAGCTCGATCAGCGTGCAGACGTCATCGATCACCGCGTTCGGATAGCGGAGCGCCGTCAGGCGTTCGCGGGCCATGCGGGCGCCGACCACCTCGTGGTGGTGGAACGTCACGCCCTCGGGTGTGATCTGGCGGGTCCGTGGCTTCCCGATGTCGTGCAGCAGCGCGGCCAGGCGAAGGCGGAGGCGTTGCTCGGTGCCGGCGACGACTGCGTACGTGTGGCGCAGCACGTCCTTGTGCTTCTGCACCGGATCCTGCTCGAGTCGCAGGGCTGGCACCTCGGGCATGAACACCTCGGCCAGACCGGTCTCGACGAGCAGCTCGAGTCCCTTCGCCGCATGGCCGGCCACGAGAAGCTTGTCGAGCTCTTCGCGCATCCGCTCGGGCGCCACGATGTCGAGCCGGCCGGGCATCGCCTCGATCGCGCGGATCACCCGCTCGGCCGGCACCACGTCGAGCTGCGCCACGAACCGGGCCGCCCGGATCATCCGCAGCGGATCGTCCGAGAACGCCACCTCCGGGTCCACAGGCGTGTCGAGCGTCCGAGCCGCGAGCGCCTTCACGCCGCCGAACGGATCCACGAACGTCCCGTCGGGGAGCTTCACCGCCATCGCGTTGATCGTGAAGTCGCGGCGCGACAGATCGGTCTCGAGATCCTTGCCGAACGTCACCGCGGGCTTGCGGTGCTCCTCGGCGTACACCTCCTCGCGGTAGGTCGTGATCTCGAGCAGATGCCCGTCCTTCAAGGCGCCCACCGTGCCGAACTTCACGCCCACGAAGTACCGGCGGTCGGCCCAGCCCTGAAGGACCCTGGTCGTCTCGCGCGGATGCGCCTCGGTGGCGAAGTCCCAGTCGGTTGCCTCGCGGCCGAGCAGCAGGTCGCGCACGGTCCCCCCGACCAGGTAGAGCTCGTGGCCGGATTCGGCGAAGCGCGCGCCGAGCTCCTTGGCGAGCGCGGGAACGTCGGGGAACGCGGCGCCAGGCGGCGTCGGGTCGTTCATGACGCGAGGATACCCGTGGGCACCCGCGCTACCGTGACGCGATGCCCACCTGGCTCGGGTTCGTGTGGACCTCGCCGAACACGCTGATCGGCCTGCTCGCGGGTCTGCTCACGTTCCAGCGGCCGCGCGTGGCCCACGGGCTGCTCCTGTTCGACCGGACGCCGCGGGGACTCACCCGGTTGATGCTGAAGGCGGATCGCGCCGCGATGACGCTCGGGTTCGTCGTGGTCTCGGCGCGGCCCGTCGAGGGCACGCTCCTTGCCCACGAGCGCCACCACGTGAAGCAGTTCTCGGTGTGGGGACCGCTGATGATCCCCGCGTACCTGCTGCTCGCCGTGGGCTTCGGCTACCGCCAGCACCCCATGGAGGTGCGAGCGCGACGCGCCGCCGGCGAACCGGCCTAGAAGGGGAGGCCGCCGACGTCCTGAGCGGGCGCGTAGGCGCTGCGTCGATCGAGGACCCCGGCGAGCTGCAGGTCGAAGTCGTGCGGGTTCGTCGCGATCCGCCGGGCCTCCTCCTCGAGCACCTGACCATCCTTCACCAGGTGGACGAGCGCCTGGTCGAAGGTCTGCATCCCGTAGAAGGCGCCTTCGGCGATCACGTCGCGGATCTGCTCGGTCTGATCCGGGTCGGCGATCCGATCGAACACGCGACCGGTGTTGATGAGCACCTCGATCGCCGGCACGCGACCCTTGCCGTCCGCCTTCGGCGCGAGTCTCTGCGACACGATGCCGCGCAGCGCTCCCGCGAAGGAGGTACGGACCTCCTTCTGTTGGTTCGCCGGGAAAAGGTCGAGGACACGGTTGATCGTCTCCATGCAGTCGATCGTGTGCAGCGTCGAGATCACCAGATGCCCTGTCTCGGCCGCCTGGATCGCCGAGAGCGCCGACTCCGCGTCGCGGATCTCCCCCACGAAGATCACGTCGGGGTCCTGGCGCACGACGTGCTTGAGCGCCGCAGCGTACGAGTCGGTGTCCACCCCGACCTCGCGCTGCTGGATGATCGAGAGCTCATCGTCGTGTACCACCTCGATCGGGTCCTCGATCGTGACGATGTGCGTGCGCCGGGTCCGGTTGATGTGCCCGATCATCGAGGCGATCGTCGTCGTCTTCCCGGTGCCGGTCGGCCCCGTGATCAGCACGAGCCCACGCGGGCTGTCCGAAAGCGCCCGCATCACCTGCGGGAGCCGGAGCTCCTCGAACGTCGGGATCTCCGAGCGGACGCGGCGCACGGCGAGTCCGACCAGGCCGCGCTGACGGAACACGTTGATCCGGAACCGCCCGACGCCGGTGAGCGTGTAGCCCACGTCGGCCTCGTTCGTGGTCTCGAAGTCGCGCCGCTTCCGGTCGTTCATCACGGCCAGCGCGAACGCGTCGGTGTCCTCGGCGCTCAGGGCCTCGAACGGCGTGGGCTGGAGGTCGCCGTCCACACGGAGGAAGGGCACGTTGCCCACCTTCAGATGCAGGTCACTCGCACCACGTTCGACGGTGTGTCGAAGGAGTTCGTCGATGTTCATCCCGGAATCCGTTTCGGCACGCGAGCGGCCGAGCCTGAGTCCGAGGACCCGCACGCCTACAATCACGCGTCATGACGGGCGACGGGACCGAGGAAGGGCCGACGCCGGGGCCTGGGCCGGAGGGGAGGAGCCCCACACCCAAGCACAGGCGAAGGCGGCGACGTCGGCGGGGCGGGAAACGGTCGCAGGGGACCACGGCCCAGCCGGCCGCGGCCACGGGCGAGAAGGCGGCGACGTCCGAGAAGGCGGCGACCTCCGAGCCGAAACCGACCCCGAAGCCGAAGCCGAAGCGAAAGCCGAAGCGAAAGCCGAAGCCGAAGGCTAAGCCGGTCGCCGCGAAGCTCCCCTGGACCCGGGAGATCTCCGCGGGCGGTGTCGTCTACCGGCGGACGGAGGACGGCGGCATCGACATCGTCCTCGCGTCTCGGCGGACCCGCCGCGGGGATCTCGCGTGGGGACTCGCGAAGGGCGGCATCGAAGACGGCGAGACCCGCGAGGACGCCGCGCTCCGCGAGGTCCGTGAGGAGACGGGACTCACCGCCGAGATCGAAGCCGACCTCGGCGACACGAAGTACATGTACGTCTGGGAGGACGTCCGGATCCGTAAGACGGTCCACTTCTTCCTGATGCGGTTCACCGGTGGCAACGTCGACGACCGCGACGACGAGATGGAGGAGATCCGATGGTTCCCGCTCGAGCGCGCTCTGAAGCGCGCCGCGTACCGCGGTGAGCGCGACGTCTTGTCGCGCGCGGCGGAGCTGCTGAAGTGAGCGGCCTCGAGTGGCTCATCGCTGCCGGGGTCGGCCTGGTCTCGGGCGTGCTCTCGGGGCTGTTCGGGGTCGGCGGCGGCATCGTGATGACCCCCGGGTTCGACTGGTTCCTGCCCGTGTCGGAGATCGTCGCCCTCGAGACCCCGCTGCCGGTCATCCTGCCGACCTCGGCGACCGGCGCGTTCACCTACTGGCAGAGCCGGGAGGTGGACGTGCGCGCCGCCGCCTGGATGGCGCCGACGGGGTTCGTGGGATCGATCGTCGGAGCCCTGGGCACCGAGATGGTCGACACGACCGTCCTGCTCCTCGCGACCGCGGCGCTGCTCGCCTACCAGTCGATCGGGATCCTCCGTGGCGCCACGCGTCGTCAGCGTGACGCCCGGCCCGCGACCGTGCCCGTTCTGTTGGGGATCGGGCTCACCGCAGGACTCGTGAGCGGCTTGATGGGGATCGGAGGCGGGATCATCATGGTGCCGCTGCTCGCCGGGTGGCTCGGCATGCCCCTCAAGCGCGTGCTCGGCACCTCGTTGCTCACGATCCCGGCGCTCGTGATCCCCGGGACGGTGGTGCACGCAGTGCTCGGCAACATCGACTGGTCGGTGTTCGTGTTCGCGACGCTCGGAGCCGTGCCAGGGGCGCGGATCGGCGCGAGCGTCGCGTTGGGAACCGCCGAGCGCACCCTTCGGCTGGTCGTCGGTGGGTTCATGCTGCTGGTGGCTGCCGGGTACGGCGTGTCGCAAGGTCTGCAACTGGTCCGGGGCTGAGGGTCCGGCGTCTACGATGGGCCCGCCGGCATGACGACCCGCCGCGCGGCGCGCGCCTTCACCGTTCCTCTCGTCCTCGTCCTCGCGACGGTGGCGGGCTTCGTCGCGGGCCCCGCCGCCCCTCCGTCCCGGGCGCAGACGTCGTCGGTCAACGTGACCCTGCTCGCCCAAACGCCGTGGACCACCCCCGACGACCCCGACACCCGAGAGGTCGAATCGGAGCTGCGGATCGCCCTCGTCGCCACGAACACGGGGCTCGCGCGCGTGGGAGATCTCGACGTCGCGATCACGCTGGGGCCGGCGGTCGTGTCCCGTTTCCAGTTCGAGGCCACCATCACGGAAGGACCGTCCTCGGAGGCGTTCAGCACGGCGGTCCCGTTCGTCGGACGCCTCGATCCCGGCACCGCACGCACCCTCACGGTTCGACTCGACATGGCCTCCGTGACGGCGGTGAGCACCGAGGATTCGCGTGTGTATCCGCTGCGCGTGGAGGTGCGCTCGGGCGGTGTGCCGGTCGCCTCGCTCTCGACGCCGGCGATCCATCTCGTGCGCACACCGGAGAAGCCGGTCCGGTTGGCGTGGTGGACCGAGATGTCCTCGTCGATCGCGTTCGATCCGCAGGGCCGCCTGGTCGACCCCTCGCTCGAGGCCGCGGTCGCCCCGGGCGGGTCGCTGGCCGCGCAACTCGCCGCGATCGGGCGCCTGACCGACGCACGAGGGCCGCGCATCCCGATCGACCTCGCGATCGAGCCGGTGCTTCTCGACCAGGTCGCGCACCTCGCAGCCGGCTACATTCGCAGCGATGGCACCGAGGTACCGGGGGGGGAGGGCACGTCCGCGACGGCCGCCGCCTTCCTGGAGCAGCTTCGGTCGGTGGCGGCGGCCGCGGAGGTGCAGGTCAGCGGACAACCGTTCTCGGGACCGTCGATCCCGGCCATGCTCGCAGGAGAGCTCGACGCCGAGCTGACCCGCCAATTCGATGCTGGGGAACGCACGCTGGATCAGGTCCTCGGCGTCTCCCCGGCGTCCACCGTCGCTCGCCCCCCCGGAGGTCTCCTCGACGACGACGCGCTCGACCGCCTGGTGGCGAACGGCGTGGACGCGGTCCTCGCCGACGCCGACGAGGTCGACCGGCCCGCCGTCGGGGAGCTCGGATTCGCGCCGCTGCCCACCGCGACGATCGCGACGGGCGGCGGGCGGAGCACCATGCTGGTGCTCCCCGACCCGGGCACGCAGGACCTGTTCGTCCGCCCGGACCTGCTGGCCGACCCGGTGCGGGCGGCGCAGACCGTCCTCGCGTACCTGGCGGTGATCTGGAAGGAGCAGCCCAACCCGCCTCCGCAGCCCGACGGCACGGAGACGATCCGCGGGCTCGCGATCGCGCCGCCGCCGAGCCTTCCTCCCACGATGTGGCAACCTCTGCTCGACCGTGTCTCGGCCGCCCCGTTCCTGACGCCCGAGCCCGCTCAGAACTTCGTCGTCGACGTGTCCCCCGCCGGGGACGCCGATGCGCTGCGAGCCCCCGACACCGGCGCGTTGGGGCTCGAGTACGCAGCGGACATCATCCGCCTGCGCCGGGGCCTCGCTGCGTACACCTCGATGCTGACGGAGCCGAGTCCCGTCCCCGCGCGGCTGCGGAGCAACCTGCTGTACGCGACCGCCCGCGAATATCTCCCGCCGAACGAGCCCGCCGGGAGGCCGTGGCTCGACGAGGTCGACGCCGTCACCTCGGCGGCGTTCCGCAGCGCCACGCCCAGCGCCGACCAGCTGTTCACCTTCACCGCCCGCGAGGGAACGATCCCACTGCGGATGGGCGACCCGGGGCCCGTGCCGCTGCAGGTCACCGTGCAGCTGCAGGCTTCCCAGTTCGACTTCCCGAGCGGGGATCGCCAGGAGGTCGTCCTGGAGCGGCCCGATCAGATCGTGTCGTTCGACGTCGAGGCGAAGGTGGCCGGGCGCAACAAGATCCACGTCCTGGTCCTCGCACCGTCGGGGCAGGTGATCAACGAGCAGGACATCATCGTGGCCTCGACCGCCGTGAACCGCATCGCGCTGCTGATCACCCTCGGCGCGGCGGCGATGCTCCTCCTCCTGTACGGGCGACGCCGGGCGCGCAGGAAGAAGCTGGCGTCGTGAGCGACACGCGCGAGGCGACGGTCCGAAGCGCGGCCGCGATGTCGGCCGGCACGTTCGCGTCGCGCGCCACCGGGCTGATCCGCGTCTGCGTGACGCTCGCGGCGCTCGGCGTGAGCGCGACGTCCGACGCGTACAACGCGGCGAACACCACGCCGAACATCGTCTACGAGCTGATCCTCGGCGGGATCCTCACGTCGGTGTTCGTCCCGGTGCTCGTTCACCAGGCGAAGACCCACGGGGCCCAGGCGCGGGACGAGGCCGCGAGCCGGCTGCTGACCCTCACGGTGGTGGTGCTCGTGGGGGTCGCCGCCGTGGGCGCGCTCACCGCGCCGTGGATCATGCGGGCGTACCTGTCGGGCGTGGAGGACCCGGTCCAGCGCGAGCAGGAGATCGAGCTCGGGACGTTCTTCCTGCGGTGGTTCATGCCACAGATGGTCTTCTACGGCATCGCCGCCGTTGCCGGCGGAGTCCTCACCACGCACCGCCGGTTCGCCGCCCAGATGTTCACGCCGGTGCTCAACAACCTGACGGTGATCGTGACGATGATCGTGTTCATCCAGATCCACGATGGCAGCGCGCGGATCGCGGAGCTGACCACCGGAGAGCGGACGCTGCTCGCGGTGGGAACGACCCTCGGCGTCGTGGCCATGGCGGTGGGACTGTTGCCAGCGCTCCGCAGGATCGGCTTCCGGTGGCGACCGCGGTTCGACTGGCGGCACGAGAGCGTGGCGCGGCTGCTCCGGCTCGGGCGATGGGTCCTCGTGTACGTGGCCGCGAACCAGCTCGCTTTCTTCGTGATCATCCGCTTCAGCGTGACCGCCGACCCCGCCGGAGGGATCACCGCGTACTCGCAGGCGTTCATCTTCTTCTCGCTGCCCCACGCGATCGTGGCCGTCTCGATCTTCACGGCGCTCCTCCCGGGGTTGGCCGAACGGTGGGCCGCCGACGACCGCGACGGTGTGCGGGAGCTGTTCTCCCGGGGGCTCCGCGACACCGTGGTGGCGATGCTCCCGGCCGCCGTCGGGTACGCGGTCCTCGCCGGCCCGATCGTCGCGCTGCTCGCGCAGTACGGAGCCGTGGGGTCGGCCGACGCGCAGCTGCTGGCTCGGACGCTGGCGGCCTTCGCCGTGGGGTTGCCGTTCTTCTCGGTGTTCCAGCTGCTCACCCGCACCTACTACGCCGGTCACGACAGCAAGACGCCCGCGTTGGTGAACATCGGGGCGGCGGCGGTGAACCTCGCAGCCGACGTCGTCCTGGCGTTCGTGTTCGACTTGGGTGTACCGGGGCTCGCCCTCGGCCACGCGACGTCCTACGCCGTCGGATCGATCGTGTTGTTCTGGTTGCTGCGCAAGCGACTCCATGGCGCCGACGAGCGGCGGATCGCCTCGACGGTGGGTCGGTCGCTCCTCGCGACCGCGTGCATGGGCGCCGTGGTGCTCGCGGTCGCGGCGGGGATCGACGCGCTGCTCGACGTCGATCGCGCGGGTGGTCGCCTCGTCCAGGTGGCGGCCGCGGTCGCGGCGGGCGTGCTTGTGTTCGGGCTCACCGCGGTTATCTTCCGGGTCCGGGAGGTCGATGAGGTGAGGAGCGCACTCCTCGCGAGGTTCCGCCCATGAGACTCCAGCGCGACGAGACCGGCTTGGTCGGCAAGATCGTCATCATCTGGCTGCTGATGCTGGTCGTGCTCGGCGTCGCCGCCCTCGACACTGCCTCGGTCATCTTCGCGACGTTCCGGGCCTCGGACATCGCCGCCACCGCCGCGGGCGCCGCCGCGAGCACGTTCGACAAGACGGACGAGGTCGGCGAGGCGTGCGAGAGCGCCGAAGCCTCGGTCCTGACGGATGACCCGGACATGAAGCTTCCCACCAGCTTCTGCAAGGTCGACACGAAGTCCGGCGAGGTCACGATCACGATCAAACGGAAGGCCACGACGATCCTGGCGGGTCGCCTGTCGTTCACGAAGGAGCTCACCCTCGTGGTCGGCAAAGAGACCGCCGGACCATCGTCCCTGTGAGCCTGCGGTCGGCGGCGTGAGCGACTCCGCGAGCGACCACGAGCTGATCCGCCGATACCTCGCGGGCGATGCCGGAGCGTTCGACATCCTGATGCAACGGCATCAAGCGCGTGTCTACAGCGTCTGTCTGCGAGTGATCGGGAACCCCGACGACGCCGCGGACGCCGCTCAGGACGCGTTCGTGATGGCGCTGCGGAAGCTCGGGCAGTTCCGCGGCGATTCGGCGTTCACGACCTGGATGCACAGGGTGGCGGTCAACGCCTGCTACGACGTGCTTCGCAAGCGCGCTCGTCAGCCGATGCTGCACCTGGTGAGCGGTGAGGACTCGCCGGTGCTCGAGCCCGGTCCGCCGCACCCGGATCACGCCGAGGAGGTGGCAGGGACCCGCGACGCCGCCGCCGCCCTCGCCCTGGTCCCCCAGGAGTTCCGGGTCGCCCTGGTCCTCGCGGACGTGCAGGATCTGCCCTACGACGAGATCGCGAAGATCCTCGACGTGCCGGTCGGCACCGTGAAGTCGCGGGTCCACAGAGGACGCCTCGCTCTGGCCCGCGCGATGGGTCTCGGCGGGGAACCCGGCACGGGCCCCGGGGCGTCCGAGGAACAGGCATGACGCACCCCACCGATCTCCTCGTGGACCTCGTGGACGGCACGATCGCCGAGCATGATCGCGCCGGCGTCGAGGCACATCTGGCGTCGTGCGCCCGCTGCCGGGCCGAGGTGGCCGACGCAACGGCGGCACGGGAAGCCCTGCGAGGCCTCGAGATCCCCCAGGTCCCGGCGTCGATCGGCGACGCGGCGAGCGCGGAGGCCGAGCGCGCCGCCCGTGCGAGGGCACCCGAGGTGGTGACGCTCCGTCGCCCCGGCGGGAGGCGCCGCGGCGGCGGCGAAGGCGTTCCCCCGTGGTACCGCTGGGCAGCCGCCGCCGCCGCAACCGCCGCGGTCCTGCTCGTCGCGGTCATGGTCCTGCCGAACATCGGCGGCGACGGCGACGTGATGAGTGCAGAGTCCGGGCCGGGTGGGCGCACGAGCACGGCCATGGCGAGCGGCGACCTCGAGATCCAGGACGCCGACTACGACACGGCGCTCGTCGAGGGGCTCGCGTTGTCCTACAGGGCGCTGGAGACCGCAGAGGCCTCTCCCGTCGACGGGGGCACCTCAGCGGTCGACGTGGCTCCAGACCTTCCCACCGGTCGCATCGCCCCCCAACGGACCGACGAGGCGCTCACGTGCCTTCGCACGGCCTTCGCCGACGCCTCGATCGAGCCCGTCCGGCTGATCGAGGCGCGGTTCGACGGCACGCCCGCCTACCTGGGCGTGGTGCTCCTCGGCCCGGGTGCCGGGCAGGCCCCCGACCGGGTCCAGGTCCTCGTCGCGGCGCGCGACGGCTGCACGATCCTGACGACCACCCAGGTCCTCCTCTAGCGCTCGATCCCGCCCGCCCATGGCGCTCGATCCCGGGAATAGGCGGGCGTTGAACGCTGTGGGAGGATTCGGAACGGCATGACCGACGTGCGCAACGTGGTGATCATCGGGTCGGGGCCCGCCGGGTACACGGCGGCCCTCTACGCCGCGCGAGCGAACCTGGCGCCGGTGGTCCTGAAGGGCCTCGACGCCGGCGGCCAGCTCATGCTCACGACCGATGTCGAGAACTACCCCGGCTTCGCCGACGGGATCATGGGCCCCGAGCTCATGGACCAGATGGAGAAGCAGGCCTCCCGCTTCGGCGCCGAGATCCTGCCCGTCCACGTCACCGAGGTCGACCTGTCGCCCCGACCGTTCCTGGTGAAGGCCGGCGATCAGGAGTGGCGTGCGCGGACCATCATCGTCTCGACGGGCGCGACGGCCAGGTGGCTCGGTGTGCCCGGGGAGGAGAAGCTCCGCGGGCGCGGGGTGAGCGCCTGCGCCACCTGCGACGGGTTCTTCTTCCGGGATCGCGAGCTGGTCGTGGTCGGCGGCGGCGACACCGCGATGGAGGAGGCAACGTTCCTCACCAAGTTCGCGAGCAAGGTCACCGTGGTCCACCGGCGCGACGAGTTCCGTGCGTCGAAGGTGATGCAGGAGCGGGCGCTGGCGAACCCCAAGATCGATGTCGTGTGGGACACGGTGATCGACGAGATCGTCGGCGACGACGCCGTCACCGGCGTCCGGCTCCGCAACGTGAAGACCGGCGAGAGCCACGAGATGCCGACGGACGGCGTGTTCATGGCGATCGGGCACGACCCCAACACGTCGTTGTTCGCGGGCACGCTCGACGTCGACGAGCACGGATACCTCAAGGTGCAGGAGCCGCGCACGCACACGAACGTGCCGGGCGTCTTCGCGGCCGGCGACGTGACCGACCGCACCTACCGCCAGGCCGTGACGGCCGCCGGCCAAGGATGCAAGGCGGCGATCGACGCCGAACGGTTCCTCGAGGACGAGGACCACCACTGATCCCTCACGACCACCATCCCCAAGGCCATCCCCAAGGAAGGAACGACATGGCGAACATCGGCAACGTGAACGACGCGGAGTTCCAGGGCACCGTCCTCGATTCCGACACCCCGGTCCTCGTGGACTTCTGGGCGGAGTGGTGCGTTCCGTGTCACATGGTGTCCCCGGTCGTCGAGGAGATCGGCAGCGAGAAGGGCGAGGGTCTCAAGGTCGCGAAGCTCAACATCGACGAGAACCCGCAGGCGACCCGCCAGTACGGCGTGATGTCCATCCCCTCGCTCGTCCTGTTCAAGGGCGGCCAGGAGGTGGCACGCGTGATCGGCGCCAAGCCGAAGGACGCGATCCTCCGCGACATCGAGCCGCACCTGTAGCCTCGCTCGCGGGCGCGTTTGCCGCCGGTTCGCGCCCGAGCGCAGACTCCACGGGTGCGCATCTTCCGACCCGGCGAAGAGGGTTCCGAGATCCTCGACATCCAGCGACGACTCGTCGTGCTGGGCGAGAGCATCGACCCCGGCGAGCTCACGGGCGTCTACGGCCCATCGACCGAGGCGGCGGTCCGTTCGTTCCAGACCCGGCGGAACCTCCCCGTCGACGGGCTCGTCGGTTCCGACACGTGGGGGCAGATCGTGGAGGCCGGGTACCGGCTAGGCGACCGCACCCTCTACCTCCACGCGCCGCCGTTCCGCGGCGACGACGTGCGCGAGCTGCAGCGCAAGCTGAACGCGCTCGGGTTCGACGCCGGCCGCGAGGACGGGGTCCACGGACCGGGCGCGGACCACGCGGTGCGTGAGTTCCAGCGCAACGTGGGGGACGAGCCCGACGGCGTTGTCGGGCTGCACACGATCGCCACCCTCGACCGGATGCGCCCGCTCGCCGATGCGCGTAGCCGCGCGCTCGTCCGCGAGGAGGAGGAGCTCCGACAGATGCACGCGACACTCGAGGGTCAGATCGTCGCGGTCGACGCGGGCCACGGGACCGACGATCCGACGATGGGTCTTCACCTGGCGATGGCCCGGGCCGTGGCCCAAGAGCTCGCCGCGGTCGGCGCGAAGCCCGAGCTCCTCCGTGCCGAAGACGAGGACCCATCGCCGTCCGACCGGGCGCGGACCGCGAACGAGCTCGGGGCCGCCGTGCTGCTGTCGCTGCACCTCGGAAGCGGCCTGCCCGAAGGCAGCGGTCCGACCTGTTCGTACTTCGGCAGCGACTCGACCCACTCCCCCGCCGGCCGTCACCTGGCGGAGCTCGTGCTGGACGAGCTCGAGCGCGAGTTCGGATGTCGCGGGCGCACACAGCGACTCACGATCGGGCTGCTCCGCGAGACGCGGATGCCCGCGCTGCAGATCGAACCGCTGTTCGTCACGAACGAACGAGAGGCCGAGACGATCGCCGATCCCGCGTTCGCACGACGGGTCGGGCGCGCCGTGGCCTCGGGCGTCCGTCGGTTCTTCGCCGGCGCCAGCTGAGCCTCAGCGTCGTCCGAACACCGCGAGCACCAGCCCCAGCACGAGCCCGAGGAGGACCGCGCGCACGGCGCGTTCCGATTCGCTGAGGTGACGGATCGCGGCCGCTCCGTCCAGGTCGTCCACGGCGGATAGGCTACGCGGTATGCGTGCGTGCCTGATGATCGAGGGACAGCAGGGCGTCACGTGGCAAGACTGGCTTCGCCTCGCCGACGCGTGCGAGCGCCACGGGCTCGAAGGACTGTTCCGATCGGATCACTACTTCAGCGGATACGGGGCGAGCGGGCGCGGTTCGACCGACGCGTGGACGCTGCTGGCGGCGCTCGCCGCGGTGACCGACAGCCTCCGCCTGGGGACGCTCGTGTCGCCGGTGACGTTCCGCGAGCCTGCGCTGCTCGCGAAAGCGGCGGTCACCGTCGACGAGATCAGCGGCGGCCGCGTGGAGATCGGCATCGGCGCCGGCTGGTGGGAGGAGGAGCACACCGGTCACGGATTCGCGTTCCACGACGTCGACGGGCGGTGGCAGCGGCTCGAGGAGCAGGTCGCGATCGTCCACGGGCTGTTGACCGACGACGTCTTCACGTTCGAGGGACGCCATTACTCGCTGCGCGACGTCGAGTTCCTGCCGAAGGCGATCCAGCAGCCCCATCCACCGCTGCTGCTCGGCGGCACGACGGTGGGACCGCGCATGCGTGAGCTCGTCGGCCGCTACGCCGACGAGTTCAACACGGTGGGCGGAACCCCCGAGGAGGTGGCCGGGCGCTTCGAGCGCGCGCGCCGCGGGTGCGAGCAGCAGGGGCGCGATCCGGCCGGGCTCGTCACCTCGTTCATGACGTGGTTCTTCGTGGCGCCGACCGAGAAGGAGTACCTCGTGAAGCTCGAACGGGCGCGTTCGCTCGACCCGACCGCGGGGCACTTCGAGGCGTACCGCGAGGACATCGAGCGCGACTGCATCGTCGGGACCCCCGAGCGTGCCGCCGAACGCCTGTCTGCCTACGCGGCGGCGGGCGTGCAGCGGGTGTTCCTGAACCACGAGCTCTACGACGACCTCGACATGCTCGAGCTCGTCGCGACCGAGGTCCTTCCCCTGGTGGAGGCGTAGATGGAGCTTCTCTTCTGGCCGTTCTTCGCGTTCCTCGGGCTGCTCGGCATCGCGGCGTTGATCGTGTGGATCTGGGCGCTGATCGACTGCGTCCAAGTGCCCGACGACTCGATGTATCAGAGCGGCAACAAGCTGATCTGGGTGCTGATCATCGTGTTCACGAACTGGATCGGGGCGCTCCTGTACTTCCTGATCGGTCGTCCCAAGGGAGGTGGCGAAGCCGCCACCCCTCCGGAGCCCTCGAGCCCGCCGACGGGTGGTGCGGAGATGCCCCCACCGCCGGGGTCGTCGTGAGCGGTCGCATCGTCCTCGTCACCGGCGGCGCCGGCGGCATGGGCCGTGCGATCCGTGCGCGGTTCGAGCGTCACGGCGACGTCGTGGTCGCGGCGGACCTGCGCGACGGCGACCTGACGGTCGACGTCACGAGCGTCGTGGATTGCGAGCGGATGGTGACCGAGACCCTCGCCGTGCACGGGCGGCTCGACGTCCTCATCACCGCCGCCGGCGTCTGGGTGGAGGGGCCAACGGCGGAGATGACGGAGTCGCAGTGGGACCGGACGATCGACGTGAACCTCAAGGGCACGTTCTTCGCGATCCGCGCCTCGGTCCCCGCGCTGATCGCGTCGGAGGGATGCGTCGTGGCAATCTCCAGCGACTACGGCCTGGTGGGCGGGCCGGAAGCGGCGATCTACTGCGCCTCGAAGTTCGGCGTGAACGGCATCGTTCGGGCGGTCGCCCTCGAGCTCGCGCCGCACGGCGTGCGCGTGAACAGCATCTGCCCGTGTGACGTCGACACACCCATGCTGGCAGGACAGGCTCGCGATTTCGGCGCCCGCGACGAGGAGGGGTATCTCCGGAAGCTCCTCGTGCGCCTGCCCCAGGGCGAACGGTCCCGGTTCATCACCCCCGAGGAGGTGGCCGCGTCCGTGTGGTTCCTCGCGTCGAAGGAAGCGGCGCCGATCAGCGGGGTGACCCTCCCGATCGAGTGGGGAGTGAGCGCCGGCTACTGATCGATCGCTCCCGGGGAGCGCTCGGACGCCGCTGTTACCCTGGGCGTTCGCCATGGCCGAGTTCTCCATCGACCGCTTCGTCGACAGCTACGCGCGCCGCACGGCGGGGATGTCCGCCTCGGAGGTGCGCGCGTTGTTCGCCGTGGCGTCGAGGCCCGAGGTGGTCTCGCTCGCGGGAGGGATGCCGTTCGTGCAGGCTCTCCCGGGTGACGACGTGCAGGCCGTGATCAAAGAGGTGCTCGAGGAGGTCGGCCCGACCGCGCTCCAGTACGGAGGCGGTCAGGGCCACCCCGGTCTCCGCGAAACGATCGTCCGGCTGATGGGCGAAGAGGGCATCGAGGTCGACGCCGACGACGT
>Ga0214473_10005609_pt1 | contig 15021 bp, 12 predicted proteins | sample RVTome_7_FD_203509 | JGI IMG/M metagenome (GOLD analysis project Ga0214473, IMG submission 203509) | Soil microbial communities from uranium-contaminated site in the Upper Colorado River Basin, Wyoming, United States - RVT98D197 | ecosystem: Environmental > Terrestrial > Soil > Contaminated >... | reverse complement strand
CAGTTTCTCCACCCGACCGGCGCGTGGCGCGACACTGTGAAGGGCCCGGGCTCCAAGGAGTCCCATCAACGACAGCAGGAGGAGATCGAGAAGCAGCGCAGGGATCGAGGCGAACATGGCTGGGTCGGGGCTCACTTCGGAATGAAGACGCCGTAGTCGTCTCGGTAGGGAACAAACTGCTTCGACAGTTCAGCGAGCTCTCGTGGAGGAAAGTCGGGGAGGCCCAGGATGAATGTGTTCCGGCCCACGACGCGAAGGATGCAGTCGTCGACCTCGTCGTAGCCACAATTGTGGATGTCCCGCGGAAACAGGTAGTACTGCATGAATCCGATATGCGCCAAGGGCCTCTGGGGCCTTGTCGGAGGAAGGATCACGCGTGCCTCTTTGGGGATGTGGGATCGCAGGAAGGCTATGTAGCCCGCGAAGACCTGACCCTCTTGTAGAACTGCAGCTCGTTCCCACGCAGGGTCCTCTCGCATGGCCCAGGTGACCCCCAAGAGGGGAATGGCATATCCTCGAGCCACAACGTAAAGTTGGAAGAGGCCGGACAGACCAGCCACGAGAAGAAGCAAGTACCGCACCTTGCCGAGCACCCTATTGCCTCCTGTCACGAACTCTCCTATGTGGTGTGACTCGCCAACCCGCGTGGCTGGGGCTGTCGCTACAAGAGGAGCACCGCCTGCGGCGACTCACCCATTAGGCCGGACATACCACCATGATCTTAGAGCTCATTCGTGAGATCCTCGCTCCAGCCCAAACCGGTGCTCATCTCAGGGTGCGAGGTTCTCCGATCCGCGAGTGCTGAGCACAATGCTAAGCACGACGTCTGACCGCATGACCACAAATGCAGTCGGCAGCTCATCGAGATCCTCCGCCTTTACAGCTGATAGATCGTTGCATAGAAGGGCATAATCCGCCCTATAGCGGCGTGGGGGAGACGGCGCGAGTTCGAAGTCTGCCCTGGCAAACGTGGCTGCAACGTCGAAGGGCCCGTAGATCGCAACCTTTGCCCCCCTTGGAGCGGTTTCGTTCACCCATTCCATAGCCTCTCGGTACGACGTGCACCAGTAGTCATGGGGGAAAAGGTCCGCTGAGCCGTTCGTACCGCCGACTAGGTGATTGTAGTAGACATACTCGTACGGTCGCAACTCCATGATGCCAGCGAGGCCCGGGCTGAGGAGAAGTCCTGCCAGGGCCATTCTTCCGATTGGCAGCCGAGCGAGCGACCAAACCCGGTCGATAGCGAGTCCGGCGATCAAGAAGAGCGGCGGCAAGACGAATAGGACTTGACGGAAGTTGTCGTATAGAGGGAGCCCGAACACAACGCTCCCGAGAAATGGCAGCAGAAACCACAGGCACGCAACGAGCAGGAACAGCTGCCCTCTCGCGTCTTTGATGAAGGCGCGAGACGCCATGAACAGACCCGGGATCAGGAGCAACAATAGAGGTTCGGTCAGTTGCACTCCCAAGAGGGTCGGCAAATAGTCCCATGGAAGTTCTCTCGAGGAGTGGATGACGGCTCGAAACAGGACGGCATGGCTGGGAAACTCCGCCAGGAGTCTCAGAGATTGGAGGAACCGATGAATCGGGTCTTCCCATAGGTTCGGCCAGGTAAGGTAGCTTATGCTCAACGCGACCACCCAGTAACTAGCGACGAGGAGAAGCGACCTCCTTCCGTATCTGACGAGCAAGGCTAGACTGACAAGGGCTCCCGCCATTGCCCCCACAGGCCGGACGGAGATAGCGAGCCCGAGGGCCAACGAGCTTGCCATCCACGGCCACGTCCATACCCGGGCAGGGAACCTGGTCCCCCGTCCCGACGCAACGATCCCCCTTACGACGGCGAAGGACGGCAGAAAGACGATGTATATCCCCACGATCCTTATCCAGCCGAACATCACCCGCACCTTGTCGATATAGCTGGTCAGAGGCGTCTTGTGGGCATCCTGGGCGATTGCGGCAAAGAGTCCATTGATCGGTCCCCATGCTTCTCCGCGGTAGGCTGAAGTCAGGATCGAGGTGGCCGTTCCCATGAGGACGGACCCCCAAACAAGATCTATGGACACGAGCAGACCCATGACAGAGAGGAGTAGGAAAGCCAACTGCTTACCCCTCCCAACAGACCGCCACCCGACCACGAAGTCACCCAAGAACGACCTGTCCGCATCGTGCACATCCATCGCGGCCACGCCAGTGTTGGCGGCGCCCATCCGGTCCACCAACCGAAATCCGAAGAGCACCGCAAGGATGAACAACGCCAGCAGGGGAATATCCTTCTGGTTGATGAATCCGTGCCCGAAGAGGACCGGCTGATAGGCGAACAGGAGGGCTGCGAAGAGTGCTGGTCCATCGGCGAACATGCGTCTTGCCAGGAAGAAGAGACCCAGGATGGCAACTTGAAACGCAAGGAAGTTGATGAAGTGGCGGATGTCCACAGCATCCCACGCGGGGACCAAGGAATGCAGCCCAGTGGAGCTCCCGCCTACAAGCATGAAATAGAAGGGCCCATAGAGCCTGGTCATCGGAAGTCTTGGAGCCTCATAGCCTCTCGTACCGATGTAGGCTCGTAAGGCGGCTTCTCCATAGTCTGCCTCAGCCGGATCATCCCACGATTGGCCATAGTCCGATGCGTGAAGGGCGCCATAAAGGACATTGCCGGCCAGCACGAGGAAGAGAACGAGGGTCCACCGGCTGGGTAAGTGCCGTGGTTGAGACTCAATCCCCCGCGCGCGTATGGCTTTCGCCACTTTCCCGCCTTCCACTGTGGCCCTGATCTGCATATCGGGCGGGCTGTGCGTATTGGGCGTCGCCAGCTGACACCCACGTGCCCGATTGGCTGCTGGTAGACCGGCGAGGCGCCCGACGACCAGATGGCGCCCGCAATCCTCGCAGTACCTAGGGTAGCTCTATGGACGTCTGGGTTTCCCGCGCCAGATCACCCTCCGCCGTCAAGGACATAGACACTATGCGTCAGTGCCTGGAATGCATCGACCGACACCAGACACAGAATCGCCACTTGAATGATCGTTGACCAGTCCATCGCCTTGCCGGCAATCCGAAGCCTTTCGTTCTTGAGGAGGGTTTGCAGACCGCTGGACAGGACAAGGAGCAAGGGGACAAACTGCGCCAGGATCAATCTATTCCCAACGCTGATCGGAGCGTACCAGAAGTAGAGCAGGATGTAGAGGGGAAAGTAGGCGAGGAAGAAGAGCAGCGGAAACGGATTCTCTGCCAGAGTGCTCCGTACCTGGGGCCATTTCCAAACGACCGCCAGCAGCAGAAGGCCACCGTAGATCAAGATGTAATCGCCGTAGCCGTAGGAATGGGCAACACGATTCATCACCTTCCTGCCGCCAACGATCACGCGCTCGATCATCTCCCCGGCCGTATGTTCGCGCAGGTACTTCGCCATGGAGGGGATCTCGTCGGGTGGCATGTCCGGCCACCCTACCCGATCGCCGTGCGCTTTCGTTCCGGCCTCGGCCTGCTCCCAGGAGTCATACCAAAGATAGAACGTCGAGTTGACGTTGTAGAAGGCATGTCCAGTGATCCGCTTGCTGACTCTCAAATAAGGGAAGATCACGGCCAGAAAGACGGCGATGGTCACTGGGACTACCAGCAAGGCCCGGAGTGGCGATTCTCGAGGCGCCCCTTCTTCGCGGGAGCGTCTCCATTGAAGCACCTTCCTGCCGCCTCGAAGGAGGCCGACCAGGGCGAAAACCAACAGGGCCGGCCCAATCGAGGCCTTCGTGAGATGGGCCAGGCCCGCTGCTACACCGGCAGCGACCGCCGCCGTGTAGGAAGGCTCTTGCAGCAAGCGCCACACCAAGAGGAACACACACACGTTCAGGCAATAGAAGAGCAGTTCCGCCTGCACCCACCCGGCTTTGTAGATGAACACGGTGAAGGCTACGATCAGGGCCAGGTTCAGAGCGTGCAACCGTGGAAACCGACGGTAGAACAGAGTCCCTAACCCGGCCAACAGGAGCATCGAAAGGAAGAGATTGAAGTACTTGGCGGCCAGAAAGAACTTGGGGTCCTGCATTCCCGGCCGCAGCAACAACGAAAGCAGGAACGGATACAAGGGCATTCGGTTGAAGTCGCCCGGGTAGGAGTAGTCCGATTCCCTGAGAAGTCGGGCGTAGTCCATATATGCGCTTTGGTCGGTGGCTCCCATGTCGAGGTTGTAAGACAGGAGCTGCCCCTCGGCACCGTACCAATACAGAAGAAACAGACCCAGAACGAATCCGCCTACCAGGAATGGTCTGGCTTTGTGGCCGATCGAGTCTTTGGAGAGCGCGAGAAGAACCCCCAGGGCCTGCAGCACAATCAAGAAGACCCAAGGGCCAAGAAGCTGACCCCGATTGAACAGGGGCTTCAGCAAGATCGCACCATCGAGATCGGTGCGGAAGGACCTGCCGACCAGAACGACTGTGTTGAACATGGCGCTTGTGTAGAGGGCGACCGTGAGGAGCGCCAGGTTTTTGCCGGACGCAGCCGACTCAAGGAGCCTCGAGGCACTCCCAAGCCAGGCTCGGTCGGTGTGGGCTCTCACGCTTAGCCAGGTCGAAGCCGCCAAAAGTACGATGGTTGCGCCCAGGATGGCGAAACGAAGGCGAGTAACCCCGAACATCCAGGAGCCCTGCCACAAGGGGGGGTCCGTGATCAGGGCCAGGAACACAACCAAGCCCTCCAGGGTTGTGACGAGGAGGGAGATCCTGAGAAGGCGCGCGCTTCGGGGTGATCCCATCAGGGGCGTGGGCGACGGAGCGCCCCGCCGATCGCCTGCACTTCTTGGGGATTCAACGGACTTGCTCATGCGCCTCGCGAATGCCTCGACGGCGGATTGCGATCCCGCCTAGTCCTCAGCCCTTTCATGCAGCGTGGAGGGGGACCTTGTCAGGCTGGGGTGGTGATCGTCACCCGGAAAGTAGGGCTCGCCAGATGTCGAGCAGCGGATAGAGAGAATAGCGGATTTGCGGCCACGCATACCACGCGGTCATCGCCACCATGAACAGAACGACTGCGGCCGCTTCCCAGCGCGAGGGTTCAGGAGCCTTGCGGGAGTACATACAATCCCACTCCTAGCTCCCTCAGGATGGTCCCCTCCTCGCCACAGCCGTGCAGAAGGGCGAGGATCGAGTCATCGGTGTGCTCGGGGGCGCCGACCAGGTAGCGGGTGCCGGCGGCCCGCAGACTCCGGGCGATGTCGCCGCAGGATTCGGATGGCAGGATTCGAATGTAAGCCAACCTCTGCGAGAAATCAGCCCGGAACAAAGGATAGATGAAGCCGTTCTGATGCACGTTATACCCGAGGATCGCCTCCGGGGGCACACGGAGGAGGGCGTTCTCATACTCGAGGGGAACGTGCACGCGCAGGTAGGCCGCCTGGCGATCCCAAAACGGTCTCTCGAGCATCGACTTCAGATCCGCTGCTTTGACCAGGTTGTAGTTGACAGTGCTCGAGAAGTTCAACGCCAGGCAGCCGGCGAAAAGAACGGCGAGGGCGTTCCGCGTCGTACGGGAGGAGCGTTGCAGGCCGTCCTGCACCGCCCCCAAAGCAAGGCAGAGCAGCGCTGGAAACCAAATCATGTAGCGCATGTTCCACGGGCTGGTCGGGCTCGAAAGGAGAAGAGTAAGACCGGAAAGACAGAATCCCAGAGTCAGGGCGCGAAAGTCCGGCCTGCGAAGGACGGCCCACAGCAAGGCCGGGATCCCCAGGCCGTAGCCCACCCATCCCCAGCCGGTCGTGCCGGGAAGGTCGGGCGTGATCCTTCCCTGCTTGTCGCCGAATTTCCCTCCCGTCAACTGAAGATTCGCCCAGAGATTCGCCAGATCCAGACGGAAAGTCGGGCCCTCGGGAGGCTCCAGCACGCTGCCCGCCACGTTGACGCCGTAGGGGTAGAACGGATTCCCCTGCAGGACTTCATTTCGAACGTACCAGTAAGAGCCAAGGACGAGCGCGGCAACAAGGAGACCAAGGACCGTTAGGTTGGCCGGAAGGCGCTGCGCACGCGCCTCGTGGAGCAGTCTCGTCGGGAGGCGCGAGACGGCGGTCAGACTCGGTCGTACTCCTCCCAGGACAACGCCGGCGACCAGTGGCCCGGGCAGGAGGTGGAGAAGATAGGGTTTCGTGCCAAGGCCGTACAACGTCATGAGGATGAGGGCCAGCACTCTGGGGTAGGCCGGGCGGTCGGCAGCCTCGGCAAAGTCTGCCGCGATGTCCACGGTGACGGCCAGGATGCACAGGAAGACGGCTGCCAGCATGGGGTCGTTCTTGGTACCGGTCGCCGCAAGCACGAAGGCCGGGGTCGACCAGGTCCCCAGTGTCGCCAGCCACGATGCCGTCCGCGTCAGGCGCAGCCGTCTGGCGGTAGCGTAAACAGCCAGACCGGCGATCGCATACGAGGGCAGCCCGGATAGCTCAACCCATCCGTCGTGGTGAGAGAAGACCGCAAACCAGGTGGCGAAGACCTCGTAGTTGGCCGGCGAGTAGATGCGAAGGACCGGTGCGTCGAAGACTTCGATCCGGCCGCTTTGGATCCAGTGGGCAACGTTTGTCAGATGATACGTGAGGGAATCCCAAACGAACGGAGGCAGCGCCCAGACGAGAAAGACAAACCGAAACGATCCCAATGCAAAGGCGAGAACCGTCAAGACCCGCAGCCAACCAGGCAGGTCGCTCCAGGCTCGTCTCAAGTGCGGCCACCACGTTCCAAGTTCGACCAAGGCTCCGCGGAGCTTCGATCTCACTCCGGGGATCAAGAGGATCGCGCCGAGCCCAATCCCGCTCGTAACGACCAGCGCATTCCGGCTGAGCACGCCCGCCAGTCCGTGGGCAAACAAATCGAAGGTCACGACGAAGATCCACAGGAAACCCAGCATAACGGCGTCCAAGGCGGGCCGGCCGGTCCGCAGCAGGCGAGTCAAAAGAAGGGCAAGGGCCGCCGTGAACAAGAAAGACACACCCCAAAAGACGAGGCCCACTCCCAGTGCGACCAGACTCACAAGCCTAACCTCTGAGAAGCATCCGCTCGATGACAAGGGGTCGACCGGCTACGGCCGTCCGCCCAAGGCCGTGGCACTCCTACTTGAGAGTGCACTGGGCGATGATCCATGGCAGGGGGGTTGCCACTCGTTTCACGATCCAATGCTCATCAAGCAGGCCGAGGAAGGACTTCCTGCTCCAGTGTTGAAGGTGTCCGGGAGTATTCCCCATCCGAGCCCAATAGGCGCCCCTGACAAAGTTCAGCAGGCGCCAGATTGGCTCACGAGGCACGCTCGCAACAAGCTGGCCCGCACACACTCGTCGCGCCTCCTCAAGCGCCCGCCGCGGACTCGGGAGGTGCTCGAGAACTTCCAGAATCAAGACCAGGTCGAACGTGCGGTCACCAAAGGGTAGCCCGGAGGCGCTGGCACAAGCGAACTCGACGGATGCGTAGCGAGAATGAGCCTCCGCCAACATCTTGGGAGAAAGATCCAGCGCGACGATCGAATCAGGCGAGGAACGCTCTGACAGCCAACCGGCGACATGTCCTTCCCCGCATCCCACCTCCAGGATGCGCGGGGGCATCGGATCGGGAAGAAGCCCCGAGAGCTGGCGGAAATACCGATCTACGACCGCGCGGTAGATCCTGTTGCTTGTCCCGTGCTTGTCGAAGACGTTTCCTACGATGACGTCAGACTCCATGACGGTCCGATTTCCCGTATTCGGCATTCTTGAGCCGGTAATTCGTCTCTTCGCTGAGGTGGCGGTTCTTGGCGATCAGGTCGCCCAGCAACCCAAGAAGGAACGTTTGAAAGCCCAGGACGACGAGGATCGAGGCCAGGATGAGCGATTGGATGTGACCGTCCCCGTCTCCGATCGAATAGAAGTACAGGAAGCGGACGAGGAGCAAGCTCCCGGCCAGGAAGGGAAGGGTCCCCAAGATCACGAAGACGCGCAGCGCCTCGTACATCAGGAATACCCTGAGGATGGTGACCGCCGACCGAAGAACATATCCCGGCACGCTCCGGATCAGCCGGGATCGGCGGCGGATCTCGTTCGTCCGCACCGGGACAGAAACAACCGTCAGGCCCTTCCGGCCCGCCTGGATGATGGTCTCGAGAGTGTAGGTGTAGGTCGAGAAGACCTCCAGGCGCAAAGCGGCCTCTCGCGAAAGGGCGCGGAATCCACTCGTCGCATCCGGGACACCCGTACGGGAGGCCCACCGGACCACAAGGCTGCCCGTCTTTTGCAGCCACTTCTTCCACAGGGAGAAATGGCGGACGGTATGCACCTGGCGGTCGCCGACCACCATGTCGGCTGTGCCGTCGAGGATCGGCTGGATGAGCCGTGGAACGTCCTCCCCGCGGTACTGATGGTCCCCATCGGTATTCACGATGATGTCCGCGCCGAGTTCCAGGGCGGCCTGGAGCCCTCGCGCAAAGGCCGCTGCCAGTCCCCGGTGTTGCGGGAGACGGATGACGTGGTTCGCTCCCAGCGCACGCGCCGTATCCGCCGTGCCATCCGTGCTCCCGTCGTCGACCACCAGGGTTTCAATCGAGTCGACCCCCGGAATGTGTTTCGGAAGGTCGGCCAGCACCGCGGGGAGATTCATCGCCTCGTTGAGGCACGGGATCTGAATGACGAGTTTCATACCGTCGGTCGCCTCCCGGGCATTTCGGGGGGTCGTCTCTTTCTTCCGAGGATTCCGGTCATCGATGGTGCGCCCGGCCCGAGAAGGACCCGTGGTCCGACGATGAATAGAACGGGAGATGCAAGAGAGTCATTGCGGGGCGAAGTATATCGGGAATGGGCCGCGGGAGGCAAAAGGAGGGCCGGCCGGCGGGAGTGAAGGGGGTCCGATCTCGGGAAGGCCAAAGGGGTCCGACGCAGTGCCTCCGAGCGGCAAGGCAGGGGAGTCTCGATCGCGTCGGGTCCATGAGCATCGGCCTCAAGGTTTCTCCAACCCCGCCGCCGGCCGTCGCCCCTCCATGAGGGCTATCAGCGTCAGGCCGAAAAGGACCAGGGCCCCAAACATGGAGTTGGCGAGCCAAACCGGAGCGTCCAGCGCGACAAAGGCCGCCAACGCAAGCAGCATGGCGGCGAGCTGCATCACCAGGACCGAACGGGCGGGTTCCAGCCCCAGCGCCAGGAGCCGGTGGTAGGTATGATCCAGGCCGGCGTGATAGATCGGTGCGCGCCTGCGCAGGCGGGAGAGGACGACCAGGGCCGTGTCGAAAATCGGGACGCCCATCACGACGATGGGGGTAAACCAGGTCAGTTCCTGCGGAAGCCCGGCGTGGCCGGGGGTGTAGGCGATCCCTAACGCCGCCAAAAGGTACCCCAGCAGTTGCGAGCCGGAATCGCCCAGGAAGAGTCGAGCGGGCGTGATGTTGAAGAACAGACTTCCCGCGATCGCGCCGAGCATGGCCGCCGCCAGAGAGGCAAGCTCGGGTTGGCCTGAGTCGATCGTGACCAGCATGAAGAACGCCGCCGCCACCGCCGCCAAACCCAGCGCCAACCCGTCCATGCTGTCGACGAAGTTGAAGGCGTTGGTCAGGCCGACAACCCAAAGCATGGTCAGGGACAGATCCAACACAGGCACCTGCGTGATGTGAACCTGGACACCGGCAGCGACCAGGACAAGCCCCGCGACGATTTGCATCGCCAGTTTTGCAGGAGGCGCCAGGTTTCTTCGATCGTCGGCGATTCCCCATACCGCCACCAGCCCGGCTCCCCCCAGAATGCCGGCCAGCGGCCGCGTCACATCGGGGCGCAGAATCAGGTAGGCCGCGCCCAGCGACGTGGCGATCAACAAGCCGCCGGCCAGGGGCGTCGGGAAGCGATGGGTCTTGTGCGGCGCCGACCCGGGGACATCTACCAGCCCTAACCGGCGCGCCAACCGGATCCACAGCGGCCCGCCCAATAGAGCGGCCAGGGCGGATACCAGGATCAAAGGAAAGAGGTCGGAGAGGCGAGTGATCATGGGTTCACGGCTCGAGGGCGATGCCGGGGAATTCGTATTCTGCGGTTTTGCTGTTGTTGATCTTCCTCTGCGGTGCATTCGGCCGCACCGCCTTCGACCCCCACAATGCCCCCGTCGCCAGCCCGAAGATCAGCCAAAGCTGCGGGAGGGCGAAAGTGTCCATGCTGAATCCCTCCACGAGTTGAGTCAAGAAGACGATCATAGCCGCCAGACCCAGAAACCGGTCGAACCCATCCCCCCTTCTTCTCAACACAGCCGCGCCGATTCCCATCAACACAAACCATAGGCCGAAAAGAAGAAAACCCGCAATGCCCGTTTCGGCGAGCAATTTCGCCCAGAGGTTCTTGGGGTTGGGGAACCCAAAACTCGACTCCCGGAGGAGAGCCTGGATCTCCGCCAGCCGATATCCATACTCCGGCAGCGTCTGCTCGAAGAAGAAGCCGGCATTTCCAGGCCCGACCCCGAGGAGAGGGTAGAGGCTAAAGGTGCGGAAAGCCGCCGTCCAGTACACGATCCGCTCGGAAAAGGCCAGCCGGTCGCCAAGGGCAAAGAGCCCATCGTTGGGATACATGTATTGGATTTCACCGATTCGCTCGCGGATGGACGGGAGCGCCCATAAGCGCGGGTCGATCCGAGTGGCGGCTGCACCCGCACCGAGGAAGAGAGCGGCCACGATCGCCATCAGGAGGATGGAATTCACGGTGATCTGCAGCAGCCGATGGACGTTCCAGCCGGGAGGTGGAGCCAACCCCATCCGCTCTTGAGCCGCCCGGAGCGCATTCCATGCCAGGCCCGCCAGCATCACGGAAGCCAATACGAGGAAACTAACCTGCGAGATCCGTGACTTGGTCAACGCCAGGATCAACAACGACCAGATGAGCATGCCGGACTCGACCGAGAGCCAGCCGCGCCTCCAGGGGAACACCGACTGACGCTCGAGCGTGCTCGACATGAGAAGCGGCACGTACAGCACCATGAGCTGATTCCCAAGCCACGAGGGTTCGTAGGCCATCCCCATGACCCGGTCGACCAGTGGATCCCGCACGGAAAACAGATGATGGATCTGCGTAATGACCAGCGGAACGTGATCCGCACGGCTCAGAACGACACCGGCCTGGACTGTGGACCAGGCCAGGGTCAACAAGGCCCCGGCATAGATTGCGCGCACGGAGCTACGCCGCCGGAGATCGGAGTCGGGCAGGATGGCAGCCGCCAGGTAGAACGCCAGCCCGATAGCCAGCGTGGCCAGCGCTCTGGCTTCGCGAGTGATCGGGACCTGGCCTTTATAGGCGATGATCGGCAAGAAAGCGGCCATGCCGGCCGCAACGACAGAGACGACTGCAAAGGCGAGAAGCGGCTTAAACGACCCCGGAAGTTTGCCGCCCCGAAGAATGTAGGGAGCGAGCCACAGGAGCACCAGGGCCGCGAGAGGGAGCAGCGAAAGAGGTCCGACGGGCGTCTCACCCCCGGCCGTCTGCGAGAGAAGTGGCGTAGACGTGATCGGGATGCATACCAGGAGGGTAATCCACAGAACCCAGATGATTCGGTCGCGCCAACGACCACCAGGGGCGTCCACGGCGGGAATTGTACGCTAGGAGCACCCCGGCGGGCTTTCTGCCGGTCGTCCTGGCCCGCTCAGGAAGGCATCGGTCTTTTCAGGAAGGCGGCCAGGAGGCCTCCTGCCACCATTCCCAGAAGCGCCCCTCCAAGGACAAAGGAACCCTGGTTCCACAGGACGGTCCGGGCTGAACCTTCTGGGCCTTGGAGAAGGGAATAGGTGAACGCGGGCAGGATTCCTCGACTGGCCTCGACTTCCGACAGAATGGAAGATGGGATGCCATCGGCGCTTCCCTGCGGCGGAGCTGAATGGCATACCCAGATCGCCGACGTGGAATCCGGCTCCCCTGGTTGGAGGCGGCAGCTGGCCTCATACAGGATATTCTGCCACTCGGCGGCACGGACAGCATGCAACAGTGCGGCCGCGATCTGTACAAGGGAGGCGTCCGCCCACGCGCTCGCCAGACTCTCGGCGTCGGCCGCGCTCCCTCCCAGGACGATCAGCTCCCACCCGTCCGGCCTCTCGCTAAGCCGTATTCGGTCGCGGAAGGCGGCGATGGATGGGGGTAGAGCCAGCTCGCCTCCAGCCGCGGCAGCTCCGGAAAGCGCCCGCTGCAGCGTGTCGTCGGCCAGGAGGAGAGCCCGCACCCGGTCGTAGGCCTGGCGGACCGTGATGTCGTCGGGGACGTCCGCCCGGCTCCGATCGATGTCGACGCCGATGATCGCCGAGCCTTGGTAGACCATGGGTTGGGAGAAGGACAGGAGCAGGCCCAGAACGCCGGCGGCCATGGCGATCCCGAATACCCAGAGCCAGCGGGCAAGCAGCCGATGATAGGTTTCGAGAAGATCGAAATCAGAGAGCATGTCGCCCCGCTTGGAGGTGACCGAGGCACGGCGCGCTCCAGCGCGCCCGTACTCACCCGGTCTTCTCGCGGGCTACCTCCTGAAGCAGCTCATGATATCGGGCAACGATCTCGCTTCGGCCGAAATGGTCCATGGCGTAGCGCCGACCGTTGCGACCGAACCATTCTAGCCGCTGCCTGTCGGCTCGAAGGCTCTCGACCTTCGCCGCTAATGCGTCAGGGTCCTCCGGGGGGATCCAAAGGCCGCATTGCGCTTCTTCAACAACTCGTCGGACCTCCGAGTCGGCCGGCACCGAAGCAAGAACGGGGCGGCCGCTCGCCAGGATCGCCATCGTCTTGCTCGGCACGCTGAACGCGCCCATCGTCGATCGCAGGGTCACCAGGGACAGATCGGCGGCGCCAAAAACCTCCGAGAGGCGCTCGGGAGGTTGGGTGGTCACGAACTTGACATTCCCCAGGTTGAGGGCCCGAGCCGATTGCACAAGCCTCTCCTTGCCGCTTCCCTCCCCTACGAGGAGGAAGACAAGATCAGGCTCCTTTCGCAGGAGCTCCGCCGCACGCAGGACGGCCTCCAGACCGGCGGCGAACCCCAGGTTGCCGGCGAAGAGGATCACGAACCGTCCTTCCAGCCCCAGCTCTCTGCGGAACGCATTCTCCTTTTCCACGGGACGTACGGCGTCCAGGTCGACCCAATTCGGAAGGACGGCGACCTTGGACGCCGGGATTCCCTTTCGAAGCAGGTTCTCCTTCATCCCGTCCGACAACACGGTGATGCGCTGCGCCGCGCGGTAGGTGAACCTCTCCAGGCCTCGAAACGCCTGGATCACCATCGGGTTGCGCAACTTCCCCATGCTGATCAGGCCGTCCGGCCAAATGTCCTGGGCATTGAAAACCAACGGGCATTTCCGCAGGCGAGACACCAACCAGCCTGAAAGCCCGACCGTCATCGGAGGGGCAACCGCCAGGAGGACATCCGGTCGGGCGCTGCCGAGTCCGCATGCGACGGATAGACCCATGTACAGCGAGTAGTCGAGGGCCCGTCCGGCGACCGTGCTCGACGCATACGGGAACGCCAGCGTCCTCCAGATGGATACCCCGTTTTCGATTCTCCGGCTGACGATCCCTCGGCCGTACTCGGGCGAGGCCGGTCTCTTCCCATAGTGAGGGAAGGTCGTGACCACCGTGACCTCCTCGCCCCGGGCGGCCAGATCGGAAGCGAGCTCGGCCACGAGGGGCCCCGTTCCGGTCAGGTCGGGTCGGTAACGCATGTGGAGGATGGTGATCCTCATCCGGTCAGCCCCACGCGGCCGATGGAAAGACGGCGCCCCGCGGCGGCCCTGCGCCTCTGCGGATGCTGCCCATGCCGGCTTTCGTCACGGTTTGCGTTGCTCGAGCGCGAACTTCCAGCGCCGGAGGGTCATGCGCCAGGGCATGATCGGCTCTACGACGCGCCGGATAAGGTACTTGGCATACAGAATGGAGAAGCGACTCCCCCCATCGCGGAAATGAACCCTCATCATCTCGGGCCAACACCGGAAAGCTTCGCGCAGGGATTTGGATGAGTCGTGCAGGCGAAAGTTGGCCCATGGTTTTCGAACATAGGCGATCGGCGTGATGGCGGAAAGCCTGACCCACAAGTCGTAATCCATGGCGTAGTAGAAGCTGGGGTCGAGCGGGCCCACCATTCGCCAAAGTCTCGCTCGGAAGAAGGTCGCCTGTTGAGGGATCGTCGTGACGCCCCGGCGCAGTCCGCGGTGATCGGTGGGGCCCGCCGGATAGCGCGCCACCACCTGGCCGTCGCCGTTGATGTAGTACGCCTGCCCGTAGACCATCCCGATCTCCGGGTGTTGGCCAAGATACTCAACCGCTTGCGAGATCGCCCCCGGGCGATAGGTATCATCCGAATTCAGCCAGGCCAAGACCTCGCCCTTAGCCTTCGAGAATCCCTTGTTGACGGCGTCGGTCTGACCCAGGTCGGGTTCCGACACCCAGTACGCCAAACGCGAGGCGTAACGCTCGATGATCGCACGGCTGCCGTCGGTGGAGCCTCCGTCGATCACGATGTACTCGATCTTGGGGTAGTCCTGCTCCAAAACCGAACGGAGGGTCGCCTCCAGATAGGCCGCCTGGTTGAACGAAGGCGTAACGATGGAGACGAGCGGTCCCTCAGTGTCCATCGCCTAGCTCTCCCGCATCGACCCGGCCGCCGGGGCCGGATCCTGCCGGCCGAGCTCGACGGTCTGCCGGCGATGGACAAGCCTCCGTCGAGCCCGCCGATAGGCCTCGAACAATCCCGCCAAGCCGACGGCGCTCCCCGCCGCCTGGAAGACCTTGTACCAGTAGCGAATGACGGTGGGAAGGTGAAGGCGCGCCGCCCGGCCGAGACGAACCACCGCCTCCCGATATTGCCCGGCATCGATCAACCGTCGGGCGGCGAAGACCTCGAGCCCGCCCCGAATCCGCCGGGCGGCGCCGTCGACCACTGGCGACAGGCTCGGTTCCGCCGACGCCCACCGCAGGAGGCGTTCCGCTTCTCCGGCGAATTCCGCCGCCTGGGCGATCGTCTTCGCCTCGGGATGAGTGCGCTCGATGGCCCAGAATCGGTTCACGTGTCGGATCGGGTAACGCGA
>Ga0214473_10005608_pt1 | contig 15023 bp, 10 predicted proteins | sample RVTome_7_FD_203509 | JGI IMG/M metagenome (GOLD analysis project Ga0214473, IMG submission 203509) | Soil microbial communities from uranium-contaminated site in the Upper Colorado River Basin, Wyoming, United States - RVT98D197 | ecosystem: Environmental > Terrestrial > Soil > Contaminated >... | reverse complement strand
CTCGAGCCGCGGCGTCTCGAGAGCGTCGACCTAGTCGTCACGAGCTATGCTTCGCTGCTGCGGCTGCCGTGGCTCGAGACGACGCGCTTCGACCTCGTCGTCCTCGACGAAGCGCAGGCGATCAAGAACCCCGGCGCGCGACAGGCCCGGGCGGCGAAGAAGCTCGCCGGCCGCGCACGGATCGCCCTCACCGGCACCCCCGTCGAGAACCGCCTCTCCGACCTGTGGTCGATCTTCGACTTCGCGAACCCGGGACTGCTCGGCTCGGCCCGGGAGTTCACGGCCTTCACCAAGCGCCTCGCCGAGAGGCCGCACAACCCGTTTGAGCCGCTGCGCGAGCTGGTGCGCCCGTACCTGCTGCGGCGGCTCAAGACGGACCGCTCGGTCATTTCCGACCTGCCCGACAAGACCGAGGTCCAGGCCTTCTGCACGCTCAGCCGCAAGCAGGCGGCGCTCTACCAGGAAGCCGTGAGGGAGCTCGGCGACCGGATCGCGGGCACAGAGGGGATCGCGCGAAAGGGGCTGATCCTGTCCTTCCTGACGCGCTTCAAGCAGATCTGCAACCACCCGTCGCAGTGGCTCGGCGACTCCTCTTGGGCCGAGGCGGACAGCGGTAAGCTCGCCAGGCTGCGCGAGATCGCCGAGGTCCTCGCGGCCCGGCAGGAGAAAGTGCTCGTCTTCACGCAGTTCCGCGAGGCGACCGCGCCGCTCGCCGCGCATCTTCGGTCCGTCTTCGGGCGCGAGGGCCTCGTGCTCCACGGCGAGACCCCGGTCCGGAAGCGCCCGGAGCTCGTGAAGCGCTTCCAGGAGGACGAGGCCGTGCCGTTCTTCGTGCTCTCGCTCCGGGCGGGCGGCCAAGGCCTCAACCTCACCGCCGCCTCCCACGTCGTGCACTTCGACCGCTGGTGGAACCCGGCGGTCGAGAACCAGGCCACCGACCGCGCCTTCCGCATCGGCCAGCTGAAGAACGTGCTCGTGCACAAGTTCGTCTGCCGGGGCACGGTCGAGGAAAAGATCGACCGCCTGATCGACGCGAAGCAGCAGCTCTCGAAGGGCGTCCTCGAAGGCGGTGCGGAGCGGCTACTTACGGAGATGAAGGACGACGAGATCCTGGACCTCGTCGCCCTCGACCTGCGCGCCGCCTCGGCCGGCGAGTGAAGAACAGCGCCAGCCGACGCCGCGGCGGGGCGGCCAGGCCATCAGCGCTCTGGGCAGAGGTGACCGGGATCAGGAAGGTCGCGTGGCCTTCGGCAGTTCCTGAGCCCACACCGCGTCGTCCTGACGCAGGGGCGGATCGGGGGGCCGCGCATAGTCGATCCGCAGGTCGTAGCCCGCGCGGTCGTACAACCCGTGCAGGATCGTCCCCAGGCCGAGGCTGGGCTCTTCATCCGACCGTCGCAGCGGCACGGGCAGAGGGGGGATCTCCTCCCGCACAGAGAACGGCAGCAGGTCCGCCCGGGGACGCGCCCAGGAGCGGCTGACCAGGATCGAGTAATCGGAAGCGGGACGTCCCCGAACCACGGGCATTGACTCGCCGGCCCGGAGGAGATCGATCTCCACGAGGCTTGTGAGAGAGGCAAACGTGGCCGTTCGCTTCTCGAGGTAGGCCCGACGTCCCTCGCCTTTGCGCTTGTTCGAGGGCGAGAGGACCTCGATGACCGTGACCACCTCGCCTTCCTGGGCGCCGCGCACCTCGAGATAGGTCTCGCGCGCACGTTCGGTCAATGGAACTTCGACCTCGACCACGGCGCTGGCCGAGCGCGCACTGCCGCCGCCCGCGACTCGCCCCGTCGCCACGACCGCAACATCCGGCCGGCCGACGAGACTCAGGCCCTGTTGGTCTTCGACGAAGACCCGCTCTTCGATGGTGACGATATAGCGAGGGCGCAGACGGGGCGCCAGGACGTCTCGGATCGCAGCGATCAGGCTGTTGTGGACGTCCGGTCCGAGATCCGGACGCTCCAGCCAGGGGTCCATGCCGGGAAAGGGAGAAGGCATCGGCTCCTCTCGAAGCAGTCTACACCCCGACTTTGAGAGCGACCAGCAGGCGCGGGCAGCGAGGCAGCGGGCGGCGGCGCCATCCGCTAGACTCAGCCCTCGAGCCGATGGACTACTACTACGGCTTTCGTCCCTACGTGCCCGTCCACGCCCGGCGCAAGAAGGCCGAGCGGGAGATGGAGCGGCTGCGGAAGAAGGGCCACCCGGTCTCGCCCGTGCTCGTCGCGGGGCGCGCCATCGCGCGGACCTTCTGGGGCCAGAGCTGGTGCCGCAACCTCGAACGCTACAGCGACTACTCGAACCGCCTGCCGCGCGGGCGGACCTACGTCCGGAACGGCTCGGTCGTCGATCTCCAGATCGCGCCGGGGGAGGTCAAGGCGCGGGTGTCCGGGTCGTCTCTCTACACCGTCCGGGTGGAGGTGGCGTCCGTGCCCCGGGCGCGCTGGGCGTCTCTCTGCAAGGCCTGTGCGGGCGGCATCGACTCCCTCGTCGAGCTGCTGCAGGGGCGCCTGTCGAGGAGCGTCATGGAGCGCATCTGCGCGGAGAAGACGGGCCTCTTTCCTTCGCCCGCGGAGATCGAGTTCGGCTGCAGCTGTCCCGACTGGGCCACGATGTGCAAGCACGTCGCCGCAGTGCTGTACGGCGTCGGGGCCCGGCTCGACGCGCGGCCCGAGCTGCTCTTCGAGCTACGCGGCGTGGACCAGAAGGACCTCATCGCCCGAGCCGGCAAGGGCCTCCCGCTCGCCCGCAAAGGGCCCGCGCCCGGGAGGCTCCTCGCCGAGGAAGGGCTCGCCGAGCTGTTCGGCATCGACCTGGCCGCGCCTTCCGCACCCGCGAAGCCCCGGCGCTCAGGCCCCGCGGCGAGGCGACCCCAGCGCAAGCCGGCGCCGCGGGCGTCGCCGCCTGGCCCTCGGCCCGCCGGGCGGAGGTGAAGCCACACCTGACGACTGCAATCCTCATGGTCGGCTGGAATGGAGACCTGGTCTCGTGCCAGTCGTGGGACGGCGGTGTTCGCTGCCGAACAGGCAGGCTCGGACCGTCGAAGGTCTCGCTGGCGTAACCCAGAGCCCTGCAAGCGCTTGGGCCCGAGGTGTCCACCTGGCACGCGCTTCGCTCATCCCGGCGGGAGGCTCACGGGTGGGTGAGGCCATGAGAGATTTCCTGCACGACGTGCGACTGGCGCTGCGCGGCTTCCTGGGCCGTCCCGGCTTCAGCCTCGTGGCCATTTCGACGATCGCGCTCGGCATCGCGGCGGCCGGTGCGATCTGGAGCGTGGTCGACGCGGTGCTGGTGCGGCCGCTGCCGATGAGCGAGCCCGAGCGGCTGGTGTTCGTGTGGGAGCAAAAGCGCGCGCTCCAGCGCGACCGCAACGTGGCAGGCCCGGCCAACCTGATCCGCTGGCGCGAGCAAGCCCGCTCGTTCTCCGGCCTCGCGGGCTTCATTCGCTTCGACGCGAACCTCGACGGCTCCGGCGGCGAGCCCGAGCGGATCCCGGTCGGCTTCACCACCGGGAATCTCTTCACGGTCCTCGGCACCCCCGCGCTCCTCGGCCGAACCCTGCTCGAGGCCGACTCGGCCCCCGGCGCGGCGGAAGTGGTGGTGCTGAGCGAGGGCTACTGGCGCCGCCGCTTCGGCGCCGACCCAGCGGTCTTGGGGCAGACCCTGCGCATCAACGGCGAGCCGAGCATCGTGGTCGGCGTGATGCCGGGCTCGCTGCAGATTCCTCCCGGGGCGATGCTGTGGGCTCCGTTCACGATCGACGAGCGGATGCGCACCGCGGGCGGGCGCTACCTGACCGTCGTCGGGCGGCTCGCCGAGGGCGTGAGCGTCGCGCAGGCGCACGACGAGATGGCGCGGCTCGGCGACAGGCTTGCCGCGGAGCACCAGGACCGCAACGCCGGCTGGAGCGTGAACGTGCAGCCGCTGCACGCCGACCTCGTGCGCGAGGTCCGGCCGGGGCTGCTGCTGCTGCTCGTCGCGGTCGCGGTGCTGTTGCTGATCGCGTGCGTCAACGTGGCCAACCTGCTGCTCGCGAAGGCCGTCACCCGCGAGCGCGAGCTCGCGATCCGCGCCGCGCTCGGGGCCGGGCGTGGCCGGCTATTGCGCCAGCTTCTCACGGAGAGCCTGGTGCTCGCGGCGCTCGCAGGCGCTCTTGGCGCCAGCCTCGGGCGCTCGCTGCTCGGCGCGATCCAGCTGCTGCTGCCGCCGGAGATCGCCGAGGTGGTGACGGTGCGCTACGACCTGCGCGCCGTGACGGCAGCCGTGCTGCTGTCGCTCACGAGCGCGCTCGTGTTCGGCGGCGTTCCAGCGCTGCAGGCGGCGCGCATCGGGCTCGTCGGGGCGCTCAAGGAGGGCGGCTCCGTGCGCGGCTCGGGCCGCTCCCGCAGGCGGCTCAAGCAGGGCCTGGTGGTGGCCGAGGTGGCGCTCTCGGCGCTGATGCTGGTCGCGACCGGCCTGCTGCTGCGCAGCTTCTGGACGCTCGGGTCCGTGTCGCCCGGCTTCGAGCCCGAGGGTGTTCTCGCGACGAGCCTCGCGCCCGGCGGCCCGGCCTATCGCGAGCGCGCGCGTGTGCAGGCCTTCTATCGCGACGCGCTCGAGCGGCTCCGCGGCCAGGCGGGCGTCACCAGCGCGGCAGCGATCTCGTGGACACCGCTCGGCAACGGGGGCGCGGCCACCGGCTTCACGATCTCGGGGCGTGAGGCCCCGCTTCCCGGGCAGGAACCGACCGCGGACATCCGAGTCGTCACGCCGGGGCTGTTCGAGACGCTGCGCATCCCATTGCTGGGCGGCCGTGACTTCTCGCCGGACGATCGCACCGGGACGCCGCGCGTCGCGGTGATCGGCGAAACGCTCGCGCGCGAGCTCGGGTCTGCAGGCGCCGCGCTCGGGCAACGCCTCAAGCTGCGCTGGGGGGGCGACCCCGAAGTGGAGGTCGTGGGCGTCGTGGGCGACGTGCACCTCGCGTCGCTCGACACAAAGCCGCGCGCGACGGTGTACCTGCCGCACGGCCAGGACGGGAACAACTTCATGACGCTGATGCTGCGCACGGGCGGCTCGCCGGCCGCGCTCGTCCCAGGCGTGCGCGCAGTGATCGCCTCGCTCGACCCCGCGCTCCCCGTGGGCGGCGCGCTGCCGCTCGACGAGGTCGTGGGGGATTCGCTCCGCTCGCGGCGCTTCGTGCTGGTGCTGGTTGCGGTTTTCGGCGGCTCGGCGCTGGCGCTCGCGGGGATCGGTCTCTTCGGCGTCATGGCGTACCTGGTGGCGCAGCGCACGAGCGAGCTGGGCGTGCGGCTCGTGCTCGGGGCGCGGCCGCGCGACGTGCTGCGCCTGGTCATGGGCGACGGCATGCGCCTGGTGGGCGTCGGTCTGGCGCTCGGCCTCTTGGGTGGGCTCGTGGCCTCGCGCGCGCTCGAAAGCCAGCTCTTCGGCGTGCGGCCGTGGGACCCGCTGGCGCTCGCGGGCGTCGCGGTCGTGCTCTCGCTCGTATCGCTGCTGGCGCTCGCGACACCCGCCTGGCGCGCGGCCAGCCTCGACCCCGCGCGAGCCATGCGCGTCGAGTAGCGGGCCTTCACGTCTCGTCGATGAGACGGGCGGGCGCGGCGGCGGCGGCGGCGACGACGAGCCCGAGCCCGCCCAGGAACGCGAGCGTGACGGGCAGCGAGCGGTCGAGGAGCGCGCCGACCGACGGATAGAGCGCGGCGACGGCGAGCGTGCGTGCGGCCGAGACCGCGGAGAGCACGGTCGCTCGGCGCTCCGAAGGGATGCGGCGGTTGATCGCGCCGCTGAAGAGCGGCGGCCGGCCCAGGCCCGCGGTGGCGGCCAGGATGATCAGCATCACGCTCAGGCCCGCGCTCGTCGTCGCGCTGAGCGCGAGCAGGCTGAGCGCGGGCGCGAGCGCCGTCAGCCGCGCGAGCCGGGCCCGACCGCGCGCCGCACGCTCGAAGAACGGGAGACGCGCGAGGAAGGCCACCTGCGCGAGCCCCATCGACGCATGGACCAGGCCGAAGGCCGCGAGCGGGATCCCGACGCGCGCGAGCTGGAGCTGGTAGAGCCAGATCACGAGCCACGCCACGGTCGCGCACGCCACCTGGTCGAGCGCGAGCACGCGCAGCTCCGGCGCGGAGCGGAAGTGCTCGAGCCCGCCCGAGAGCAGGCGCAAGTAGCCCGCGCGCTCGGACGCGGCCGCCCGGGCGCGGGGCGGTTCCGTCATCCCGAGCGCCAGGATCCCGGCGCCCAGGAGCGGCAGCGACTGCAGCAGCATCGGCCAGCGCACTCCCAGCGCGGCGGCCACGAGCGAACCCGTGAGCGCACCGGCGACGATGCCCGCAAGCTTGCAGGCTTCGAGGCGTGCCATCAGGCGCGGCGCCTCCGCTTCGCGGCCGAGCGCCTTCAACGTATCGTAGGCGAGCGCTTCGTCGGCGCCCGAGACGAGGGCCAGCCCCACGGCGAACACCGCTTCGGCGCAGACGAAGACGGGGAGAAGCGGCAGGCTGCCGTAGAGCAGGGAAGCCGCGGCGATCACCAGGCAGCCCAGGCCCACCGAGACGCGGCGCCCGAAGCGGTCGGCGACGGCACCCGTCGGCACCTCCATCAGGAAGCTCACCAGCATGAACCAGGTCTGGAGCGCGAAGATCGCGGTGAAGCTCAGGCCCCCGAAGTCGCGGAAGAAGGGGATGATCACCGCGCTCATCAGGTGCGCCCAGCTCAGGAAGCGCACCGCCGCGAGGCGCCCGAGGTTGGCCTCGAGCCCGGCTCCGGCCGGCGCAGGGGCGGTCGTGATCACGGGATTGGATTCTGCCACGCGTCGCGACGAGCGCCCGGAACGGCCCGACGAGAGCCGGTATACTAGGGCCCTTCGCCATGCCCGAGACGATCATCGTCGGCTCCGACCACGCCGGCTTCGACCTCAAGGAGCGGGTCAAGGAGTGGCTGGAAGCCCGCGGCTTCGAGGTGGAGGACGTGGGTCCCCGCTCCCCCGAGCAGGTGGACTACCCGGACTTCGCCCACCGCGTGGCCGACGCGGTCGCGAGCGGCCGGCGCGCGCGCGGCGTGCTGATGTGCGGCACCGGGATCGGGGTCGCGATGACGGCGAACCGCCACGCGGGAGTGCGTGCCGCCGTCGTCTGGAACGAGGACAGCGCGCGTCTGTCGCGTGAGCACAACGACGCGAACGTGCTCGCGCTCGGAGGCCGCACGCTCGACCCGCTCGTCGCCGAGCGCATCCTCGAGGTGTGGCTGAAGACGCCGTTTGCCGGCGGGCGCCACTCCCGCCGCGTCGCGAAGATCGAGCCGGGTGGTGGGGGCACCACCGAGGCTCCACCAAGGTAGGGCGATGGAGAACCTGGCACGAACCGATCCCGAGCTGGCCGAGGCCATCCGCAACGAGACCGAGCGGCAGGGCCGCCAGCTCGAGATGATCGCCTCGGAGAACTTCGTCTCCGAGGCGGTGCTCGAGGCGCTCGGCACGGTGCTCACCAACAAGTACGCCGAGGGCTACCCGGGCCGCCGCTATTACGGCGGCTGCGAGTTCGTGGACGTAGCCGAGAGCCTGGCCATCGCGCGCGCCAAGCAGCTGTTCGGCGCCGACCACGCCAACGTACAGCCGCACTCGGGCGCGCAGGCCAACACCGCCGTCTACATGGCGGCGGTCAAGCCGGGCGACACGATCCTCGGCATGAACCTCTCGCACGGCGGCCACCTGACCCACGGCCATCCGCTCAACTTCTCGGGCAAGTATTTCAGCGTCGTCGCCTACGGCGTGCGCCAGGACGACGAGCGGATCGACTACGACGAGCTGAAGCGGCTGGCGGCCGAGCACCAGCCGAAGCTCGTGATCGTGGGCGCGTCCGCCTACCCGCGCACGCTCGACTTTCAGGCGGTGCGCGCGGCGGCCGACGCGGCGGGCGCCCCCGTGATGGCCGACATCGCGCACATCGCGGGCCTGGTGGCGGCGGGGCTCCACCCCTCGCCCGTGCCGCACTGCGAGTTCGTGACCACCACCACGCACAAGACGCTGCGCGGCCCGCGCGGCGGCATGATCCTGTGCCGCGAGGCGTGGGCGAAGGAGATCGACAAGGCGGTCTTTCCCGGCGTCCAGGGCGGCCCGCTGATGCACGTGATCGCCGCCAAGGCGGTGGCGTTCAAGGAGGCGCTCGCCCCGGAGTGGAATTCCTACCAGAGGCAGATCGTGGCGAACGCCGCGGCGCTCGCGGCAGCGCTCCAGGGCGAGGGGTACCGCCTCGTCTCGGGCGGCACCGACACCCACCTGATGCTGGTGGACGTTTTCGCGAAGGGCCTCACCGGCAAGGTCGCGGAGAAGGCGCTCGACAAGGCGGGCATCACCGCCAACAAGAACACGATCCCCTTCGACACCAACTCCCCGATGGTCGCCTCCGGCATCCGCCTCGGCACGCCGGCGCTCACGACGCGCGGGATGAAGGAAGCCGAGATGACCGAGGTGGGCAAGCTCGTGGCGCGCGCGCTCCACTCGGTGGAGAACGAGACGGCGCTCGCCGACGTGAAGCGCGACGTGCTGAAGCTGTGCGAGCGCTTCCCGCTCTACGCTTCCCGGCTCGCTGCCTACGAGAAGGCGCTCGCCCGGGCCTGACGTCCGGCCGCGGCCGACGCTCGCCGCTACCACTCGAGACCGAGCGCCGAGACGGCGAGGCGAGACTCCGGGCGCCGCGTTCCTGATAGCATCGCCCGGCTCCCGCCCATGCGCACCTGCGATGCTTGCGGCTTCGAGAACGCCGAACCCGGCAAGCCCTGCGCCCTATGCGGGTCGAGCGAGATCGTCGACGCGGCCTCCGACGTCTCGACCATGGTCGCGCCGGCGACGCTCACGCCCGCGGGCGGCGCGGGTACGGCGCGCTTCGAGGCCGGGCACGTCTTCGGCGAGCGCTACCGCGTGGTCTCGCTCCTCGGCAGCGGTGGCATGGGACAGGTGTTCCGGGTCGAAGACGCGACGAGCGGCCAGGCCCTGGCCCTGAAGGTGCTGCGGCCGCTCGACAGCGACGAGGGCGATCGCGTGCGCCGTTTCCAGCGCGAGATCCAGATCCTCACCCGCATCCGGCACCCGGCCGTGCTCCACATCCTGGACTGGGGCGACAGTCCCGCGGGCCTCTATTTCGTGACCGAGCTCGTGGACGGGGAGGACCTGAAGCTCGCGATCCGCAGGCGCGGCCCCTGGCCGGCGCCGGAGGCCGCCGCCCTCGGCGCCACGCTGGCCGACGCGCTCGCCGCCGCGCACGCGCAGGGCGTCGTTCACCGCGACGTCAAGCCCAACAACGTCATGATCGCGCGCGACGGCTCGGTGCGGCTGCTCGATTTCGGCCTGGCGCGCGGCGCCGGCATCGATCTCACGACGCTCACCCGCACCGGCACCATCGTCGGGACGCCCGGCTACATGTCGCCCGAGCAGTTCGACGCCCACGGAGTGGACGAGCGCAGCGACGTCTACTCGCTCGGCGTCGTGCTGTTCGAGGTGCTCACGGGGCGGCTGCCGTTCACGGGCCAGACCCCGATCGCGGTCGCGCTCGCCCACAAGACCGAGACGCCACCGCTTCCTCGCTCGCTGCGCCCCGGAGTCCCCGCCTGGCTGGAGCGCGCCGTGCTGCGCTGCCTCGAGAAGGACCCGGCGCGACGCTTCGCGAGCGCGGCGGCGCTGGCGGCGGAGCTGCGGCGGCCGCGCGAGGGCGCGTCGCCGCGCTCGCGAGCGCTCCCGAGCGGAGACGGCGTGCTCCTCGACCCGGCGGAGACGACGGACTGGGCCCTCGTGCTCACGAGCGCACACGAGAAGACGGGCTGGACGGAAGGAATGACGCTGCGATTCGAAGAACGCTACTACCGACTCGTCAGAGCGCACGCGCCGGCTTCCGAGGGAGCGCCCTGGACGTATCGCTTCGTGTCCTGGCCGGAGGGCGAGATCTTTCGGCGCCTCGTGGACTACGAGCAGGACCTGGCCTCCCGCGAGGAGGCGGCGGGGAAGAAGCTCTCGGGCCGACTTTCGCGCTGGCTGGGGCGGCGTGAGTAGGCGAGCGCCGGATCAGGCGACGGCCTCGGCGGCGGCCGGCTCGGCGGGAGGCGCTATCGAGCGACAGGGCAAAGCGCCCCGTGCTGCGATCTCGGGTCGGGCCGCGGCCATGGCGTTGGCCTCGTAGAACGTGGGGGGCTCGTACGTCCGCCCGCGGCGCAGGCGTCGCTCCTCGAGCCAGAGCGTGCCCAGGACCACCGGGCCGACGATCCGGGCGCCGAGACGGGCCTTCCAGCCGAAGGCCTGCTCGATCGCACGGCGCGTCGCGCCGAGCCGCGCGGCGAGCCCGGGGTTCGCTCGCGCGAACCACTTCTCCGAGGCCCACAGCGCCCCGGCGTACCCCGTGGCGAGGCCCCTCGTCTCGAACGCGATCCGCTCGCGCACACGCGGGTCATGGTGGTCCTTGAGCGCCAGGAAGCCGCGCAGCAAGGTCCGTGCGATGCGGGTGACGCTGGGCCCGTTTACTTCGAAGTCGCGGCGGAAGGCCCGCAGCAGGTACTCGGACTCCTCGCCGTTCGTGATCCGCGGGTGCCGGAAGTTGAAGCGGAGCTGGCCGTGGGTGTCGGCGTCCGGACACTCCGCGGCGGAGAGCAGCGTGCCGTTGGCCCGGTGCTCCGCATAGAGCGGGGTGCCCGGCACCGGCGTGTAGAGCATGAACTGGTGGAACTCGGTGTCGTGTGCGACCGCGTGGTCGATCGCCCGGTCGATGTTGTCGGCGCCGTGCTCAGGGAGACCGACGATGCTCGAGCCGAGTACGCGGATCCCGAGGCCCTGCAGCCGCCGGACGAGAGCGCGGGTGTCGGTGCCGTTGAGCTTCGCATACGTGCTTGCTTCTCCCTCGAGGCCGAGCCATACCCACGAGATCCCGAGCCCGACGAGCTGGTCGTCGCTGTACTGCTTGAGCGCGTTCGCCGAGCTGAAGACGTAGAGCGCCCACGCCTTGTCGTTCTCTCGCATGCGCTCGAGCAGCCGCAGCGCGCGCTTCTTGTGCAGCAGGAAGTTCTCGTCCATCACGAAGAACGACCGCACGCCCAGGCCGAGGGCGAGGCGCTGCATCACCTCATAGAGCTCGTCGCCGCTCTCGTAGAAGCTCACGAAGCGGCCCTTGCCGCCGAACATGGCCGAGGTCGAGCAGAAGTTGCAGCCGAGCGGGCAGCCGACCGACGGGATCACGGTTGCGGCTGTCTCGCCCGAGCCGCGCCCGAACGGCACGCCCATCGTGCGCTCCCCGAAGGCCGACACGATCAGCGGGTGCCGGACTGGCGCCGCTTCGTCCTCGCCGAGGAACGCGCGGAACCAGGCGACGCCCTCGCCGGCCACCACGTGGTCGGCGTCGATGAGCTCGCGGAGGCCGGGCCGATTCGCGACGTGGCCCCCCACCACGATCGTGGCCTGCGGCTGGTGCCGGCGCACGAGCTCGCACATCAGCTTCACTTTGCCCACGTTCGGCAGGATCGCGCTGATGCCGACGACGTCGTAGCGCACGTTGCGCAGCTCCTCCTGGAAGCGCTCGAGGCTCGGGAAGTCGAGGAGCGTCGTCGGGGCGTCGAGGTTCGCCTGGATCAGCATCAGGCCCCACGAGCGGTGGAACATGCGCAGCGAGAAGCCGCCCTGCACCCGCGTGACCTGGTTGTGGTAGAGCTCCATCGGGTTGAGCGCGCGGCTGCCGTACTCGTCGTCGCGGGCGTAGGGGCCGAAGACGCTCGTGAGCAGCACGCGGGCGCGCGCGCCCTTCGGGTGGCGGGTGACTGCGGTTCGCTCCATGAGCCCACGTGTAGCACTCTCGCGGCGGGCGCACCGTCACAGTTGTGTCAGTTCGCCTGCGGCCCGGACCCGGTCTGGTTCGTTCGCACCACGCCCCGAGCCGTTCGAACCAGGCCGGGCGCGGGCGGATCGGGTCAGGCCGGGCGCAGTGGCAGGCTGCGCAGCCTCTGGCCGGTGGCGGCGAAGACGGCGTTCGCGACCGCGGGTCCGACGAGGGCGGTGCCCGGCTCGCCGATGCCCGCCGGCTTCTCCTCGCTCGCGACGATGTGCATCTCGACGCCGGGCGACTCCGGCATGCGCACGACCTGGTAGTCGTGGAAGTTCGTCTGCTCCACGCGGCCGTCCCTGAGCGTGACCTCGCCGTAGAGCACCGCCGAGAGGCCATAGATGATGCTGCCTTCGAGCTGCTGCTTCACGATGTTGGGGTTCACCATGCGTCCCGGATCGGCGGCGACCACGATGCGGTGCACGCGCACGCGTCCCCCGCTCACCTCGACCTCGGCCACCTGCGCCATCGCGGTCCCGTAGCCTTCCATGAGCGCGATGCCGCGGCCGCGGCCCGAAGGCAGCGGACGGCCCCAGCCGGACTTCTCGGCCGCGAGCTCGAGCACCCGCTTGAGGCGCGGCTGAGCGTCGAGGAGCGCGCGACGGAACTCGAACGGGTCCTTTCCGGCTGCCGCGGCCATCTCGTCCATGAAGGACTCGTAGGCGAAGGAGTTGAGCGCGTGGGAGACCGAGCGCCAGTACCCGACCCGCAGGCCGGTGTCGTGGATCACCACGTCCGCGAGCTGGTGGGGGATCGCGTAGGGCACGGCCCCCGCCTCGGTCATGAAGGGGTCGATGCCCTCCTTGACCACCGGCGGGAAGAGACGCGAGGTCACCGACGGCGACGTCAGGTGGAACTTGAGCGCCACGGGCCTGCCGTCCGCGTCGAGGGCTCCTTGAAGCTGGTGGTAGCTCGCGGGGCGGTAGAAGTCGTGCGTCATGTCGTCTTCTCGCGTCCAGACGAGCTTCACCGGGCCGCCGCCGATCGCCTTCGAGATCTCCACCGCCTGCGCGATGTAGTCGACGTCGATCCGGCGGCCAAAGCCGCCGCCCAGGAAGGTGGTGCGCACGGTCACCTGCTCGGGCTTGAGCCCCGTGATCTCGGCCGCGACGCCCGCCGCGAGCTGCTGGAACTGCGTCGCGCCGACCACGAGGCAGGAGTCCTTCCGCACGTCGGCGGTGAAGTTCATCGGCTCCATCGTCGCGTGGGCGAGGAAGGGCAGCTCGTACGCGGCGCGCAGCGTCTTCGCCGCGCCCTTCATCGCCTCGTCCACGTCGCCCTGCTTGCGGATCACGGCGCCCGGCGCTGCAGCCGCGGCCTTGAGCCCACGCGCGATCCCCGCCGAGTCGAGCGCTTTGCCGGCGCCCTCGTCCCAGGTGACGACGAGCGCGTCGCGCGCGGTCTTGGCGCGCCACCAGCTGTCCGCGACGACGGCGAGGCCGTCCTTGATCTGGACCACGTGCTTCACGCCGGGCATGGACTTCGCCCGCGCTGCATCGACGCTCACGACCTTGCCTCCGATCACGGGGCATTGGGCGAGCGCCGCGTACAGCATGCCGGGCAGCCGGACGTCGATGCCGTACTCGGCCGTGCCGTCGATCTTGGCGGCGGAATCGAGCCGATTCACGGGCTTGCCGACATAGCGGCAGTCCCTGGGGGCCTTGAGCTTGACGTCGGTGGGCGGCGTGAGCCGCGAGGCGGCGTCGGCGAGCGACCCGTAGCCGGCCTTCTGGCCGGCCGGCCCGTACACGACGCCTTGTTGTGCCCGGCAGCTGGCGGCGTCGACGCCCCACTTCTGCGCCGCGGCCGTGACCAGCATCGAGCGCGCCTGGGCGCCCGCGACGCGCAGCTTGTCGTAGGCCTCCACCACCGAGGTGGAGCCGCCCGTGATCTGGCCGCCGAGCAGCGAGTTGACGTAGACTTCTCCGACGGGCGCGATCTCGACGCGGATCCGCGCGAGGTCGACCTCGAGCTCCTCCGCGACGAGCGTGGGCAGCGCTGTGTAGACGCCCTGGCCCATCTCGGAGCGTGCGCACAGGATCGTGACCGCGTCGTCGCTGCCGATCTTCACCCAGGCGTTGGGCATGGCCGTGGTCGTGGCCGCCGCGTGAGCGAAGCGGTCGGGCAGCGTGACGCCCAGGACGAGGCCGCCGCCCACCGCGGCGCCGGCCTTCAGGAACTCACGCCTCGAGGAAGCGCTGCGCGTTTCCATGGTCAGGCCCCTCCGCGGCCGGCGGCCTTGTGGATCGCGGCACGGATCCGGGGATACGTCCCGCAGCGGCAGATGTTGCCGGCCATCGCGTCGTCGATGTCGGCGTCGGTCGGCTGCGGCTTGCGAGCCAGCAGGGCGGCGGCGCTCATGATCTGCCCCGCCTGGCAGTACCCGCACTGGGGCACGTCGAGCTCCGCCCACGCCGCGCGGCACCTGCGGCCGACGGGCGAGGCCACGACGGCCTCGATCGTCGTGATCTTCCGGCCGGCCACGGCGCTCACGGGCGTGCTGCACGAGCGCACCGGCTCGCCGTCGACGTGCACGGTGCACGCGCCGCACAGGGCGGCGCCGCAGCCGAACTTGGTGCCGGTCATCCCGAGCGTGTCACGGATGACCCACAGAAGCGGCGTCTCCGGCTCGACGTCGACGCGGCGCGTCTCGCCGTTGACGAGGAGACTGATCATGCTCGCCCCCTGCGGTGGAGTGGTGAGCGGATCATCGTCCCGGCGGCGCCGGGAAGTCAATGGCCAAACGAGGCGCCGCTGCGGGGCGGCGCGGCCTCAGGCCGTCGGCCTCGGTCCGCGAGCCCAGGGCAGCGTGCTGTTGGCGAAGGCCGCCTCGCCCCTGAGGACGTGGAACACGTACGCACCCGCGCAGAACTTGCCGAAGAGCAGCAGCGAGAAGGCCGCGACCAGCATGGCCTGGAAAACCCACGAGGTCGTCGTCCAGCCGGCGACGAGCGTCAGGCCGCTCACGAGGTTGAAGGCCGCGTTGACGGCCTGCGCAAAGCGGCGCGGGGCCGGCGCCGGCGGCAGCGGCTGCCGTCCACGCGGCGCCGCGATCAAGCGGTTGTAGGCCGCCTCGAAGGGATTGTGCGAAGGCAGGACGACGTTCCAGAAGAGCACGGCGGAGATCAGGAAGAAGAGCAGCGCCGACTGAAAGGCCACCGCGACGAGGACCAGCGTGAAGAC
>Ga0214473_10005607_pt1 | contig 15024 bp, 6 predicted proteins | sample RVTome_7_FD_203509 | JGI IMG/M metagenome (GOLD analysis project Ga0214473, IMG submission 203509) | Soil microbial communities from uranium-contaminated site in the Upper Colorado River Basin, Wyoming, United States - RVT98D197 | ecosystem: Environmental > Terrestrial > Soil > Contaminated >... | reverse complement strand
CCTACAATGGCACGCTCTCTCCTTCACAAAACATTCCCTCTTCCATCAATCCGAATGCAGAACGGTTAGATCCGGCAACATTAGATATTATGGCGGAAAGAACGCTGACACTCAGCATGGGCCAGGGAAATGGCTACATCAATGGACAGGACTTTGATGTCAATCCTTATACGATTATGTCGGATGTGGATACCTATGAAATCTGGACAATCCAGAACAATAGCGGAATGGATCACCCTTTCCATCAGCATGTCAATTCCGCTCAGATCATCTCCATCAGCGGTGGCGATGCGGGATACGCTTCTCTTCATACAAGCATCCCAGCATGGAAGGATGTGGTATTAGTTCCCAAGTGGGGAAGTGTGACCATGCTGGTGCCGGTAATGGATTATCCAGGAATGACCATGTTCCACTGCCATATCCTTGAACATGAAGATATCGGAATGATGGGGATGTGGCACCTCATGGGGAAGATGATGTAAGTATTAGCTGGAGAAGAACATCAATTTATTACTTAATGATAAGGCCGGTTTTTGCCCTCCTTTTCATGATGAAGAGAATATAAGATAGATGATCTCGTAAAAAGTCCTGATTTGTCACCCTGAACTTGTTTCAGGGTCTCGTAAGTCCTTGATTATGTTAGATGCTGAACCAAGTTCAGCATGACGTTTTCTTTCTTTTTGGACTTTTTACGAATTCATAAGATATCAATTTAACAAGATATTCTCCAATAAAAATCCTAAAAAAGGAAAAAGTTGTAAAATTTTTGCTACATCATGATAACCCTACCCCTAAATTACAGTATCCTTAATCAAAAAATGCAGGTTTCACCCCATTCCTTTATCAACGAATTTTTGGTAATTTCACTTATAAAAAAATTACAAAAACAAGTTCTATAATCCGAACGAGTTAGTTGAAGCCTTCACATTTTGAGAGGAGGGAAAGTGTGAAAATATTAATTGCTGACGATGACAAAAATCTGAGGAAGGTTCTTTTGAATGAACTTTTTGACGAAGGGTTCGATGCGGATGTAGCAGAAAATGGCATCATGGCAATGGATCTTCTGGAGAGGGGTGATTATGATGTCTTAGTTTTGGATCTGAACATGCCGGGCCTCAATGGCTTAGACGTCTTGAGGAAGATAAAGACCCTTGAGATATCCATTGAGGTCATTATTCTCACAGGCCATGCCACGGTGTCCTCCGCGATCGAAGCCATGAAGCTGGGTGCCTATGATTTTTTGACGAAGCCTTTCAGAGTAGAAGAATTGAAGGCCATTGCGAAGAAGGCCTTTGAGAAGAAACAACTTGTCCATGAAAATTTAGTCCTGAGGACACAGATTAAGAGACAATCGCCAACTGGGCAGATAATTACAAAAAGCCCCCTCATACTTGAAATCTTGGAAAGTGTAAAGAAAGTCGCCATGTCCGATTATCCGGTCCTCATCCAAGGGGAGAGTGGTGTTGGGAAAGAGCTCATAGCAAAAGCCATCCATGAGGCTTCAGGGAGAGTGGATGGGCCTTTTATACCTATCAACTGTGGGGCTATTCCTGAAAACATGCTCGAAAGCGAACTCTTCGGCCATGAAAAAGGCGCTTTCACCGGGGCCTATTCGAAAAAACCAGGTTTATTAGAGATAGCTGACCGTGGGATCCTTTTCCTCGATGAAATTAGTGAATTGACCTTAAAACTCCAGGGGAAATTACTACGGGTCATTGAAACAGGCAGGTTTTTCAGAATGGGTGGCACCAAAGAGAATAGTGTTAATGTGAAATTTATATCGGCGACGAACAAAAATATAAAAGGGGGGGTTGAGAGAGCCAATTTCAGAACGGATCTTTATTATCGTATCAGCACAATAACCCTCCATATTCCACCTCTTCGTGAAAGGAGAGAGGATATCCTCTTACTTGTTGAGCACATCATTAAGAATACCTCGGTCTTTAAGAAAAAGAACTTTACCAGTGAGGCATTGAAAGTTCTTATTGAACATTCATGGCCTGGCAATGTGAGGGAACTCCAGAATGTGGTTCGCATGGCTCTTATATTGTCTAAGAATGATGTCATCGAACCTTGTGATCTTCCCTGTGATCTGATTGTGGAACGTGAGATGCCTGGCGATCGACTCGAAGAAGTTGAAAAGGAGCATATCCTCAGAGTTTTGAAGGAGGCAGGCGGGCGAAAAGGAAAGGCAGCCGAAATCCTTGGTGTGGATCCAAAAACTCTCTATAGAAAACTGGTCAACTTTGGAGTCGGTGAATGATAAACTTTGTCAAATCGAATATCAAGGTTCTAAACATTAAGGTAAAATTTACCATCATTGCCATTTTGATCAGTCTTATCAGTTTTGGAGTGGCGGCTTTTTTCTCAATCCAGTGGTTGGCCGAAGAGGTCCAAGACGACTATCATGAAAAGGCCATTCTCATGGGAACACATATTATTCATGACGTCGGGACTGCAATGGCTTACAAAAACCACGAAGGAATACCCGATGTCCTCAATATCTACCGGAATTATAGAGATGTAGAGGAGGTCAGGGTCTTTAATCTGAAAGGCGAGGAATTTTTATCTAAAGAAATGGGTCCTCCCGAGGCCAGAGTGAAAGAAACGCTCACCACAGGAAAATCGATCCATTTTCATAAAGAGATAAACAAGAAAGAGGTAGCGTCCTATGTCATCCCTATAGTGAACAAACCTGAATGTCAGCGTTGCCATGGAAAAAGTGAGCCCCTCAGGGGGGCACTCCTTCTGTCTCTAAATCAAAATCAGCTGAAGAAATACATTGGACAAGAGAAGAAGAGATTTCTCATTCTCTTTGGCTTGATAGCCATAATGGTTGGAGTGGCCACAATTACTGCAATCAACAGACTCTTTATTAAGCCTTTGAGTCTTATTCAAAAGGGTACGGAAGCGATAGGAAAGGGGGAATTCCAATACCAAATCCTTGTCAAATCAAAGGATGAGATTGGCGCCCTTGCAGACAACTTTAACCGCATGGCCCAAGCTCTTCAGGAAAAAAGCGAGATGCTTTGGGAACAGGTTGGGCTTCTTTCCCGATCGCAAAAGGAGTGGCAGGAAACCTTTGATAGCATCACGGACCTAATTTGTATTATTGATGACAGGTTCAACATTATCAAGGCGAACCGGGCATTCCATGAGTACGTTTCGTTATCTCCATACACGGAAATCGACAAGAAATGTTACGACCTTTTGGGAACCTGCGTTCGGCCAAGTTGTCCCCATGTTTTGAGTATGGAAAGGAAGAAGTATATCAGCCAAGAGATACGGGACGAGAAGACGGGAAAGGTAATAGACGTTTCCTATTTCCCGTATTTCTCCCCAGAAGGCGATTCTCTTGGATCCATCTTCATCGGCAAGAACATTACGGAGAAGAAAGAAAACGAGATGCGACTCATCATAAATGAACGACTTGCCGCATTGGGCCAGATGGCTTCCGGCATCGCCCATGAGATAAACAATCCTCTTGCTACCATTTCCGCCTGTGCAGAGGGACTGATTAAAAGGATGGAAAAAGGACGGGTCAATGTCTCCCTGTTTGAGAACTACCTGAATATCATCAAGGAAGAAGTCGGAAGAGGCAAGGATATTACAGCGAACATGCTCTCTTTTGTGAGGAAAACAGCCGGTGGAAAGAAAGACATCAATATCACTGAAGCCCTCGACAAGACCCTTGCGTTAATCGGCTTTCAGGGTAGATTGAGAGAAGTTGAAATCCTCAAGAACTATCAGGAGGAAATGCCCATGATTCAAGGTAACGAGGGCGAATTGAGGCAGGTCTTTATATCGATTCTTTACAACGCTCTTGATGCGATGGAGAATAAAGGGCGCCTAACGCTTGAAGCCAACAGGAATGGAGATAAGGCATTCGTAAAGATCAGTGATACAGGGCCGGGAATACCTTCTGGTTTGATCAACAGAATCTTCGAACCTTTCTTTACAACAAAATCTGAAAGAGGAGGAACGGGGCTCGGACTCTCCATAGCAAATAAGATCGTTCAGGAAAATAACGGAAGAATCGAAGTCGCTTCAGAAGAGGGAAAAGGTACAGCGTTTATAATAACCTTGCCTATTTTCTAACCAAGAAATCATTTCATTCCCTTAATCCCCTAATTCATCAATTTAGAAAAAGCGTAATTCAGGAATTTCGAAAATTCTCATTTCTGCACCCTGAATCGAAATCGGGCAACTTGCCCGACCAAGAGGGCAATTCGCCAGATTAGAAGAACTTTCTCATTCATAAATCCTAATAAAATCAACAAATTTCATATTGGCATTCTTCTTGCGTCTAAGAATAACTAATGATGAATATTTTGTTGGCAGAGGACGACAGAAATTTTGGCTTGGTCTTAAAAAAGGAATTGGAAGAAGACCAACACACCATCGATCTCGTTCCAGACGGAGTGGAAGCCGTGCTGAGTTTTATTAATAAAACCTACGATCTTGTTTTGCTCGATCTCAGAATGCCCAGACTCACCGGTACGGATGCATTGCGAATTATCAGGAAACTCAATCCCCACACACCCACTATTACATTTTCAGGAAATGCCGGAGCCACGGAGATGGCAGAATCAGTGAGGTGTGGGGCCATAAAGTGTCTCACTAAGCCTTTTGAAGTTGAACAACTCAAGTGTCACATCAGGAGTAATTTTCCCATTCGGGAAAGTTAAGAAAGAGAAATTATTAAGGAGGGAATTTTATGAGAAAGGATAAGAGTTACTCGAACAAGACTTTAGGGTGGTACGTGATCTTTTCCGTGTTTTTGTTTTCGCTGGTTTTGCAGTTCTCTCTTTCAGAGGCGACTACATTGAATGTGGTTGGGGTGAACCGCAACCCGGCAGGAACTCCAGCAGGCACGCCGGCCCCGGCACCCACCACGGTCGATGCCTACTACTGGACCCTTCAAGAAGACCTCACATACCCGATCGTGCCCGGTGACAGCTCGACCAACCAGATGGCTGTCGGCTTCCACAAGAGTTATATGCCGGTGGTGGCTTCGGGCTGCATGAGTCCGGCTGTCAATTCGCAATGTCCAGCGAGCAAGGACTTGAGCACAGTAACCCTTGATCCTGCCAAGCGGTACTTTATCTCGGTGCTCCCCCTGGAAGCGGGGAGTTACACCAACGGCGGGGCGCCATTTAAAGGAATTGATCCAACGGTGAAGGTGTATGTGCAAAAGCTTCCCCTGCCCCTGGCCCAGATCTCCGTTTATGTCTCCGAGGACGCTTATCCGATCAACGGTTTTCCCGACCCCGTCACGGAAAGACCCCTCGAGGGCTTCCGCGTTTTCCTGATTGACGCGGGCGGCAAATACGGTATCTCGGGCGGTCCCGATGCCTACGATGCCTTCGGAAATAACCTGGGGACGACGTACGCCTTGGCAAATGGTGTTCCCGTAGATGCGGATGGTGATGGTTCCCCCGAGCCTCTTGTGCAGGGCCTCGGATACGTCCTGACTAATGCCAACGGGATGGCCAACTTGAAGTACCTCCCTCCGGGCAAGTTGAGCATCCTCGTGCTGCCGCCTCAGGGCCAGGAGGACATGTATTCCCAGACGACCACGATCGAAGGCACGAAGGTGGTTGACGCCTGGATAAAACCGGGTGAACCGCCTTATCTTATGGAGTTCGGCCCCCCAATGCCCCATGTCTTCATCTCCTTCGCGAAAACTGATCACAAAGACACCACATACTTCACGGGTGCAGCAACAATCACGGGGCAGATCGTCAATGATCATATGAGCCCGGCCCCAGCCCTAACCATAACGCCCGGCTTGCCCTTTACGCACACGACCCCGTGGATCGGTTTGAATGACACCTCCACAGGAAAGGGCATCTACGTCACCCGCACAAACACCGACGGGACATTTTCCATTCCCTATATCGTTCCCGGGGTATATCAACTGGTGACGTGGGATGATTTCTGCGATATCATCATCAACTTCGCCACGGTGACTGTTGCCGATGGAGCCACCACGGTGGACATGGGGAAGGTCCCCGTCATCAACTGGTTCACAGGGACGCAGCATCAGGTCTTCCTCGATGCGAATGAAAACGGGTTCCCCGACCCGGGCGAAACCGGTATCCCCCTGCAGACGATTAACCTCCGCTGGCGCGACGGGACCGTTTACCAGTCAAACGCGACCGGCGGCGACGGCTGGATTGGCTTTAACGAGGTCTTTCCCTTCTTCAACTGGCAAATCGCCGAGGTGGACTTCCTGCGATACAAGGCAACGGGGGTCACCGTCACCGTAGACCAGGGCGGGCCGACCAATCCGGCCGATCCCTGGTCTTTCGGCGGCCAGATCAACCCGCAGATCCAGGCGGACGGCAAGAAATACCGTACCGAGGTATTTCCCTCTCTCCTTGAGGCTTTCCAGGGTTTCACCGGCCAGAACATCTATTTCCAGTGGGGCAAAAAACCTTACGGTCCCAATGAGAACGGCGGCATCACGGGAATCGTTCACTATTCGGTCACCAGGGACGCGGACGACCCGGCACAGGATACCGGGACGCCGTGGGAGCCCGGCATAGCCGGCGTGCAGGTCAACCTTTATCAACCCGAAATTTCGTTTGACGCAAGTGGTAATCCAGTCATCGCCACATATCAGTTATCGGACGTGGACAACTACCCATTCCAGTGGACTGGCAAAGGCGACCCGACTTATCCGGGCTATACCGGCGTGAAGGGTTCCGAGGATGTAGACCGGAATGGTAACGGAATTTTCGAACAAGGCGACGCTCTTCAAGTAGCCTGGACCGACAACTGGGACGAGAACATACCTACCGAATGCCAGGGTCCCAAGTTTACCCTTTTCGGCACGACGACGCCCGCTGACTGCTTCGACGGCCTGCTGAACTGGAACCAGGCCCGGCCCGGTGTGTTTGACGGCGGGTACGCATTCGGTACGGCCACGGGGGCCCAGCCCGGCGACCCGGAATACCTCCCTTTCGGCATCTACGTTGTTGAGGCGGTACCCCCGCCCGGCTACGAGATTGTTAAAGAGCAGGACAAAAACGTTGACTTCGGCGACAATTATCTCCCTCAGCCTTCTCCTGGCCCGGTGGCTTTAGGGCCCGAGGTTGGGCTGCCGCCGCTGTATGTCCTTCCCCCGCTTGGTGTTCCACAATGCGTGGGTGACGAGCATCTGGTCCCGGCGGAGTTGAGCCTGTTCCCCGGTGTCGAGTCGGCCTATAACAACCATTGGCGCAGGAAGTGCGACCGGAAACTGGTCGTTCTCGAAAACGGCGCGAACGCGGCTGCCAACTTCCTCTTCTTCACCAAGGCGCCGATTGCGGCTCAGGCCACGGGACTGCTCCTCGACGATATTACCAACGACCCGCGTCCCGGATCGCCGAACGCCGGCGAGAAATATGCGCCGCCCTGGATCCCGGTCTCCATACAGGATTGGACCGGCCGGGAGATTGCGCGCACTTACTCGGACGAATGGGGCAGGTATAATGCCCTCTTCCCCTCCACCTACACGGCGAACACGCCCCTGCCGAGCGGCATGACGCCGCAGATGCTTACGACGTGTTTGAATGCCCCGATGATGCCAAATCCGGCGTATGTCGCCGGGGGTGTGGAACCGGAATTCATCCGGGATCCCTGGTTCAATAAGTACTACGGCCAGTTCTGCTATACCTGGCAGTACATGCCGGGATCGACCACCTACCTCGATACGCCGGTCCTTCCCACGTCGGCCTATATCGGGGGCACCCAGTTCCAGCTTGACTGCGAACGCGAACACGCAGCGCCCGTGATCAACTCCGTGACCGGACCCGGCAATGTGGGGCCCTATGTCTCGGCGGCAGGGCAAACCATCACCATTACCTCGATGGGTGGCGAAGTGGTTTCGAACCCGGCTTACAACCCTTTCAGCAATCCCGGCGTTCCCAAGACGATTACACGGGACCATGGATTTGGTACGAGGGAAGGTACGGTTAAAATCGGCAACGTCACTATCCCGGCCGCGAACGTCACCTGGAGTCCGGCTACCATAACCGCCGCGATCCCTGGAGGTACTTCCACCGGTCAGCTCGTTGTGACCAGGGGCGACAACCAGCGGTCCTCCATAAATGGCGTGACCGTCACCGTAGGCGGACCGGCGCCGAAGCTGGTTCCCAGCCAGTATGCAACAATCCAGTCCGCTATCGATGCCGCGAGCTCCGGTGATCTTATTCTTGTTGCTCCCGGCAGGTATACGGAACTGGTGATCATGTGGAAGCCGGTGAAGCTCCAGGGATCAGGTGTCGGTTCCACAACCATCGACGCTGTCATCGCCCCGGTTGAGAAGGTGCATGCCTGGCGCGAGAAGGTCGTTGGCCTCTGTCAGACAGGCAACTTCACCCTCCTTCCGACCCAGAAGGGTTGTGACATGGATGAGCTCATTAATGTCATGGCCCTGGGCGGCGCTGGACAAAATGTCCTCCTCGAAAGCCCCGGGATCATCGTCCTGGGGAAGGACCCGGCTAACTTCGCTCTTGGTAATTCCAGGATCGACGGATTCTTCATCACCGGCTCGTCCACCGGAGGCGGCGTCATCGTCAACGGGTATGCCCATGGTCTCGAGATCAGCAACAACCGCATCTCCAACAACATGGGCGTGGTGGCCGGCGGCATCCGGGTCGGACATACGGATCTGGTGAACGCAGCGGCGATTCCCGCGAAGTATCAGAGCGCTTACAATGACGGCCTTTATATCCACAACAACATGATTACGAACAACAGCGACATGGTCAACGGCGCAGGCGGCCTGATGCTGGGCACCGGCTCCGACGACTATACGGTAAGCAACAACTGGATCTGCGGCAACATTTCCCTCAGCGCGGGCGGCGGTGGTATCGGCCACCAGGGCTTGAGCGATGGCGGATTGATCCAGTACAACACCATCATTTTCAACGAAGCCTGGAGCAACCAGGCCGAGGGTGAAGGCGGCGGCATCTTCGTCCGCGGCCTGCCGCCAGCGGTCGTAGCCGGGGCCACTCCGGCACTCCTGTCCGAGGGCTCGGGATCGGTGACGATCAACGCCAACCTGATCGTCGGCAACGGAACCGGGGCAGGTGACGGCGCGGGCATTGCTGCTGCGCAGGTCAATGGCCTGGACGTGCAAGCAGCGCCGGGCAATCCGGCCAATTGGCACACCCTCGACATCTTCAACAACATGATCGCGAACAACGTAGCCGGCCTGGCGGGCGGCGGTATCGCCCTTCAGGACGTGGCCAGAGGCAGAATCATCCATAACACCGTCGCCAACAACGACAGCACGGCGACGGCACGGGCGGCATTCGGTGCGGCCCTGGATCAGACTGTGCCGCAACCGGCAGGAATTGTATCGCGTGCTCACAGTGCGGAATTGGCGGCATCGTCGGGACAGACGTACTCGAACCCGCAGCTTATCAACAACATCATCTGGCACAACCGCTCGTTCTATGCTGCGCAGAATGCTGAGCTTACCTGGTCTCTCGTTCCCGCCCCGGGTGCCTATAATGACCTCGGCGTCCTGGGAGCGTCGCCAACCGACAGATTGAGTCCGACGTTTAGCGTCCTCACCGACACAGCAGGCTATGCCTCGTCCAACCGCACAGGAGACCCGCGCTTTCTGCGGGAGTATTTCAACTACGGGCCCGAGGGTGCTGGTTTCCAGGTACCTGGTGTCGCAGATGAAGGCGGGAACTTCCTCCGGGTGGTCTTCGGACCGCTGAGCTTGATGAGGAGTAATGCGACTGGCACGGCTGCCACAGGCCAACCCTATGGTAACTACCACATCGGGGGCCTCTCGCCTGCGTTGAATAGGGGTACTCGCACCGTGCCTGGGACGACGACGCTCCTATGGACGATGTATCCCGACCTAAGTAAGGACTTCGACAGGGGAGACCGTCCGAGCCCTTTCAACCTGTTCAGACCGGACATTGGTGCGGACGAACGACCCCCGGGAGCAGCGGTGGGACAGATATTGCCATAGCTTCCTTACCCCTCCCTCTCCCCGCTGGGGAGAGGGGAAGGGTGAGGGGATGATTATTGTTTTTAAATAATATGAGGAGGTAACGTTATGAACATGATCAGAAGAAGCATCGTTCTTTTCCTGGCAGGGTTCTTTATCCTGTTAGGAGTGGGTCACTCCCAGGCTGAGGACTTTGTTCAATGCGGGGAGGACAACCCTAACCTCAATAAGGTGTGCAAGAACATCTCCGCAGGGGACGGGTTCATCACCATGGCCGATGGCACGGTCCTGTATATTTTCGGCTTCGCCGATGTGACCGGGAGTATGGATCCTATAATGGACGGCATGCTGGCGGCCAACTTCACGGGGCCGACGATCTTTTTGGACGAGGGGGACGAGTTCTACCTGAACCTCACCAACGTCGGCATGATGATGCGCCCGGACCTCTTCGACGCGCATACCATCCACTTTCATGGGTTCCCAAATGCTTCAAATATCTTCGACGGAGAGCCCCACGCGACCATGGGGATCAACATGGGGGCCACCTTGACCTACTACTTCAACATCGTGGAGCCGGGCACCTACATGTACCATTGTCACATGGAGGCGACCGAGCACATGGAGATGGGCATGCTGGCCAACCTCTACGTGCGGCCGAAGCAGAACGGCACGCCGATCAACGGTTTCACGAAGTTCGCCTACAATGACGGCGACGGCTCGACCGGCTATCACGTCGAGTTTCCTATCCAGATGGGCAGCATGGACCGGTACTTCCACGAGCAGCATATAGCAGTTCAACCCCTGCCGTTTCACTTGCTCGACACCTCGTACGCCGTGCTGAACGGAAGGGGCTATCCGGATACCGTGAACCCGAACCCGCTTCCGCCCCCCGCAAACGGGGTTAACATGGATAAGGTTTCCCAGCCAGTGAGTTCGCTGATCACGGCTAACGCGGGACAGAAGATTCTGCTCCGCATCTCCAACCTCAACGTGATCCGGGAGTTCACCCTGGCGACCCTGGGCATCCCGATGAAGGTGGTGGGACGGGACGCCAGGCTGCTGCGCGGGCCGGATGGCAAGAACCTGTCCTACACGACCAATTCGGTCACGCTGGCTTCAGGAGAGACGGCGGATGTGATCCTGAACGTTCCTGCGAATGCGGGAGGAAAGACCTATTTCCTCTACACAACGAACCTGAACTACCTGAGCAACGATCAAGAGGATTTCGGCGGAATGATGACCGAGATCAAGATCAACTAATATAAAACTCAGACAAAACCCCTGACGTTGTCCCTCTCCCCTCGCGGGAGAGGGGAAGGGTGAGGGGGTAATGGGAGGTCTCTATGAATAAGACATTGATAAAAAGAACCTACTTAGTATTTGCATTAGCCATGGCTTTTCTCGTCCTGCAGACAGCCACGGCTCTGGCCAAGATTGACGGTATCACCGGACCGAGCTTTGCCCTCACGGCAAAAGCGGACTATATCGTTACCGGGGACGGAGGCGCCTGGCTGCTCTGGGGCTACGCCGATGCCAATGGCTCTGGCCGGGCCCAGTACCCCGGTTCTACCCTCTTTGTCACCGAGGGGGAGCAGGTGACCGTCACCCTCAACAACACACTCTCGGTCCCGGTCTCCATTGTCTTTCCGGGCCAGGGGCCGGTGACGGACCCAGTCGCTGGCGGTTCCGGTACCCCTGGTTTGCTCACCCGGGAGGCGGCTGCAGGCGGAGGAACGGTGTCATACCAATTCACTGCCTCGAAGCCCGGGACCTACATGTACCACAGCGGCACCCAGCCTGATCTTCAGATAGAGATGGGGCTCGTGGGTGCAATTATTGTCCGACCCCAGGGGTTCAATCCTGCCGACAAGACCACCTGGAAGGCATACAATCATCCGGGCTCGGCGTACGACCGGGAGTTCCTATTCTTCCTGAGCGAGATGGACCCGCTAATCCATTACTACGTCGAATTCTTCGGTATGGCGTCGCTGAATGGAACCGATCTCCTCTCCACCTATTTCCCCAATTACTGGTTTATCAACGGTCGGACTGCGACCGACGACCTGCTCGGGGCAAACGCCCCCGGCAGCGGTCTATTCCCAACCCAGCCGTACAACTCCACGCCGATGATGCGCCCCGGTGAGAAGATCTTAATGAGGGTCATTGGCGCCGGCAGACAGATACACCCGTTCCACCATCACGGCAACCACGCCCAGGTCATCGCCCGGGATGGAAGACTCCTGGACACAGGAACCTCGACCGGCTTGCCCGACCTCAGTGCCGCGGTCTTCACGATCCAGTCCGCCCCCGGTCAGACAGTAGACGCTATCTTCGAGTGGACAGGCAAAGGGATGGGATGGGACATTTACGGGGCCGACGCGAACCATGAGCACCAGTGCAACGGCATGACGGTCGCAGGCGCCCAGGCCCTACGCGCGAGCACCCCGGGTCATGATTATTTCGGCACCCAGGATGCAATCACCAAGGAGTGGTGCAAGGACCACGGGAAGCCGATCCCTGTCACTTTGCCAGCGAGTCTGGACCTTACCATGGGACCGCACTTCAGCGGAAGCCCTTACCTGGGGAGGACGCAGGATCCTATTACGCTTCCCCCCTCGATGGTCGGTCCGGACGGCAAGCCGCTATTCAACCCCGATGGAGCGTATATGTTCATGTGGCACAGCCACAGTGAAAAGGAGTTGTGCAACTTTGGCGTCTTCCCAGGGGGATTGCTGACCATGATGATGATCCACCCTGATATGATGCCTGAATAGGCAAAGGAGGAATGAACAATGAATCACACAGTGTTGAAAAGAATATTGAGAAAACCGACCTTCGTATTGATGGCGATTCTACTATTGGCGGCACCCTCCTTTGCGGCGACATTCAATCTGAGGGCTGCACCAACCACGGTAATAATGCCGGACGGGAACCCGGTTGTCATGTGGGGCTTCTGTCAATCGGCAAACAATCCGGCTGACTGCACCAACTTCACCGTACCCGGGCCGCTGTTGACGGTGCCGGTGGGCGATTCGAACTTGACGATCAACCTCAAGAACGATCTCCCCGTCGCGACCTCGCTTGTAATCCCGGGCCTGCAGGGAACCCTCGCCATGGTGACCTTCACCGACGCGCAGGGCAGGGATCGGGTCCGATCGTTTGCGGCTGAGACGGCAGCTGCCGGGAGCGGGACGTATACTTTCACCGCGAAGCCCGGGACGTACCTCTACCAGAGCGGGACACATCCGGCTGTCCAGGTGCAGATGGGCCTGTACGGTGCGGTGAAGAATGACGCCGCCAGTGGGCAAGCATACGCCGGAAAGGCGTATAACAGCGAGGTCGTCCTCTTATACAGCGAGATTGACTCGGCGCTGCACGACGCGGTGGCAAACAACAGATATGGCCAGCCGGTCCCCCCTGGAATAGACCCGGCACTGTACCCATCGAGCACCCTCGACTACAGGGCCGACTACTTCCTGATCAACGGTCAACCCTTCAAACAGGGCATGACAACGCCTTTACCCGCGGCGGATGCCGGCCAGACGACGCTTATCCGATTCCTGAATGCAGGCCTGAGATCGCACATTCCCACCCTCCTCGGCAGCCATATGAAGCTGATTGCGGAGGACGGAAACCTGTATCCGTATTCCAGGGAGCAGTATTCTGTTCTGCTCCCAGCGGGCAAAACCATTGACGCCCTTTGGACACCCATAATCCCGGGCACCTATCCGCTGTATGACCGCACCCTCCATCTGACCACAGGTGGGCAGCCCGGCGGCGGCATGCTCGCCCAACTGCAGGTAGGGGGAACAGCGCCAAACGTGGCACCAGTAGCATATGATGCGGCGTACACGACCAACAAAAACACGCTGGTAGCGGTCACGCTCACGGCTTCTGACTCGAACGGCGATCCGCTCACTTATACCGTGCTGACGAACCCCACGAACGGTGCGCTGAGCGGGGCGGCACCCAACCTCACCTACACGCCTGCACCCAACTATAGCGGCCCGGACAGCTTCACTTTCAAGGCCAATGACGGGGCGGCTGATTCCAACGTGGCAACGGTTTCGATCACGGTCACGAACAATGCTCCGGTGGCGAACGGCCAGGCGGTAGCCACGAACGAGGATACGGCGCTTGGCATTGTTTTAACAGCCACAGATGCGGATGGCGATGCGCTCACTTATACCGTTGTGACCCCTCCGGCACATGGCGCGCTGAGCGGGACGATACCCAATCTCACCTACACGCCTGCTGCCAACTATAACGGCTCGGACAGCTTCACTTTCAAGGCCAATGACGGCTTTAATGACAGCAACATTGCGACAGTGACAATTACAGTGAATCCGGTCAGTGAAGCGCCGGTGGCGAACAGCCAGGCGGTAGCAACGAGCGAGGATACGGCGCTTGGCATCGTTTTGACAGCCACAGATGCGGATGGCGATCCGCTCACTTATACCGTGCTGACGAACCCCACGAACGGCGCGCTGAGCGGGACACCACCCAATCTCACCTACACACCTGCTGCCAACTATAACGGCTCGGACAGCTTCACTTTCAAGGCCAATGACGGCATTATTGACAGCAACATTGCCACAGTGACAATTACGGTGAATCCGGTCAACGATCCGCCGGTGGCGAACGGCCAGGCGGTAGCGACGAACGAGGATACGGCGATAGGCATCACTTTGACCGCCACAGATGCGGATGGCGACGCCCTGACTTACAGTGTTGTGGCGGGGCCGGGAAACGGCACGCTGGTCGGTACGGCTCCGAACCTCACCTACACGCCGAACGCGAACTTCAACGGAATGGACAGCTTCACTTTCAAGGCCAATGACGGGACGGCTGATTCCAACGTGGCAACGGTTTCGATCACCATCAACGCTGTGGACGACCAGCCGGTGGCCGTGAACGATGAAGCGACCACAAGGAAGTGGCCTTGGTACGTGGATATCAATGTCCTTGCTAATGATTATGACCCGGATGGTCCCATCGACAGGACCAAGGCCGAGATCAAGATCGTCCAGAAGCCGCCGGGGACCAGCGGAGAGATAGGGATC